>Ga0209027_1000186_pt1 | contig 19680 bp, 13 predicted proteins | sample GraSoi013_1_20cm_3_FD_185821 | JGI IMG/M metagenome (GOLD analysis project Ga0209027, IMG submission 185821) | Grasslands soil microbial communities from the Angelo Coastal Reserve, California, USA - Sample 09_27_2013_1_20cm (SPAdes) (version 2) | ecosystem: Environmental > Terrestrial > Soil >...
GGGAGTCCGGCCACCCCGCCGCTCGACCGCGGACGCGCCGATCTCCCGAACCAGTCCTTCTACCAGTTCGCCTTCCGCGTGGCACCGCTGCGCAACGTCGAGCTCACGGCGCCGTACATGCACGACGGCGCCTTCGCGACCCTCGAAGCGGTGGTGCGGCACTACAACGACGTGCCCCTCGCGCTCAAGACGTACGACCCTTCGCAGCTCGCGCCGACGCTCCGCGGCACGTACCACGGCGACGCGGCCACCACCGATTCCGTACTGGGGTCGCTGGACTTCCGGCTGCGCCCGTCGCTCGGCCTCACCGACGACGAGATCCGCGATCTCGTGGCATTCCTGCAATCGCTGACCGATCCGTCGGCCCGGGACCTGAGCGCCCTGGTTCCGGCGACGGTGCCGAGCGGGCTGCCGGTGCCGCGGTGAGCCGGCGTCAGTGCCAGAGGTGCCAGACCGCGTAGATCAGCAGCCCGACCAGCCCCCCGACGAGCGTGCCGTTGATGCGGACGAACTGCAGGTCCCGCCCGACGGCCAGCTCGAAGCGCCGCGCCGTCGCCTCCGGGTCCCAGCCGGCGACGGTCTGGGCGATCGAATCGCCGATCTCGTGTCGATAGCGCTCCACCACCGTGGCCGTGAGGTCGATGACCAGCTCGTCGAGCTCGGCCAGAAGGGCGTCGTTCGCCAGCATGGCCGCTCCGAACTCGCTGAGGCCACGCTCCAGCGGTCCGGGGGCGGCGCCGTCCGCTCGCGTGGCGTAGCCGACGATCGCGCGCCGCATCGCGTCCCACAGGCGGGCGGAGAGATCGGCGATGGCGGGATCGGCGAGCCACTCCTGTTTCAGCGCTTCCGCTCGCGCGATGACGTCGGGTGCGTGCTGCAGGCGCTCGACGAAATCCCGCAGTGCCGTGTCGAACGCAGCACGCAGCGGGTGATCCGGCCGGGCGCCGATGTCCCTGAGGACGCTCTCCACGGTCACGATGATACGCTGGTAGATCTGGTCGTCCACCACGCCCGGCACCCACCACGGACTCTCGGCCCGCACCTTGTCGCGGATCACGTCGCGGTTGTCATGCACCGCCTGGGCGGCAAAACGGACGGCTTCGTCGAGCAACCCGTGATGGCGGTCGTCCGCCAGGACGAGCGCGAGGGTCTTCCCGAGGGTGGGTGCCACGCGGGTGGCCTGCAGGCGGGCGCTCACGACCTGATGCACCAGGGCGCGGACGTCGGCGTCCGGCAGGGTGTCCAGCGTCTTCGCGACGCCGCTCGCGACCTGGCGCCCGATCCGCCGGCTGTGCTCCGGGTCAGCCAGCCAGCGGGCGGCGCGCTCCGCGGGCCGCACGGCACGGAGGTTGGCCGCGACCACGTCGCGCGACAGGAAGTGATTCTGCACGAAGGTCCCCAGGATCCGGCCGATCCGCTCCTTGCGCGTGGCCACGATCGCGGTGTGCGGGATCGGGAGCCCCAGGGGATGGCGGAACAGCGCGGTGACGGCGAACCAGTCGGCGAGGCCGCCGACGAGCGACGCTTCGGCCGTGGCCCGCACGTAGCCGAGCCACGGATACCGTCCCTCATACAGGCTCGCCGCGACGAACACCACCGCGGCGAGCGCCAGCAGGCCCGTGGCCTGTCGCTTCATCGCGTCGAGCTGAGCCTGCCGCACCGCATCGTCCGGCCGCGACCACGAGGACGCCGTCATGTCAGCGACCAAGATAACCCAGCGCCTCGTCGCGGCCGCTTCCGGACCGTCTCCCCGCTCGACGGTCCCACGCAGCTCCGCGCTCGCGCCCAGGAAAAAACCTGCGGCAGCGCGAGACCCTGCCGCGCAGCACGTATCTGACGCGCGCGCGACAGTCGCCGGTGCGCAACAGGCCGTCGAGGTCGTTCCTCAGATTGACAGCGAATGAGGGCTCCCCGACTTTGTGGGCGACACGACTCGTGATCGCGCATGGCACACTCCCTCCACCAACCGCACTTCAGATGGGCTCGCCTGCGCGTGGATGTCAACTGCGGGCTGCGGCGGGGCGCCTGGTACCCCGTGGTGCGCTTCGTGAAAGACCGTGTCCTGCTCGACGTGACCGACGACCGTGTCCCGGTGCCGCGTCGCCTGCTCGAGACCGTCTTCTCCCGGCCGTTCCACTGGTCGATCGTGCCGCTCCCCGATGACGCCATCAACGTGCCGAGCGACTGGGGCACGCGCTACGTCGTGTGCCCCGCGTGCCACGCTCGGGCGCAGCTCAGCGGTCACCCCATGGACATGACGTGCTCGAAGTGCAGCGGCGTGTTTCAGGTCGCCTGGGACGAGCACTACTTAAGAAGGAAGCGGTAGCCTTAGACAGCACCGCAGGCGCGAAGGATCTGCTTTACGCCCGACCCGACCGACGGGCCACCCGCCCACTGGTAGCCTCCGTCACTGCTCTGCTCCGCCCCCTCCTGCCAGGTTAGTGGTGCCGCCGATCCAACGATGCGCCTCAGCAGTTCCGGCGATGTGGGCCCACATCAAGCGTGAGCCACGCGCGCCGCCCTAGGGTCCGTTTCACGCCCGACTCGAGACCGCGCTCTCGTGGCGCACGGCCAGTGCACCGGAGGCACCATGCCCCAGCACAGCCGCGCCCGAAGTCTCATCCGCCAGCGGCGCATTCGCCCGCTCGTTGCGGCGTTGCTCGCGTGTGTCGCCGCGTGCGACGCCCAACCGTCCACCGGGCCGGCACCGGGCAGTGCAGCCGCCCTCTCGAGCGCTGTTCCCGAGCCGGGTGGCCCGTTACCCGGGTTGACGCGCGAGCAGCGCGCCCTGTTCGAGCGGGGCCGCGGCGTATTCCAGACGGAGTTCACTCCCGAGACGGGGCTGGGCCCCCTGTTCAACAACAACGCCTGCAGCCAGTGCCACGAAGACCCCGTGGTGGGCGGAATCGGCGAGGAAGTGGAACGTCACGCGACCGCCTTCCGAGCCCCCGCTTGCGACGACCTCGGCGCGCACGGCGGGCCCGTGATGCAGGACAGCGTTACTCCCGCGCTCCGCGCCGCCCTCGGGATCGAGCGGGAGGCCGTGCCCGCCGAGGCCACCGACACGGCCGTGCGGACCACGCCGAGTCTCCTGGGATTGGGGCTGCTGGAGGCCGTGCCGGACGCCGAAATCCTCGCGCTGGCGGACCCGTTTGACCGCGATCGGAACGGTATCTCGGGCCGTCCCAGCCGCACCGCCGACGGCCGCCTGGGACGCTTCGGTCGCAAGGCGCAGGTCGCGACGCTGCGCGAGTTCAACGCCGCCGCGTTCGTCAACGAGATGGGCCTCACGAGCCCCACGGAGCCCCACGAGCAGACGATCGCGGGCGCGCCACTGCCCCCGGGCGTCGATCCGACGCCCGACCCCGAGCTGCCGCAGGACGCGGTCGACGCCACGACGGCCTTCGTGCGACTGCTGGCGCCGCCGGCGCCGCTGCCCCGCACGTTCGTCGAGGAGCGGGGTCGCTTGACCTTCGTGCTGATCGGGTGCGCCGGATGCCACGTGCCGGCGCTGGTCACCGGGTTCAACCGCGTGCCTGCCCTGAGTCTCAAGGTCGTGCATGGGTACACGGATCTGCTGCTCCACGACATGGGGCGCGACCTGGCGGACATATGCCTCGGCAAAGCAAGACCGGCGGAGCTCCGCACGGAGCCGCTGATGGGCCTGCGGTTCAAGACGGCGTTCCTGCACGACGGCCGGGCGCCCACCATCGTCACGGCGATCCGGCTGCACGCGGGCGAGGCCGCGCGGGCGCGCAACCGCTTCCTCGCGCTATCGTCGCTCGAGCGCTCGGCGCTCGTGCGGTTCCTGAGCGGTCTGTAGCGCCGTCAGGTCCAGCTCCCACGTCTCCGAGACGAGCGCCTTGCCGAAGCTCGCGTTCCGCTCCTTGCGGACGATCCGAAAGCCCGCCGCCTGGTACAGGCGCCGGGCGGCGCGCAGCTCGCTCTGCGTCCAGAGCATGACCTTGCGGTAGCCGGTCTGGCGGGCGAAGCGCACGCATTCCGCCACCAGGCGCGTCCCGAGGCCCGACCCGCGCGCCTGCGGCTCGACCAGGAGCAGGCGCAGCTGCGCCACGGTCCTTGATCGCTCGACGAGGAACACCGACCCCACCGCGGCGCCGTCCTGTTCCGCGATCCAGCACCGCTCCCGTTTCGGGTCGAAGCGCCGGGCGAACCGGGCCACGATCTCCGCGACCAGGGCCTCGAACTGCGCGTCGTAGCCGTACTCCCCGGCGTACACCACGCCGTGGCGGTGGACCACCCAGCCCATGTCGCCGGGCTGCGGGGCGCGGAGCAGGTAGGCGGCCGAGGAGTGCGGACGGTCGCGGCCGAGCAGCCGCTCGATGGTCTGCATCGCCGCGACGACGTGGGCCCGGGCGGCGGGGTCCAGGCCGCCCAACAGCGCGGCCACCTCGTCATGCGAGCGGGTGTTGAGCGGCGCGAACACCTTGCGGCCCAGCCCGGTGAGGGCGAGGTGGCTGCGGCGCCCGTCGGCCGCCGAGCGTGTCTTCGCGACGAGGGCGCGCTTCTCGAAGCCACGCAGCATGCGGCTCAGGTATCCGGCATCGAGTCCCAAATCGCGGCCCAGCTCCGTGGCGGTCGGTTGCTCGCGGTGCGCCAGCTCGTACAGGACGCGTACCTCGGTCAATGAGAAGGGGCTGTGGTACGCCCCGCGCCGCAGCACGCCGATCTGCCGGGTGTAGAACCGGTTGAACCGCCGTGCCGCCTCCACCTGCCGCTCCAGCTCGCCCGCCGCCATGCGACCAATGTCCAGCGAATAGTTGACTCTGTCAAGTACTTCACTCCCTCCCCGCCCTGCGTAGATTCCGCTCACACCCATGGCCGATTCCGACCCCCGACCACCCAAGAAGACCATCACCCCGGGCGCCTGGCGGGAGGCGCGGGGCCTGATCTACGCGCACCGCGGTCGCCTCGCCCTCGGGCTCGCGCTGCTGCTCGTGAACCGCCTCGCCGGCCTCGTCCTCCCCTCGTCGTCCAAGTGGGTGATCGACCGGGTCATCGGGCAGCACCACGCCGAGCTGCTGGTCCCGCTGGCGCTCGCGGCCGGCGGCGCCACCCTCGTCCAGGCGGTGACCGGATTCGCCCTGTCGCAGGTGCTCGGCGTCGCCGCCCAGCGGGCCATCACCGACATGCGGCGCACGGTGCAGGCGTACGTCCTGCGGCTGCCCGTGAGCTACTTCGACTCCACCAAGAGCGGCATCCTGATCTCCCGCATCATGAGCGACGCCGAGGGCATCCGGAACCTGGTCGGCACCGGGCTGGTGCAGCTGGTTGGCGGCCTGGTGACGGGCGCCATCGCCCTGGGGGTGCTGTTCTACTTGAACTGGCGGCTCACCCTGATCGCGATCCTGATCCTCGCCTGCTTCGGGGGCGGCATGGCGTACGCCTTCACCAAGCTCCGCCCGCTGTTCCGCGAGCGCGGGAAGCTCAACGCCGACGTGACCGGGCGGCTCGGCGAGACGCTGGGCGGCATCCGCATCGTCAAGGCATACCGCGCCGAGCGAAGCGAGCGCCTCGTGTTCACGCGCGGGGCGCACACGCTGTTCCGCAACATCGCCACCACGATGACCGGCATCTCCGCCGTCGGCGCGTTCGCGACCGTCATCGTCGGGGCGATCGGCATCCTCATGATCCTCGAGGGCGGGCACGCCATTCTCGCCGGCACGATGACGCTGGGCGACTTCTTCATGTACGGCGTCTTCATCGGCCTCGTGGCGCTGCCGCTCATCAACATCGCGTCCATCGGCACGCAGATCACGGAGGCGTTCGCCGGCCTGGACCGGATCCGCGAGATCCGGCGGCTCACCGCGGAGGACGCCGCGGACGGCGCTCGCCCACCGCTTGGCGAGGTGGTTGGCGACGTCCGGTTCGAGGACGTGAGCTTCGAGTACGTACCGGGGCGGGACGTGCTGAAGCACGTGTCGTTCCACGCGCCAGCGGGCTCCACCACGGCTCTCGTCGGGTCCTCGGGGGCGGGCAAGAGCACGCTCATCAGTCTCGTGCTCACGTTCAGCCGACCCCGGGTGGGACGCATTCTCGTGGACGGGCGCGACCTCGACCACGTGCGGCTCGCCGACTACCGGCGCCAGCTGGGCGTCGTGCTGCAAGACAACTTCCTGTTCGACGGCACGATCGCCGAGAACATCGCGTTCGCCCGCCCGCACGCAACGCGCGACGAGATCGAAGAGGCAGCACGGATCGCCCACTGCGACGAGTTCGTGCGCCGCTTCGAGCACGGCTACGACACGGTCGTGGGCGAGCGCGGGGTGAAGCTCTCGGGCGGCGAGCGTCAGCGCGTCTCCATCGCTCGCGCGATCCTCGCCGACCCCCGCATCCTCATCCTCGACGAAGCCACCTCGAGCCTGGATTCGGAGAGCGAGGCCGCCATCCAGGACGGGCTCCGGACGCTGCGGCGCGGCCGGACGACGTTCGTGATCGCCCACCGCCTCTCCACGATCCGCAGCGCGGACCAGATCCTGGTGATGGAAGGCGGCGAGATCGTCGAGCGCGGCACGCATCCCGAGCTGCTCGCCAAGCACGGGCGCTATCGCCAGCTGTACGACAAGCAGTACCGCTTCGAGCAGGACCGGTTCGTCAACCCGGGCGAAGACTTCACGCCCGAGCCCGAGGCGCCCGTGGCGGCACCCCCGCTCGGGCCACCGACGCGGCTCTAGGGCCGCCAAGGTCCCGGCCGCGCCATCTGGCGCCCGCGCCCGGACCGTCCTACACTAGCGCATGCCTCTGATCGACACGAATCACCAGCGCGCCGCCCTACTCGTGCTGCTGCTCGGCGTCGCCCTGGTCATCGCGCTCACGCCGTATGCCACGGGCCTGCTCGGGATCCCCGTGTTGTACGCCGTCTTCGCCCCGCTGCACGTGTGGCTGGGCATGCGGGTGCGTCCCCACCTCGCGGCCAGCCTCGTGGTCGCGCTCGCGCTCTTCCTGATCGTCGTGCCCGGAGTCTCCTTCGCCGGTCTCATCGTCGGCCAGGCGCAGGAGATCGCCGCCGGCGTCATGCGGAACCCGCTGCTCGGTCGCCTGCGTGAGCTGCGGCTGGGCGGCATCGATCTCGGGCCCCGGCTCGCCGACCTGGGAGCGACCGTCGTCGCGTGGGTCGGCTCGTCCGCGTTCGGGCTGGTCGGCACCGCCACCCGTCTCGCCCTCAATCTCACGATCTCGCTCTTCGGTCTGTTCTACCTGCTGCTGCAGCCGGACACGACCTGGGAGGCCGTCCGGCCCTACATCCCGTTCTCGGCCAAGAACACGGAGAAGCTGCGCCAGCGGTTCCGCGACGTCACCACGGCGACGATCATCGGCACGGGTCTCACGGCGGCGATCCAGGGGAGCCTCGTGGGGCTGGGCTTCTGGCTGACCGGCTTGCCGAACGCGGTGTTCTGGGGCGTGGTTACGATGGTCTTCGCCATCCTGCCAGTGGTCGGCAGCGGCCTGGTGTGGGCGCCCGGCGCGCTCGCGCTGATGATCGGACACCATGCCCTGGCCGGGATGCTGCTGGCGCTGGGTGGTGTGGTCATCGTCGGCAACGTGGACTACGTGATCCGGCCGCGCGTCTTCAGCCGCTGGGCCAACATCCATCCCCTCGTCACCTTGATCGGCGCGCTCGCGGGCGTGCCCTACTTCGGCATCCTCGGGCTGCTGATCGGACCGCTCGCGCTGTCGTACTTCTTCGAGCTGATCAAGATGTACGGCGAGGAGTATCTCGGGTAACCAGACAGATCCGGAACTCCCCGCCACCAACTGTCGCCCGCCCGCCACGCGCGGGCGCGAGTCTTTCCCGACGCCGCCCCCGAGCCGTTCGCCCGGCCGGGGGAAACTCGGCTTGCGCAACCGGGGTATACCGGTTTATCTACGAACAGCTTCGTATATAGACACCGGATGAGCTGAGCAGCTATGGCGAAACGATCACTCTCGCGGCCCCTGCCGCCCCGCCCGACCAACGCGGAGCTCGAGATCCTGCGCGTGCTGTGGGCGCGCGGGCCCTGCACGGTTCGCGCGGTCCGCGAGTCGTTCGACCGCGCCGAGCCCATCGGTTACACCACCGTGCTCAAGCTGCTCCAGATCATGACGGAAAAGGGCCTGGTGCGGCGCGACGAATCGCTGCGCTCGCACGTGTACTCGGCCGCGGTGTCGGAGGGGTCGACCCAGCGGCGCATGGTGGCCGATCTGGTGAAGCGGGCGTTCGGCGGATCGACCCTACAGCTGCTGCTGCACGCGCTCTCTGCCACGCCCGCAACGCCTTGGGAAGTCAACCAGATTCGCAAGCTCTTGAATCAGAAAAATGGAGCACGCGCATGAACGTGACCCAAACACTGGGCTGGGCCCTCCTGCATTCGGTGTGGCAGTGCGCGTTCGCCGCATCGACGCTCGCGTCCCTCCTCGCGATCGTTCCGGTGCGCGCGGCGCGCACTCGCTACGCCTTCGCCGTCGCCACGTTGATCCTCATGCTCGCCGCCCCCATCGGCACGGGCGTACGGCTGCGCACGGCGCCGGTGGGGGCGGGCGTGAGCGCGGCGGTCGCGCCAGTGCCGCGCGGCGTCGCGGCGCCGACCCGGCCGGGCACGGGGCCCGAGGCCCCGCCCGCCCGCCTCCCCACGGCGCTCGCGACGCGGGTCCGCGCGGGCCTCGAGCCGGCGCTGCCGTGGATCGTGGTCGCATGGTTCGCCGGCGTGGTGATCCTCTCGATCCGGCTCGCCTCCGGCTGGCTGGTCACGCGGAGCCTGAGCACCGTGGGCACGCGACCGGTCCCCCAAGCCTGTCGCGACGCACTCGCCCGCCTGGTGGTGCGCCTCCGGGTCACACGGCCCGTGCAGGTGCTCGAGTCGGCGGTGGTCCAGGTCCCCGCAGTCATCGGGTGGCTCCGGCCGGTGGTCCTCCTCCCGGCGAGCGCGCTCACGGGGCTGACCCCCCTGCAGCTCGACGCCCTGCTGGCGCACGAGCTGGCGCACGTGCGGCGATACGACTACCTCGTGAATCTGCTGCAGATCGCGATCGAGACCCTGCTCTTCTACCATCCGGCCGTGTGGTGGGTGTCGCGGCGCGTCCGGGACGAGCGCGAGCACTGCTGCGACGACGTGGCGGTGGCCGCGTGCGGCGACGCGCACTTCTACGCGGCGGCGCTACTCGGCATGGAGCGGCTCCGCAGCCCGCTGCCGGTACTGTCGTTCGCGGCCACGGGCGGCTCCCTGGTGGGGCGCGTCCGGCGCCTCATGACCCCCGTGCCGGCGGAGCTCTTCCCGCGCGGGATCGCCGCCGCCATCGCCGTGACGATCGCGTTGGTCGTCGCCGGCGCAGGGCTGGCACGCTCACCGGACGCGGCGGGGGCACGCAACGCCCAGGCGCCATCGGCCGCGCTCGCCGGCGCCCCGCGAGATCCGCACGCCGGACGCGACCTCGTGCGGGTCCTGCGCCGCCGGGGTGACCAGCAGGCGGTGACGGCTTTGCTCGCCATCGCCCACCAGGACGGGGATGTCGACGTCCAGCAGAGTGCCGTCGAGGCGTTGGGGAAAATCGGGAGCGGCGCCGCCGTGGCGGCGGTCATCGACGTCGCCCGCACGCATCCGGACGATGACGTGCGCCGCGAGGCCGTCGAGACCTTGGGCCACATCGCGCCGCGATCCGTGGCGCTGGACGTGCTCGCGGAGGTCGTACGCAACGATCGCGACCATCACGTGCAGCACGAGGCCGTGGAGGAGCTCGGGGAGCTGCGCGACCGCCGCGCGTTCCCGGTGCTGCTGGATTTCGCGCGTCACCATCCCGCACCCGACGTACGGCGCAAAGCGGTGTCGGCGCTGGCTCGCGCGGGCGAGCCCGACAGCACGGCGAGCGTGCTGGAGCAGATGGCGCTGCACGATTCCAGCGCCGAGCTGCAGCACGAGGCGGTGGAGGCGCTCGGGCGTCTGGACGATCCCCGGGCGCTCGCGCGGGTGGCGCGGCTGGCGCGCACGCACGCCAGCCCGGACGTGCGGGATGAAGCGACGGAACAGTACGCCAAGCACGCACCCCCGGACGCGGCGGTGGCGCTGCTGACCGACCGTCTGGCGCATGATGCCGAGCCCGACGTGCAGGCCGAAGCCGTGGAGCAGCTGGCCGCGCTGCCGCGCGGTGCGGGCATTCCCGCCGTGATCGAGGCGGCCCGGAGCCACGCGATAGCGGAGGTCCGCACCGAGGCGTGGCGCCGGCTGCGCGAGAGCGACGACCCGCGCGCCCGTGCCTTCGTGCGCCGGACGTCGCGACCCTAGAACTGCAGCAGGTAGCTCAGCTTCAAGAACAGCTGCCGTCCGGTTGAGGTGGTCGCATCGTCCGTGCGCGAGAGCGTCGGCGGCGAGCCCGGGAGGATGGCGAGGTTCTCGTATCCGTCCCGGTACCCTACGTAGAGCGCGGTTCCGGGATTGACGAGGCAGGTCAGGAGCAGGTCCACCGCCCAACGACGCTCCGGGTCTACGCGTGACAGCGTCGAATCCCGGTCCACGGCCGCATAGTCGACGATCGCGCGCAGCGAGAGCGCGCGGCTGAACTGGTAGTTGACCTTCTCCCGCAGAATGCGATCGGCGTAGACCTGCGTCGCGGGCCCTGCCACACCCGACGGCGCCGTCAACCGCTGGTACAGAAACGTGTGGTCGAGTCGCAGCCGCGCCGCCGGTCGAAAGGTGAGGGCCACTTCTCCCTCGAGCGCGCTACCGACGAACGGCGCCAGCCCGGCAGCCGGCTTGTGGTTCACCGCCGATCCGATCTTGAGCTTGCTCGCGACGGCCAGCCACTTGAGCCACTCGCTCTCGACGGTCAAGCCGGTCTCGTGCGTCTCGAACGGCAGATCCTTGTACAGCTCGAACGCCTCGGTGCGCTTGAGCTGGAGCTTCGTCTCGCCCACGAGCTTCACCTCGAACGCGAGCTGGACCTCGCGGTCGAGCAGCACACCGTCGCGGTCCCAGTCGAGCGTCGTCGAGAGCGTGGGACCCACCTTCACCACCGCAGTGCTGGGCCGCCGCACCAGCTCGAGCGACTGGTCGAACCGCCGGATGCCGACGCGGGGCACGTAGCCAAGCTGGGCGTCGAACCCCGAGCTCAGGTCCAGATACGTGGCCGCGTAGTCCAGGTTGCGGCCGTCTCGCGTGAGCGCGGCGTAGAACCCCGCGCCGGATCGGCGGCCGGGCCCCGAGTCCGCTGCGGCCGTCGCGATCGCCTGCCCGGCGAACGTCCACGTCTTGGTCAGGCGCAGCCGCGCGTCGGCGGAGGCCACCCGATTCCAGCTGCCCGCGAGGGTGCGCTCGCTCGCCAGGATCCCGAGCGTCGACTCGCGGCCGATCAGGCGCTCCAGGCGGATCGCGCCAGCGCCGGCGCGCCGGTCGCCTGCCGGCTCCCCGGTGGGCAGCTCGCCGGGCGCACGGTCGTCGATGCCGATCGCGCCCAGGGCCCAGCGGCCCGCCTTGCCGGTCATCCGCAGCCCCATGCCCGGATCGGCGATGCGGCGTGAGAAAAACAGGTTGACCGGCGTCTGGAAGTAGCCCGCGTTCTCGATGAAGAAGGGCCGCTTCTCGGGGAAGAACGTTTCGAAGCGCTCGTTGATGGTCACCTGCGGCTCGTCGGACTCCACCTGGCTGAAGTCCGGGTTCGCCGTTGCGTCGAGGGTGAGCGCGTCGCGCAGCACGGCCTTGAAGTCGACGCCCAGCCGGCGGTCGTGCGCAGTGCGGAAAGCGGGCACTTGGGCGTCCAGGAAGCGCGCCCCAGCGAACGTGCCGTACGGAATGGCTTGCAGGTTGCGCCCCGGCGAGATGTCGGTCAACCCCTGGAGCGTCGCGAACTGGGGGACGAATCCCGCGACTCGCTTGGTCAAGTAGGGCCAGTAGGAGTCTTCGTTGTTGCGGCGGATGTGGCGCGCCAGCGCGATGCCCCAGGTCTGCCTCGGCGCTCGCGGGAAACGCAGGCTCTTGAACGGAATCGCGATGCGCACGACGAAACCGTCCGGCGTGACGCGGCCGTCCGACTGCCACACGGCGTCGAAGCTGAAGTCGTCGTCCTGTCCCTCGGTGACCACGCCGTCCAGCTGCACGCCGAGCGGGTTCGACTGGAACAGGTAGGCATGGGTGCGGTCGTGAAACGTGTCCAGGTAGACGGCGACGCCGTCGTCGACCTCGATGTCTTCCCGCTTGGCGAGGCCGGCACGAACCTCTCCGGGGCCGGCCCGACAGACGAAGACGATGTACAGGTTCGCGTCGTCGTAGCTCAGGTAGGCCGTGGTCGAGTCGCTCACCGGGTCGCCGTCGCCCGGCTCGAACTGGCGGAAATCCGAGATGGTGAGGGTGGAGTCCGGCGGGTCACCGGCCACGAAGTCCTCGAGCTTCGGGGGGCCGTCGGTGCGGGTGATGCGCACCACGCCGACTTGGGGCCTCCCCTGCGCGTACAGCGACGCCACCGGGGGGCCGACGACGCCCAGCACCCCGGCGACCAGTGCGGCTCTCCTGGCTTGCTGCTGCATGTACGTTCCTCCACGCGCACACCGGTGGCCTGGCGCGCCGCAATCGCTATACCACGGCGAGCCGACAGCGAGCGCAGCGTCCGCGCCACGCCGCCATCGCGGCGATGCTGTGACGCAACAGGGGTGCTCCTGAGCGCGCCACCGCTGTTTATCTTGCTGAGACCTGCATGCGGCTCTCCCTTCGGTTCGTGCTTCCCCTGTTCCTCGCGCTCGCCGCCTTCGCATACGCGGCGGTGCCGCTCGTCGACCAGCTCACCCTGCAATGGTTCATGCGGGATCTGGACATCCGCTCCAGCCTGATCGCCAACACGGTCCAGGAGCCCCTGCAGGATCTGATCCAGACGGGCAACCGGACCCGGATGCTGCAGTTCTTCAATCGGATCACGCAGGATGAGCGGCTCTTCGCCATGGGGTTCTGCCCCTCGACCTCCGCGCAGCCGGTGATCACGCCGACGCTGCCGGCTCAGATCCGGTGCACGGAACTGGAGTCATTTTCGGGCAGTGCGGGGCACCTGCTGCGCAGCGCGAAAGGCCCCCTCCTGGTCTCGGTGCGGCCGATGGAAGCCGCCGGCGTTCCCGTCGGGAACCTGGTGGTGGTCCACGACATGAGCTTCATCGCCCGCCGCAGCGCGGAGACGCGCAAGTACCTGTTCCTGTTTTTCGTCGGTCTGGGCGCGACGGTGGCGCTCATCACCGTCGTCATCGCCCAGCTGAGCTGGCGCGGCTGGGTCCAGGGTCTCCGCGCGCTGCTGCGGGGCGAGGGACTGGTGCGTCCAGCCGACGGACGCGACCTGGGCGAGGTGCCGGAGTTGCGGCCCATCGCCAGCGACCTGCGCGCCCTGATCCGGGACCTCGAGGCGGACCACCGGTCGCGCGACGAGGACCAGCTCGCCTGGACGCCCGAGACGCTCCGCGCCATCCTCCGGACCGACCTGCCCGGGCACGAGGTGATGGTCGTCTCCAACCGGGAGCCGTACATCCACGTGCGGCGGGGCGACATCATCGCGCTGTGGCGGCCCGCGAGCGGGCTGGTGACCGCCATGGAGCCGATCATGCGCGCCTGCTCGGGCACCTGGATCGCGCACGGGGGCGGCTCCGCCGACCGCGACGTGGTCGACGAGCACTCCCACGTGTCAGTGCCCCCCGAGCAGCCGGCCTATCAGCTGCGCCGCGTCTGGCTGACGCCCGAGCAGGAAGCGGGCTACTACTATGGTTTCGCGAATGAAGGGCTGTGGCCGCTGTGCCACATCGCCCACGTGCGTCCGATTTTCCGCACATCCGATTGGGAACAATACGTGACGGTCAACCGGGCGTTCGCCCAGGCCGTGGTCGAGGAAGCGAAGTCGCCCGACCCCATCGTGCTGGTGCAGGACTATCACCTCGCGCTGCTGCCCCGAATGATCCAGGAGTCGCTGCCGGCCGCGACCATCGTCTCTTTCTGGCACATTCCCTGGCCGAACCCGGAGGCGTTCGCGATCTGTCCCTGGCGGGAAGAGCTGCTGGACGGGCTCTTGGGCTCGAGCATTCTCGGGTTCCACACGCAGTTTCATTGCAACAACTTCGTCGACACCGTGGACCGCCTGCTGGAGGCCCGGGTCGACCGCGAGATGTTCACGGTCTCGGCCCGGGGCAAGCTCACGGCGGTCAAGCGCTACCCGATTTCGATCGAGTGGCCGCCTTCGCCCACGCTGCTCAGCAAGCCGGTCGAGCGCTGCCGCCTCGACGTCCGGCAGCGTCACGGCTTGCCGGCGGAACAGGCGATCGGCGTCGGAGTCGACCGCCTCGACTATACGAAGGGCATCGAGGAGCGGCTGCGTGCAGTGGAGCGGCTGCTGGAAATGGAGCCGGACTGGGTGGGCAAATTCACGTTCATTCAGATCGCCGCGCCGACACGCAACCGCATCGAGCAGTACCAGGAGTATGAAGCGCGCGTCCGCGCCATGGCGACGCGGATCAACGAGCGCTTCGCAGGCGCGCCGCATCCGCCGATCGTGCTCCTCGTCGAGCACCACCAGCCGCAGGACATCTACGAGTACTATCGCGCCGCGGAGGTCTGCATGGTCACCAGCCTGCACGACGGCATGAACCTGGTGGCCAAGGAGTTCGTGTCGGCACGCGACGACGAGCGCGGCGTGCTGATCCTGAGCCAGTTCACCGGCGCGGCGCGGGAGCTGCCGGAGGCGGTCATCGTCAATCCGTACGACACGGATCAGTGCGCCGCGGCGCTGCACCTGGCCCTGTCGATGCCCGAGACGGGGCAGCGGGCGCGCAGCCGGCTGATGCGTGGGCTCATTCAAGAATTCAACGTGTACCGCTGGGCGGGGCGCATGCTGATCGATGCGGCCGGCATGCGGCGCCGCGGTCGTCTACTGGACCGGGCGGCGACGCCGGAACGGCAGTCGCGCCGTGCGGCCGGCCGCGCTGCGAGTCGCGCCAAGTGAAGCATCGGCGCGCGCACCCGCTGCCCGCGCCCCGGCCGGAATGGGCGTACTTCTTCGACATCGACGGCACCCTCGTCGACATCGCGGACGCGCCCGGCGGGGCCGGCCCCGACCTCGCCATCCAGCAGCTCATCGTGGCCCTGTATCAGGCGGCGGGTCGCGCGGTGGCGCTCATCAGCGGCCGCTCGATCGCGGACATCGACCGGCTCGTGCCCGGCCTGCGACTTCCGGCGGCGGGGCAGCATGGCATCGAGCGCCGCGACGCGGCCGGGCGGGTTTCCCGCCACGTGCCGCCGTCGCCGCAGCTCGACGCCGTGCGCCGGGGGCTCGCGGCCGCGCTGGCCCGTCATCCCGGGTTGCTGCTCGAAGACAAGGGACTCTCCTTGGCGCTGCATTACCGCCGGGCGCCGCGATTGGCTGGCTACGCCCATCGGCTGGTGCGCACGCTGCTGGCCGGAAACGGTGGGACCTATTGCGTCCAGGGGGGCAAGCGCGTCGTCGAGATCAAGCCCGCGGGCAAAGACAAGGGCGTGGCGGTGCTCGAGTTCATGCAGGAGGAGCCGTTCCGCGGGCGGATACCGGTGTTCGTCGGTGACGATTCCACCGACGAGCATGCCTTCGTGACGGTCAACCGCCTGCACGGCCACTCGGTGAAGGTGGGGCCGGGGCGGACGGTGGCGCGCTGGCGCCTGCGCGACGTCCGCGCCGTGCGCGCCTGGCTGGAGCACGGGGCGGCGGAGCCCGCCCGATGACGTCGCTCGATCTCGCACTCGTCGGCAACGGGACGATCGGCGCCCTCGTGAATCCGCTGAGCGAGGTCGTGTGGGGGTGCTTTCCGCAATTCGACGGCGACCCGGCGTTCTGCTCGTTGTTGCGCGAGCGTACGCGCGAATCGGACTTCGGGTTTTTCGCAGTCGAGCTGACCGATCTCGCGCGCACCGAGCAGGAGTATCTCGTCAATACGCCGGTCCTGGTGACTCGGCTGTATGACCGCGCCGGCGGCGCGGTCGAGATCACCGATTTCGCCCCGCGCTTCCACCAGTACGGCCGGATGTTCTGTCCCATGATGCTGGTCCGGCAGATCAAGCGGATCGCCGGCAACCCCCGCATCCGCGTGCGCCTGCGCCCCGCCCACGACTACGGCCGCGCCGCCGCGGCGACCACGTGTGGCTCGAATCACGTCCGCTACGCGGGGACCGATCTCGTGCTGCGCCTGACCACGGACGCCTCCATCACGGCGCTGGTGGAAGAGAATCCCTTCTTTCTGGAGGATGCGATCACGCTGCTGCTCGGGCCGGACGAGACCGTCCAGGGCGCCGTCGCGGACGTCGGCCGCCGCTTCCTCGAAGAGACCACCGCCTACTGGCGGGAGTGGGTGCGCTCCCTCGGCATCCCGTTCGAGTGGCAGGATGCCGTGATCCGGTCGGCGATCACGCTGCAGCTCAACGTGTTCGAGGACACCGGGGCGATCGTGGCGGCGATGACGACCTCGATTCCCGAAGCGCCGGGCAGCGGCAGGAACTGGGACTACCGGCATTGCTGGCTGCGCGACGCGTACTTCGTGGTCAACGCCCTCAATCGGCTCGGGGCCACCCGCACCATGGAGCGCTATCTCGGCTACATCGTCAACGTGGTAGCCGGCTCGGCCGACGGCCGCCTGCAGCCCGTCTACGGCCTCACCGGCCGCGCGGTCCCCGAAGAGCGGGCGATCGATTCCCTCCCCGGCTATCGCGGCATGGGCCCGGTGCGCATCGGCAATCAGGCCCACCGCCAGGTGCAGCACGACGTGTACGGCGCGGCCATCCTCGCCGCCACCCATGTCTTCTTCGATCGCCGCCTCGTCCGGCGGGGCGACGAGGTCCTGTTCCGCCGGCTCGAAACCCTCGGGCACCATGCCGCCCACCTGTTCGACCAGCCGGACGCGGGGCTGTGGGAGCTGCGCGGCAAGCCGCGGGTGCACACGTTCTCCAGCGTGATGTGTTGGGCCGGGTGCGATCGGCTCGCCAAGATCGCCTGGCATCTGGGACTGACCGACCGGGCGGCGCACTGGGCCGACCAGGCCGCGCGCATCCACCACGCGATTGGCGAGCGGTGCTGGAGCGCGAAGCGGGGCAGCTTCGTCGCCACGATGGACGGCGACACGCTGGACGCGAGCCTGCTGCGCTTGAACGAGCTCGGATTCCTGTCTGACGATGACCCGCGCTTCGCCGGCACGGTGGCCGCGATCGAGCGCGAATTGCGGCGCGGCGATTTCATCTTCCGGTATGTCGAGGCGGACGACTTCGGAACGCCGGAGAACGCGTTTCTGGTCTGCACATTCTGGTACATCAACGCCCTGGCCGCCATCGGACGCCGGGACGAGGCCCGGGCGCTGTTCGAAAACGTGCTCGCCTGCTGCAATCGCCACGGACTGCTCGCCGAGCACGTCGATCCGCGGACCCGGGAGCAGTGGGGCAACTTCGTGCAGACCTACAGCATGGTCGGCCTCATCGGCTCGGCGATCCGGCTCTCAGTCCGGTGGGACCAGGCGTTTTGAGCCGCTCTGCGGCGAGCGCCAGCGCCACCCCGTTCGTCCACCCGAAGCCGTCCTGGGTGGGGTACTCGCCCCCGCCGGCTCGCCGCTGCAGGTCGACGACGTCGTACTTCTCGGTCATTTTGCCCGTCGAGCGATAGGTGCGCCGGTTGAGGGCGAGCCAACGATCGCGCGCTCGAGCGGCGAGATCGGCACGCCCGTAGCGGCGCACCCCCTCGATGGCCAGCCATTCGAGCGGCGCCCACCCGTTCGGCGCGTCCCATTGCTGACCCGAGGCGATCAGGGTCGGCACGAAACCGCCCGGCTTCAGGAAATCCCGCTCCAGCCGCGCCGCCACCGCGCGCCCCTGCTCGGGGGTCGCGAGCCCGAAGTACAACGGGGCGGCGGCGGCGATGGTGGGGCGATCCGTCACGCGCACGCCGCTCCGCCAGCGGACGTCGTAGAAAAATCCGACGCCGGGATCGTAGGCGGCCGTGAGCAGGGCCCGGCGCCGGTCCTCGGCCGCGCGGGCGAACCGCTCCGCCACCTCCCGGTCGCCCGGCCGCCCCCGGACCCGCCGCAGCGCGGCGATCGTCCGCTCGGCATGATAGAGGAGACTGTTGAGATCGACCGGGAGCAGGTCCGTCGTTTCCAGCGTGCGCAGATCCTTCGGGTCGCGCATCCAGCGGCTCGAGAAGTCCCAGCCGCTTTCGGCGGTCGCCCGCACGTTCCGGTAAAACCCCTCGCGTTGGCCCTCGGGAAGCGTCTGCGCCAGCTCGTAGTCCGGGCGATACGACTCGGGTCTCGGGTCGGCACGGTCGTCCCAGTACCGGTTCAGCACCGACCCGTCGGGCAGCCGCACGACGCGGCGGTACATCTGGCCCGGCGCGAGCCGCTCCGCTCCATCCATCCAGAACGCGTGCTCCACCTCGAGGGCGTCGAGGTACCGCAGCGCCTGCGTGGTGTCGGTCGCCGAGGCGTACAGCCCGACCATGGCGGCGAAGAACGGCGGCTGGCTGCGGCTGAGATAGTACGTCCGGTTGCCGTTGGGAATGTGCCCGATCGTCCCGACCAGGTAGGCGAAGTTGTCGAGCATGCTGCGCACCAGGTCGGCGCGGCCGCTCGCGACCAGCCCGAGCATGGTGAAGTACGAGTCCCAGTAATAGACCTCGCGGAATCGGCCGCCGGGGACGACGTACGGCTGCGGCAGGGGGATCAGCGACGAGCGCGCGTCCGCCGTGTCAGGCGGGCGCGTGAGGACGGGCCAGAGCGCCCGGATGTGGTCTTCCATGGCCCGGGACCTGTCCACCGCGACACCCTCTCCGACCGGTCGAGGCAGCTGGAACTGCTGGTTCACGAACGTCCGCAGATCGAACCCCGCGGCGCCGCGCAACGACGCGTAGCGCGCGGCGATCTCGGTCGGAGCGACGAGGGGCCGGGCGTCGACGAACGTCTTCGAGTCCGGGAAGATCCCCGACAGCTGAACGGCCTGGAATAGCGATCCGAGATCCGTCGGGTCGTACAGACCGGGAGGTCGGTGGAGGTTGGTGGAGGTTTTGGAGGTTGTGCACGTCGTCGCGGTGCACAGAGCCGCAGCCGCGAGGAGCAGCCTCCCCCAGCCTCCCCAACCTCCCCCACCCTCTCCCAACCTTGCCGTTCTCATCGGAACACGATCCACAACACGCCGATCGTCGCGGCGAGCACCACCGAGAGCACGATGTTGAGCTGGCGCGGACCAGACGGCACCGGGATCGCGGTGATCTCGGGGGCGCCGTAGGTCAGGCCCGCTGTCTTGCTGAGCGGGGGGGGAGCGGTCGCGTAGCTGACCGCGATCAGGATCGCCGCGCACAGCGCGAACAGCAGGGCCGCGAAGTGCAGGAAGTTGATCCCGGCGTACCAAGCCCAGACCGAGCCGCTCCCGAGATGCGTCTTGGCGAGCTCGAGGATCAAGCGCGCGGTGCCGAGCACGAGGCCGGTCCAGAGCGCCGCCACCGCACCCGCGCCGTTCAGCCTCGGATAGAGCACGCCGAGCAGGAAGCAGGCCGCGATCGGCGGCGCGATGTAGGCCTGCACGCTCTGCAGATAGATGTAGATCTGCGGCGACACGTACTTCATGAACGGAATCCACAAGAGCCCCAGGCCGACGAGCAGGACCGTAGTGAGGCGGCCGACCGTGACGAGCCGCTGCTCGCTCGCGTTTGGCCGGAGCTTGCGGT
>Ga0209027_1000188_pt1 | contig 19655 bp, 16 predicted proteins | sample GraSoi013_1_20cm_3_FD_185821 | JGI IMG/M metagenome (GOLD analysis project Ga0209027, IMG submission 185821) | Grasslands soil microbial communities from the Angelo Coastal Reserve, California, USA - Sample 09_27_2013_1_20cm (SPAdes) (version 2) | ecosystem: Environmental > Terrestrial > Soil >...
GGTTATGGAATCTATTACGACCGCGTGACGCTTGAGATTCAATCGCTGGAGCGCGGCCTTGACGGTCGTGCGCTTCCCGTTGAAGTCCGAGCAGGAAACGTCTTCTTCATACAGCCGCAATGTCTCTTCAATCCAGCGTGCGGAACGTTCCCGCCGCCAGCGCCTACGCTTGCGAACCCGTTCACTGGCTTCATACTGCCCGGCGCAGGAGCAGGCGGCATCAACATCATCGCCAACGACCTGCAAAATCCTATGATTCAGCAAATGAACTTAGGAATTCAGCGAGAGATTTCGGGCAATTACGTTTTTCGGGCAGATTACCTGCACAACTACGGCACGCATTTCATCATTGGCCGCACCATTGGCAGCGTCTTCAATCCTGTGGTCGGCGGCCCAGACCTTGTGAAGAATATTGAATCGAGCGTGAAGACGAAGTATGACGGATTACTGTTAAGTTTCGAGCGACGCTTCGCACACGGGCTTCAGTTCCGAGCCTCTTATACTTTGTCGAAAGCTTTCAACTACGCGAACGACGATCAGATTCCATTCTCGAATGGGCCAATTGATCCGAACAATCTTCGATTAGAGTATGGGCCAACGCCGAACGACCAACGCCACCGCTTCACATTTTCAGGAGTCTTCGATCTTCCAAAAGGTTTCGTCCTCGCTCCAATCTTCACGCTTGCTTCCGGCGTGCCTATGGACATTCTCCTTCCCGATGGAAGTTCGCGCATCCCTTCTTTACAGCGCAACGCCGGAGGCCGTCTGTTCCACACGGGCGCAGAGCTTAACGCATTCATCCAGAAAGTGAACGCTGCGGGCGGTGTGAATGGTCAATTGCTGCCGCTTGTGAGCAACGATGCTAGATTCAACGATAGCTTTAACTCGCTTGACTTGAGACTGTCGCGCATCTTCAACCTTGGCGAGCGCGTGCGCGTCGAGCCGATTGCGGAAGTTTTCAATCTCTTCAACACGACGAACGTGCTGGGCGTATCGAACGTCAACTACTCAGGATTTTCTAACGTGCTTGTGCGCGACAGCAACGACCCAAGCAATCCGGGCTTTCTGCGCTCTTCCAGCTTCGGGCGACCCGTAACCACAGCGGGAGGCGTGTTCGGCTCAGGCGGCCCGCGCGCGTTCCAATTCGCGGCGCGTGTCATCTTCTAAAGAACAGAAGCCGAGTGAGCGAACCCATCAAACTCAAACGTCAATTGGGCGTGCGCACGGCGACCGCTATGGTCTTGGGCGAGGTCATAGCCGTTGGCATCTTCCTCACGCCCGCAGGCATGGCGAAATCTCTCGGCTCGCCTATGCTGGTGCTGATGGTCTGGCTCTTGATGGGCGCTATGGCTCTCTGCGGCGCGCTTTGTTATGGAGAACTCGCCGCGAAATTTCCTGAAGCGGGCGGCGGTTACGTTTACCTGCGTGAAGCTTACGGCGCGCCGCTAGCCTTTCTCTATGGCTGGATGGGTTTTCTGGTGATGGACCCCGGCATCACTGCGGCGCTCGCCGTTGGACTTGCTACTTACGCGGGCTACAGCCTCAATCTTTCGGCAATAGGAATTAAGATAGTAGCAATCTCATCAATCGTAATCCTCGCGGCTATGAACATTCGCGGCGTGAGATTGGGCGCGTGGATGGTGCGCTGGCTGACGATTCTAAAATTGGGATTGCTAGCTTTCGTGCTCGTCTGGGGATTCGGTTTTCAACTGGGAAGTTGGTCTAACTTCACACCGTTCATCTCTCAACGAGCAGGCTCCGAGCCACTCATAGCTGCTCTGGCCGGAGGTATCGTCGCAGCCTTCTTCTCTTTCGGCGGGTGGTGGGACGTGAGCAAGCTAGCGGGTGAAGTGCGCGAACCTTCTCGCACATTGCCGCGCTCTCTGGTCTTAGGCGTGATGGCGGTCACGCTCGTTTACATTCTGACCAGCGCAGTCTTTATCTACCTAGTACCCGTTGATCGTGTGACTTCGGGCGAGACATTCGCGGCTCAGGCGGGTGAAGCTCTATTCGGTCGCGTGGGAGGACAGATTTTTTCTGTGGTTGTAATCGTCGCAGTGCTAGGCAGTCTGGCAGCCATTGTCATCTCGGCCCCGCGCGTCTATTTCGCAATGGCGCGCGACCGACTCTTTTTTCAAGCCGCTGCGAAACTTCATACGCGATTCGGAACGCCCGCGCTCGCCATAGCTCTTCAAGCTGCGCTCGCATCGCTGCTGGTCGTGCTCGGCACATTCAACGACATAATCGCCTACTTCATCTTCGTCGTAGTCGTCTTCATAGGTCTCACCGTTGCCTCGCTCTTCGTGTTACGGCGAAGAAAGCAGGGCGAAACGAAATACTTAACTCCGGGTTATCCTTTAACGCCAATTATCTTCCTGCTGCTGACCGTTCTTCTTCTGGTTCTGCTCGGCGGTCATAATCCAACGCAGGCGCTTCGAGGCGTCCTGGTAGTTGCTGCCGGATTGCCAGTCTATTACCTGCTCTTCCGTCGCACATCTCGAACTGCGCGACCATCCGACGGCGGAAATTAATTATCAGGTGGCGGAGGTGGCGGAGGCGGTTCGTCGCCGGGGCCACAGGGATGTGGGCCACCGCGCCTGTGTCGCTCGTCGGCCTCTGTGCGCTGCTCAGGCGTGAGCACCGTGTAGATTTTCGATTTGACTCGCTCTTGCTCGACTATCAAATCCGCAACCGTCTGCGCCTGCTGGTTTGCTAGAGCGCGAACCTGCGTTTCGTCGAACTGTCCATTGGCCGTCACCGCGTCCATCTGTTTGTGCGCATCGTCCAACTTACGCATGAGAGCATCAACAACGGGACGCTCAATATCCAGGATTGATTTAATCTGCGCCTCTTGTGCGTCGGAAAGGTTAAGGTCGTGCGCAAGATGCTCAATGCGCGGGAGGGCAAAGGGCGGCGGAGGCGGCGGAGGCCGACGCTCTCCCTGCTGCGCTGCATTAGCGCCTTGCTGTCTGTTTTGAGCTTCTGTAAAAAGCGCCAGCCCCACGACCAGCGCGGCTATGCTCAAAATGATTGCTATGCGATCTCTCATCGTTCGGTCTCTCCTCTCTTTGATTCAGCTAAATCGAAGCACGCGAGATATGGACTATTCACGAAGCCACACGAAGCTACACGAAACTGCCTGAAATTTCTTCGTGTCGCTTCGTGTGGCTTCGTGGAGCATCTTCTTTTCGTCTCTCCCTGATACTGTTGAATTCAATTTAGCCTGGGCTAATTCGCCCGGCTACCGATTCTGTTACGCAAACTTATACGCTCTTTAGAAATCCAGTGACGTAAAGAGTTGGTTATATTCATGTAAAGAAATGTAAGCCAGAGTATTCCGGGCGTTTACATTTCTTTACGAACAGCCGCGTCGCTTTTGGAATACAATGGAGTGCGGTGAATCGTGATAGATAGAATACTTGTCATTGACGACGACGTTGCGCTCTGCGAATTGGTGACGGAATACCTTACGCCTCTGGGCTTCGGTGTGGAATCCGTTCACGATGGCGAACGTGGTGCTGAACGAGCGCTTCATGGCGAGCATTCTATAGTCGTGCTGGACGTGATGCTGCCCGGCGCGAACGGCTTCGAGGTCTTGCGTCGAATTCGTTCATCATCACGCATTCCCGTTCTGATGCTCACAGCGCGCGGCGACGACGTTGACCGCATAGTAGGTCTTGAGATAGGCGCGGACGATTACCTTCCAAAACCTTTCAACCCGCGCGAACTGGCCGCGCGCATACGCGCAATACTGCGCCGCGCCAGACCCGAAGAGACTGCTGAGAGCGCGCCGCGTAAAACTCTCTCGGTCGGAGATGTTGAGATTGACATAGGCACGCGCGTGGTGCGGCGCGATGGCGACGTGGTGGAGTTGACGGCGGTCGAGTACGACCTTCTGGAAAAACTGCTTCGCTCGGCAGGGCAAGTCATCAAGCGTGAAGAGCTTGCCAGAGACGTGCTAGGCCGCAGTCTCTCGCCCTTCGACCGCAGCCTTGACATGCACGTCAGCAACCTTCGCAAGAAACTCGGCCATCAGGTTCAAGGCATCGAACGCATCAAGACTGTGCGCGGCGTCGGGTACATCTATACGACAGTGACAAGTGACAAGTGACGAGAAGGATTTTTAATTTTTCATTCTCTATTTTAATAAAGGAGCGAGAGAGCTTCTACTTAAACTGAAAACTAATATTGAATTAAAGATTAAAAATTCTCTCTTGCTCGTCACCTGTCACTTGTCACTCGTCACTGCTTTTCATATGCGTAGTCTTTTTCTAAAAATCTTCCTGTGGTTCTGGTTGGCTATGGTGTTGGTCAATGTGGCGACGTTTGTGGCTCTTGAGTTGACAAGACCAGATTCGTTCGGGCCTCCGATGCGCGGACCCAGAGACATGGTGCTGGCGAGTTTTGCAGTGTCGGCTGCTGAAACCTACGAGCGCGACGGCGGGGAAGCGTTGGCGTCTTACGTTGAGCAGATGGATAGGGCGTCGGGCATAAGGGGCACGCTGCTCAACAGTCGGGGCGCGGAAGTTTCTGGGAGAGCCGTGCCGTACGAGATTCAGGAGTTGGGCCAAAGAGCTATTGAAACGGGTCTGGCAGAGGGACGCGCTACGCGCTTCGGCCCGTTGGAAGCTCGTCCAGTTCAAACTTCGACGGGTAATCGCTACGTGATGGTCGCGCGCATGCCGCCGGGATTTATGCCTCCAGCCTTGCGCGAACAAATCTTCCGGCTGTGCGCCATATTGCTGATAGGCGGAACGCTCTGCTATCTGCTCGCGCGTTATCTAACCGCTCCTGTGGCGAACCTTCGCGCGGCCACTCAAGCTTTGTCGAAAGGGAATCTGTCGGCGCGCGTGAGTCCCATGATGGGCAAGCGCCGCGACGAGCTTGCGACCCTTGGCGCGGACTTCGACGTGATGGCCGAGCGTATTGAATCGCTGGTCAGTGCGCAGCGACGACTTCTAGGCGACATCTCGCACGAGTTGCGTTCGCCGCTCGCGCGCTTGAGCGTTGCGCTTGAGCTTGCACGCCAGCGAGCAGGGAATGATGCGACCGCCTCGCTAGACCGAATTGAGCGCGAGGCTGAGAGCCTGAACGAAATGATAGGCCAACTGCTAACTATCACTCGACTGGAAGGCGGCGCGGGCGAGTTGAGGCGGAGCGAAGTTGATCTTGAAAGATTGGTGCGCGAAGTTGCAGACGACGCAGACTTCGAGGCGCAAAGCAGAAATCGTGCAGTGCGCGTCAACGAGTGCAGCGCCTACGCTGTGGTTACAGGCGACGAGAAGTTGCTGCGCAGCGCCGTAGAGAACGTAGTGCGCAACGCCGTGCGACACACTGCCGCAGGGACGGAAGTCGAGATTAATCTCCAGTGCGAGCAAAATGGTGACGAGCCTCACGCCGAAATCAGCGTGCGCGATCACGGAATGGGAGTGCCCGCCAGTGCGCTCACGGAAATTTTCAGACCCTTCTATCGCGTGGGGGAAGCACGCGACCGTCAGACTGGCGGCGCAGGATTAGGTCTTGCGATTACGGCGCGAGCAATACGCCTGCACGGCGGCACTGTGATAGCCACGAACGCGCCGAGCGGCGGACTCGCAGTCAATATGAGAATCCCTATTTCACGCGATGGCTGTGAGGACGATCCACTAAATCACACGAAGGGAACAAATCATTTCGTGTGATTTAGTGGATAACTTTTGGCTTCAATCTTCTGAACGCTTATATCGAACTCGCGTTAACTACTCCGCCGCAATCTGAGTCTCGTTTGCAGTCGCATACTTACGCGCAGCGCTTCGAGTGACGAGTGTTGGCGTTTTAACCTGTGTGCTCTTTGATTCTTCGTCGCGCTTGGTGTCTGTGGCTGCGGCGAGTTGAGTCATGCGGCAACTGCCGTCGAAGATTGCGCCCTGCTCAATCACAAGCGCGGGCGTTTGTATATTTCCCTTAACTTTAGCTGCGCGCCCAAACTCAACACGCTCGGTTGCGACGATGTCGCCGTTAATCGTGCCGTTAATCTTAGCCACGCCGACCTCTATGCTTGCGTCAACCTGCCCGCCGGAGCTAACAATCAGCGTGCCTTTGTCCGAAGTGATGCGCCCCGAAAGATGGCCGTCCACCCTTAACATCTCTTTGAAAATCAGGTCGCCGTTGAGCATCGTGCCGCTGCCGACGAACCCGCTCACGTTCCCCTCTTTGATGTCGCGCGCGAGCGCTTCCGTTTCAGAGACTGCGCGAGGTGAAGCAGGCGTGCGCTCAATGGGCGCTTGTGCCTGAGAGTCTGCGGTCTGTGAAGGCGTTGCGTTTGAAGCGTAAGTGCTGAGCGCGCCTTCGTCCTGCGTGCGGTTAACTGCTCTCTCCTTATCTTCCGTGCGCTCCGCAGCGTTTGCGTTCTTTCCCATTCTGAACATTATTTCGTCCTCCGGTCTTATTAAGTTATCTGTATTAACCCGTGCGACGGCGCGCGAATACCAGACTACACACGGCAACCCGGCCAGTCGTTACAAGCCATTACTGTAAGCTCATGCTTGATGTGAGGTGAGATTCTTCGCCTGATAGCTCAATGGGCAAGGGCTTACGCGAAAAACCGACGAGATGATAACCCTGTTTCTTCACCTGAGAGTATTACATTGTGATTATAAAACCGTTATGATGAGTCCGAATGCCGAAGTCAATCAAAGATGACCGAGGACTTAGAGCATATTTCAAAATCCCTTTGCGAGCTTATCTTTTATCTTTGCGCCTTTGCGAGAACATGCAATTCTCTCTAAGCTCAAGCTAGAGAGAGTTATAGTTTCACGCAAAGGCGCAAAGTTAAAGACTTAAGCTCGCAAGGTCGTGCGATGCTACGGCTTTTGAAATGACTTCTTAATACACAATCTGTTTTTGTCAAAGTATTCATCAATGAAGTGGCTATTAGATTCAAAATGTATTTTCAAAAGCAGGGGCAACCTCTGAATACAGGAGAGATTGAATGAAACTTCTCGCCACAACGTTTCTGATTCTATTAACGCTCGCGCCCGGGCGCGCAACATATCAGAACGCGAACACGACGGGCGCGCCTCAGTTCACTCCATTCTGGACGAAATTCAAAGCGGCGGTAGTCAGTGGTGATAGAGAAGCGGTCGCCTCTATGACCAAACTCCCTTTTGAATATGGCCTAAGCAAGCTCGCGCGTGCGGACTTCCTCAAGTCGTTCAATAGAATCTTTCCAGCCAATGTCAGAAGGTGCTTCGCGCGCACACGCCCGGCGAAAACTGACGACGGATACATGGTCACTTGCCACAGCATGGATTACTACTTCGGTCTTGAAGGCGGCGAATACAAATTTCTTTACATGGGACCGGATGATTAAAAGAACATCAGTCGCAGTAATAATTTTGCTGGCTCTGCCATTCGCTGTTCGTGCGCAGGCGGTCGAGCGTGGAAGCTCGCACGCTGGTTCTCTAAGATTTTATGCGAGCATACGTCACGTTGATTTCCGAAACTTCACTTACAGGCTGGGCACGTTGCCGCCCATACGCGTGCGCAACGGAAGGCACAGGCGACGCAACGACGATGATTTCGACATTGACGGAGTGGAAGTCACTTACGGCGATTTGACGGGCGACGGCCACGACGAAGCTATTATCGTCGTACGCTCCAGCGCAGGCGGCACGGGCTACTTCTCCAACGGCTTCGTTTACACGCTCAGACGAGGGCGTCCATTGCTTCTCACAGAATTCGAGGGCGGAGACCGCGCACAGGGCGGCATCGAGAGCGCAAAGGTCAAACGAGGAATATTGATTGTCGAACGCGCAGGCGGTCAGGGAGCGTGCTGTCCTGAGTATGTGGAGATTACTGAATACCACTGGGACGGAGCACGATTAGTTCAGAACGGTGCGGTGAGAAGAAGAGAACTCTTGCCAAATGATCCTCTCAGTTAACCCCGGATGAAGAAGGCAAAAGTGAAGGCAAAAGGTAAAAGTAAAAAGGCAAAAGTGTGGACACGCCTAAAGGCGTGAATTATAAATTAAAAATGGTCTGCGGCCTTCACTTTTGCCTTTTACCTTTTTACTTTTGCCTTCTTCATCTTCCAATCGCGCTCTTCACAATAGGCCACATCATCTTGGCCCAGTATTCGTAACCTATATCAGAAGGATGAAAGCCGTCCGCAGAGAAGAATTCAGGATGCTCCGGGACGAGTTGATGTGTTGAAGTGTAAGCATCAACAACACGAAGATCATAACGCTCGGCCAGCGTCTCTATTTTTTCGTTGAATGCGTGCACGCGAGCATTAACTCCGGCACGCATCGCAGGCGGGATGACGGGCGCGAGCGAAACATCAGGGATGTTAGTGACAACTATAGGCGCATTCGATTTGGCACGTATGCGTTTGAGAATCTCTTCATAATTGCGCGCAAATTTGTCTTCCGAAAATCCGTGACCTATGTCGTTGACGCCTACGCCGAGCGTAATCAGCGTGGGGTTCTTTGCAACAGCCGCGTCCACCTGTCCGCGCAGCACATCTTCCGTAGTCGCGCCGCTAACGCAGAGATTGCTCAAACTAGAATGCGGTCGCTCGTGCTCTATTCGCTCAAATATGCGCGCGACGTAGCCACCGTGCGTTGCGCCTACGCCTACGCCTGTGGAATCGCCAAGCGCAACGTAAGTGACCGCGCCCGATTGCTCGTTATTCACCAAGACAGTCCCCAGCTTATTTCCCGAAAGTCCGCAGGACGCGGTTAGAAAGATTGTAGAAAGGATGAGAAGGGCAACTGCGCGCCCTGTAATTTTTGGAAAATTCATGTACTAAAAATTCTCCCATTGCTCGTTTCATCTGACAGGCTCGCGTAAAGTAGCTTCAGCCGCTTGCGATGCGACGCGCGCCGCGACGGGTTTCGCATGTTTAAGACCTGCGATTTGCAATAAAGATTCGCCCGTGCGCGAGAGCATTCGTATCAAATCGCCCTCTTCGGCGCGAGTCTCTTCGACAAGCTTCGTCCAATCCGCACCGCCAGCCCAACGGGATGCGGTTGCGGCTGCCGAAAAATTTATCTCCGGCGCAGGTTCAAGCCCTTGCCTCCACTCTTCCGTAGCAACCGCGTAAGCAACTTCATCAAATCGCGCAAGCACAGTCACCAGAGAATCGCCCAACTCAAGCTCGCCGTAGTCGCGGTCTTCGTCTGCTGCGAGAGCGGCCATCAAACCTGCCGCGCGCGGTACGTCGAGTTTATCGAAAAGCCCCTTGTCAACCGCCTCGCCTACGAGCAGGGTTCTGTCAACGTGCAAGTCAGCGAGCCACTTGCCTCGCTCCGTTACACGCTCGCCCGCGAAATCAAGATAGCCGAAGTGGTCTAGCACGCGCGCGCGAAGCTCGAACGGACGCCACACTTCATTGCGCAGAGCTTCGATGCGTACCGCGCCCTTTTCGACTGCCTCTGCGTCCGCGATGACAGACCAGAGAGCCTCTGCGCATCTCTGTTTATCTTTCTCGTTAATGTGGCCGGGTGTGATGCGGTCAATCATATTGTTGATTATCTCTACAGCATCATCCTCTTCCGACCTGACATCCTTCAGCTTCGGCTCTTCAATAGCCAACTCATTCGCCTTCGTTCTCACTTCATCAAAAGCCTGTTCGATTGCGTCCTCTTTTAACGGGTAGAATTTTCCAAAAACGCGCGCCACACGGTCAAGCGAGAGGTTGACGCCGCGACCGTCTTCGCGCATGCCTGCGAAATTCTGGCCGCGCCGCTGTATGACAAGCACCAGGCGGCGACCTCTGCGGCCAGTGGCGACTATGCGACCGGGCAAGACCTGTTCATCCAGCCAGTTCATCATCACTTCCGCGCGGGTCTGAGGAAGTTTTTCAAGAAGACGCGAGCGTGCGCTCGCTAATCGCTCAAGCCCGCGCGCAACTTCAATTGGCAGATCGCACCCGGCCTCTTCCAGCTTCCTCTTCATCTCGCGCTCGCTCCCTAAAATCTCTTTTTCAAGTCGGTTGATGCGTCGCGCCATATCGCGGTGAGCAAAACTTCTTTCGGCAATCTCGCGCACGTGAGCGAAAGATTGGTAAGCGTCCAGAAGATTAAGAAGCGTTGAGTAGGTCGCGCGGAACTGGCTTTCGAGCGGGTCTGGCTGAGATTGAAGAAGCTCTGCAATGAGCGCGGGGTTTTGATGAAGTCCGGGCGCGACCACTATGAAGCCCACGCGGTCTTTCCCACGTCGGCCTGCGCGCCCGGTCATCTGCTGCAATTCGGAAGCTGTGAGCAAGCGCCAGCCGTGCCCCGTGCGCGCATCCGCGTTGGTGACAACGACAGTGCGCGCCGGAAAATCAACGCCAGCCGCTACCGTCATCGTCGCGAAAATGGCGTCAAGCAATCCTGCGCTCATCAATTTTTCAATGGCTAGCTTCCAGGCTGGCGTGTGACCCGCATGATGCGACGCCACGCCGCTCTTTATGATTGCGTCCCAGTGCCTGTGATTGCGAACCTCCGGGTGCTCTTCGACAAAGCTGCGCAGAAAATCTCTTCGCGCATCTCGTCGTCCGCCTTGGTCATCGCGCTTCGCAGACGCGGCTTCGCTAGCGGATTGATCGCACTTGCGCCGCGTAGGCAGAAAGACGATTGCCGGAAGCAGATTGTAATTTTTCAGCGCCGAGAGAAGCTGCGCGGGCGGCAACTCCGGCATGTTGAGCTTCAACGCCCGCCTCCTCTTCTGTACCTCCAGCCGCTCCGCTCTCGTCGCACCTCGCGTTCCTGCCTCTCTCTTTCAATCAATCGCACAATCTCAGGATTGAGTCCCCCGCGCTCGTCCAGCAGCGGCGTAAGCTGGCCTTCGGGGTAGAGAAAGGCTGCGCGCAAGGGAACGGGTCGAGCGCCGGGGCGAGCTACTATGCCGCAGCGAACGCCGCGCACCTCTTCAATCCATGCTGCGAACTCTGCGGCATTGCCAATGGTTGCAGATAACAGAAGAAGACGTATGCGCGGCGGCGATAGGATGATGGCCTCTTCCCAGACGTGGCCGCGATCTTCGTCTGCAAGATAATGAGCTTCGTCAAGCACAACAAGGTCTGCGCGAATGTCCGTGCCACTGCGAAGAGAGTCGAAGAGTTGATTGCGGTAGATTTCCGTAGTGCCTACGATGAGCGGCGCGCCGCCATTCTCTTTGCGGTCGCCAGTGAGTACGCCTACGTTTTCCGCGCCGAACTCCTCAGAAAACTCCTGGTACTTGGAATTGGTTAGAGCTTTTAGCGGCGTCGTGTACCATGCGCGCTTACCGGCAGCAAGGAGCCTGCGAATCTCCTCGCGCGCAATCCATGTCTTACCGCTTCCAGTAGGCGCGGTCACAAGCACGTCTTCATATTCGAGCGCTGCGAGCGCCTCTAACTGAAAAGGATCAGGTTGAAAGGGCGCAGGCTCTGGCGCGCCTATGCCAGCGAGCAGGCGATTAAGAATGCGATCTTGCTTAGCCCTTCCCGTAGCGCGCAATGGTTCTTCACGTTGACGAGAAGCGCGCTCCTTCTCATCATCCCCGCTTTTTATGCACTTACGCCCTTTGCCCTCTCGCTGCTCTCTTGACTCAACCCTTTGGCTTCTGCGGTGGCGATTTTTTTCGCGGGAGCGTACCATAGAACTGATTTTAACCGCGAGATATTGAGAAAGTTTCCGCCTTAGAAGAGGTTTCAAGTTTCAGGTTCTTTAGCTTTTAACTTGAAACCTGAAACCTGAAACTTGAAACTATGTTACTCGCAACTTTTCGTGGCTTGCGAGCGTCTAAGACAAGGTATTTTGCGCTTAAAGGGTAGGTCAGTACCGCCTGCGGTAGCGGGCGGGTAACGAATGCGACGCGGTGACCCGCCCGCTACCGCAGGCGGTACTGACAAGAGCATTGGCTATAGTGCTAATGTAAGCGCAAAAGGGTGAGGAAAAAGTGGCAGAGCTTTTTGCTGACATAGAAATCAATAGGGAATCCATCTGGCCGCGTCTGTCGCGCATACTGGCTGGTTCAATAGTCTTCCACCTGCTTGTAGCCGTGGCTGTGGTCTATATTCCCGGCCTGCGCGACGCGCTTTATATAGCAAGCTTGTACAGCGGCGCGGGTTACGTGAGCCGTGATTACAGAAAAACTATGATAGGCGAGCGCGCGACCATAATTGATCTGGCGCATGACCGGTTTGAATACCCGGAAGGCTACTTCGCCATGATGAACGGCGAAATGATTCCGCCAGCGACTTCCGTCGTGCCGCCTGCGCCTGTGCCAGATGTTCAGATAGTCTCAATGGCTCAGCCTGAACAGCGCACGCCGCGTGTACGAACACCCTGGGTCGGCAGGCCACAAGCTTCGCCAACACCTTCAGCAAGCCCGACCGTTGCGGCTTCGCCCGCGCCCAGCCCGCTTGTCGCCAGCGCAAGCCCAAGCCCAAGCCCGTCGCCCAATGCAGACGAAGAGGCGCAGCGAATGGAGCAGGCGGCGGCTGCCAACGGCGTTGCCCCTTTCCCGCAGATAAACACGAAGCCTTTCACAGACCTTTACGATGAAGTGAAGCAGATGCAGGATAGGGGCGAGATCAATCTGAGCGGCGCAATTGACGTGACCATAGAGGCGGATATAAATCAGGATGGAACTTTCTCTAATGCCGTAGTCACGCAGCAGACGGGCGACGCGAAACTCATCGAACTGGCTAAAAAGGCAACTGCTTCTTTGAGCGATAGCCATGTTCTGGCGCAACTCAACGAGCTAAAGCACCTGACACTAAAACTCGTGGCGAATGATACGGATGTTTTAATCATCATCACGTCCGATGCTCCTTCGGAAGAGCGCGCTGTAAAAATGTCAAAGGGTCTGAACACCCTGCTGGCTCTTGCGGCGTTGAAAAAGAAGGGGCAGGATGTAGAGGCGTTTATTAATAGCACGAATATCGCGGCGAGCGGCAAGCAGATAGTAGTAAACTTCAAGATGCCGCGCGCTGACTTCGGCGCTAAAATAGCAAAACTGTCGAAGAAGCCAACGAGCTAAAGTTACTTTTTTATGCAGACACAGCGCAACACAGTTCCGTCACTCTTCACAATCTTCGTTGGCGTCTCTGTGTGTCTGCTGGCCTTCGATGCTTATTCGCAGACGGCTCGTGAGAATCAATCACCTCGCTTGAACTTAGCTAGCCTGAACACAGATGCCTCCGCGATTTACTTCAAAGGGAAACCGGTCAAGCGCTCGTCGCAAATGGCAATCGCGCGCAACAACTTCTTTCATGCAGGCGGCATACTAAAGCAGGGACGCGACGAAGCATCTGTTTCAGATAACATCACAACCGCAGCAAATAACGAGAACGTCGAGACTTTCGCAATGCGCCGCGACACATTCACGGCGCTGCTCTCAAGAATGCTAGCCATTTATTGAATCCCTTCAATCATGGGCAGGCCGTTTCCGCGAAAACCCACTAGCTTGCCTCTAGCCAAACCGCTCTATTACAATCACAGGTTGCCCGGAAACCTGTGTGATTTGAGGTTGCTTGACCTTGCAGTGTCAGGCTTTTGGAAATTGAAGGAAAGACAATGATTGACAAGTTTCTAACAAAGCTTTTCGGCAGCGAAAATCAGCGCTACCTGAAGAAAATTCAGCCCATCATTAACAGCATCAACGAGCTTGAGCCTTCGGTGCAAAAACTCTCTGACGAAGAACTGCGCGCACGCACCGTTCAGTTCAAAGAAAGAGTCGCGCAGGCCGTCGCGGACGCGCAAGACATGGAAGAGCGCAAGCGGCGCGAGCGTGAAATTTTGGATGAGTTGTTGCCCGAAGCCTTTGCCACTGTGCGAGAGGCCAGCGTGCGAACAACAGGCATGCGCCACTTTGACGTGCAATTAATCGGTGGCCTTGTACTCCACGAAGGCAAGATAGCCGAGATGCGAACCGGTGAAGGAAAAACTCTAGTTGCAACGCTTCCAGCTTATCTGAACTCTCTGACGGGACGCGGCGGCGTTCACGTCGTTACCGTAAACGATTACTTGGCCTCGCGCGACGCCGAATGGATGGGACAGATTCATCGTTTCCTGGGTCTGGAAGTCGGCTGCATTCAGAACGACATGGATGATTTCGAGCGGCAGGCCGCATACGCTGCGGACATAACATACGGAACGAACAACGAGTTCGGCTTCGATTACCTGCGCGACAACATGAAGTTTGATCTTGCGACCTGCGTTCAGCGCGGCCACTACTTCGCAATCGTTGACGAGGTTGATTCAATCCTGATTGACGAAGCGCGCACGCCTCTAATCATCTCCGGCCCGTCGGACGAAGCGACCGACAAGTATTACAAGGCCGACACAATCATCCCACAACTCAAGCGCGGCGAGGAGATTGAAGACGGTAAGAAGACCGGAGATTACATCGTTGACGAAAGGCAGCACACGGCTGTTCTGACGGAAGAGGGTGTTGAAAGAGCAGAACGCTTGCTAGGCGTTGATAACCTCTACGACCCGTCGAATATGGAGCTTCTGCACTGCGTCGAACAGGCTCTGAAAGCTCACACGCTCTACAGGCTGGATCATCAATACGTAGTGCAGGACGGCGAGGTCATCATCGTTGATGATTTTACGGGGCGCTTGATGAAAGGCCGCCGTTGGTCTGATGGATTGCATCAGGCAGTCGAAGCGAAAGAGGGCGTCAAAATTGAGAAAGAGAACCAGACGCTCGCCACCATCACGCTGCAAAACTATTTTCGTCTTTACGAAAAATTGTCTGGTATGACGGGTACTGCCGAGACGGAAGCCGCAGAGTTTCACTCGACCTACAAACTGGACGTGATAGTCATCCCTACGCACAGGCCTATGGTTCGCACGGACAATCCAGACGTAATCTACCGCACGCTTCCAGAAAAATGGGATGCGGTTGTCGAAGAGATTAAGGATTGCTACGAGAAGGGGCAGCCCGTTCTAGTAGGCACGGTCTCGGTTGAAAATTCGGAGTTGATTTCAAGACGTTTGCAGCGCGAGCGCATCCCGCACAACGTCCTGAATGCGAAATACCACGAGCGCGAAGCGGAGATTGTCGCTCAAGCCGGACGCAAAGGCGCAGTCACGATTGCGACCAACATGGCCGGGCGCGGGACTGACATTCTCTTGGGCGGCAATCCTGATTTCATGGCGCGCGAGTTTCTCAAAAAAGAGGAGGTTGACCCGGACGAGGTTAAGGACGAGCAATGGGAAGAGGCTTACCGGCAGGCCAAGCAGATTGTTGAAGACGAGCACGAAGAGGTTGTCAGAATCGGCGGTCTGCACATTCTTGGGACAGAGCGCCACGAATCGCGCCGCATTGACAATCAGCTTCGCGGTCGTTCGGGTCGCCAGGGCGATCCAGGCTCTTCGCGCTTCTTCCTCTCTCTCGAAGACGACCTGATGCGCATCTTCGCTGGCGATAAAGTTAAAGCCTTGATGCAGCGTTTGGGAATGGAGAAGGGCACGGCCATCGAATCAAAGATGGTGTCGAAGCGAATAGAGGCTGCGCAAAAGTCTGTTGAAGGGCGCAACTTTGAAGCTCGTAAACACCTATTAGAATACGACGACGTGATGAATCGTCAGCGCGAGACCATCTACGGCCTGCGCCGCCAGTTGATGGAGCAGCCCGACCAGCGCGATTTCCTTCTGGGCGACACGGGCGTTGCGCGCGACCTGCTCGCAGACATGACGAAGCAATACCTCAACCCGGATGTTGACCCGGATGACTGGGATACAGAGAACTACAAGGTTCAACTGAAATCCGTCTACAACTTTGACGCGGACGCAGAGGGCATTGATTTTACGAAGATGACCTCGCCAGAGGTGGAAGAGGATGTCTGGGAACGTCTAAAGGCCAGGTACGCTGAGAAAGAAGAGCAGATTGGTGTAGAGGCAATGCGCACATACGAGCGCATCATCATGCTCAACATCATTGATGCGCAGTGGAAGGATCACCTGCTCTCGCTAGACCATTTGAAGCAGGGCATTGGTCTCGTAGGCTACGGACAGAAAGACCCGCTCGTAGAATACAAGAAGCAGTCGTTCGATCTTTTCCAAGAGATGCTAGACCGCATTGACACCTTCACGATTCGCTCGCTCTTCAACCTGCAAGTCGTGTCCGAAGAATCCAGCGATAAGATTCAGCAGCGACGGCCTCCGCGTCGCCAGACGCGCATGACTTTCACAGGCCCGAATCAGGGCGCTGCGGCGGCGGGCGAAGAGGCCGGAAAGGTCAAGACCGTCACGCGCGATCAACCCAAAGTTGGCCGCAACGATCCATGCCCCTGCGGCTCAGGCAAGAAGTACAAAAAATGCTGCGGCGCGTCCGTGTGACGCGGCGCAGCATTCTAAGGAAACTTAAAATGAACCCTCGCCTCAACTTTCTATCGTTTATCACCGCGAGCCTGTTGCTGTGCTCGCAGTTTTTTGTCTGCGCAGTTAGTGCACAGCAAACAGCATCACCGCTCGTTTCCGAAGAGGCGACGCGCGGTGCTGCGCTTCTTTCGCAAGGAGATATTAAAGGCGCTATCAAAGCTCTTCAGTCCGCCACGAAGCATCATAGGGATGATGCGACCGCATGGTATTACCTTGGACTGGCATATAACCGAGACGGCAACTTAAAGCAGGCGCGGAGTGCGTTTGAGAACTCTATAAGACTGCAACCTAATCTTGCTGGCCCATACGTAGGGCTAGCTTACATAATGCTTCTCAAAAATCAGACGCAGCCCGCTTTGCGTGAGGCAAAGTATGCGCTGACTCTTGACGGACAGAACGCCGAAGCTCATTACATCATCAGTGCAATTTATATGAAGGAGCAATCGCTGCCTCAAGCTCTGGAAGAGGTTGAGACGGCATTAAAGCTTAATTCCAGTTTCCCCGCAGCGTTTCTCTTAAAGAGCCAAATTCTTGTTGCCATGTACCCTAAGAAAATAGCATTCGTAGAGGGAGACTCTGCGGAGACTCGTCAACTGCGAAGGCGGGAAGCTACGCTACTCCTTAAAAATGCGGCTGAAAGTTTAGAAAGATATTTGCAGCTTGATCCTACGACACCGAGCGCTAAGCTTTGGCGTGAGCAACTCGAAACTTTACATGTTTACTCGCAGAGCGACGCAGACGATGACGCAACGCGCACCGTATTCACCTCCTTAGAAGTGACAACCAGAGCGCGTATTCTGACTAAGCCGGAGGCTCAGTACACAACATCTGCTCGTCTGGGGCAGGTTTCGGGAACGGTAGTCTTGCGTGCCGTACTGGCTTCGGACGGAACGGTCAAGCATATACTTGTAATCCAGTCGCTTCCATACGGCTTAACAGAGCAGGCTATTTTGGCAGCGCGTAAAATTAAGTTCGAACCAGCCACGATAGACGGTCGTCCAGTTTCTCAGTTCATCCAAATTGAGTACAACTTTAGCGTTTTCTAATGGCCGCTCACTTCTTTACTTGAAAAGTTGTCGAGAATGTTATCCTGATTCAAGGCATTTCGAGATTTCTATGAGCGCTAACGTCACATCAACCAATCCGGTCGTGCAGGCAATCGTAGCGGGCACTGCGCCGCAGGCTGCGCGCATGGCTGCGGCTCGTGGGCTTCTGCCGCTCGCACAGGCCGATCTGATGGAAGCGCTGGTGGCTTTGCGCGCAAGCAATGATGCGGAGATTGCCGGCGCTGCTCAGGCCACGCTTGATGAACAATCGCCGACGGATTTGTTGGCAGTTGCGAAAGCGAATGACGCTGCGCCGTCTGTGCTCGCATTCCTGGCAACGCACACGAAGGCGGGACGCGATGTTTACGAGGCGGTCACGCTCAATGCTCAAACGCCTGATGAAGCAATAGCTGCGCTCGCACGTTCGACCGCAGACGGATCGCTGCTGGAGTTGATAGCAATCAACCAGCAGCGATTGATTCGCGCGCCTGCAATCATTGACGCGATAATAAACAACCCAGCGCACACGCCTGAAGCCGAGCGACGCGCGCGTGAGACTCGGCGCGAGTTCTTCGAGAAGGAGCGCGGCGCGCAGCAGATTGCGGAAGAGATGCGCGTGCGCGGCCACACGGCGGCGGCAGAGTTCTTCGCCACCTCTGAGACTTTCGCTGCGGGCGAGAGCCTGACGGTCGAAGACGTTTGGCTAATAGCTCAGCACATAGAAGTCTCCGACGCAGACATTGACGACACATGGTTCTCGCTTGAACGATTTGAAGAGATAATTCCCGAAAGCTTTGAGCAGCGCACGGCGTTGGCCGAACGCATCATAGCGGACGCGCGCCTCACAGATGGAGATGTTTCACCAGAAAGAATCTCGCTCATACGCCGCATCATGTTGATGACTGTGCGCGATCGCATCAAGCTAGGCATGAAAGGCGACCGCGAGGCTCGCAGCATTCTCATACGCGACTCGAACCGTATAGTCTCCACAGCCGTCATCAACAACCCGCGCATCACGGATCAGGAAGTTGAGAACATAGCCTCCATGCGAACCGTCTCGAACGAGGTCTTGCGCATCATCGCATTGAACCGCGCGTGGGCGCGCTCCTATCCAATCATACACAACCTTGCGCGCAATCCGCGTGCGCCTATCCCTACGGCCATAAGCATACTCCCGCGCCTCTTCACCAAAGACCTGCAAAACATGTCGCAGAACCGCAACGTCTCCGAAGCGGTCAGACGACAGGCTCAGCGGCTCGTCGCGACGCGCACGGGTCACTGAAACCTTGTTGACAGTCGTAAGCCAGCACCCGTAGAATCGCGCCAAATTTTTAAGAGCGCGATTCAAAACCATCTTAGCGAGCTTTGCTCTTTTCTTTGCTTCTCAAGCGAGAACCTGCAATTATCTCAAAGCTCAAGAATCATGTAAGTTGCAGGTTCTCGCAAAGGCGCAAAGGGAAATACTTAAGCTCGCAAGGAGTTGAGCTATTCATTTCGTCTCCAAGATGTCGGACACTTAGCTGAATAGCTTTCACTGCGCCAATCACACGCCTGAGCTGAAGCAGGCGGCGCTGACCTTGGCTTTGAGGAGGAGCAGCATGCTATATGCATTGATTGCCTGGATAATTTTCGGATTGATAGCTGGCGCAATCGCAAAGGCGCTAATGCCGGGAAGAGACCCCGGCGGTTGCATCATAACAATCTTGCTGGGAATCGCAGGCGCTACGCTCGGAGGATTTCTTGCAAGAAACGTTTTCCAGATCGGCGGCGAAGCGGGCATACGAAGCAAAGGCTTCTTCGTTCAACTAGCCATAGCAGTCGTCGGCGCAGTAATCATTCTGGCGCTCTATCGTCTGATAGCCGGAAAGCGAACGTGAAAAGCAGGGACGCGGAGAGTGGGAGACGCGGCGACGCGGCGAAAGAAAAGGTTGAAGCGGCTCTTGCTCTTTTTATCGCCGCGTCGCCGTGTCCCCGCGTCTCCGCGTCTTCTTTCTTACTCTTAAAATATTTCCGAGCCTTTTCGCAGCATTGACCATGCAACGTCGGTCAGCGTGTGACTGGCTGCGCCCCACCACAATCCTGCCAGCACTGCCCAGACGACGTGGCGACCGATGCTGCGCGCGGCGCTGGCTTCTATAGCTCGCCACGTCTCGGCCATCTTCATAAAACCCGGCGCAGCTACACCTGTTGCCAGCGCGTAGATGTAGACCGCTACGGATGCCAGAAGAACTATCATGCCTGTGAAGTAGAGCACGCGTATCATAGT
>Ga0209027_1000189_pt1 | contig 19651 bp, 14 predicted proteins | sample GraSoi013_1_20cm_3_FD_185821 | JGI IMG/M metagenome (GOLD analysis project Ga0209027, IMG submission 185821) | Grasslands soil microbial communities from the Angelo Coastal Reserve, California, USA - Sample 09_27_2013_1_20cm (SPAdes) (version 2) | ecosystem: Environmental > Terrestrial > Soil >...
GAAGTTGGCACCTTCTCTTGCGTGGCCTTCGTCGATTCAGGATGAGAAATTGGCACCAGTCTCTGTGCCTTGACCCTGCCCATGGTTCCTGTAGAAGAAAACAGGGATTCGTCGGAGTCAAAGGGAAGATCCCAGACAAGTTGATTGGGCCTTTGTTCAATAGGAACGCCCGGCACTTCCATTTCCTGGGAGTCATTAGAGCCAACGGGTTCCTGGGAAAATTCTAGTAGAGCGTGGGGAACGCCCAGCACTTCCATTTCCTGGGAGTCGACAGAGCCAACGGGCTCCGGAGAAAATTCTGTTACAGCATTGGGAATGTTCGGCACTTCCATTTCCTGTGCAGGCGGGTCAGTAGAACGAAATGTGGCGGCCGTCTGTAGCGCATGTGACGCTGGTACCGGCATTTCGACGAGTTTCCCTTCCGGTTGCAGAACCGTACTCGTACTCTTTCGCCGCCACCTGTACAGGGTCGGTACGACGCCTTCTGGCATTACCAGGATGATCCCTAACAAGCAGGCGCCAAGCAAAATTTGGTCGATGCCGAGTGCAGTTGCCCCAAGCTGTGAAGTAAGATACGTTTGGAGCGGCTGGATGAGCAAGCCACCCACAAGTGGACCTAGCACCGTCCCAGTTCCTCCGAGATAGACGATTACCGCGACATTGATATCGAAGGTTTGATCGAATGCACTTTGAGGAAAAACTTGCCCGGAGTAGTAGGCGACAGCAGATCCTATCATGCCAATACATATGGCGGAGAGCACGTATGCTCCCAGTTTGTACCACTGGATGTTTATCCCGAGCCCCAGCGCCCTGTCCTCATCGTCGCGGATTGCCAGTAAGCCAAGCCCGAATTTGGAGTGGCGAATCCACCACGAAATAGACAGAATCAGGAGGAGCAAAGCCAGGGCAACGTAATAAAAAGGTAGGTTGAAGAGATCAGACTCCCAATCGGGAAAGGGGAAGAAAATACCACCTGAGCCGTTTGTCACCCCTTTCAGGTTAAAAGCGAGTAGCTGGAAGACAAAGAAAAGGGCAATGGTAATCACAATGAATGTGTAGCGCCTTGTACGCAGCGCAAGCCAGCCCAATGGAATTGCGAAGAGACCTGCAACCAGTCCTGCCAGGGGGAGCAGGAAAAAAGGGGCAAATCCGCCTGGAATATGCCAGTTCTGGCAGATCAGTGCAAGGGTATAGGCGCCAAGGCCGAAATAGGTCGCGCTCCCCAGGGAGACATAACCTGTATACCCTGACAAGATATTCCACGCCGCCGCCGCCGCGGTCAGGAGCAAAACATTGACTGCGATAGAAACAATGTTCTGGTCTCCAATCAGGAGGGGAAATACCAGGGTAAAGAGGACGACGACCAACAGACAGAGAATTCTGAAACGTTTCATAGCCTGTTTGTATAGCCCATAGAGGCCTTCAAGGACACTATCGCTGTTGCTCTGAGGGATATATCTGAATGAGAGGCAATCATTAAGTAGGGCTCTCCTTTACATTTTCGATCGTCATCGATGTAACGTCCACTTGCCATAAGGTCCAGTACATTTCAACGCGCTGCCTATAAAGTGTAACAAGCGCCTCTGTTTAGAGCAAGAATAAACGAGTAAGATAGGATAATTGGGGGGTAATAGGACTTTCACATCACGCGACCCCGCCCTCCTCTTTTAGCAGGTTATGAGACCTCGAAGTGGAGGTCGTGAGGAATGCAGTCTTTTCCGTTAACCGGCACGAGATCTTGCGGGCAGGCCGACATGACTACCACGCAATCTAGCTCAGCCCGAAACACAATGTAATCTCCTTTTTTTGACACAGTTGGTAGCCAATCAATCATGCCGTCGGGTTTGTACGGGGTGTTCATCCAAAGATTGAAGGGAGAGGGCACCTCAGGAGTTCGCAGTTTGATCGCTTTCAATGCCATCCTGAGATTATCAGCGCAATTATCATGGTAACCTTCCACCCCCAGGGTATGATACCGATAGATATCACAGGAAGCGATAGTGGTATCGTGGATACCAGGAGACGTGTCCTCCAGCAGGGTCAGAATGGGCCGTCTGCGGTTCGTGACCAGTGGGTCGCCGATTCTGGGTGTCATTCGATTCAGCCATGGTCGAACATGCTCCATCGACAGAAACTCTCGAAGCGAGTGGGCATGGAAGGCCCACATGTCGCAGACCTGTGTTCCATACGTATTGATGATCTTGAGATGCTGTCCCTGGTCCAGGCGAACTGCTCGCCCATGACGAGCTGGGATGAGATACGTGTTTGAGCGTTCTGGACGTCCATCCTGGGAGATAGGCGACGTGAGCGTTGCGTTGGTACCGTCCGGTTCTCCATTGTCTTCGCATGCGAACGCGCTGATCCGCTCACTCATGATGCGGACTCCTTTCTTTGAAAGAGTACGTTGCTAGATGTTTGCCGCATTTGTTGGCTTACCTTCTATTTGTGGGAGCGATTAGCTGGAGCTTCCTTCCAATATATGTGCGATAGCTCCGGCCATTTTCCCTCCAGTACGCGTACCAGTAAGGTCCATGACCTTCTCCCAACTGACAGACGGTACACCAGGGCCTTCCGCATTTCTTAAAATATTTCCTATAAGAGACCGGAGTCGAGGCTTCTCCAGGAATACCGGGTAATGGATGATGGCGTTCTGGGGTCTTCTTGATGGTTTGAAAGGCGTCTGCGATAGATGGGTCGACGTAGCCCTGCTCCGGCGACGCGGCAGCACCCATGATATTCTGTACAACGACCACCATACGATTGATGGTGCTTGTTTTGTAATGCACCTTCCTCAGGTGAGAGATCCAGTGTGCCAGCGTCTCAGGCTGCAGTGCCACTTCCCTTGATCCGGCAAATTGCCAGTACGCGTAAAAATCCCTGCAGTACAAGCGGAGGGACGAGAACGAGAGTGACCCTTGTAGGATCGTGTGGTTGAAGCCGAAGACGCGCAGGAGTTCCTGGCCACGCTCCTCCGTGGAGAGATTCCCACCATAGCGAATCTGGTTCATCGAAAAGGGAATAGGGGTTCCACTCTCGGTCACGAGATTGACGCCGTGCAGCAGGAAACGCACGAGAACCTGTGTATCGTGACCATCGACCATACGCTTCTGCCATTGAAACAGGTAGCGTGCCGGGCGCAGGCGATCAGACTTTGGACTCTGGCGAGCCGGCGCAGTGATAGGAACTTCGCCAAAGGTCTCCACGAGCCCCCGCTCGATTTCCTCCAACATCTGTACCGCTTCCGGGCTGATAGTAAAGAGACGGCGGTCGTCTCCTTTGGCACCATCGGGCAAGAGCAGCTGTTTGCGCCCCTCGGAAGTGTTTATCCAACCATCAGCAGCTACCTGCAAGAGTTCACTGACCGAGCCGCCATTGGTCATGGCGAGGGTGGAGAGCGCCGCTGCGTATAAAATGCCTCTACAGACGGCTTCTGGCTCAAAAAGCAAATCTCCATCCCTGGTGTGTTCTGCGAACCAGCGAGAATCGCTACGCAATAGACCTGGCTGTTGTGTAGTGCACCCGCGCGGGAAGCCCTGGTCGCGCGCATTTGTCCAGCGTTCTTCATAGGTTAGATCGTCACGGAGCCCGCGCTGAAAATATTGCAAGAGCCGGTTTTTGATGAGATCGCCAAACCAGAACAGATCTTGCGGGGCTCCATTAAATTGGACAAAGGCACTGTCCCGCTCTGGCGAGTAAATCCCACTGGCTTGTTCGGCCTCTCGTATGACTCTTCCACTATAGCGATCCTGATGAGCCAGAATCCAGGCGCGTTTGTTCCAGAGGAAAAAGTGCAGCGGTACTTCTCGCAATCGCATTTCCCATGTTTGTTCCTGTTGCTGTAGTTCAGGGAACGAATCGGTGTAATGAAATGCCACTGGAAGAACGGTATCAGGCGAGATCCCTTGTTCAACCTGCTGGAACGTATGGAACATGCGCCCAGCTAGCTCTTTGCGCAGGAGCACAAGTTGGCGGAGCAGAGGAAAGAGAGGCACAAGTGTATTGCGAGCTGGCTGTCGTCTCAGCAGGCTGCTGGTGTTCAACTTATCTGCGTTTCCCACGCGCCTGAGGAATCCGTCCGGCATGGCTGGCAACTGGTACTGCTGCATCAAGGAAGCGTCCCCTGCTGCGAGCGTGTGGAGATACTGCGGATAGTGTTTGGTGCTGACGGAAGAATACCACGAGAGCTGCCTGCTGCGTGACATTGTGGTTCCTGTTTTCGCGGCAAATTCTTTCCATATCTTTTCGCTACGTAAGTCGCAAACTCGCTCCATGCCGCAGTCCTTCCGTAGTGTGGTGAACAGCGAGTGTAAGTGGAGCAACATTTGCACGAGAGAATTAGTACTCACCCTGCCATATGCTGAGGCAGCAGCCATTGCCAGGTACGCGGCATCAGGACTTGTGCCAATGGTTCGAATACAACATCCCATGACCTCAGGTGGAAGTTGTGCCCAGTCAATCCCCGGCGCATCGTTGAGCACTGAAGGCAACCAGGCATAAAACGCGCGTAGTTGCTCTGCCCGCTCCCATTGGCCAAAGTTGTATGCTCCCCTTCCTCCCGGGTCGGACATACATTCATCCCCTTCAATCGAATCCGGTTCCGTTCCATTCTATATTCGTGCCCTTATGAGCTATTGTTGTACAAAGCAATGAACGATGGAAGGCTCTACAACTGGACAGCTGCTTGAACCTCAATCTCAACCATAAAACCCTCTTTCACAAGCTTACTCACTTCCACAAATGTCGTGCCTGGCGGATTAACGGCAAAGTAGCGATTACGCACCTCGGCAACCTTCGCGTATTGAGACATGTCCGTTACATAGATATTTGCCTTGACGACATCGCTTAAAGAGCCACCAGCAGCCTTGAGAATTGTTGAAATCTGTTCGAAGACAAACTGAGTTTGTTTGGTTATGTCGTTTTCGCCTACTAGATTACCATTCGGGTCAAGCGGAACTTGCCCTGCAACGTTGATCAAAGCTGTATCGCCAATAACAACTCGAACAGCATGCGAGTAATTACTGAGAGGAGGGGCAATGCTGCCCGGGTTAATGAACGTCTTCTCCATGTTTTGCTCCTTTGATATTTCGGCAAGGGTCCCACCGAAGAATATATAGCCCATCTAAGTCTTCTCGGATTTACGCTACAGGACCAGAATGAGCACTATACTTGCTCAAGGTAGTCTTCTCGTCGTACAATCCCCGTCACCCTCTCCCCCTCGAGGAAGTGTTTGACGTTTTCGGCTGCCTGCCGCGCCGCGACCAATATGACATGGGAATCCAGGGCTGAATTATGGGGAGATCCCAGCACATTGGGTAGCTCGAGAAAAGGATAGTCCATGCGAAATGGTCCACCTCGTAACGGTTCTATCCACCAGGTATCGATGCCAGCCATAAAGGTGGGATGGCTCTTCAAATGCGTGTAAAGCGCCTCCTCATCAATAATGGCGCCACGAGCAGTATTCACCAGAATGGCATCAGGCTTCATCCATGCCAGCTCCTTTTTGCCTATGAGCCCTTTGGTGGCCCTGGTGAGCGGCAAAGAGATCACCACCACGTCACAGGCACGCAACACGCGCTCTACGTCCTGCAGCGTGCCAATGAAATCCACCTGCTCAGTGCTTGTTCCGCTTTGATTGATTGCAAAGATGTGCATGCCAAAAGCGCGCATGAGCCTGGCTGTTGCGCGCCCGGTGCCCCCGAAGCCAAGGATGCCAGCTGTCGTGCCAGAGAGCGAACGATTGAGTGTATGATCATCAAATTCGCCGTTCCTTAGTTTCTGATGCTCAATAAGCAGTCGTTTCGCCAGCGCCAGCGTCATCGCCAGAATGTGTTCAGCCATGGGAGTGGCATAGGCGCCAGGATTGCTAGCGACGATGATATGTGAGGGCAGCTCGGCAAACGGCATGTGGTCCGCTCCTGCAGTGACCAGCTGGATGAGCGTGACATGCTGCAATCTGGGATATTCATGGGGCAGGATTTCTCGTGGGAAGTTCCACGAGAGGAGCACGTCGGCGCGCTCCAATACCTGTTCGCGTTGTGCCGATTGGATTTCGTTGAGAAAGGTGAGCGTTGCGAGGCTTCCCAGAACCTCAAGTAACAGCCCTTTCTCCTCAGTTGTGGGACTATATGTGACAACAATGTTCTGCTTGTCCATCTCTTATCGTATCTCCGTAGCAGGTGCGTCGCACACGTTTTCCAGCAGACAGGGTAAGAGGGCCTCTTGTATGGATTGCTCCTCATGCTGTTTGCCAGCTTGAGTTGTTCGTTTACCTATCACCATTCAATGCGTCTGATGCTAGGCGCCTGAAAGGGTCCCTCCAAAGAACAGATGGCCCATCTCAGGGTCTTCTCGGACTTGTCCAGCCGGGCCTTGCATACGTACACGGCCGGATTCCATGACAACCCCATATGTGGCGATGGCCAGGCCCGCGCGAACATTTTGTTCGACCAGCAGCACAGTTGTGCCTGCGCGATGCATTTGCCGTATGGTTTCAAACACCTGGACCAGTGTCTTGGGATCTAGGCTCATTGATGGCTCATCCACCAGCACCAGCGACGGTTTGAGCATGAGGGCGCGGGCGATCTCGACCTGGCGCTGCTGGCCTCCTGATAGACTCCTCGCCTGTTCTTTGGCCCGTTCCTTGACGATCGGAAACCGCTCTTCAATTTGAGCTAAGCGCTGCTCAATCCTGCGTTTATCGCGCAGGAGTAGCCCTCCAAGCTCCATATTCTCCCTGACGGTCATGTTAGGGAACAGGCTGTGATCCTGTGGGATTTGTGCTATTCCCAGTTGCAAAATGTGTGGCGCTGTCATGCCAACGATGGGCTGTCCATCAAACATGACTGTACCACCGCGAGGCTTCAGCAGGCCACTGATCACCCGCAGCACTGTGGACTTGCCTGCACCGTTGGGTCCCACAATACAGGTAAGCGATCCCTTCTCAACCTCGAGATCCACTCCTTTGAGGACATCGCCCCCCCCATAACCTGCAAAAACGTTCGTTAACTTCAGCATGCTCACACTCCTAGATAAGCATCCAGTACCGCAGGGTTCTTGCGTACCGCCTGGGGCGGCCCTTCGGCAATTTTTGTTCCGCGGTGCATCACGTTCACCATATGGCATAGTCCCATCACGAACTCCATATTATGCTCAACCACCAGGAAGGTAATGTTTTTTTGTCTGTTGAGTGTGCGAATACCGCGTGCCAACTCGTTGACCATGGTGGGGTTCACCCCACCTGCTGGTTCATCTAACAGGATCATCTGTGGTTGGGCCACCAGGATGAGCGCGAACTCCAGTAATTTCTTTTGCCCATACGAGAGATTGCCTGCTGGCTCATTTTTGAGGCTGGTGAGGCTCACAAAGTCCAGCAAGTCCATGGCCTGGCGCTGCTCCTGTGACGACCCCCAGTGTTTGAGTAACCCCCCTATATTGCGCGGGAGAGCGACGTGCATGTTCTCAAGCACGGTGAGGTGCGGAAAGATACGCGTCAGTTGAAATGTTCGGCCTATGCCCAGGCCAAATATCCTGGCGGGTGTCTCCCCTGTGATGGCTCTTCCATCGAAGCGAATCTCGCCCGTGTCTACGCGCTCGTACCCGGTAATCACATTAAACAGGGTGGTTTTACCTGATCCGTTTGGACCGATCAACCCCGTGATCGTGCCCTGTTCAACTACAAGTGAGCAGTCATCCAGCGCCTGGATCCCTCCAAAAGCCTTGGAAACGGCTTGTACTTCTAAAATGCTCATCGTGTTATCCCTCTTTCCTATCTACGAGGGCTGGTCGTTCCTGACGCGTGGCGCTCACACGAGCACCCTTGAGACGGGAAGCTTTCCAGGATAACCACTTGCTCTGCAGTGTTGGCACAATGCCTCGTGGCATGACAAGCAAGATTACCAGAAGGAACGAGCCGAACAGGATCAGATTCAGGCTACTTCCCCCGAACTGGAGTGTCAGCCATTGTTGCAGGGGCACGACCAGTACTGCTCCAATAAGCGGACCAGCCAGGGTACCCAACCCACCAAGGAATGCTATTGTAGTTAAATTGACATCCACGATGGGATCAAAGGTGAATTGAGGAAAGATCGTACCAATGAAGTAGACGAACATGCCGCCAGCCATACCGACAAAAATCGTGGAAACCACGTAGGCCACCAGTTTATATGGGCCCGTCTTCACACCTAGACCGAACGCGCGGTCCTCGTCGTCGCGAATTGCCAGGAGTCCCAGGCCGTATTTGGAGTGACGTATCCGCCACGAAACACCGATAGACACAAGCAACAGGATGAAAGTGACATAGTAGAAAGGCAAATCAATGATGTCACTGCTCCACGGCGGCGGGGGCAGGTACAATCCAAGCGAGCCATTAGTGATACCTCTCAAATTGTAGGCCAGGAGTTGGAAAATGAACATGAGCGCAATGGTGGTTACAGCAAAGGCATATTTTCGTACGCGCAGGGCAATAAACCCCAACGGGATAGCGAACGTGCCCGCAACCAGTCCCACCAGAGGGAGCAGCAAAAAGGGGAGATACCCGCCTGGGATGTTCCAATATTGGCAGATCAGTGCAAGGGTATAGGCGCCAACACCGAAATACACGGCGTGGCCAATGGAAATATAGCCGGTATAGCCTGAAAAGATATTCCAACCCGTCGCCGCCATCGCGTAGATCAGGGTGAACACGGCCATATCCGTCACAACGTTATTGGGGGAGATCAGCACCGGGAACACCAGCACAAGTATCAGTAAGGCCAGCAGTCCCAGTGTTCTGAGTGCTTTCATTGTTTCCTTCCTTCAAGTCGCCCAAAAAGTCCCTGCGGCCGGAAGAGTAAAAGCGCTACAAGTAAGACGAAAAAGGCTGTACTGGACCAGACCGGCGACCAGATTAGGGCCACCACGTCTCCGAGAATGACCATGACCAGCGAAGCAATGAGAGCGCCGCCCAGGCTACCCATCCCCCCCAGCACGATGATCACGAGCAGGCGATAAATCAGGTCGTAGGAACTGGCAGGATTAAAGGCGTTGGTCGCGCCAAAGGCCACTCCTCCCGCACCGGCCAGGGACACCCCAATGCCGAAGGTGATGGCTTGCACCCGTGGCACGTTGATACCGATGAGGGATGCCGCTGTGCGGTTCTGCATCGACGCGCGCAGTTGTCGTCCGAAGGCTGTGCGATAGATCAGCAAGAAGAGTCCCGCCAAAAGCACGACGCTCAGCAGGAACACGAAAATATAGATGTATTGGATGTAGAACCCACCAATCTGCACTGTTGCATCGATATACCAGGAATGCAGTTCGACAAAGTTCGTGGTAAAGAAGTACCCCAATGCTCCCTCAATGATGAGAGCGATGGCGTAGGTCACCAGGATGGACAAGGTAACGCGGTCCCACTTGATCCTGCGTATGAAGGCCCATTCGAGCAGCACACCGAGTCCAAACATGAGTGGCATGATGATGAGCAGCCCTACAAAGAGGTCAAGGTGCAAGGATCGCTCCAGCACGAAGGTGAGATACGCGCCCAGAATGACCAGAATGCCCTGTGCGACGTTGATGATCTCAAGTACTCCAAAAATCAAGGTCAATCCAGATGCCATCAGAGCGTAGACACCACCCGTCAGGATTCCCAGGACGACCCCCTCGATGATTAAGGACACGGCCATACCTTTCTAGCAGCACAACCACCGCATGCGTGACTGGACGCACGCGGTGGTCGTGGAGCGCGTCACGTTTCCCAACCGTTTCATTCCTATGCAAGAACGAAGACTAAGATGGCCATGCAGGTTTGGGAAACTCCAGGTTCGCCTGCGCCTGCGCCTGCGGATACACTGGGATCAGGTTATCTTTTTGCCATTGGAACAGATACGGGACCGCGAGATCATTCTGCCCGTCAGCGCTAAACTTTACCAGCCCTTGCAGGCTTTGAAATGTGCCAGAGTGTAACGCATCGATGATTTTTGCATTGTCGAGACTCTTTGTCTGGTCGATGGCCTGTTGCAGGACCTGCCCTACAGAAAAGGCCTGGACCGAATCCGAGCCGATATCAGCAGGGCTGCCGCCGAACTTCTTGATGAAAGCGGGGACAAAGAGATCGTTCTGGTAGGTCTTGATCGTAGGCCACCACCCGCCGTTCGCGACGAGCACTCCCTCGGCGTTCTTCACCCCAACGGCTTGGGTAAAAGCGGAACCCTGATCGGGTCCAGAAGTAGCGATAAGTACCTTGGGATTGTAATGCTGTGTCGCAAAATACTTCAGATAGGCAGTGCATTCCGACAGTGCAGAGGTACCCAGGATCGCCACATCTGCGTGTGAGGCCACCACACTGGCGGCGATTGGGTTAAGATCGGTATTTTCTGCCGGGTAGATTTTGTTCAGGACGGTCTTGAGGCCCCCCTGCTCTAGTTCCGGTATGACAGGCAAGACTTGTGCCGAGGTGAACCCGTCGTCCGAAGTAACATAGGCCACGGTCTTTGGCCGCATATCCGAAGGCAAAGATAGGATATAGTGGACTAAGCTAGCCATATATCTCGATGCCGACAACGAAACAGAAAACATGTTGGTCAAGCCATGCGTGAAATCCTTTGGACTTGTTCCCGTCCCCTGGATAAAGGAATACCCATATCTCTTCGCGACCGTTGCCCCATTCACCGTAAATGCATCGTCGAACGGCCCTAGGACGAAATTGACCTTATCGACGGAGATCAATTTCTGGTAGTTAAGTGTAGCTTGCTCGGGCCTAGTTGCATCGTCATAAAAGGTCATCTGGACCTGGTGGCCAAGCAGACCGCCGTGGCTATTGACATAGTCTGCCCAGACTTGGTACCCTTGCTTTATGGCCTGACCATCGGCGGACGCATCACCCGTGAGCGACACGGAAACGCCGATTTTCACCGGCCCCGTTTGAGTTGTGGTAGTAGCAGTGTTGCCACTGGTTTGTGAACAGGCACTCAGCAGCAGCATGAAAATAACGGCGAATACAGCGAGTATTTTTGTTTGTCGACCTCGTCTCAAAATATGTCCTCCTTCATGGCCCGGGTTCCGTGTCGTGTGATGGCACACAATCACACGCACCCACACGTAATGATACATGTTCCTTAAACTGAAGCAAAAAGGTAGCATTACGATATACCAGAACCGAAAAATAAGCAAGTAGATCAAACGTGTCTTGAAAAAGAGTAACCTGTAGTCCTGACCTTCACCTTCAGTGCCCGCTTGCGTGTTGAGCAAGCAAACAAGCTCCAAGCTGTTCCTTGCACACGATATTTACAATACCAGAAAAGTCTGCCTTCCGCAAGTAGTATAACCATTAAATAAGTATTAAAATGAAAGAACGCCAGTAAGTTCCAGAGGAAATTTAACAGTTGGAAAGAGCATCTATGAGAAGAACGAGGTCGGGTTACTGATTAGCCCGACCTCATTCCCTATTGTCTGCTATTTCTCTGAGGTCCTGCCGGTAATTGAGGAGGACGTCGCTGCTGAGGCTGCGGCTGCACCGGTTGACCTTGCCGCCTTTTATCAGGATGATGTTGCTGTTCTTGTTGCCCCTGCCATCCACTGTTTTGTTGTCCCTGCCACCCTTGTTGACCTTGCCAGCCACCATTAGGTTGTCCCTGCCACCCTTGTTGACCTTGCCAGCCACCATTAGGTTGTCCCTGCCACCCTTGTTGACCTTGCCACCCTCCATTTTGTGGATAGGGGGCCACCGGATAGAAAGGTCCGAACGGATCACTAGTGTGTGCAGGCGGCAGCGCGTTTTGACTTCCTACACCCGAAGGCAAGGCGGTCGAGGTCACCGTGCGGAAGATGCCGCTGACTGTCAGATGGTTATCCTGGTCATCATTGGAGGTGACGCTGACATTTGAGGATGGTGGCACGTAGTAGCCCTGGCTTTCTCGCAGCTTGAAGGCTTCTACCGATGCGCGTAGCTGTTCAACCAGGCGTGCCAGGCGGTCCATGTTGTGGGAAGCATCGCGGGTGGTTAGCGTGCTTTGCTGTGTTGTCGTTGAAATGGCGTGCATGATGTGCACCACATTGCTCGAAGACTCCAACTGTTGGGCTGCCATCTGGTTGATGTTCTCAATTTCTCGCGCTTGATGCTCAACCGCTGCGAAGATGGATTCCAGGGCAACACCCGCTTCCTGCGTCAACTGGGTTCCTGCCGATGTTTCTCGCTCGGTATCCTGCATGGAAACGGCGACGGCTCCTATGTCTTCACGGACGCCGCGAACGATGCGCCCAATCATACTGGCCTGGTCCTTGGCCCGCTCAGCCAATCGACGGATGTCGGCTGCGACTGCGCCAAAGCCTTTCCCATTCTCACCTGCCATAGCTGCTTGAATCGCGGCATCCAGCGCCAGGCGATTCGTCTGGTGTGCGATACCGGCAATGACTTCGACGATGTTATTGATCTCACGCGAACGGTCACCGAGCGTTTGCACCTTTGTCGCGGTTTCCTGCACGTTGTCCTGGATACGTCCCATACCTTCGACAGCTTGCTGCACTGCTTCGCGTCCGCCTTGCGCACTTTGACGCGCATCACGGGCCACTGTAGAGAGGATCCCCGCGCGGTCAGCCACATGGTGGCTTGAATCTGCCATATGTTCGACTTCTACCGTCGCGCCAGCGATCTGGTTGAGTTGGATATCTCCAGTCTCCACCAGTTGGGTCAGGCGATCAAAAATTGTAGATGTTGAACTTTCAACCTCGTGGGCAACCATTTTAACGCGCACGATCAGACTTCCCAACTCTTCTACCATGTAGTTGAACGAGTCGGCGAGTACACCCAGCGCATCAGCAGTCACTTCTGCCTGTACGCGAAGGTCTCCTTCACCAACGCCGCTGACTTCACTGACCAGCTTTTCAACCTGCGCTTGCAAGTTATCGCGCTGAGCCTGTGTTTCTTGAATCAGGCGTACAATATTGTCTAACATACTGTTCATCGAGGTCGCGACCATGAAGATCTCATCGTGGCCCGACATCCTTGCGCGGGCACTGGTATCACCTTTGGAGATACGCCTTGTCAACGAGGCAAGCTGGCGCAATGGCTGTGTGATGGTGAGGTTCACGATAAATCCAGTCGCCAGTACCATTAAGATGATAAAGAAGGCCGCAATGGCTGTCGATATCAGAATAGGCTGAGTATCTGAAGCTCCAACAGTTGTCACAGTCTTACTCATAGCCGCAGTGTCGTCCACCACGCGCTGCCAGGCATTATCGAGGTTGGTGAACTGGTTATTGGCGAGCCACAGGATCTTGTATGCGCTTTTGAATTGCGTTTGCAGTTGGTCAGCAGGAAGCGTTTGTGGATGCCCATTGACTGTAGGGTCCAGTTTATCGAGTAGATCAACCTCCTGCTTTTGCAGGCTTTCGTAGGCGGGCCATTGCGTGCTGGCCACTTCGTTGAGCGCCTGTTGCTGGTCTGCGATAATTCCTGGTCCTGTCGTAGGGTTATTGTCGTTGAGGATAGAACGAATAGTGCTCATATTACTGGACGTGGCGAGGTCGTAGTTTGCTTGATAGGTCGCCAGTCCATCCCTGAATTCTGCTTCACGAGCTGCGATATCGGCACCCACTAATCCACCTGCGTTAGACAGCGCAGGATCAGTAATATTGCCGTTGAGCGAGGCAAAAATCTGATTGAACCGGGTCTGCACCAGCGCATTCATGCGCTGCAGGTTTCCCTGTTCCTGCGATGAAAGGCTCTGCGCGTCAACGCTAGTTTGTACTGCCATACTGCGTGTATTAAGTGACGAAAGATAGAAATTACCGAGCAGTACAATCACGATACTGGGTATGACCGCCACTACTGCGAACGCGATGAAGAGGCGACGGAAAATAGGTATATTGCTAAAAAATCTTAACATGACAGCTTCAAACCCTTCTCAAGCGGCACGCAACGACACATTACGGGCAAAAGCTTCGATGAGTCGTTTCCTAAAATATACAACTACATGAAGTAAGAGCCTGTTACACCCGATTCCATTAGAAAGCGAACGGTACCAGATTAGCGCGTTGAAAGCAAACAACCTTCAAACACCCTCTACAATACACCTCCTTAGTGTACAGGAATTACAGAAGAAAAGCACCAATAAGATGAAAGCCCCCCCAAAAGTGCTATTCATCTATGCGAGAAAAAAACCAGGGGGTTGGAGATTACTTCTTACTCGCCGTTACTGTACGTCCAGGTGGGTAGTACCAGAAATTCCTGCCCGATACTCGCACATTCTGCATGCCATTTGCCTGCAGAGTCTCAAGGTACTCGTTGATATAAAATATATCCATCAGAGCTATCTTACCACCTGGTTTGAGTACGCGCACAATCTCGCGTATTGCCTGCTGGCGTCCATCGCGACTCTCGATATTATGAATAGCTACACTGGCTATCACTGCATCGAAGCTGTCATTGGTGAAAGGGAGTTCGCGCATATCACCATCGTGCACCTCGACTCGATCAGCTACACCTTCAACCTGAGCATTGTTGAGAGTCACAGTTCTGCTGTTGCTGCCCTGGTCTACCTGTGACCAGCGATCAATGCCGACGGCCTTACCTTGAGGCAAGCGTTTGGCCGCCCCTATAAGCAATACCCCATGTCCACAGCCCACGTCGAGCACAGTTTCGTTGCCACGCAGGTGTAATCCATCAAGAAGACTATCGCGTATCCACATTTTACCGACTCTGCTACCCAAAATAAGCGCCAGTCCTTCCAACGCAGAGAACGTACTAATTACAAGTGTTGCGAGCCCAAGCAAGGAAATGAGTCGCTTTGTTGTATTTTGTCGTGATTTTGCCCACCTCCGCATGAAAACTCCTAGTACAGCCAGGATTGCTCCCCTGAGGAATTTATCTCGTACCAATCCGGGCACGTCCTGTCCGTAGTCTGCCTTTTGTTTGTTCTCCTGTAGCATTATGCTTTCCTCCATTTCTTCTTCCATGTTTTTATCAGATCGTCGCAAATGCTCCTGGGATGTTATCCTTCCCGTCTTCTTCTCCTTGACTTCCCTCTATTCTATCATCTGCTCTTAAATAGTTGCGATTCCCTTGATTGCTGAACTTGTCGATGTGTCTGTTGCAGAAAATGCTATACTATTTCCATGAGAACTATCACTGTTTTGAAGGAACTTCCATGAACTCGTTTGCTCCCACTTCCTCATGGCCATTTCAAAAAGTCCTGGTCGCTAATCGGGGCGAAATTGCTGTACGTGTCATCCGCGCGTGCCGTGAACTCGGACTGACTTCTGTCGCCGTCTATAGCGATGCGGATCGCAATGCTTTACATGTGCGCATGGCTGACGAAGCCTATCATATCGGTCCATCGCAAGCCTCGCAGAGCTATTTGCATATTCCGACGATTATTGAGGTCGCTACATACGCGGGGGCAGAAGCTATTCACCCTGGTTACGGCTTTTTGTCAGAAAATGCCACGTTTGTTGATGCCTGCGCTGCCGCTGGCCTTATTTTTGTCGGGCCAGCGGCAGAGGCGCAGCGCGCTATGGGCGAAAAGACAGCTGCTCGGCGCACTGCACAGGCGGCGGGTGTTCCCATTGTGCCAGGTGCGATGACCGAAGAAGGGGATGACGCGGCTTTTGTGACGACTGCCGAACAGTTAGGGTATCCCATTCTCCTTAAGGCTGCCGCCGGGGGAGGTGGGAAAGGTATTCGCTTTGTACGCGATCCCAGGGACCTGCTCTCTTCGCTGCGTACCGCCCGCAGCGAGGCCAGGAGCGCTTTTGGCGATGGTCGTGTGTATATGGAGAAAGCAGTCTCTCCCGCCCACCATATCGAAGTACAGTTTATTGCTGACACATATGGCAATGTCGTGCACCTGGGTGAACGTGAGTGCAGTATACAGCGCCGCCACCAGAAGTTGATCGAGGAAGCTCCTTCCCCTCTATTGGATGATGAACTGCGGGAGCGGATTACCTCCTCGGCAGTACGGCTGGTACGTGCCATTCAATATGTGAATGCCGGGACGGTGGAATTTTTGCTGGGGCCGGAGCGGAACTTCTATTTCCTGGAAGTCAATGCCCGTATTCAAGTTGAGCATCCTGTGACGGAGTGGTGCACAGGCATTGACCTTGTACAGGAGCAGTTCCGTGTCGCCGCTGGCCTTCCGCTCTCGTTTACGCAACAAGACGTGAGGTTTCGCGGCGCGGCGATAGAGTGCCGCATCTCGGCGGAAGACCCGGAGAATCGCTTTTTACCGGCAACAGGGTCAGTTCAGGCATTGCAAGAGCCGTCAGGCCCTGGAGTGCGAGTCGATAGCAGTCTGTACCCTGGTCAGCAAGTACCACTGTTTTACGATCCACTCCTATCGAAGCTGATTGTGTGGGGCAGAGACCGCTCCCAGGCTATTGCTCGTATGAGGCGTGCCCTGGCTGAGTACCAGGTTGTTGGCGTGCGTACGACGCTGCCCTTCGCGCGCTGGTTGATGCAGCAACCGCGTTTTATCACCGGTGACTTGTCGACAGACTTTGTGGCTGAGGAATGGGACACTCGCAATGGTGAGGCAGCCTCTGCGGTTGCCCTGGATAGCGACCTTGCAGGGGAAAGTGAGATGGCCCCTGGCATCGACCAGGTAGCAGCGCTTGTTGGCGGGTTATTGGCCAATGAACATATCGAGGCTGAAAAGTTGCGCAGGCGCCCGGTAGCGGAAGCGAATGGGACAATGAGCCGCTGGCGCGAAGCGGGAAGAAGAGAAGCGTTGAGATAACAGGTTTTTGTGCAGGAAGGGCTGTTTGTGATAGAACCACTAACAGCCCTTTCTACTTGCAGTGTCATTTTTCTTCAACGGGAGGGGGTAGTTCAAACGAGGGCGGTGTTTTGCCGTGTCGCTTCATAGCCTCGGCCTTGAGTCGATCGACAGTCTCGTAAGGAACGTGCCTACCACCTAGTGGGGTAGGATGAATGCCGGGGCCATGAAAGTCGCTGCCGCCGGTTGGAATGAGATGATACTCATCGGCAAGCGCGCGCAAAGTCTGCACCTCCTCGTCTGTGTAGGCGCCATAGTAGGTCTCCAGGCCAAGCATACCAGCTTCACACAGTCCGGGCAGCCATTTACGGAGCTCTTCAAGGCCAGGAAGTTCGAGGGGATGGGCGATGACAGGCAAACCGTTGGCGCTGGCGATGAAACGCACTGCGTCCACTGGCGTAAGCTTGTAACGAGGCACATAGGCAGAACAGCCTTTGCCGATATATTTGTCGAAGGCTTCGCCAATACTCTGGACGTAACCAGCCTCCATTAGTGCCTGGGCAATATGTGGTCTGCCAACAGAACCCTGAGCTATTTCGCGCACCCTCTCCCAGGAGATCGCGACGCCCTGTTCATTGAGCAGTTCGACCATGCGCTGTCCCCGTCGCACGCGAGCATCGCGCAACACTTTGAGTACGCCCTGGAATGCCGGACGCTCGTATTCGAGAAAATACCCCAGGACATGCACTTCGCCGCCCACCACGTCGGTATTGATCTCGATACCAGGAATGAGATCGATATCCAGCTTGCCAGCTACCTGCGCAGCTTCTTGAAGCCCGTCGGTACTATCATGATCGGTCAATGCTAACACACGCAGCCCGGCATCTTTTGCGCGATGCAGCAGCTCTGCCGGTGTATAGATACCATCCGAAGCCGTTGAATGGGTATGTAGATCGACATAATTGGGCATAATAAAGGACACGTCCACTTTCTAAACAAACAGGTATGGCTACCTGGCGTAATCTACAGAGCGAGTCTCGCGAACCACACAGATCTTGATTTGCCCGGGATAGTCAAGGCTTTCTTCGATTTTGTGGGCGATATCGCTAGCCAGGCGATTCGCGGAAAACTCGTCAATTTCTTCAGGTTTAACGATGATACGAACCTCGCGGCCGGCCTGGATGGCGAACGATTTTTCTACGCCGGTAAACGAGTTCGCGATACCCTCAAGCGCCTCCAGGCGCTTGATATACAGGTCGATGGTTTCACGACGAGCGCCGGGGCGAGCCGCCGAAATCGCGTCTGCCGCCTGTACGATGGCCGCTTCCAGCGATTGTGGTTCAGACTCGGTCGCGTGATGTGCTACCATGGCATGAATGATTTTCGGTGATTTGCCAAAACGGCGCGCTATTTCTCCACCGATGATGGCATGTGGCCCTTCGACCTCCTGGTCAATAGCTTTACCCATATCGTGCAACAGCGCGGCCGTCTTACATACATTGACATCGGCTCCTAGCTCGTGAGCCATAGTTGCCGCCAGTATCGAGACTTCCACTGAGTGCGCGAGGACATTCTGTCCGTAACTTGTGCGGAAATGCAGCCGTCCAATAATTTTGAGCAGCTCCGGCTGTAAACCATGCACGTTGGCTTCCATAGCAGCTTGCTCACCAGCTTCGCGCACAACCGCATCGACTTCCTGCCGCGCCTTGGCGACAACCTCTTCGATGCGAGCGGGATGGATACGTCCATCGAGAATGAGCTTCGTCAAAGCGAGACGGGCCACTTCTCGACGTACAGGATCGAAGCCGGAGAGAATCACCGCTTCTGGCGTGTCATCGATGATGAGGTCTACCCCGGTGGCGGCTTCCAGCGCGCGAATGTTGCGACCCTCGCGTCCGATGATGCGCCCTTTCATTTCATCGTTGGGCAGGGGTACAACTGAGACGACGGCTTCTGCCACCTGATCGGATGCGCAGCGTTGAATGGCGAGGGTAATGATCTCGCGCGCGCGGGAATCTGCCTCTTCGCGTGCCTGCTCCTCGATCAAGCGCACACGCTGGGCGGCTTCCGTACGCACTTGATCTTCAATGCGTGCGAGCAGCAGTTCTTTAGCCTGTTCGACTGATAACTGCGCAACACGCTCTATCTCACTAAGCTGCATGAGCCTGAGGTTCTCTACCTCCTCTTGCGCCTGCTCAAGACGGCGTTCCATCGCTGTGAGCTTCCGCTCACGTTGTTCGAGCGCATCGATTTTGCGATCGAGCGCTTCATCTTTCTGCTGGTTACGGCGTTCCTGGCGCTGTAACTCGGTACGCCGCTCCGCGTTTTCGCGTTCGATAGTAGCACGAAAACGCGCGGTTTCATCTCGTGCTTCACGAAGAGCATCACGTTGCTGGTTCTGGACTTCGAGCAGTTTGCGCTCGTTGGTTTCCTTTTCGGCCAGTAAAAGTTCTTCGTAATGTGCTTTATTCTGTTCACGCCCATACTGGTACCCGGCTCGAAGAGCCATACCGGCTCCAGCTGCCAGGATTGCCACTATTGCTGTCAGGGCTAAGACGATTATTGTTGGCGACACGTCGGCCTTACCTCCAACTGTAAAGGGTGCCTGTTCAATCGAAGTGATCCTTCAACGGCCAGCTCACCCATAGACGAAGCTCTGAAGAGTTGATGCAAGTATGCTCTCTTGCTCCCTTCCTCAGAAGCGCTGCTGCTGAGTTAAATAAGCAGCGCCAGATATGTTTAGTAGATTGCAATAAAAGAAATGAAAAGAAATGAATGTATACCAGGCTCGCAAATAAGATAGGGACAGGCATGCCACCATAGTGACCTGTCCTTACTCGTAGGCGTGCAAAAGCGTACTATTCGCCAAGCTTACTATACTTTTTGTCGCCATTACTGTCAAGTTGTCAAGCAAGCGGTCAAGCTCGAAAGCCTGAACAGGGCGAGCACAAGGCACAATACATTTC
>Ga0209027_1000190_pt1 | contig 19599 bp, 16 predicted proteins | sample GraSoi013_1_20cm_3_FD_185821 | JGI IMG/M metagenome (GOLD analysis project Ga0209027, IMG submission 185821) | Grasslands soil microbial communities from the Angelo Coastal Reserve, California, USA - Sample 09_27_2013_1_20cm (SPAdes) (version 2) | ecosystem: Environmental > Terrestrial > Soil >...
TTTAGTGCGATCAAGCACGGCGATGTTGCGAGTCGTCGCAGGCAGAGCTTTGAGCAGATGCTCCGTTGAGAATGGACGGTAGAGTCGTACTTTAACTAAACCAACTTTCTCTCCCTGAGCCAAGAGAGCTTGAACCGTCTCTTCCGCAGTCTCGCAACCCGAACCCATCATGATGATAATTCGTTCGGCGTCCGTCGCGCCCGTGTAATCGAAGAGGTGATATTGCCTTCCCGTGATCGCGGCGAACTTGTTCATCAACTGCTGCACGATGGTTGGAGTTTCCAGATAAAAAGGGTTGGCACGTTCGCGCGATTGGAAGAAGACGTCAGGGTTCTGCGCCGTGCCGCGCATCACCGGATGATCCGGCGAAAGAGCGCGTGCGCGGTGCGCTCGAACAAGCTCGTCATCAATCATCGCGCGTATGTCTTCTTCCGTAAGTTTCTCAATCTTCATCACCTCGTGCGAAGTGCGGAAGCCATCGAATACATGCAGGAAAGGAACTCTAGATTGCAGCGTGCTGGCTTGAGCGATGAGCGCAAAGTCCATCACCTCCTGCACAGAGTTAGCGAAGAGCATAGCCCACCCGCAAGAGCGCGTAGCCATCACGTCCGAATGGTCGCCGAAGATTGAGAGCGCGTGAGTGGCTATGGCGCGTGCGGCGATGTGAAAGACCGTGGAGGTTTGCTCGCCCGCTATCTTGAACATGTTGGGAATCATCAGGAGCAAGCCCTGACTGGCGGTGAAGGTCGTCGAGAGCGAGCCTGTTTGCAGTGTGCCGTGAACCGCTCCAGCCGCGCCGCCTTCCGATTGCATCTCGCGCACCGCAGGCGTCATGCCCCAGATGTTCTTCTCATACAGGGTAGCCCATGCGTCCGCCGATTCTCCCATCGCAGATGATGGCGTGATGGGATAGATTGCTATAACTTCATTCGTTTTATAGGCGATGTAAGCGGCGGCTTCGTTTCCATCTATCGTAACGTGTTGACGTTTCATGGTTCTGTAATCTCACCCGTCCAGAGCCGCAGCCTTTTTATCCTCTATACGCTTGATCTGGGCGCGCAGCCATTCCTTGACGACCCTTTCCATCTTCTGCTGGTCATCTTCCATCTCAAGCGTATCAACGGTCTCACCCGTTTCGTTGAGCGGGATGTGATGGCACGGAATCCAGTCATCACGTTTTTCAGGCGGCACGAAATCAATCAAATGGCATTCGCTGCATGGGTGGGCGCGGTACGGATAACCATAGTTGAGACAACTCAAGGAATCTTGAAAGATCGAGTTAGGCTTCCAGGGAGTTTTGACGGAGCGCCCGTAGCCCCCGTCGCTGATGAATTCGAGTTCAAAACTGAGTGTGTCTAGAATATCGCGGTCATCTTTCGGCATGATCATTACCTGCACTTTCTGCTCTGACGAGCGGTTGCAACTGGTCGTCGCGCGTCCGCTTGTGGGCGATGACGGCGCGGGTCTCTGATTTATAAAAAGCAACAGATGTGCCGGGAATATTCGCGGGCGTTTTGTGGGCAATTCTTATGCTGATTGAATCCAAGTTGCGTAGCGTTCCCCACAGTCCTGCGTGAAAGTCCGCGCAGGCGGGGCGATGTCTCTTTGGTTCAAGTAGAGCGGGGGCAAGCCCGCCTTCCAGACCTTTGAGCCATTCATAGTTGAGCAGCTACGATTAAGCGCTCAAGCTTCTCAACCTCATAGGTCTGGAAGGCGGGCTTGCCCCCGCTCTCTTCTTCCTTACTTTATTCTGCAATCTTATATAAGCAGGATGCGGAGTATTCCTCATTCCTTACCTTAGTTGCGCAAGATTCCGCAGGTTTACAGCCAAGAGATAAAAGCCTGCGCGCCGCTTTCTTAAGGATTCGACCGATTCTCGCCGTTGGCATATACTTTGCCCTGCATCGTTCGGTTTGAATGGAGGTATTTTAAGGAGACACTCACCGGAATGCTCAAAGATAAGATTCTAGTAGTTGACGACGAGCAGATGATTCGCTGGACGCTCTCCGAATCTTTGCGCGGGTGGGGTTACACACCTGTCGAAGCCGAAACAGTTGCTGCCGCCCTTGCAGCTTTCGAGGCGGATCAGCCAGCCGCCGTGCTCCTGGACATAAACCTCCCGGACGGATCAGGTCTTGACGTGCTGCGAGAGATCAAACGTCGCCAACCCGATTCGGTCGTCATAATGATTACGGCCAACGTGCTCATTGACGACACGATTGCTGCTTTGCGCGGCGGAGCTTACGATTTCATAGGCAAGCCCATCAACCTGGATGAGCTTCAGGTGACGATTCGCAACGGGATTGAAGCACAGCAACTGCGCAGGGAAGTTAATCTCATACGGCGTGAACGTGCGCAGCGGTTCAGTTTTGATCAGATCATAGGCGAGTCGCCAGCCATGCGCGAGATGATCGTGCTGGCGCGTAAAGTGGCCGAATCGGAAGTCTCATCCGTTCTCTTGCAGGGCGAATCCGGGACAGGGAAAGACCTCGTTGCGAAAGCAATTCACTACTCTTCGCATCGCGCGGACTCGCCTTTTGTCGCCATCAACTGCGCGGCCATTCCCGCGAATCTCATCGAATCGGAATTGTTCGGCTACGAAAAGGGCGCGTTCACGGATGCCAAAGCGCGCAAAGAGGGTTTGTTCGAGCAGGCCGAAGGCGGCACGCTCTTTCTGGATGAGATAGGCGAGCTAGAACTGAGCTTGCAGGCGAAACTGCTGCGCGTTCTGGAAGAGGGTATGTTCCGGCGCGTAGGCGGACTGAAAGACATCCCTCTGGACGTGCGCGTCATCGCCGCGTCGAATCGTGATCTGAAAACAGAAAGCGAACAGGGGCGCTTCCGAATAGATTTATACTATCGTCTTTCAGTCATACAGATTGACATACCGGCTTTGCGTGAGCGCGGAGATGACGTGCTGTTGCTTGCAGATCATTACGTGGCATATTTCAACGAGCGTCTTCGACGGAAGCGAGTTCACGGGTTAACGCCGGAAGTTTCCGGGGCGTTTCGCAATTACAGTTGGCCCGGCAATGTGCGCGAGCTACGCAATGTGATTGAGCGCGCGCTTATACTGGAAGACGACTCGCTGATTACGACTAAATATCTGCCGCCGGGCTTCAACGTGGAGAAGAGGGAAAGCATGCGTAGGGGCGCGAAGATTGAGGCGGCTGAAAAATATGATTTCGCTCTTCCGTCGGAAGGCATTATGCTTGATGATGTGGAGATGTCGCTTGTGAAGCAGGCGATTGCGCGCAGCGGCGGCAATCAAACGCGCGCGGCAGAACTTCTAGGCATCTCGCGCGATCAGCTACGCTACAGGCTGAAAAAGCTTGAACAGATTGAGAGCATCACGACCGAAGCATCATGAGCGCGGGCTAAATCAGAACTTAGCGCCTTGGCACACGGAGAAAGAATGATCCACGAATTCACACGAAACGGCACGAAAGAAACCGAGAATGGTTTCGTCTCTTTTTCTTCCAGTCATTTCGTGTGAATTCGTGGACGATCTTTTTCATCTGTCCCAACATTGCGTGTTTCGATTTAGTACCTGACGACCGGCGAAACTGGATTGATGAGCGATATTACTCACGCGAGTCATGGCTTGAGTGCCGAAGAGGCGCTCGAAAAATCTTTGAAAGAGCTGGCGGACTTAAAGTTCGCACTGGACGAATCGGCAATCGTCGCAATCACGGACCAGCGCGGCATCATCAATTACGTCAACGATAAGTTCTGCGAAATCTCAAAATATTCAAGAGCAGAACTCCTGGGTCAAGATCACCGCATCATCAATTCGGGCTATCATCCGAAAGAGTTCATACGCGACCTGTGGACGACCATAGCCAGAGGCCAAGTCTGGCGCGGTGAAATTAAGAATCGCGCGAAAGACGGGAGCTTCTACTGGGTGGACACGACAATCGTTCCTTTCTTGACTGCGGAAGGGAAGCCCTATCAGTACGTCGCTATTCGCTATGACATCACTGAGCGCAAGCGCGCAGAGGAGCAGATACTAGAACAGGCCGCGCTCCTTGATAAAGCGCAGGATGCCATTTTCGTGCGCGACCTTGAAGACCATATCCTCTTCTGGAACAAGAGCGCCGAGCGCATGTACGGTTGGACTGCCGCAGAAGTGATAGGTAAAAAGGCTGATGAACTCCTCTTTGCTGAGTTGCTGCCTGAAATCGTCGAGGCGAAGAAGATCATTCTTGAGCAAGGCGAATGGCGCGGCGAAGTTCACCAGATAACAAAAGATGGCCGCGAGATCATAGTTGATAGCCGATGGACTCTGGTGCGCGACTCGCAAGGCAAGCCCGTAAACAAACTTATCGTCAATACGGACGTTACGGAACGAAAGAGGCTCGAAGCGGAATTGATGCGCGCCGCGCAGCTCTCGCTCATCGGAGAACTGGCCGCAGGGCTTGCGCACGAAATAAAGAACCCGCTCGCAGGAATTCAGGGCGCGGTGGATATTCTCATACGCAGGCGCGAGGCGGGCGACCCTGAGCGCGTGGCGCTTGAAGGAATGCGCCGTGAAGTCGTGCGCATTGATGCAACCGTGCGCTCGTTACTTGAACGCGCACGCCCTCGCGCGCTTAACGTTGCCTCTACATCTTTGACGGAAGTCTTGCGTCGCGCAGTAGTGCTTGCGCGCGATCATGCGTCGAGCACCTTCATGCGTGGCCGCAGGGTCAGTATTGAATTCAGCCCCGTGCCCGATCCTATCATCATCCCTATTGACGCTGCGCAAATCGAAGACGCGGTGCTCAATCTTCTCCTGAACGCCATCGAAGCGATTGAACGGGAAGGCCGCGTTATCGTCAGAGTGAGCCGTGACGCCCGCGCGAGTGAATCGAGACCTAACGGCGAAGCGGTCATAGAAGTGACGGACACAGGGCGCGGCATCGCTGAAGACGACATGGAGCGCATCTTCAATCCCTTCTTCACAAAGACGAGCGGAGGCACGGGCTTGGGTCTTCCGGCAGTGCGCCGCATCGTGCGCGCTCACGGCGGGCAGGTCGAAGTTAAATCCACGCCGGGCTGTGGCTCAACCTTCACGATACGCCTGCCGATGAGCACGTAATCATCTCCACCCTTCTATTTACTATTGCGGAATTCTCCGCAGCATACTCGCTAAATTTTGATGAAAATGCGCTGCTCTTCTTATTATACCAAGATACAATGAAAAGAGAGGAAGAAAAGCTATCCACGAATTCACACTAAACGTCACTAAACAAGACAATTTTTCGTGTAGTTTCGTGTGGATTCGTGGATTATCTTTTCCTCTCTTTTCATTGCATCTTGGTATTAGCTCTGCGCTCTTGTTGTGGTTGCCGCAATTGCACTTACAAGTTGAATCCACCTCCCGATCAGGGCAAAGATGGCGATATACGTCTCTCGCGAGTAAGAGAGTATTGCCCACTCACCGTGCCACTTTGTTGCCACCTTGTCTCGTTCCCAAACCGAAGCGGACATTTCGCGTTTACGCTCCCTCAACTATTTCTCAATCACTGAAGACAGATTGATTCATCCTTTCATGCAATCTTGTCTAATTGCTCTGAGCGCTCGATCAGAGCAGATGTCGTCTAAGGCTTAATCGCTACCTTGAGCACGCCGTCCATTCGTTCGCCGAAGAGGTCGTAAGCTTCAGTGATTTGATCTAGCGAAAATGTGTGAGTCAGCAGTGGCGTGAGGTCAACGCGACCGTGCCTGACCACTTCCATCAACCTGCGCATGCGCTCCTTGCCGCCGGGGCAGAGCGTCGTCACAATGCGATGGTCGCCGATGCCAGCGGCGAAAGCTTCGTATGGAATTTGCAACTTACCGGAATAAACGCCGAGGCTGGAGAGCGTGCCGCCCGGTCTCAAGCTTCTGAGCGCGCTCTCGAACGTAGCTTGCGTGCCGAGCGCTTCAATCGCTACATCAGCGCCACCGCCGGTTAGACGCTGCACTTCAGCAACTACATCCACATCCCTGTAGTCGAGCACCACATCCGCGCCCATGCGCCTTGCCATCGCCAATCGGTTCTCGTCGCCGTCAATCCCTATGATGAAGGATGCGCCCATCAACTTTGCGCCTGCCGTCGCGCACAATCCGATTGGCCCTTGAGCGAAGACGACCACCGCGTCGCCAATCTTGATGCTGCCTGACTCTGCTCCGCCGAAGCCTGTAGAAGCAATATCGGCCAGCAGCACCACCTGTTCGTCCGTCAACTCATCTGGAATCTTTGCCAGATTTGCCTGCGCGTGCGGCACAAGCAGATACTCGGCTTGCGCGCCGTTGATCGTGTTGCCGAATCGCCAACCGCCAATTGCCTCGTACCCTTCGCCATGACCGCACTGCGAGAGCTGTCCCGACAGGCACGCACGACATTGGCCGCAGGGCGTAATAGCTCCGACAAGCACGCGCATCCCGACCGCGTAGCCGGAAACGCCCGCGCCGAGTTCTTCGATGACACCCACGGGTTCGTGGCCGATTATGAGACCGGGCTTTACCGGATACTCACCGCGCACGATATGCAGGTCTGTGCCGCAGATCGTCGTGAGAGTGACGCGAATCACAGCTTCGCCCATGCCCGCGCGTGGCCGTTCTACTTCTTCCACACGGATTGTATTCTTCCCCTGGAAAACATTTGCTCTCATCTTTGCCATTTCAAATCTCTCCTTACAATAAGAACAAGCAGGACTTCTACGAATCAGATTGCAACGCATGTGCCGATTGATGGAGAGATGAGATTCCGAGTAATTCATCTGAGATAAGCAGGCATATCTGTTGTGCAATGTCAGTGGTGCGTTAAAGCTCACAGTTGCTGGGTAACTTTACGCAGAGAGGGAAGCATCCCAATGCAGTTTAATCCTGCTTTGCACATTTATTCAGACGGTTTGCATAATTCGTGCGTATCTATTCATTCCGCCTGAATATTTGTGCAAGGCCTCTTTCACTTTAAACAAAGTCATGTAGAGTTCGATAGTCTCAAGCACGTCGGCTAGGGTAGCCCTTATGCTTGACAATGATTTAAGGCAGGCGTAAAAGCAGTTGATAAAGGAGAATCCTTTCGTAACCGCCGTGAATTCTGCCGGGGCGCGCCTGCAAGGTCAGGCATAACGCTTCAGGCCATACGCACGGCGGTTACGTGTTTTAGAAGAGTGATTATTGCTATCGGCGATAGTAATAAGAGACGCTTGTGCAACCCATCTATTGATCAATCCGTTAATGCTCATCCCTATCTGAAAGAAGCGGTAAAGGATTGATAGCTCCCTCGGAAGTATAAACGCCGAAGTGAAGATGAGGCGGGGTGTTCTTAGCATTCCCCGTCGTGCCGACATAGCCCGAGACTGTTTCAGGAGTAACGTAATCGCCTTCTGCGATGTTCAGCGCGTAGGAATCCAGATGGGCATAGTAGTAAACTCTCCCTCCCGCGCCAAAAACGGAAACTGTGTGACCGCCCAGTTGGTTCTCTCCGATTCGCCCCCCGTCCTCTGTGATGTACACTTTGAGTATTCTAATCAACTCCAAAGGAAGGTGGCGAGCCGTGACGAAGAGCGTCAGCTACCGATACGTTGTCGTTGCGAGCCAATACGTCTCATGGCTCTTCGGTCAACTCCTACGGGCGCGCTACTCCATCAGCGCTCACTGCCCCGCCGGACTCTTTGAGCGCGACTCTGAGCACTGCCTTATCCTCGCACCGACTCACCAAACATACCTTGATACGTTGCTACTGATGGTCGCGTTGGGCTACCGCCTCTTTCGCGCATTGGTTCCGGTTCGGACGCTTGCGACACAGGACTTTCGCAGCCCTCTTCTACAGTGGTTCAAGCCTCTGATCAAAATCATCTATTGGTTAGAAGGCGTGATTGAGTTGCCGCCGGAAGAGTACGACGAGCGCTCCCTCCCTGAAAAGCTCCGGGGTCTGCTCGTGGCGCTGAACGAGGGCAATGTGGTTGCTATCTTCCCCGAAGGAGAGGTCTGGAAGAAGCGCGAGCCTCCCATCGGGGAGTTCGCACCAGGCGTCATCTATCTTCATAGGAGATCAGGCGCACCTATTGTTCCGATTGCGGTCTGGATGAGCGAACGGAAGTGGCCGCGCCGCCGCTACGTTGTACAGTTCGGCCAGCCTGTTCAGATACCTGAGTCTCTGGATCAGGATGCCGGAGCAGCATGGCTACGGGAGCATGTGCTTGCGCTTCACGAAAAGGCCAAACAGGAGGCAAAGCGATGAACGAGCACCCTAAGCTTTACAGAGATGTGGAGACTTGCGTAGAGGAGACGCTCCGCAAGGTAGGCCGTCGCATTGCCCTGGGCACACCGCTCGGACTCGGCAAGGCGAATCATCTTGTTAACGAGTTCTTCCGGCGTGCGAGCCGTGATTCATCCATTAACCTGCATATTTTCACCGCACTCACGCTCGCCCGACCGCGCTGGAAAAACGAACTCGAACGGCGCTTTGTGGAGCCGCTCGCAGAAAGACTCTTCGGCGGCTATCCCGAATTGGAGTATCTCGATCCTCTCAAGCGCGGGGAGCTACCCCAAAACATAAGGGTCACGGAGTTCTATTTTCAACCTGGGAGCCTCCTTGACAGCCCACTAGCGCAACAGAGTTACATGAGCAGCAACTACACACACGTGGTGCGCGATCTGCTTGACGCTGGAATCAATGTGCTGGCCCAACTTGTCGGCAAGATGGAGGAGGACGGCGAGACCCGTTACAGCCTGAGTTGTAACCCGGACCTAACGCTGGACATAGTACCTCGCATGCGCGAGGCGGAGCGACAGGGGGCGAAGATCGCTCTTCTGGCGCAGGTGAATAGCAATCTTCCGTTCATGTACGGGGACGCAATGGTCGCACCTACTTACTTCGATTCGGTCGTTGACGAAACGAAATATGCTTTCCCTCTCTTCGGCACGCCGAACGAGACCGTGAGTACCGCCGAGTACGGAATCGCGCTCTACGTCAGCGCCCTCATACGCGATGGCGGCACGCTTCAAATCGGAATCGGCGCACTTGAGGATGCTGTTACTTACCTGCTAAAGCTCAGGCACGAACAGAACGCTCTCTATCGTGAACTCCTCACAGAGGCTGGCACGCTCGAGCGGTTCGGCAATGTGATTGAGCGGCTGGGCGGAGTCGGGCAGTTCAAGCAAGGGCTTTATGCTTCGTCGGAAATGCTGGTTGATGGTTTTCTAGAACTCTACCGCAGCGGAATTCTACGGCGGAAGGTCTATCAGCATCCAGGCTTGCAGCGGCTATTAAACGACCGCCGGATCAGCGAAGAGGTCACGCCAGCGACGCTCGATGTGCTAATGAAGATCGGAATCATTTCCGAGCGACTGACCCCGCAGGATTTTGACTTCCTCCAAGAAGTCGGAATTTTGAGGCCGGAGTTGGAGTACGAGACCGATGCTATTCGTTTGGACGACGGCACACGCATCCCTGCCAATCTTGCGGACAAAGATACGAAGGACGAGATCGGTCGGCGCTGCCTCGGCACACGGCTGAAGGGTGGACACTTCATTCATGCCTGCTTCTTCCTTGGGCCTCGAAAGTTCTATGAGACCTTGCGCAAGATGAAGGCTGCGGAGCGTGAACAAATCTGCATGACCAGCATCTCCTACGTGAACGAACTCTACGGAGAGGAAGAACTAAAGAGGCTGCAACGCAAAGCGGCTAGGTTCGTGAACACAGGAATGGTCGTCACACTTCTTGGCGCTGTCGCTTCGGACGGGCTAGAGGATGGACGCATTGTAAGTGGCGTCGGCGGGCAGTATAACTTCGTGGCTATGGCACACTCTCTAGATGATGGTCGCTCTATCTTGATGATTCGTAGTACTACAAAGGAAGATGGCAAGTTACGCTCCAACGTTCGTTGGAACTATGGCCACGAAACCATCCCACGCCACCTGCGGGATATTGTAGTGACCGAGTACGGGATTGCAGACTTGCGTGGACGCAGCGATGCAGAGGTGGTCGCCGCGCTGTTGGAGATCGCCGATTCTAGTTTTCAGGATGATCTCCTCGATGAGGCTAAGCGCGCCGGTAAGATCAGCGAGGACTACCGCATCCCCAACCACGCCCGTAACAACCGGCCCGAGCGATTGGAGAAGGTACTGGCTCGGTATCGAGAGCGGGGATTGTTTCCTAAGTTCCCATTCGGTACTGATCTTACTGAAGAGGAAGTGGTATTACAGAAAGCGCTGCTGACTCTGAAGCAAACGGTTCAGTGGGAGAAGTTACACTTGCCCCGGCTCTCTGAGATTCGCAAAACTATCACAGTCCCCAACCACGCTCGTCCCTACCTTGAGCGGATGGCGCTCGACCGACCGCAGACCATCAAGGAAAGACTGTTGCGACGGGCGCTTGTTTATGCGTTGGCCTCTGTGGAGGCTATCTAATACCGGATTGCAGAACAAAATAAGGAGAACAGATTATCCACTAAATCACACGCGCACGACACTAAACATAGCACCTGACTTCGTGTCGTGCGCGTGTGATGCGCGTGGACAGCTTTTGCTGAATCTTATTTTGTTCTGCAATCCGGTATAAGCTGAAAACCAATTGACTCGCGTTTAAATTTAGCATACCGTCTGCGCATATCTTCCCTCTTGGCAGCATAGAGCAGTTTAGCCGATTGCAAGATGCATCGGCGGGCTAAGGTTCTGGCATCATTAAACGAGCAACTAGCTTTGTGAAGTGAGCAGATTAACTATCAGACAAATTGTTATCTCGGCCATAATCGCGCTGATGGTCTGTGCGAATGGTTGTATACGCTCCAGGCCAAAACTGCAACCCGACTTAGCCCAAATCTTTCGCCCGGCAAGAGAGCGAACCGGCAAGACTCCGATCATTATCATCCCCGGCATGTTAGGCTCTCGCCTAGTCAATAAAAGAACGGGACAAGTGGTATGGCCGCGAGCGCACCCGAACGAGGAAGAGCTGCAACTACCCGTTTCGCCTGATCTGAATAGAAACCGGGATGATGTGGTTGCCACGGATGTTGTAGAGACAGCCAACTTAGGGTTTCCAATTCCAGAGATTAAAGTCTACGAGGATTTGACTAATACTCTGACGAACTATGCCGGGTACAAACGCGGCAACCTGGACTCGCCTGCGCCGGACGGCTATCAAGACACTTTCTATCTTTTCCCTTACGACTGGCGACGCGACAACATAGAAACAGTTCAGTTGCTCTCCGAAAAGATCGCTCGTCTCAAGCAGAAACTTCAGCGCCCTAACCTAAAATTCAATCTGCTCGCGCATAGCATGGGCGGGCTTGTAGCACGCTACTATTTGATGTATGGCGAGGCAGACGTATTAGATCAAGAAGATGCGAGGGTAACTTGGGCCGGAGCAGCGAACATTAACAAGCTGATCCTGGTAGGGTCTCCCAACGAAGGCACTATGGAGGCGCTGCGTGCGCTAGTCGAAGGTTTCCCTGTAGCGGAAAGCGGCCTGTTACCGTTATTCGGCAGGGTCGAGCCTAGTACAGCCTTTACGATGCCAGCCGCCTTTCAACTCCTTCCGCATCGCGGGAGTCAGGAGCTTTATGATGGCAGGCTACAGCCCATATCAGCCAATTTGTATGAGGTCGAAACCTGGCGACGCTATCGCTGGTCAATCTTCGATCCGTCCTACCGTCAGGCCCTCACAAAGAGGATGAAAAAAAAGTTCGGCCTAGACTGGCAGCAACACTTTGATAATTCTTTGGTTGAGCGGGAAGCTTACCTGAAAGTAGTTCTCACACGCAGCAGAAGGTTCAGTGAGGCGCTTGACCGAAAGGCCGACCTGGCAACCATATTGAAGGTATTTATCTTCGCAGGCGACTGCGAGCGCACGCTTCGTGCGGCTCTCATCATAGAAGAGGGCGGTCAGATTAGAACTTTCTTTAGCCCCCGTAAATTGAGATTCAAGGGTAACAGCCTGATGCCGTCTCAAGCAGAGGCCAGGATGTTCGAGCCGGGCGACGGGCGCATTACTCGTCGCTCCGCTTTAGCCATCAGCCATGATGAAGCATTAGCCGATACAGTTGACAGGTCGAATCCTACCATCTCAATTTTCGGGTGCGAAATTCACGGCGACTTACCCAACAATCTGACCTTTCAGGATAATCTACTGAGCATCTTCCTCAAGTAAAGCTCTACGGCATCGCTCACGCGCGATACGTCTCGCCTTCGCGTGTGGGCATTTTGGAATCTCTATAGCAGTTCTCAGTTGAGTGCGACTCCTGTCAGTACCGCCTGCGGTAGCGGGCGGGTAGTAGTTGCTGCGTTACTTGCTTACTATCTAAAACGCTACCCGCCCGCTACCGCAGGCGGTACTGACTCCATGACCCCACATCCTCTTTTTATTGCAACTTGGTATCACACGCCTTGCCGCTCGCGCTCGTCATCCAATCCATTATCATGCTATAGACAATTGCATAGCTGTAGAAGATGAAACTAACAGACATCGTTCCAAGAGTTGTCAAACGACGCCCGCTATTCTGGAGTTGCGCTGCTATGACTGGCGGGGCGGCGTTGGCTTACTTGATGATGGATCGCTTCCTATCTGCCCCGCGTTATAGTGGCCCGCAGACGGATCACTTCGACGGCAGTAAGTTTCACAATCTTGAGCCTCCCGAAAAAAAGGGTTTTATAGATTTTCTGCGATGGAGATTTAATAGTAAACAGGGCTACTGGAATGAATGGACAGAGTTGCTGGCAGGCTCTGCGCCTCCCTCGCGCGTCAGCGAAGGACGCTTGCGTGTCACTTTTATCAACCACGCGACTACGCTCATTCAGATGGATGACGTAAACATTCTGACCGATCCCATCTGGTCTGAACGCGCTAGCCCCGTCACTTGGGCGGGTCCAAAAAGGCATAAACCCCCGGGTTTGCGCTTTTGTGATCTGCCTCCGATTGATCTAGTCATCATCAGCCATAATCATTACGACCATCTGGACATTCAGACGCTCCGTCGCCTCTATGTTGAGCATCAGCCGCGATTCATAGTAGGACTTGGAAATCGCGCGCTGCTTGAAGCGTATGGCATCGCAGGAGCTACTGAACTCGACTGGTGGCAGAATTCGGAAATCAGAGATGGACTTAGCATCACATGCGTTCCGGCCAAACATTTTTCGGGGCGCGGTTTGAGCGACGTGGACACTACGCTCTGGTGCGGCTACGTCATAGAAGGGGCGTCGGGCAGAATCTATTTTGCGGCTGATACCTCTTTCGGAAACCATTTTCATGAGATCAGGAGACGATTCAGCCCCCTGCGTCTAGCTCTTCTACCAATCGGCGCGTATCTCCCTAGATGGTTCATGCAGCCTGTACATTTATCGCCTGAGGATGCGGTCGAGGCTCATAATATTTTGAACGCTGGTGTGAGCATGGCAATCCACTTTGGAACATTCGCGCTCGGCGACGACGGCGAATTTGAGCCGGTGATGAAGCTGCGCGAAGCCCTTGTCGAGAAAGGTCAAGCGAATCCTCCGTTCTGGGTCTTAGACCCGGGTGAAGGAAGAGATGTGCCACCGATTAAAGTGTAAAACTGATAAGAAGGAAGCGAGCACGATTGAGAGCGCTCTGAAGTCACTGGATTGGATAAGGCTAACGACTCAGCCCTTATGCTTGAAGTACTGTACGGCACGCTCATGCTTTTCTGCCTCCGCGCGCGTCGAGAACGTGCCGAGATTTTTTCGCTTGCCGGTCTTCGGGTCTGCTTTGCGCGAATAGAGTCGGTACTTGCCCGACTTCAATTTTCTAATCACGACCGCTCACTCCTTATTACTAACGCGAACGAGCTTTCTTCGAACCTTTCTTAGATGTTCCCTTATTTTTAGAATGCTCGGAGTATAGCACGAGCATTCATCACATAGATTTAAACCTTCGTCCGCTACAAAAAAAAGAATCGCCAACCGAAAGTGTCAACCAATATTCTTCCTCCCGGTAAATTCGCGGTGCTATACTATTATCATTCCCCTTTAGAGAGTAGGACTAAGATCACAACTATCTGCGACGCTATCAGTTGCTTTACTGTAAATGACAGCCTCAAAGATTTTTTGAGGTTTCACGACCGAAGGGAGTTGAATCTTGTCTGGGAATCAGCTTTTGGCTGCCCTGCCTGTTAAGGAAAGAGAGCGCCTTCTGCCAAGCTTGAAACGTGTGCCTCTGACCCTCGGAGATGTGATCTACGAACCTGACGAGCGCATAAGGTATGTTTACTTCCCCACGAGCGGCGTAGTCTCTCTACTCTGCACTACCAACGACGGCGCAAGTATTGAAGCTGGCACCATCGGGATGGAAGGAATGGTTGGCATATCAATTTTCTTGGGCGTGGATTCATCACCTAACCGCGCCATGGTACAGGTCGAAGGGGAAGCGTTGAGAATGAAAGCAAAGGTGTTTAGAGAGATGGCCGGTCTAAGTGGTCGCTTTCACGACCTCTTGCACCTTTACACCTACGCGCTCATGACTCAGATATCTCTCTCAGTCGCCTGCAACCGCTTCCACAATGTCGAAAAGCGGTTAGCCCGCTGGCTGCTGATGATGCATGACCGCACGCAAGCGGACGAATTCAAGTTTACCCAGGAACTCATTTCACAGATGATCGGGACGCGCCGTCCGCACGTCTCGACGGCGGCCAACACCCTCCATAATGCGGGGCTGATCCGCAATGGTCGCGGCAAAATTGATATACTCAACCGGGAAGGCTTAATGAAAACCGCTTGTGATTGTTATCTAACTGCAAAAAAGAGATTTGATGGTCTCTTCAGCGTTTAAATTCTCCCCGGTTCTTGCCTTAAAGCAACTTAAAAGTTGTTGTGTACGAGAGCGCCTAGACAGGTCTTGGCTCGAAGCGTACAATTTGTACAGTTCCCCTTAAATAAGAGAAATCTTTAGATATGACCTTGCCATCCCCCACAAGGAACGGGCAAGAGTGCATATCTTTCATCAAGCTGTTTGTAGCATAAGCGAAGGTGTGTTTTGTTCTGCTTTGAGTGCAACGCGATTTGGTAGAGGGCACTATGGCAAGCGGGCGTGTTAGAGAATTACTGAGAGAAATATCCCGACGGCATCATTAACCTACACCGCCAGGTTTTTGTTTATACACTCACTAATTTGACTGTGTTGGCAAGTCAGGCGGACGAAAGTGAGGAAGTTGACATGGGATATACAGGAACAGCGCATAAGCAAGTAGCGCAGATTCCTTCTGGCTCAATCATTCTGGAAGGCGAGTTAATTGTGCCTGCGGGCGCTTCTGGCGTAGTGCTCTTCGCGCACGGGTCAGGCAGCAGTCGCCACAGTCCGCGCAACCAGTTCGTTGCGCGTGTCATACGAGAAGCTAATGTGGGTACGCTGCTCTTCGATCTACTTACGAAGGAAGAAGAGACGATTGACATCTACACACGTCACCTGCGCTTCGACATTGGGTTACTCGCAGACCGACTGGTTGATGCGACCAACTGGATAAAGAGCGAGAGCGGGACACGTCACTTGCGCGTAGGCTACTTCGGTTCAAGCACTGGCGGCGGTGCCGCCCTCGTCGCTGCTGCCCGTATCGGTGAAGAGATCGGTGCAGTAGTCTCGCGCGGTGGACGACCAGACCTTGCGGGCGAAGCGCTCGCGCTAGTTAAGTCTCCGACGCTTCTGATCGTAGGAGGATACGACGAGCCGGTAATAGAGTTGAACGAAAAAGCTTATGCGCAACTTCGTTGTGAAAAGGAGTTGAAGATCGTGCCGGGCGCGACACATCTCTTTGAAGAGCCGGGGACGCTCGAAGAGGTTGCAAGCCTCGCCGCCGAATGGTTCCAGCGTCATCTTCAATCCCGTTCAAGCGTCAACACGACGTGACGCTAAAGCCATCCCCCCCAGCAAATCCTCGCGGGCAAAAGAGTGGAGGTAATTTGATGAACAATCATCGTGAAATCGCATATGCGCTGTTAAGAGTGACTATGGGTGTGGTGTTTCTATTCTACGGCGTAGGTAAATTCATGGGTGGCGTAGGCAACTTTGCTGGCGGCATGAACCAGAGGTTTTCCGGGAAATTGCCGTCGGCGCTCGTCACACCGTTCGCCTACGCGCTGCCTTTCGCGGAAGTAATTTTAGGTGCGCTGCTAGTCGTCGGGTTATTTAACACGATTGCACTCGTACTGGTGGGACTGGAACTGCTCGCTCTAACTTTCGGCACGGTCATGTTGGGCGACCCTCCGACCGTCGCGCATAACGCGCAGTACGCATTGATCAATTTCGTCTTACTGTGGCTGGCCGATTACAACGGCTACTCGATTGACCGCCTTCGTCGTGGCAAGCCGACTGTGAGTAGTCCCTAATTCTACTCTCTGGTTGCCACGCTTTTATCGTCACACACGAGGCGGCGAGAGTTGAGTCTAGAAGACTGGCGAGAAAAGGAGTGAAAACATGAGACCATTGAAGCTATCAGCGCTCATTTTATTTATTATTCTAGCAGCGGGAATAATCGTTCATTACTCGACTGGCAGCCGCAATGTGGCTGGCGCTCACCCGCTTCAATTGAATGAATCAGGCGGTTCAACGAACGAATCAGTCGTGCCCTCAATTCTTTCCGGCGCTAGCTCAACTCTGGCTAGATACAGGCTGGATGCCAGCCAGAGCCGGTTCATGGTGCGAGCCTTCGCGGGAGGGTTGCTGTGGTTCAAAGGGCACGACCATTTCATCGCAGTGCGAGATTTTTCGGGCGAGGTGCAGCTAACGCCGAGCGCAATTAGCCCTGCTTCGCTTCAAATGACCATCCGAGCCGAATCTCTTGTTGAGACGCGCGATGTATTTACGGAACAGCAGAAGCAGATAATCAACAGGGAACTGCGCGAGATAGTGCTTGAGACGAATAAGTATCCTGAGATTACTTTCAAGAGTACGGACGTCACTGTGAATCTGAGCGGCGGGCAGGTGGAAGCGAAGATAGGCGGCGACCTCACGCTGCATGGTGTCACTCGCCACATAGTTATACCAACCGAAGTGACATTAAGTGGCTCGACGCTCAGAGCGCGTGGAGAGTTCACGATCAATCGCAGCGATTATAACGTCAAGGCAACGTCCGCATTTCATGGCACGGTTCGAGTCAGAGACAATCTGAAGTTCACCTTCGACATAGTTGCACAGCAGATTTAGTTCTTTTGAAATCTAGCATAAGGAGGATGAGCGGGAAATGGCAGAGAAGAAAGAGCAGTGTGCACATCCGGGATGTAAATGTCCTAGGCCATCAACGGGCGATTATTGCAGCGATTATTGTGCGAACGCTCAACAGGGCGGTATGGATAATGAGTGCCGCTGCGAGCACCCGGAGTGTGAGTAAAGGCTGAATCCAAAGCGCCGATGAAGTTGCTTCGCTTCTATGGGAGGAGACAGAAAAAGGATGATTTATAGAGATCGAATCGAAGCGGGAAAGCGCCTTGCGGAGAAGCTCACGGAGTATGCCAATCGAGCGGACGTTCTAGTGCTTGCATTGCCGCGCGGCGGAGTGCCTGTAGCCTTTGAAGTGGCTCGCGCGCTTCATGCTCCTCTGGACATCTTTCTGGTCAGAAAGCTTGGCGTACCGGGTCACCCGGAACTGGCAATGGGAGCGATTGCCACAGGCGGCGTGCGCGTCCTCAACGATGATGTGGTGAACTATCTGGATGTTCCAGGCGAAGTGATTGACGCGGTTGCGGCCAGTGAGCAACGAGAGTTGGAGCGCCGAGAACGTCTCTATCGTGGGACGCGTCCCGCGCCGGACGTAAAGGGAAAGACTGTGATTCTTGTGGATGATGGCCTTGCTACGGGTTCAACCATGCGAGCCGCCGCCGCAGCGCTTCGCCAGCAGAAGCCGACGCGAATCGTCGTCGCCGTTCCGGTTTCAGCAGTGCAGACATGCGATGAGTACAGGATGGGCGTGGATGAGATTATCTGCGCCGTCACGCCGGAGCCGTTTCACGCGGTCGGTCTCTGGTACAAAGACTTTTCGCAGACAACTGATGAAGAGGTGCGCCATCTGCTTGAATTATCTACGAGCGGGCAGGCTAACGCCGCGTCGAATGATAAGTAGCGCACGGCACGAGTAGGTTCATCAGAAAGGTAGCAGCGATGAGAGACGCAGCCAGCTTCAGCTTGAGCAATGCCATACGCGAAGCCGCGCACACGTTGACGGGCGCGAGCGCTGATTATGATCCGTTGATGCGGCTGGTTGATGATGCCAGATTCGTCTTGATTGGCGAGGCCTCACACGGCACGCACGAGTTCTACGCGCAGCGCGCGCAGATAACTAAACGGCTCATTAAAGAGAAAGGCTTTACGGCTGTGGCGGTCGAGGCTGACTGGCCGGACGCCTATCGCGTCAACCGCTACGTGCGAGGGGTGCGCAATGATGCAGAGGCAATAGACGCGCTCTCAGGATTTCAGCGCTTTCCCACCTGGATGTGGCGCAACGCAGACGTGCTCGACTTCATAGGCTGGCTGCGCGCGCATAACGATGCGCTCAGTACAGATCAGAAAAAGGTAGGCTTCTACGGGCTAGACCTCTATAGCCTTCACGCCTCTATGGGGGCAGTCCTCAACTACCTGGACAAGATTGACCCGGAGGCGGCTCGTCGCGCGCGCCAACGCTATTCTTGTTTCGACCATTACGGAGAGGACACGCAAACTTACGGCTACGTCGCCGGTATGGGCCTCACAGAATCTTGTGAGAACGAGGTGGTCGGTCAACTCATAGAGTTGCGCCGCCGCGCCGCCGAGTACGCTAGCCGCGACGGTCGCGTAGCCGAAGACGAGTTCTTCTTCGCAGAGCAGAACGCGCGGCTCGTCAAGAATGCCGAAGAGTATTACCGCTCCATGTTTCGCGGGCGCGTCTCGTCATGGAACCTGCGCGACCAGCACATGGCGGAGACTTTGGATGCGCTGGTCGCACATCTGGAAAGACAGGGCAGACATCCGAAGATCGTTGTGTGGGAGCACAACTCACACTTGGGCGACGCGCGCGCCACGCAGATGGGCGAAAGCGGCGAATGGAACGTCGGGCAACTCGTGCGCGAGCGCCACGAGAGCGAGGCCGTGCTGGTTGGCTTCACCACCTACAGCGGCACTGTGACGGCTGCTTCGGACTGGGATGCGCCTGCCGAGCGCAAGCGTGTGCGCGCAGCGCTGCCGGAAAGTTATGAGGCGCTCTTTCATCATGTAGGAGTGCCGCGATTTCTTTTGGACTTGCGAGACGGCGAGCCTGCAATCAAGGGACTGGAAGAGCCACGGCTTGAGCGCGCCATAGGAGTCATCTACCGCCCCGAAACCGAGCGCCAGAGCCACTACTTTTACGCGCGGCTGCCAAGCCAATTCGATGCAGTGCTTCATTTCGACGAGACGCGGGCTGTTGAGCCTTTGGAGCGTACCGCACGTTGGCAAGCGGGGGACACAGGCGAAGTACCAGAGACATTCCCCTCCGGCATCTAGCAGATAAGGGAGGAAGCATAACCGATGAGAGAGATTCCGCGTGAAGAGTGGGCAGAGTTCTTGGACATCTTCAGCCGACAGCATGAAGGTTGGCTGGTCACCGTCGAAGTTCTCAGCGAAGAGATAGGCGCACAGGTGGAGGCCGAAGGGAAGCCTCTTGAGGGAATTAC
>Ga0209027_1000193_pt1 | contig 19555 bp, 24 predicted proteins | sample GraSoi013_1_20cm_3_FD_185821 | JGI IMG/M metagenome (GOLD analysis project Ga0209027, IMG submission 185821) | Grasslands soil microbial communities from the Angelo Coastal Reserve, California, USA - Sample 09_27_2013_1_20cm (SPAdes) (version 2) | ecosystem: Environmental > Terrestrial > Soil >...
TCGTCAACACTACCATCGAGCTGATCATGGCCGGCCATAGTAAGTGGAAGCAGATCAAGCACTACAAGGCCGCGACTGATGCCAAGCGCGGTGCGCAGTTCACCAAGCTGATTCGTGAGATCACCATGGCAGCGAAGATTAGCGGCGGTGATCCTGATCATAATCCGCGCTTGCGAACCGCAATCGACGCGGCCAAAGCCAAGTCGATGCCGAAGGAGAACATCGAGCGCGCGATCAAGAAAGGAACCGGCGATCTGGAGGGGGTGCAATACACCGAGGTCCAATACGAAGGCTACGGCCCCGGCGGTGTCGCGATTCTGATCTCTGCACTGAGCGACAACCCGACTCGCACCGTCGCCGAGATTCGGCACAAGCTTTCGCGCCTCGGTGGAAACCTCGGCCCGCCGAACTCGGTGTCGTACCTTTTCGATCGCAAAGGCCAGATCTACATCGAAGGCGCCAAATACGCGGAGGATTCCGTACTCGAGGTGGCGCTCGATGCCGGCGCTGAAGACTTCAAGGCAGAGGGCGATCAGTACGTGGTGACGACCGACCCGCACGGGCTGCACAGTGTCGAGGACGCGATCAAGAAGAAAGGCATTGACGTCGTCGAGTCGGAAGTTGCGTTCATTCCGAAATCGACGGTGCGCGTCGAGGGTAAGAACGCAGAATCACTGGTGAAGCTGCTCGACGAGCTCGAGGATCTCGACGACGTCCAAAAGGTCTCCGCGAATTTCGACATGGACGTCGAGCAAATGTCCGGTGCGTGATGCCAAACCAATTACTGTGCTCGGAATCGACCCGGGCACAGCCGTCACGGGTTACGGAGTAATTCGCAAGGAAGGCCGCAATCCGCTGACTCTCGTCGAGTGCGGGGTCATTCGCACCAAGCCGCGCGATGACCTCGCAAACCGACTGGCCGAAATCCACGAGGGCGTCGTCGAGCTGATTCGGCGGCACAAGCCGCAGGTGCTTTCCATCGAGGACATTTTCTACGCTCGGAACGTGCGCACTACAGTCGTGCTCGGCCACGCGCGCGGGGTGATTCTGCTGGCCGCAAACCAGGCGGGACTCGACATCCACGAGTATCCACCTGCCGAAATCAAGAAAGCAGTAGCCGGTACGGGAGCGGCGACCAAACTGCAGATTCAGTTCATGGTGACGCGCCTGCTGAGACTGAAATCCGCGCCCCAGCCTACCGACGCGGCCGACGGCGTTGCCGCGGCGCTCGCCTACGCACTGATGCCGGAATTACCGAGGATCGAGCCAATAAGACTTGCGCGAGTTGCCGAGAAGGCGCGAACATTTCCTTCCCCGTCCATCGCTGATGTAAGGAGACCTGGCGCTTGATCGGTCGCGTCAGGGGCAAGCTGGTGTCCAAGGACCTGGATTCAGTCGAAGTGATGACGGAGGGCGGGGTGGCCTACGACCTCACAATCCCACTAAACGTGTTCGAGGCTTTGCCGCGCCTCGACGAAGACATTGCGCTGCACACTTCGCTGGTAGTGAAGGAAGATTCGTGGCAGCTCTTTGGGTTTCTGAGTGTCTTCGAGAAGAAGCTCTTCGAGAAGCTGCTTACAGCTAACGGAATCGGTCCCTCGCTCGCGATCGGCATGTTGTCCGCTTTGTCGGCCACTCGCCTGATCCGCGCAATTCGCGAGAAAGACATTCCGACACTTCAGAGCGTTCCGCGCGTAGGTCGGAAGAAAGCGGAACGGCTGATTCTCGACCTTGGTGACAAGCTCGACGGGCTGGGCGAATCAACGGGAACGACCTCTGCGCCCGCCAGCGCGGCGGCGGATGATGCGATGCGCGCGCTTGTTTCGCTCGGCTACAATCAAGCAGACGCGGAGCGAGGCGTGCGGGCGGCCCTGGATGCTGGCGGCGGCGGAAAGTCCGCCGCAGAATTGATCAGAGGAGCGCTAGCGAAACTTGGAGGGAGGTAGATGTCCACCAAACTTTTTCTGTCGGTTGCGATCTTTGCAATCAGTGCCTGCGCGAGTGCCGGCGCGGGCGGTTCCGTTCATCGTGATTACAATCTCATCACCCAAAGCGAGATCACGCAGCAAAACGGCAGCAATGCTTACGATGTCATAAGTCACCTGCGGCCGAATTTCCTGAAGACCCGCGGTCGGACCAGCATTCAGACGCCGCCGTCGGCGACCAGCGAGTACGCGTCAGTGTTTCTCGACAGTCAGTACTTCGGCGATCTCAACGCTCTTCGCAACATCGCCTCGATTAACATCAAGGACATTCGATATCTCCCGGCGAATGAAGCAGTGACGCGCTACGGCATGCAGTACGGCAACGGTGTGATCGAGATCCGCACTCGCTAATGAGTTTACGGGCGGTTGGGGCTGTGGCACTGGTGGCAGTGCTTGGCGGTTGCGCGAGGCCAAGCATCTTTCGCTTGTCGATGCGCAACCCAATCACCAATCGCTCGGTGGCGAGGCGGGTCGCAGAGAACGAAGTGCGTGTCGCGGAAAGCCAGCGCTTCGAGGCGATGATGAGGCGCGACGTCGTCGCGCTGGATACTCTGCTCGACGAAGAGCTGACCTATGTCCCCGGCAAAGGATCCATTCAGTCGAGGACGGAATTCCTGGACGGGATCAAGAAACGTTCTACGGTCTACGATTCGATTGCTGCGCACGATGTCAGGGTGCGCGTTTTTCACGGTCTTGCTCTCGCGACCGGCCGTGCCGAGCAACATGTGAGAAACAGCAGAGGCTCGAGTCAGTCAACCGTTCGATTCACCGAGGTCTACGTGCGGCGCGAAGGACGTTGGCTGCTGAGCGCCTGGGAAGCGAGGCGACTCCCTGTGGCTGCCTCCCCCGCTTCGTCCCGGCGAACGTTGTCGACGACTCGTCAGTGACTGTCTGTCGACTTGGTGTAGTCGCCTGTTAGGGTACGGGCGGCTTGCCTCGGCGCCAAAGCACCCCGGCAAGGATTACAGCGAGCACAATTCCGAAAAGGACGCCGAGACGCATCGACTCCTGCTTGAGTTTGACACGCCATCATCGCTGCCGCCGTAAGGTTTGTCAAACGAGTGGGCAATAACGACTGTCTAAAGTATGGTTGCAGTGGTTGCAAACGCGCGGTTCCACCTGCACCTTCACGAAAGCGGTAACACGGAGGATTTCCATGTCAGCACGACTCGTCTACTTACTTGCTGCCGGAGCGCTTGTCGCCTGCGCTACCACCGGGGCTAATCCCAGTATTTCAAGGCAAAGCGCGTCAGTGCTGACTGCCGAGGAAATGGAGCAAGCGCACGCTGATGCGACGACTATATACGACGCGATCGCGCGCCTGCGGCCGAACTGGCTGGCCGCGAAGGGAGTAACATCCGGCTACTACAACGCCGATACGCAGTACGCGATGGTGTTTCTGGACGGTCAACAGTACGGTTCGCTTAGCACGCTGCGGAACATCCAGGCCTACAGTGTCGGCATAATTCGTTACTACGACGTAACGCAGGCGGGCGCGCGGTTTGGAATCAAGGGCGGCTCGAGCGGAGTGATCGAGATAATGTCGAAGACGGCCGGTCAGAAATAGCCTGCGTGTCGGCGACTGAGTCGATCTCGAAGCGCGTAGCGACGGCGGCTCGCGCGAAGACATTCACCGAATCGGTGATTCGCGAGATGACGCGGGTCGCAAACCAGTACGGAGCGATCAATCTGGCGCAGGGCTTCCCGGACTTCCCGATGCCCGAGCCGATGAAGGACGCCGCGTGCGCCGCGATTCGCGGCGAAATCAACCAGTACGCGATCACCTGGGGCAGTCCTGCGCTGCGTCTCGCCATCGCCGAGAAGTATCGGAAGTGGTACGACATGGAAGTCGATCCGGAGCGAGAGATCACCGTGTGCTGTGGCGCGACCGAGGCGATGGCGTCGGCGTTTCTCGCGCTCGTCGATCCCGGCGACGAAGTAATCGTCTTCGAGCCGTACTATGAGAATTACGGGCCGGACGCAATTCTTGCCGGAGCGAAACCGGTATTCGTACCGATGGAGCCTCCCGATTGGAAGATCGACCAGGACAAGCTGCGCGCCGCGTTCACCGACCAGACGCGCGCGATCATCGTCAACACACCGCACAATCCGACAGGCCGTGTTTTCACACGGGAAGAGATCTCATTGATCGCCGAGCTCTGTCAGAAGTACGATGTGATCGCGGTGACCGACGAGATCTACGAGCACATTCGCTACGCGGGTGGACATCATGTTCTCGCGACGTGGCCGGGGATGCGCGAGCGAACGGTCACCATCTCCGGTTTGTCGAAGACTTTTTCCTGCACCGGTTGGCGACTCGGCTACGCGATTGCCCCGTTTGAGCTCACGTCACCGATTCGGAAGGTCCACGACTTTTTGACGGTTGGAGCGCCAGCGCCGTTGCAGGCAGCGGGTGCGATCGGAATGGCGTTCGACTCCGACTATTACAATCATCTCGCGCTAGAGTATCGGGGGCGACGCGACATCATGTGCGCAGCGCTGGACGAGGCCGGATTCAAGTATGCGGCGCCGGAGGGCGCATACTATATACTTGCCGACTTTTCCGACATCTCGGACCTCGAGTCGAAGGACTTCGCGTTGTGGCTGGCGAAGGAGGTCGGCGTCGCGACAGTGCCGGGGCTGAGCTTCTACTCGCGGCCGCAACTGGGGAAATCAGTCACCCGATTCGCCTTCTGCAAGAAGATCGAAACCCTCAACAAGGCAACTGAGCGGCTCGCTGAGCTGCAGGCGCGCGTCTGAAGCGCCTTTCCCTCCTAGCCACAAAATCCAATTGGGAACGAAAAATCTTGGAGCCCGGAGCTGCTTCGGTTAATTTTCGGTACGCATGACACGCGCTGAAATCACCACCCCCGAAATCATCCCCGACGAGAGCGTAGTCGAGCTCTCGCTTCGGCCGCAACGCCTGTCCGAATTCATAGGGCAGGATCGCGTGAAGGAGTCGCTCCGCATCTACATCGACGCCGCTCTCGCCCGCCGCGAGCCGCTCGACCACACACTCTTCTTCGGTCCGCCTGGTCTCGGTAAGACAACTCTCGCTGAGCTCATCGCGAGAGAGCTTGGCGTGAATATCCGCGGCACCTCCGGACCCGCGCTTGAGAAACCCGGCGATCTGGTTGGTACTCTCACGAATCTTCGTGAAGGCGACATTCTCTTCATCGATGAGATCCATCGGTTAAAACCGATCATCGAGGAGTTCCTCTATCCCGCGATGGAGGATTACAAGATCGACATCCGCCTTTCTGAGGGACCAAAGGCGCAGACAATCACGATGCCCATCGAGAAGTTCACGCTCATCGGCGCAACCACACGACTGGGTATGCTGACGGCGCCAATGCGCGCGCGATTCGGCATCGAGCAGCGACTCAATTTCTATCCAGCCGCTGATCTCGAGCAGATTGTCCACCGCACCGCCGAAGTGATGCAGGTAGACATCGATGAAGAAGGCGGGCAGGAGATTGCCAAAAGAGCGCGTGGCACTCCACGCGTCGCCAATCGCTTGTTAAGACGGATTCGAGATTTCGCACAGGTTCGCGCGGGTGGCAGAATCACGCGCAAAGTTGCGGCAGACGCGCTAGTGCTGCTCGAGGTCGATCAGTTCGGTCTCGATGACATGGACACCCGCATCCTCAAAACCATCATCGAGAAATTCGACGGTGGACCGGTCGGCGTCGGCACTATTGCCGCCGCAGTTGGTGAAGACGCGGGCACACTCGAAGAGGTCTACGAGCCATTTCTCGTCCAGAACGGCTTCCTCCAGCGCACTCCACGCGGACGTGTCGCCACGGCGCAGGCGTACAGACACTTCGGATTCAACCCGCCTAGTAACAACTCCAGCGCTCAGCAGCAGACGCTCTTCTAGTCGGGATCTCTCCCGCCCGCGTTCCGGGATTTGTGGCGCTGTTGAAGTACGCCGATCAGTTCAGTGGCAGTGCCACCGTCAGCATCATGGCGCCGCCTGTACCAGTCGGACTCGCCTCAACGCGGAGGACAGCGCGGTCGAGAAAGTTTTGCGGATGCGCGTGCGCATAGCGGACGACCTTGAGCCCGCTGAAGGTGCCGATCGCCGCGCCGAGCGCGACGTCGCTAGCCCAGTGCTTGTCGTGATACATGCGTGAGACGCCTACCAACGCTGCGCCGCCGTACATCGCTGGCGCCACCAGCCAGAAGTGGCCCGGCCACCCGCGCTCGGCTTCGCTGACCACAGCCGATGCGGCGGCGAAGGCCGCGGTCGTATGACCGGACGGAAATGATTGACGATCCGCGTTACCGAAGCCGCCGCCGAACTTGAAATCGCGGGCAGTGGTGTCGCCGGTGACGAATGGTCTCGCGCGACCCGTCAATCCTTTGAGCATCCACGCCGTGCCGGCGCCCACCAGGACCGCTTCGGTGCCGTGCCAACCCAGATCCTCGATGCCGGGATGGTCGGTAAATCGGCCGATCAGATAAAGCGATGTTCCAATAACGATGGATCCGGGATCGGCGATGTACTCAACTCCCTTCGATGCACCATTCAGGAACCGGTTCGCCTTCGATCTTTCGTTGGTGAGCCGACGGGCAATCGACCGGTCGAGCGGAAACATTGCGACAGTAAGACCCGCGAACCCCACCGCCCGGATTGCGTCGCGGCCGGTGAACAGCGGCGCCCCCTTCACCGTATCGACGGCTGGCGCGAATGACGGCAGCCCGCCAACAAGCGGAGACGGCGCACTCGTTTGTTGTGCAGCGATTATCTGAAGCGGAGTGACTGAGACCAGAAACGCGACGAGTAGTCGCGAACAAATAGTCGACGTATGCGTACTCTGAATAGAGTTGCTCCTGTTCTGAGCAACGAGAGTGCCGCGAAACATTGTCGCAGCATTACAACGCTCCGCGCCCGGTCGCACTGCGAACAATCGCTCGTTAGGCCGTAGTCCAGTAAGGGTTAGCGTCTAGAACCGAATCACGAAATCGACGTACGGAATGCCGATGATATGGCTGCCCGACACGTTCACCAGCGCGAGATCAGTTGTGATCGACTCTCCCATAAAGCGAAGGCCGAAAGAGTAAAGAAAATTGTTCCCAGAGACTGGCAGGAGGTAATTCTCAGTCACGATTCCCAGTCGGTTGGCGACTCTCATCTCTCCGCCAATCATTCCAACCGGCTTCGCCTGGATTTTGCCGCCGCTGAAACCATATCCGCCGCCGACGGTCACGCTGCCGTTGCCATCGCCGAACGTTCCAACGCCGTAGTAGATGCCGCCCGTACCCTCTCTTGTGCCAACCACAAGCGCTCCGGTTGCGACGTGAACCTTGTCGGTAACACTGATGCCGATTTTTGGTGTGAAGTAATACACCTGATCTTCGATCGCTGCCGGGAACAGGGAAACGCCGCCACCTATACTCAGGTTGTCAGTTACGCCATAAGCGATTCCGGGAAAGAAAAGCTCGTAATCCGAGAAATAGCCCTCTCCCTGTTTGAGCATCTTTCCGGTTGGCGCAAAGAACAAACGCGTCGCATTCGGATTTGGGAACCAATCCTCGCGGTCGGTCGAACCGCTCGACCCCAAAGTCTTAACGTCTTTTATCTGAGCGATGGCCAGCTGTAGTCTCCCGGCCTGGGTCTGGAAAATGACGGAGTCGGCGGACACTGACTCGACGCGCCCAAAGAGCTTCGAGCCGTCGGCGAGAGTGAGAATCTGTGTCTGCGCGCTGTCCGGTACCGTCAGCTTGGATCGTACGTCGGTAGGAGTCTGAGCGACGACGGTTCCGACACGGGAACCGAGGGACAGCAGCGCAAAAACCAGTAGCCAGTGATGGAGAGATTTGGTCATGGGCCCTCCGAGGGTGGTTGGCGAACGGGTCTTACTGCGTCAACAGTCGCTCGGACCGGCCAAATCCCCTATCCGTCAAATGACGTAGTAGCCGGCGGCTTCGGAGTCACACGCTACCTGCAGCTGCGACGAGGCTGCGCATTTGTTCCTCATCGACATATCGGGCGTGCACCTCCCGCACTCCAGTCCGGCGAATCACTTCACCAACGTTATGCGCACGCACTCCGCCACCAGCGATTACCGTCATCCGCTCTCGAACCTGTTCGACCAAAACGGCGATTCGCTTTACGCCGTCGAGGGCGGAGCTCGCACCACCGGCAGTGAGTATCCTCTTAAAGCCGATGTCGATGAGCTCTTCGATGGCAGCCGGTTGATCCGCTAGCGCGTCGAATGCGCGATGGAATGTGGTCGGCAAATCTCCCGCAGCGCCGACCAGTCGCGAGAGGCCTGGCCGGTGCAGCTGACCGTCGGCGCCGATAGCACCGGTGACAATCCCCGCCGGTTGGAGCCGAGAGATCCGCGCCACGTCTTTCGTCATCAAGGCGAGCTCGTCATCGGTGTAAACGAAGCCACCCTTTCGTGGGCGAACCATTACGACAACCGGAATCCTTACCCGCTCGAGGACCTTCTCTATCAGCGTCGAACTGGGCGTCGTCCCACCGAGGTCTAGTCGAGCGCACAGCTCGATCCGCTGCGCTCCCGCCCGCTCGGCGGCGATGGCAGCGTCCAAGCTTTCAACTGCTGCCTCGACCAATACGTGTTTAGCTGAAGGCGACGATTGTAACAGGTAAGGGGATTCCTGTAGGCAGACTCATTGCAGTCGTCTAAATGTAAAGCGCGGCGTCCACCAAACTTCTAAATGGGGAGGCGTATGCAACAACGCGTTGTGAGAAACTTTTTCGCGTTTTTCGCCACCCTGGCCGTTCTGACAGCAGCGAAATGCGGTGGCAAGGGTTACATGACCTCACCGGTGCCTGGCGTCGGTCAGGAAGTGCCTTTGGTTCAAGTGGACGGTAAGGCTGTTCCTACCGTGATTGCATCTGGCGCTTTGAATCACACGACCGTGATCGGCGGCAGAGCGACACTCGGCGAAGCAATCGCAAGCGGGCGGTACAACGTTGTTTTACAGTCGGAGAATGGCGGCAGCACGACCAATTCCACGGTCACCGGTGATGTCGTTTTCGCGTGGACGGAAAGAACGGTGTCAGCGTCCATCGATCTCGGGTCGGGATTGGGCACCCACACCTTCACCTTCCAGCGAAACTAGGCTCGGGCGAGGGTTGCCGGCATCACTCAACGACGCCCGTCATTATCGTCGCGGCGAGATCGAGTCGTCCCGTCCACCGGCTCCGCTTGAAGACCCACGCGTACTGGCGGCGACTCCAGCCCGTCGGTCCAGCAACCACCTCTTCGACCAGCGTCGTCCACACGTCATCGCCAAAGTCGACGAAGTTTCCGCGAGTGTCGCGGATCTTCCTCAGGCCTTCAGGCTGTCCGCGCAGGGGCAGACCCACGGTCACGTAGCTCTCCATTTGCTTCGGGCAGCCAGCGTGCACGTTGGTGGTTCCTTTGCGCGAGGTTGATCGCCGCGGCGGCGGGGGGCGCGGCACACTGATGCCCGCGCACTGCGGGTAAAAAAAAGGCGTCCCTTCGGGAATGTTGTATTGGTCCAGAATCCGGCGCCGATTATCGGCGATCTCATCGATTGCGTCCTGACCGGCGCGCGGGAACGACAATTCTGGCGCGGCACCCTGCACTCCCGCACCGAGCTCTGGATAGCCGTTCCGCGAGCCGTAAGGACGAGGATCGTAGCGTAGCTCGTCGATGTGCAGCGGGTAGCCGTCGCTTCGCGCGCGTAGCTGCGCGCGAACTACAGCTGCGAACAACTCGGAATCGGCGCGAATGAGTGTCACCTCTTCCTCATGAGTGGCCGGCCGATTTGGTAATACAGGAGTCGGACGCGTTCCGACATCGGGCGGCGCCGATTTGCACGCGAGTGGAGCAAAGGCGCCGACACAAATCAACGAATAGAGCGCGGGACGGCATGTGATCATTGGGCGGTCAACATTTGCACAAACGAGGCCGATCGCGCCACCCACCACGTCGGGAGTTTAAATGGCCGATCTTCTCTGGCGCGTGATATTTTCCTGCACTCATTCGCCCATACAATCGTGCCAAAGACCAAACCCCGATCGCGAAAACCCGCTCCTGCCAAATCGTCGCCGAAATCGAGCGCACTCAACAAGCGAGTAGCACCTTCCGACATGTCGCCTCAGAAATTCCGCAGCCTCGGCCATCGGTTGATCGACGACATCGCCGATTTCTACGAGCAGCTGCCGGACATGGCGACGGCGTCACCATTGCTGCCGGACGCGCTGCGCACGAAACTCGGTAAGCGTGATCTCCCCAGGGACGGCGTTGATATCGCGCCCGTTCTCAGCAAGTTCGCGAAGCTTTTCTTCGAGGAATCGACCCACAACGGCAGTCCGCGCTTCTGGGGCTACATAACTTCCTCGGGCGCACCCATAGGTGCGCTCGCGGATCTGCTAGCCGCGGCGGTGAATCCGAACTGCGGTGCCTGGGCACTCTCGCCGGTCGCAACGGAAATCGAGAACGAGTGCATCCGTTGGCTGGCAAAATTCCTCGGCCTCGGCGGTAAGTGGGACGGCGTTATCGTCAGCGGCGGTAACATGGCCAACATCGTCGGCTTCGTAGTTGGCCGGCGCGCGAAGGCGACATGGGACATCCGCGGCAAAGGCGTCGCCGACGCCGAGGCGCGACGGCTGGTTGTGTACGGGTCTACCGAAATGCACACCTGGATCAATAAAGCCGCCGACGTCTGCGGGCTCGGCACTGCAGCAATTCGCTGGATTCCAACTGATGACAATCATCAGATGGTTCCCGACGCATTACGGCGTCAGGTGGCAGCCGATCTCGCGGCAGGAATGCTACCGTGCATGGCAATCGGCACCGCCGGTACCGTCGGCACCGGTGCGACCGATCCACTGCCAGAGATCGCCAAAGTCTGTGGCGAATATGGTCTGTGGTTCCATGTCGATGGCGCCTACGGCGCGCCTGCCGTTGCACTCGACGATGCGTCGGCAAGTCTCAAGGGGCTTCGTCTCGCGGACTCGATCGCGATCGATCCTCACAAATGGCTGTACGCTCCGCTCGAGGCAGGGTGCGTTCTCGTGCGCGACCGAAACGATTTGCACGAGGCCTTCGCGTTCAACCCCAGCTACTACCAGTTCGACGACAACGAAGGGCAGGAAGTGAAAAACTACTTCGAGTACGGGCCCCAGAACTCTCGCGGCTTTCGCGCGCTCAAGATCTGGCTCGGCTTCCAGCAGGCGGGCGCGAATGGTTATCGCCGGATGATCGCCGACGACATCGAGCTTGCGCAACACATGCACGAGTTCGTTGGCGCGCAGCCGCTGCTCGAGCAGGGGACGTGCAATCTGAGTATCACGACGTTTCGATACGTGCCGGCCGATCTACGTCATCGTGCAATGGAAAGCGGTCCGGTGACGACGTATCTCAACGAGCTGAACGCACGCGTCGCAACGGCGTTGCGACGCAGCGGGCGCGCACTGCTCTCCAATGCACATCTCGGGGAGCGCTACGTGTTGCGCGCCTGCATCGTGAACTTCCGCACCACTTTGGATGATGTCCGCGCGCTGCCTGAAATGGTGGTCGAGATCGGAGAGGATCTCGACCGCCGTATCAGGCCCGATACGCTGCGCGATTAACGCCGGAGCGGATCTTCCTCGACGAAAGCCCGCAGGCGGTCGATAGCCGCATCCCACTCGTTTGAGACCTGATCGAGCACACGACGCGCCTTCTCCAGACGGTGCGTCTCGAGCTCCCAGATTCTTTCGCGGCCGCGCCAGCTGTCTTTCACGATACCAGCCTCACCCAGTGCATTGAGGTGTTTGGTGACTGCCTGGCGGGTGACGCCGGCGCCTTTGCTCAGATGGCTTGTGGACGACGGCCCATCGGTGCAAAGGCGCGCGACGATGCCAACGCGAGTTGGATCACCAAGCGCGGCGAAAACTGGCGCAGCTTCGACCAGTTTCGCTGCCGCGCTACTTCTCGACATAGGCAGCTATCTGCTTTGTCTGCCCCGTCCAACCGCCGTCGTTCATTCTGAACGCTTCGGCGCGACGAGAGGCCGGCAGACGATCAAATCCGGACTCGGTGATAGTCAGCGCAGTGCCCTCTTTCACCTCCTCCAGCACGAACTCGACAAGAGTAAGCGGCTCGCTGGAGTAATCCTGTTTTGGGTCGATGGCGTAGGGATGCCAGCGATAGGAGAAGTAGCGCTGCGGCTCGACACGCTCGATCTCCATGTCGAACTCGACATGCTCGTAACCCTTCTTGGTGATCTTTGCTTTCAGGGCGGTAGCCGGCGTGAACGCCTGTTCGATTTTGACGCCGAACCATTCGCCGAACTTCTTCGAGTCGGCGATCGCATCCCAGACGCGACCGAGCGGCGCGCGAAGGACGACTTTCTTTTCGATACGATCAGTGCTTGTCATTGGGTCAGCCATTGTCCTAGTCATATGTGCAACCTCCTGGTTGCCTATACACTAATACGCCATCGGAAGATATGCAACCCTTTGGTTGCGTAAGTTCCAGCCGCCTCCCGCCTCCCGCCTCCCGCGGTCACTCCGCCCAGGACAGCAGGTACTTTTCCGCCACAGCGAGGTTCGCAGTCGCGGCGTCCCGGCGAAACAGCCATCCGTACTGTCGCCACTGCTGTCCACCAGGACCGACAGAACTCTCCGTCACCAGGACGGTCCACAGCTCCCCGGTCGTGTCTGGGGGTGGTGTCTCCGGCCGACGTGCCTTCGTAAGCAGGATGGCAGCGCCGCGTATGGGAAGTCCGACAGTCACGTATCGGCGAAAAGCCTTCGGACAATCCGGACCTGGGTGCACCCGAGCCGAATCCCGGAAGCGGCGCGTGCGAAAGCCGCCGCAAGAGGGATAAACGAACGGCCCTCCTTCTTCGATATGCAGATCGTGCAGAATCTCCTTGCGCTGATCCGCGATGATCCCAGTGGCGCTTTCTGCCACAGTGTCGCTGAGGGAATCCGGATCGAAGCCGGCCGGCTGGGGCGTCGGCGAAAGGAGCTCTTTGTCGCCCGCCGGTCGGGAGTCGACGCGAAGAAACCCGGCCGCCACGCTATCGGTCATTTGCGAACGCACGATGGTTTCGAAAGTCTCCGCATCGGCAGCGGCAAGCTCGCGCTGCTCTCGCGGTATCCCGCACGCAACACCAAGACACGCAGCAATGACCCACCGGCGTGCTGAGTGGCGCTCAGCTTGAATAGCTTTCACGTCGACCAAAGTTGCACAATCAGGGCCCTTCAATCCGATAGTTTGCGCGACGGCTCCCGTACTTCCCATTACGATTTCGATCTGCCGCCCGACCGCGTCGCCCAATTCCCCACCGAGCGACGCGGCGAAAGCCGCCTGCTGGTATTGAATCGGTCGACGGGTGAGATCACGCACCATCGATTCGCCTATCTCGCCGATTTGATTCCGGCGGGGGACGCGCTGGTTCTCAACACGACGCGAGTCTTCCGCGCCAGACTGCTCGGCATACGCGATAACGGCACACCCGCCGAGGTGTTGCTGTTGCGATCACTTGGCGGACTCGAATGGGAGGCAATGGTCCATCCCGGCGGAAAGTTAAAACCGGGACGCGTCGTGAAGTTCGCTGACGATTTCAACGCTGAGATCGTGGCGACAACGGAGCGTCGTACGCGTGTGGTGCGACTGAACACCCCACTCGACATCGAAGATGCGATCGAGAAGTACGGCCACGTCCCGTTACCCCCTTACATCACTCGGATGGATGAAGCCTCAGATGCCGAGCGCTATCAGACTGTTTACGCCAGAGAGAGCGGATCGGTGGCTGCCCCCACCGCCGGCCTTCATTTCACACCGGAGCTCCTCGAACAGTTGTCAGCCAAAGGCGTAAAGCGCGCTGACGTGATTCTTCACGTCGGCGCCGGCACGTTCAAGCCTGTGGAGACCGAGCATCCCGCCGATCATGTGATGCACGAGGAGTCCTACATTCTGCCAGCGGGCACGGCCGCGATTCTTAACCAGACTCGGACGAATGGTGGAAAAATCTGGGCGGTCGGCACGACGAGTGTGCGAACCCTCGAGAGCGCCGTCGGGGACGACGGCGTATTTCTGGAGAAATCCTCGGACACGCGAATCTTCATTCGGCCGCCGTACGCCTTTCGGGCCGTCGACCGGCTGATCACCAACTTTCATCTGCCGCGTTCAACGTTGATCATGCTTGTCGCCGCGTTCGCGGGGTTCGAGCACACCATGCGCGCGTACCGGGAGGCGATTACCGCAGGATATCGATTCTATTCCTACGGTGATGCCATGGCCGTTATCGGCTAACGCGTTCTTGGGACTCACGAAGCTGCCAGGTACCGCTGATCGCGCTGCCACGATGTTCGAGTGAGAGCACGTTGTCAGACAGGTTCGGGACGCGCTTCAGGGGTATCGGCGTTGACTGTCGTCTGCTCCCAGGCGTCGAAATCGCGCTTGAGCATGTCGAGCTTGATTCGCGCTCCTTTGAGCGCTGCTCTGCCCAACAACAGCCGCAACGGTGGGTCAGGAGATTCTACGGCGTCGATTATCGCTGCAGCGGCCCGTGCAGGATCACCCGGTTGCTTTCCACTCGACGCCCGCAGATTCTCGATGTTCTTGCCGGCGGTGCCGGAGTAATCCGCGATGCGCGGTTGGATCTCGTTCGCCGAGCGTCCCGCCCAATCGGTTCGGAACCCACTCGGCTCGACGAGGGTGACTTTGATTCCGAGCGGCGCTACTTCAAGCGACAGCGATTCGGAGAATCCCTCGACGGCGTACTTCGTCGCGTTGTAGTACGCGAGGGCGGGAAAACTGCGCAGCCCTCCGATCGACGAGATGTTGACGATGTGGCCGCTGCGCCGCTGGCGCATGACCGGCAGCACCGCGCGCGTCATGGCTGACAGGCCAAAGAAGTTGATCTCGAACATGCGCCGGAATTCTTCTTCATCGCTTTCTTCGACGGAGCCAAAGTATCCGATCCCCGCGTTGTTGACGAGGACGTCGATTCGGCCGAAGCGTTTGAGTGCACTTTTTGTCGCGGCCTCGATCTCGACTGGATTAGTGACGTCCAACTGCAGGACGAGCGCGCAATCCTCCCGTCCTTTGGCAATGTCCTCCGCTTTTGCAGGGTCACGCGCGGTCACGACGCAGCGATGGCCGCGGTCGAGGACCAGTTTGGCGAGCTCGCGCCCGAAACCCGTCGAGCAGCCCGTTATGAACCAAGTTTTGTCAGACATTTGGCGGATTCTCAAACAACTAAAGGTGGGCACGTTGCGGGGTGCTCATTACTGATTCCGCAGCGTTGATATTGGCATTCAGGGGCGACGCGCGCCAATGCCAAGATCATACGCTGCAGACTCCCTCCTGAGCACTCTGCGTTCTGCCTACCTTTAGTCAATGCCTTTCGAGTTCGATGTCATCGCAAGAGCGGGCGCTTCCCGCGCCGGCGTCTTCAACACACCACATGGAAACGTCGACACCCCGGCATTCATGCCCGTGGGGACTCTTGCCACGGTAAAGTCGCTCGACCCCGACGACCTCGCGCAAATGGGCGCGTCGATGATACTCGGCAACGCTTATCACCTGCACCTCCGGCCCGGCGACGACGTTGTGCGTGAGATGGGCGGACTGCACCGTTTCATGCGCTGGGAGCGGCCGATACTGACTGACTCGGGCGGCTTCCAGGTTTTCTCACTCGCGCAGCTCCGCACCGTCGACGAAGAAGGAGTCGAGTTTCAGTCTCACCTTGACGGGTCGCGCCGGTTTTTCACGCCCGAGATCGTGATGCAGATCGAGCGCAGCCTCGGCGCCGATGTCATCATGCAGTTTGATCACGTCATTCCGGGCCAATCCGACGAAGCATCGGCGCGCGACGCCAGTGAGCGCAGCATCCGCTGGCTCGATCGCTGTCTAAAAGAGGTCGACCGTCTCGAGCAGACTCAACCATTGGACAACGTCCCGCCTCCAGGCTCCCGGCGCCCACTCCATCAGGCGCTTTTCCCGATCGTGCAGGGCGGAATTCACGCGCGCCTGCGGCGCGAGGCAGCCGAGCGAATTCGCGGAATGCATGACTGGGCTGGATTCGGGATTGGCGGCCTGTCTGTGGGCGAAGAAAAGGAAGCAATGTACGAGATGATCGAAGTGGTCGATGACGCGCTTCCTGAAACACATCCGCGCTACCTGATGGGCGTCGGTTTTCCAGAGGACCTGATCGAGGGAATCGCCCGCGGCGTTGATCTCTTCGATTGCGTTGCGCCGACGCGGATGGGTCGCAACGGTGCTGTGTTCACACGCGATGGGCGGCTTAACATCAAGCGCACGGAGTATCGCCTCGATGCGCGACCGCTCGACCCCGATTGCGACTGCGCCGCCTGCAGCCGCTTCAATCGAGCCTACATCCGACACCTCTTTGTTGCGGACGAGATACTCGGGCTCCGCCTGCTGTCCCTGCACAATGTACATTTCCTGCTGTCGATCGCTCGCGGCGCCCGGCAGTCGATCATCAGTGGCGAGTTCGACACCTGGTCGCGTGACTGGTTGGCACGTTACCGCGCATCGTCACCACTCGCTGTCTAATCCATCTCGTAACTACATCGCTCGATGCAAAACCCAATTCTCGGCTCCATTTTCATGTATGGAGCGATCTTCGCGATTTTCTACTTCATCCTGATTCGCCCGCAACAAACGCAGCGCAAGAAGCACGACGAGATGGTGCGCACGCTGAAAAAAGGAGATGAGATCGTCACGACCGGTGGCCTGGTCGGCGAAGTCGTCTTCATTAAAGAGAGGAGTGGCGACGATCGCAGCGGTGGCATGGACGATCGTGTCACCATCAAGACGGGCGACACGCGCGTGGTGATCGAGCGCGGCCGGATTGCGAAGATCAACAGAACCGCCGCTACGACCTCCACCGCGACGGCTGGGTGAGCATTCTCGACATCCGGGTGCTGGGCGACCCGGTTCTTCGCAAACCCACGAAGCGCGTCACCGAGGTCACCGACGAGCTGCGTCAACTCATCGCCGACATGTTCGAGACGATGTACGCCGCCGAGGGCATTGGCCTCGCCGCGCCGCAGGTTGGACGCGCGGAGAGACTCGCGGTCGTCGACGTCGAGGGCAACAAGTTCACGCTGATCAATCCCGAAGTGATCGAGCGCACTGGCGACATCGATAAGGCTGAAGAAGGCTGCCTCTCCATTCCCGACATTTATGGCGACGTCGAGCGACCGTTTACAGTCACCATTCGCGCCATGAATGAGAATGGCGAGCAATACGAGGCAACGGCGTCAGAGCTTCTGGGTCGCTGCTTCCAGCACGAGATCGATCATCTCGACGGAAAGCTATTCCTGGATTATCTGAGCCCACTCAAGCGCAAAGCAGCAATGGCGAAGTGGGAGAGCGCGAAGACCGAGTATCCCGGATTTATCAGGAAAGTCAAAGCAGAGGTTCCTGGCGAGCACCATCACGAAACGGAGATGTAGTGCGCGTCGTTTTCTGGGGCACGCCCGACTTTGCGGCGCCCTCGCTGCGCGCGCTGATCGGTGAGGGCTTCGATGTCGTCGCAGTGGTCACCCAACCCGACAAACCACGGGGTCGCGCGCGCGAGATAATTCCGTCCCCGATCAAGCAAATCGCGCTCGACGAGGAGCTGACGATTCTTCAGCCGAAGACTGCGCGCGATCTCGAGCTGTACCGGGCGCTCGAGAAACTCGAGCCTGATGTCTCCGTGGTCGTCGCGTACGGCCACATCCTGCCGCAGAAGATCATCGACGTGCCAAAACTGGGAACCTTGAACATCCACGCGTCGCTCCTGCCTCTCTTGCGCGGCGCAGCGCCGATTCAGGCGGCGATCCTCGAAGGCTTTACGGAAACTGGCGTGACGGTGATGCGTGTGGTGCAGCAACTCGACGCGGGACCGATGATTTTGCAGGCGGAAGCGCCGATCGTCGATGACGAGACCTATGGAGAGCTGCAGGAAAGATTGTCGGAGCTGGGCGCCTTGACGCTCGTGGAAGCGCTGACGCTGTTCACGCTTGGCAAGGCCAACGAGCGACCGCAGGACGAATCGCGAGCGACGTTCGCGCCCAAAATCACGCGCGAGATGGCGCGCATCGATTGGCGAAACAGCGCGCTGGAGATCTCGCGCCAGATCCGCGCCTTCGATCCGAAACCAGGCGCATTCAGCAAAACGCCGAAAGGCGACGTCAAGATGTTTGGCCCAAAGGTGATGGACGGGATCAAAGGCAAGCCGGGCGAGGTGCTTAAGACGAAAGCGGAGCTGATCATAGCCTGCGGTGTGGATGCTCTGCGTATCGCTGAAGTGCAGCCCGCCGGCAAACACCGCATGGCTGCGCATGAATGGACGCGCGGGCGGGGCGCCGAGGACGGCGACAGCTTCGGAGAAGGCAGTTGACCACGAGCGCGCAACCGGCCAAGCAGTCGATCGAAGAGCTGCCGGTTGTGCACGCCGTCACCAACGACGAGATCATGCTGCGGCCCGGCTTTCTTCGCAAAGCGATGGGCATCATGAAAGTGCTGGAGGGCAAAGGCGCGATTCACATCCGGTCGCAGCTGCTCGATTCCCCGACGCTTTACTCGATCGCTCTGGCTTTGCTCGAGCTGCACGAACAGACGAAGTGCTGGTGCATCGTCAACGATCGAGTGGATATCGCGCTCGCCTGCGGCGTGCAGGGTGTCCAGCTCACGCACAAGTCGATTTCGGTGCCGGACGTGCAGCGAATCGCGCCGGCGATGTTGATTGGCGCCAGCGTCCATTCCCCCGCCGAGGCTAAGGACGCGGAGCAGGCGGGCGCCGACTGGTGCGTGGCCGGCCATGTGTTCGAGACGCCGACGCACCCCGGCGAGCCGCGTCGCGAGAACAATTTCATTACCGATGTGGTGGCGGCGGTGGGCGTTCCGGTGATCGCCATCGGCGGAATTCGCCCTGAGCACGTTCGATCACTGGTTCATCGTGGGGCACACGGTGTAGCCGCAATTCGGGGAATCTGGAACGACGAGAATTCCGAACTCGCTGCCAGCCGCTATCTTTCTCAGGTATGACGCAGTCACTGAGTTCTGTGACGGAAGCTGTCGCGGAAGAAGTCTCTATTACCGTGAACGGCGCTGAACGTCGAATCCCCACCGGTTGGACGCTGGCAGATCTCCTCTCGTCGCTCGGGCTCGACGCGCGCACGGTTGTGATCGAGCGAAACGGTGCGATTCTCCGTGACCGCGCTGCCTTCGCGTCGATCGAGCTAGGCCCGGCCGATACAATCGAGATCGTTCACTTCGTCGGCGGTGGTTGATCATGGCGCACGCTGATCTGATCGCGCCTTCGGTTGCCGCGCTTCCCGATCCGCACCCGCTCAAAATCGCGGGGCACGAGTTCCGCTCGCGCCTGATGGTCGGCACGGGCAAGTACTCCTCGAACTCGGTCATGCTCGATGCAATCGAAGCGTCGGGCGCCGAAGTGGTCACCGTTGCGGTGCGCCGCGTAGATCTGGATCGGTCCAAAGAGGAAGGAATACTCCACCACCTCGATCCCGATCATTATTTCCTCCTATCGAACACGGCCGGTTGCTACACGGCGAGTGAAGCTGTCCGCTACGCACGATTGGCGCGCGC
>Ga0209027_1000195_pt1 | contig 19447 bp, 14 predicted proteins | sample GraSoi013_1_20cm_3_FD_185821 | JGI IMG/M metagenome (GOLD analysis project Ga0209027, IMG submission 185821) | Grasslands soil microbial communities from the Angelo Coastal Reserve, California, USA - Sample 09_27_2013_1_20cm (SPAdes) (version 2) | ecosystem: Environmental > Terrestrial > Soil >...
TCCGGGGCCGTCGAACTCCATCATTCCGCCCGGCATTGCAAAGTTGAAGCGGTTGCCGAGCCGCATGACTTCGCTAGCCTTGCCCGCAGTCACCTGCACATCGTGAAAGCGTCCGCCGGAATAAACGCGCAGCGTCACTCGAGTCCCAGGCGCTAGCTTCTGGACTTCGCGACTGAGGCGATGCGATGCCAGACCGTTGGTGTACGAATCCTCGGTGTCGGCAGCGGAGGTGCGCAGATCTACGCCGTTGATCGCGGCGATTCGATCGCCCTCGATGATTCCCGCGGTTTCCGCCGGGCCCTTCGGCGTTACAGCTTCTACAAAAACTCCGAGCGTGTCACGCCTCGTGCCGGTGGTGCGCAGCTCGAGACCCAGCGCGGCACGCTTCGCCATCGCCGAATCCATCTTGTAAAAAACCCGATTCCGCAGCAGTGAATCTCCCGGCGCTCCGCGCCGATACACGCGACACTCGACACGGCCATCCGGATAATTGGTACAACCCGAATCAGCTTTCGGCGGCGTTACCTGCGCGTCGAGCCCCGCCGCCAGCGACGCGCCGGCGAAAGCTGAGCAAATCAGCAATCCCTTCATAGTTTCTCCATTACAGGTTCTTTCCATGGGACATCCGGGCAGGATGGAGGGTTGCTCGACGGGTTCAAAAGCATGTCCGGGCCGGCGATATTGAGACATGTCAACCACGCTGGAGCCGCGCGCCGCGCCACCCAGAGCACCGGAAATAGACGTTCACTCCTTCGAGCACCACTGGCAGGATGAAGCGGATGCAGCCTACCTGTATCGCATTCTTGCCGCCGCCGAACCGGACCCAAAAAAGAAGGACATTTACTCCCGCCTGGCGGACGTCGAAGATCGTCACGTCGTAGTCTGGTCCGACCTGCTTGTAAAGCACGGACAAACGCCGACGACATTCCGTCCGAGCGGTCGAGCGCGTTTGCTGGCGAGACTCGGTAAATGGTTCGGCCCGGGATTCCTGCTGCCGATGCTTCTCGAGGAAGAGGGCCGCGAAGTCAAAGCCTACCTCGACATGCACCGGGAGACCCCGCGCGGTGCGCCGGGTGGCGCCGAGGCGCTCGTCCTCGCCCGCGAATCGGCCGATCACGCCACTACTCTCGGTGAGATTGCCGGCAAAGGCGCCGAGCCGTGGCACAGGACAGCGTCGGGCGGATTCCTGCGCAACGTCGTGTACGGCTTCAACGACGGACTAACAGCGAACTTCGGTCTCGTCGCCGGCGTCATCGGCGCGGCGACGGTGAACCAGCATCAGGCTGTCGTCGTCGCGGGCATGGCTGGTCTCATCGCCGACGCTTTGTCGATGGGATCGAGCGGATATCTCGCCAGCAAGAGCGAACGCGAGGTCTACGATTACGAGATCTCGATGGAAAAAACGGAGGTCGATCTGATGCCCGAGATCGAGCGCGACGAGCTCGCCGTCATCTACGAGGCGAAGGGCATGGACCGCGAGGCCGCACACGCGCTGGCGACGCAGATCATGGCTGACCCACAGCTAATGCTAAAGGAGCAGGTGCAGGAGGAGCTGAAGATAGGCGAGCTTGGGATGTCGCCGTTGAAGGAGGGATGGCTGACGGGTCTTGCCACCGCGTTCGGCGCGGTGATTCCGGTTTTCCCGTTTCTCGTTTGGCAAGGCGCGACCGCGATCGTAATCTCATTCAGCATCGCGATGTTGTCGCACTTCCTCGTGGGTGGCGCGCGCTCGATTTTCACCGGTCGTGGGGTTTTCCGATCGGGCTTCGACATGTTCGTGGTCGGAATGGGCGTCGCCCTAGTGGGCTACTTCGTCGGCGGCTGGGTGGGCAAGCTCATCTAGCTGCAAACACTTGACGGCGCGGGCAAACCTCATATGTTTGCCTGCTCTTCCGCGCTGTCCCTTCATTGAAATGACCCCGCGCGCAGCTCCTGCCGCGGGTTTGTCATAGATAAGCCCCACCCAATGCTGCGCCATCGACGCCAGTCGATGGAAACGCCGGTGCATCCGGCATTCCTGTTCCTGGGGGAGTTTCATGAGGAGATTTGTTCCACTCGCAGTGGCGGCGATCGCCGTTGCTGCCTGTATGGACGCATCCGGTCCTGCGTCCCACGCGCGTCCCACCCCACCATCCATCGTCGAAGCCGCCAAGGGAGTCCCGATTCCCGGCGACTACATCGTGACTCTTCGCAATGATGTCGGCGACGTAGCATCGGTAGCGCAATCCATCGCCGGTTCGCATAAGGGGCAGCTCAAGCACCTTTACAGATCCGCGCTCAAAGGTTTCGCTATCCGAAATCTGCCGGACGCCGCAGCAGCAGCGATTGCGGCTGACCCGCGCGTGCTCTATGTCGAGCAAGATCAGGAATTCCACATCGTCACCAGCACTCCCAACCCGCAGCTGGATCCGCCGTCGTGGGGATTGGATCGTATCGATCAGCGCTCTTGGACGACGCCGAGCCACTCCTATGGCTTCGGCCCGACGGGCAAGGGCGTCACTGCTTACATCATCGACACAGGAATCGACTTCACCCATCCTGACCTCGAAGGACGGGCAAGTTTCGGTGACGACGAAATTAGCCCCAGCACGAATGGAGCTGATTGCAACGGTCACGGCACCCACGTCTCCGGCACCGTCGGTGGCGCAACCTACGGCGTCGCCAAGGACGTCAGCCTCGTCGCAGTGCGCGTGCTCGATTGCTCCGGCAGCGGTTCCACGTCAGGAGTTGCCGCAGGCATCGATTGGGTGACGGCAAACGCAAAGCAGCCTGCTGTCGCCAACATGAGTCTGGGTGGCGGCGCGTCGTCGACACTCGACGCGGCGGTCAATAACTCCATCAACGCTGGCGTGACCTACGCCATCGCCGCCGGTAACGGCAACTTCCTCGGTATTGCCCAGGATGCGTGCACGACTTCACCAGCGCGCGTCACTGCGGCAATTACAGTCAGTGCGACGGACAATACCGACACCAAGGCCAGCTGGGCAAACTATGGCACGTGCGTCGACATCTTTGCGCCGGGCGTAAACATCACCTCGTCGTGGTGGTCGTCCTCAGGACAGACAGAGAACACCATCAGCGGAACCTCGATGGCAACGCCGCACGTCACCGGCGCGGCTGCGCTTTATCTGGAGACAAATCCGACCGCGAGCCCCGCGACGGTCGCAGCGGCACTGGTCAACAACGCGACGACGGGAGCCGTGAAGAGCGCAGGCTCTGGTACGCCGAATCGTTTGCTCTACACCGGCAACGAGCCCGCACCGCCACCGCCCCTCACCGCCAGCTTCGCCAAGTCGTGTTCGGGCCTGACCTGCAGCTTCACTAACACATCCACGAATACGACGGCCGCCACGACCTATTCTTGGAACTTCGGCGATGGGTCGGCGGTCGTCACTACGACCAACGCGAGTCACACCTTTGCTGCTCGCCGTTCCTACACTGTCAAGCTGACAGCGGTCGACGGAGCGCAATCGAGTAGCGCCAGCGCCGGAGTGAGCTGCAACAGGAGAAACTGCTCGTAACGGATTGATGGACTGCTGAATTACTAAAGTCGGCAGTTAGCAGAAGGACTGATCGCAGTTCGGAGTTTTCATACACGCGTCCGTAGCCAATCGCGCTTTGGACGCGTGTATGACAACTGCTGCAACGCGCCCCATTTTTTGCTACCATCCAGTATGCCTCCTCGTCCCTACGTCCTCGCCGAAATCAACTGGAAGGCGGTCAAGGGCACCCGCTACGAAGTCGCAATTCTGCCATGGGGTGCGACCGAGCCGCACAATCTGCATCTGCCTTACGGCACCGACGTCTACGAAACGCGACACATTTCCGAACGCGCCGCCGAGTTCGCGTGGAACAAGGGCGCGAAAGTCATCGCCTTGCCGACGGTGCCGTTTGGAGTCAATACCGGCCAGCTGGATCTGCGCCTCGCGATCAACATGAATCCGAGCACGCAGTTCGCCGTGCTCAGCGACGTCGCCTCAGCGATCTCAGGTCAGGGCATCAGGAAGCTGGCGATCCTGAATGGGCATGGCGGCAATGACTTCAAGCAGATGATCCGCGAGCTGCAGCCCAAGCTCGATCTCTTCATTTGCTCGGTCAATTGGTGGACGTGCACAAAAAGTACGGAGATCTTCGAGGAGCCGGGTGACCACGCCGGCGAGATGGAGACGAGTCTGATGATGGCGCTCGAGCCAGACCTGCCGTTGCCGCTCAAGGAAGCAGGGCCCGGCAAGGGTAGAAAGTTCCGGATTCCCGGGCTTCGTGACGGTTGGGCGTGGGCGCCCCGCCAGTGGACCAAGGTTACCGACGACACTGGCACGGGTAATCCCTACGCTGCCACTGTCGAAAAAGGCGAGCGATTCTTGCACGCTGTCACCGAGCGTGTCGGCGGATTTCTCGTCGATCTCGCGAAGGCCAATCTCAACGACATGTACGAGTGAGTAATGCCGCCCCGATACCTGGAGACCCTTCCTGAATCCACGCGCTTGATCTGCAACGCCAAAGACGATGAGATCGAGATCATCGATCGCCGCGAAGCGCCGCGCATACGCGCGAAAACGGGAATACTGATCGAAGACAAACTGCACTATTTCGTCCGCGACGCCGTCAAATATCCGAGCGGTGAGGTCGGTACTGCGATGAGGATAATCGGCTGCACCATGCACGACGGACCATCTGGTGTCGTCGCGCTGTGTTCACGAAATGGAAATATTTTTCTGCGCGAGACCTTCAGACATGCCACCAGACGTTGGGAGCTGGAGACGCCGCGCGGTCAGCGAGAGACCGGGATGTCCGCTGAGGATGCTGCGCGCAAGGAAATAGACGAGGAGCTTGGATTCCGCGTCGAGCACATCGAGCAGATAGGAGAGGTGAGCGGAGACACGGCGATCCTCGCCAGCAAACTACCGGTGTTCTGGGCGGACCTCGCACCGGGTCCGTCGCGCGACCATCCCGAAGGAAAGGAGGCGTTCGGAAGGATTGTCGAAGTTATGCCGCCCGAGCTGAGAACCAGAATTTGCCGCTGCGAGATCCGCGACGGCTACACCCTCTCGGCGCTTCTGCTGGCGCAGATCGCGGGCAAGTTCAGGATCCCGGACTAGACCACGAGGTTTAGCAGTCTTCCCGGGACGAAGATGATTTTCTTCGGTGCGCCGGTGACGAACTTCGCTACGGCCTGATCTTCCAGCGCCGCGATGACGGCGTCCTTCTCGCCGATATCGCGCGCAACCATCACCCGACTCCGCACCTTTCCGTTCACCTGCACCACCAGCTCGATCATGTCATCCGCAGCCAACGCCGCATCGAAGGTCGGCCAGGCCGAATCGAAGATGGAGCCGTTTCCGCCCGTCTGTTCCCAGAGCTCCTCGGCGATGTGCGGGGCGAATGGCGACGCCAGCGTGATCAGCGGCATGACTTCCTCGCGATGTGGTGTGCGCTCGCCTTTGCGCAGCACGTTGATGTACTCCATCATCGCCGCAATCGCGGTGTTGTAGCTCAGACGCGGGATATCGTCCGACACTTTGCGAATGGTTTGATGCAGCTTGCGCATGACATCCTGTTCCGGCTCACCGTCCGAGGTCATGCTCTGCACCGACGCAAACAGTCGATCGAGGAAGCGACGCGTGCCCGAGATGCTGGCATCGCGGAAATCGCCACCCTGCTCGTACGGTCCAAGGAACATCAAATAGGTGCGGAACGCGTCCGCGCCCCACTCCTCGATGTATTCATCGGGATTGACGATGTTGCCCTGGGTCTTCGACATCTTCGCGCCTTCGCGGATGATGTGACCGTGGGCGCGGAAGCGCGTAAACGGCTCCTCGAAATCCAGCTGGCCGGCATCGCGTAGGGCCATCGTGATGAATCGCGAGTACATCAGGTGTAGGACCGCGTGCTCATTGCCGCCGATATACGATGTCACCGGCAGCCATTTCCTCGTCACGTTCTTCTCGAACGGGACATCGTCGTGACCAACGCTGGGATAGCGCAGGAAATACCACGAGTTGTCGAGGAAGTTATCCGACACGTCCGTCTCACGCCGGCCGGTCTTGCCGCATTTCGGGCACGCCACGCGATACCACTCCTCGTGTCGCGCCAACGGAGAGACGCCGGAGTCGTCCGGCTTGAAATCCTCGATGAACGGCAGCACGACCGGCAAATCCTTATCCGGCACCGGCACTGTTCCACAATCATCGCAGTAGATGATCGGGATCGGCGGACCCCAATAGCGCTGGCGTGAAATGCACCAGTCGTGCAGACGGTAATTCACCACTGGCTTTGCAGACCTTGATCGCGACAAGAACTCTACGATTGCTTTTTTCGCCGCTTCAACGCGGAATCCATCGAAGATTCCGGAGTTGACCAGCGTGCCGGCTTCACACTCAACGAACGCTTCATGCAGCGGAGTATTTGCGTCTTCCCGCTCGCCGCAAACGACGCGCACGATCGGCAATTCGAATTTTGTCGCGAATTCGAAGTCGCGCTCATCGTGGCCCGGCACGCCCATGATCGCGCCCGTTCCATACTCCATCAGCACGTAATCGGAGATCCAGATCGGAATCCGGTTGCCGGTGGCAGGATTGACCGCGTAAGAGCCAGTGAACACACCGGTCTTGTCGGTGCTCGTCTTCCTCGTAACGAGATCCTGTCTCTTCGTCCGCTCCAGATAGTCGGCGACTTTCGTTTTCTGCTCCGCTGTTGTCAGCGGATCGACGAGCGGATGCTCCGGTGCCAGCACCATGTAGGTCGCGCCATAGATGGTGTCCGGCCGAGTTGTGAAGACGCGGATCTCGCACTCTTCGCCGTTGACCTTCTTCGTCCTGAAATCGAGCTCGGCACCTTCCGAGCGACCTATCCAATTCCGTTGCGCGGTCTTGGTCGTCTCCGACCAATCAATGTCGTCGAGATTCTCCAACAAGCGCTTGGCGTAGTCGCTGATGCGGAAGAACCATTGCTCGAGGAGGCGCTGCTCGACTTCGGTTCCGCACCTCTCGCAGAATCCGCCTGACACGACCTGCTCGTTTGCCAGGACGGTCTTGCAGCTCGGGCACCAATTGACCGCGGCCTTTTTGCGGTACGCCAGGCCCTGCTTGAAAAGTTGCAGGAAGAGCCATTGGGTCCACTTGTAGTAATCGGGATGCGTAGTCGCCAGGCTATACCGCCAGTCGACCATCAAACCGGCGCTCTCCAACTGGCGCTGGAAGTTCGCGATGTTGCGCGGAATCAGGTCCATCGGATGCACCCCGACTTTCAGCGCATAGTTCTCCGAATGAATCCCGAATGCGTCATAGCCAAGCGGCTCGAACACGTTGTGTCCCTTGAGCCGCTGGAATCGTCCATAAATGTCGTTCCCAGTGAACGCGAAGAGATTCCCGACATGGAGTCCCTCCGCAGATGGATACGGGAACATCATCAGTGCATAAAACGGCCGCTGGGCGCGCTCCAGATCCGTGTGGTTGGTACCACGCTCCTGCCAGATGCGCTGCCATTTCTTTTCGATGGCAGTCGGATCGTAGGTCACGGTTGGTGACAGCGGGTCGTTACGTGTTGCCGAGTTGTCCATTCGTACCAAACTAGCGGCTAACCGACACAGTTTCATCTGTGACCGTGGCTGACTGAGTGCTTCAAAATCGATCTTCCCAGATGACAGCAACGCCGCTACCCGCCGCTCAACGTGTCACATCGCCATCCGGTTTGCTCAAACCGTTATTCAGCGCGCTTCAGCGTCGCGCGCTGCGCGCCGGCATTGGATTCGGAGTTGTATTCCTGGCCGGACTGGGCGCCATCACCTGGCAACTCTATCAACTGATCCCCGCCGGAACGCGCACCGAGCTGTTCGCCGTCAACGGCGTCGTCACTGCGCTGATCGTCGCGGTTTTGTGGATCGTTGTTGCGCTCTCGGCGACGGTGAGCGCCGCACTCATTTTCGTCAAACATCACGTTAGCGGGCCGGCCGCGGAGCTTGCGCGTACGCATGAAGCAATCGCCAAGGGCGACTTGTCGAGCATTTACAATCCGACCGTCTCCAACAAAGCGGTTGATCGGTTGACCCGGTCGACGATGGCGATGTTGAGCGAGCTGCGCGGTGTCACGGCGCGCATCAAGAGCTCGGCGCACGAAAACACCAAGCTCGCTGTGCAGGTCTCGAAAACTTCAGTGAGCTCGGCGGCGACGGCGCGAGAAAATGCGGCGACAACCAACGCCCTCGCTCACGAGGGAATCGCGCGCGAGCGGGCCATCAGGGAGCTGATGACCGAGGCGAGCAAGCTCACGGACATCTCGGGCAATCTGCGCGAGGCAGCGCAGGAAGGGTTGCGGCGCGACAAGGCGCTGCGACAACTGGCGAGGGAAAATCGCGTTCGCCTCGAGCGGACGGCGACGTCGTTGCAGTCACTGGCGTCGGACGCGCTCGAGAGCGCCGAAGGAATCGACGCGATGTCTGCGGCAGTGAACGAGATCGGGACCTTCCTCGTGCTGGTGCAGAAGATCGCCAAGCAGTCCAAGCTATTGGCGCTCAACGCGGCGATGGAGGCGGCGCGCGCGGGTGAGCACGGTCACGGCTTCGCCGTGGTCGCCAGCGAAGTTCGTCGTCTCGCCACCAGCTCCGCCGACGCGGCACAGCGCACCAGCTCGCTGGTGCATCAGATGCTCGAGAGCGTCAGCCACTCACGCGAATCATCCGCGCGCACGGTGTCGACGGTCGAGCAGGTACTCGGTACCACCCGCGCCGCGCGTCAGTCGCTGACGAAGGTCGAAGAAGGAGCCGTCGAAGGTGAAGACCTGAGTGGACGCATCGACAAACTGGTTCGTGAATCCAATCAGCTCATCTCGGAGATGACGCAACAACTGGCCGCGCTGTCGCAGGGCTCAGGTCCGTTCTCGCGCGCGATCCATCAGGTCGCTGTCGGAGATGAAGAGCAGAGCAAGACGATGTCGGATTTGGCGGCAAATGCACACGCGCTGACCGATGTCGCGGAGCGCTTGTCGGAGCTTGTCGGAATCTTCAAGCTGGGCGACAGCTGATCTCGGGCATCTGAGGGCGCTGACCCTTCGCGAACTTGAAAGCGATCGGCACCAGGCGCGCGCCGCTCGTATCTGCGACGGCCATCTTCGCACCCTCGTAAGCTGAGGCGCCGCCAAAGCGTCCATCCTTGGCAAGAGCGTAAAACTCGAGATCGAACAAGGGCCGGCCGTTGTCGAGCAACCGAGGCTCGGTCATGGCGATGACGCGGTCGATGCAGCGCAGGCACGACTGCTCGGGTGACAATCCCTGGCGCATGAACTCGACGATGAGGAATGCGCCACAGACCTTGATGTTCGCTTCACCTCGCCCGGTCGATCCGGCGGCACCGACGGTGTTGTCGCAGTACTGACCGGCGCCAACGATCGGCGAATCGCCCACGCGCCCCGGAACTTTCCAGGAGCGGCCGGCGGTTGTGGTGACTGACGAAACGTCGCCGCGTGCGTTGACAGCGTTCATGTTGATGGTGCCTGTCGTGAATTTCACGTACAGCGGATGATCGTAGGCGATGCTGGCCGTGCGTGGCGGAACCACCGCACCGGCTGCACCGGGCATGTCCAGCCAGTTGTCATTGCGATTGAGACACGCTTTCCAACGCAGCCAATCCTGCCTGCTCTGCTCGGTGAGAAGGTTCTGTTCCTTGAATCCCATCTCCAGCGCGAACTTCTTGGCGCCGGCGCCAACCAGCATGACGTGGTCGGTGTAGTCCATCACTGCTTTCGCGACGTTCGATGCTGTCGCGATATCCTCCAGCGCTCCCACCGCGCCGGCTCGCTTCGTCGGGCCGTGCATGCACGAAGCATCGAGTTGTACGACGCCTTCTTCATTAGGAAGTCCGCCGAGTCCCACTGATTGATCGGTTGGATCGAGCTCCTGGATGTTCACGCCGGCAATGATCGCGTCGAGCGTGTCGGCGTTCTGGCGGGTGATCATGTCGTACGCCTTGGCGACACCGCGGATGCCGTTGGCGGAGGAGATGACTACCGGCGGAGCGGCAGACCCGCCTGGTGTACCGCTATGGCCGAGCGCTTCTCGGTCCAGAGTGAGGCCGGCACCGGCGGCGGCACTTAATCCGACGAACTGGCGTCGTGAGATTGACACGCCTTCTTTCTCCCAAAAAGAGTTAACGGCAAACGCGAACTACCTCGCTGGTAGCTGCTATAAGCGAGGTAGTTCGCTTCTAAAGTCGAGATATAGGCCTTCTCCATCGCCGCCGCGTAATCCAATTGCGAGTGATAACTACCGGCCCACCATGAATCACCATCGCGATTTTCGGCGCGGATGATGCTTGGGAATTAAGGACGGAAGGAACAGCGAGTGACTTCAATAAGGTATTCCGCCCATATAGCTTCCCGCTACGCATGAAGTCCCCGCGCTCTTCCCGTCTTCGCAAGCTGCGGCTTGAAGCGGCAGACGCTTCGCGTATCGATCTCCAGGGACCGACGCGCCGCGAGCACGATCTGCTGGGCGAGCGTGATGTACCTGCCAGCGCGCTTTACGGGGTACAGACCCTTCGCGCAATTGAGAACTTCTGCATCTCGGGGATCGAGCTGAGCGAATTCCCTACGCTGATCGCCGCACTCGCCACAGTAAAGGAAGCAGCCGCTCTTGCCAACCTCGAGATGAAGCTGCTCGATCGCGATGTCGTCGATGCGATTTGTCAGGCGGCAGCCGAGATCCGCGAAGGACTGCATCACGACCATTTCCGCGTGGACATGATCCAGGGTGGTGCCGGCACGTCCACCAACATGAACGTCAACGAAGTGATGGCGAATCGCGCGTTGGAGATACTCGGCAAGGAGCGCGGACAATACGAATTCGTGCATCCCAATAATCATCTCAATCTCAGCCAGTCAACCAACGACGTATATCCGACGTCGGTGAAGCTGGCGCTTCATACGAGCATCTCCGATTTACAGCTGGCGATGATTGCTCTCGCCGCAGCGTTCCTGCACAAGGGCGAAGAGTTCAGCTCGTTTATCAAGATGGGTCGCACTCAGCTGCAGGATGCGGTGCCGATGACCCTTGGCCAGGAGTTCAACGCTTTCGCGCATACGATACTCGAGGACGTCGATCGACTCGGCGAAGCGCAGGCATTGATCCGCGAGATCAACATGGGCGCAACCGCAATCGGCACGGGCATCACCGCGCCGCCGGGATACGCCGAGAGCGTGAGACGACACCTCGAACACATCACCGGACTCGCGTTGATTACCGCGCCGGATCTGGTGGAAGCAACTGCCGACACTGGCGCGTTCGTGCAGTTGTCGGGGGTGCTCAAGCGCTGTGCGGTGAAGCTCTCGAAGATCTGCAACGATCTCCGATTACTCAGCTCCGGGCCGCGAGCGGGGCTCGGTGAAATCAATCTGCCGCCCATGCAGCCAGGTTCGTCGATCATGCCGGGCAAGGTGAATCCAGTGATCCCCGAAGTCGTGAATCAGGTCTGCTTCGACATAATCGGCGGTGATGTCACTGTCACCATGGCGGCGGAAGCGGGCCAGCTGCAGCTGAACGTATTCGAGCCGATCATCGCGTTCAGACTATTGAGCGGCATGACTTATCTGATGCGCGCCTGCAAGATTCTCCAGGATCGTTGCGTCGAAGGCATCACCGCGAACAAGGAACGGATGCAGAAGTTCGTCGAGGAGTCTGTTGGCCTGATCACCGCGCTCGTCCCAACGTTGGGCTACGAGACGACAACCGACATCGCCAAGGAAGCGCTCGAAACAGGCCGAGATGTTTATGATCTCGTTTGCGAGCGCGGATTGCTGACGCGTGAACAGCTCGACCGTTTGATGAATCCAGAGGAGATGCTAGGCGAGAAACGGGAAGCGGGAAGCGGGAAACGGGAAGTGTAGGCGGAAGCCCAAAGGCAGTTCGCGAAAAAACACGAGATGCGCTCGCGACTTGCACTCAGCTTTTTTCTATCATTCCCTCTCGTCTCTCTGCTCTCTGCCTCTCGCCTCTCGCCTCTCGCCTCTCGCCTCCCTCTTCCCGCTTCCCGCTTCCCGCCTCCCGCCTCCCGCTTTAGTTTGTCCCCCATGAAAGGTTCTGACCGCCTGAGGCGGCTTGCGTCATTCGCGCTGGTCGCCGCGCTCGCTGTCGCGGCCGCCTCCTGTAACGAAGCGCATCCGAACACCACTCTCGACCCGCACTCGGACTTCGGCCGCGAGATCGATTTCCTGTGGGATCGACTCCTGCTCCTCGCCACAATTGTCTTCATTCTGGTGGAAGGCGCACTCGTGTACGTCGTCTTCCGCTACCGTCATCGCGAGAATCAGCCGACGCCGCCGCAAACTCACGGCAATACCAAGCTGGAGATTGCCTGGACGCTAATCCCCGCCGTAATTCTCGTTTTCATCGCCGTGCCGACAGTGCGCACGATCTTCATCACCCAGGCCCAGGCGGCACCTGGCTCGCTCAACATCGATGTCACCGGACATCAGTGGTGGTGGGAATTCCGGTATCCTGAATACGGCGTAACGACTGCCAACGAGATCTACTTGCCGGTCGGACGAACGGTGAATTTCCGTCTCCGCTCAGCCGATGTGATTCACTCATTCTGGACGCCGGAGCTCGGTGGCAAACGCGACGTCGTCACCAATCGCACCAACTATATCTGGTACACGCCGGACACGACGATCGCCGGCGATGTCTGGAACGGATTCTGTGTCGAGTATTGCGGCTCATCGCACGCCAACATGCGCTTCAGGGTTTTCACGGTTTCTCAGGCGCAATTCGATTCATGGGTAGCGGGTCAGAAAATGCCGGCGCGCTTCGGCGCCATTGCAGGTCCGACGCCGCCCGCGGGCGGTCCGATTCCTCCGCCGATGGAGGGCGCAGTAGTGACGACCCCGGGCGGAACTCAGGCGCCGACTCAGGCGGCGCAGGCGGCAGCGCAGCGCGTCGCCCAACAAAGCTCGGGAACGCAAGCAGTCGGAGGCACTCAGCCCGCGGTTCCGCGGCCGCAGAATCCTGAAGCGAACCCCGGGACACAGAACGTACCGCGCGGCGTGGCTCAGAATGTCTCGGCCCCCGAAACGGCCCTCGCCGCTGGCTACTACTTTCCACGCGACAAGATTCCCGATTACGCGATTCCGCACACGCCACCGCCGGGCGATCTGAACTTCACAGCTGGTCTCACGGGCAACGCGGCGCGTGGCAAGCAGGTTTTCTCCGGCGCCGCGTGCATCGGTTGTCACTCGATTGCGGGCAATCCAATGGCGATGGGAGTGACTGGTCCCAACCTTACGCATTTTGGATCACGCAGCACCATCGCTGCCGGTCGCTATCCGAACACGGCCGCCTATCTCGCGCTGTGGATCAAGAACGCCCGCAAAATGAAACCCGACGTCATCATGCCGACGCTTGGCGTGGACGAATACGATCCTGTTCTAAAAGCGAAAGTCACATCGGCGAACGGTGGGCTCACCGATCAGCAGATCGCCGATATCGTTGCATATCTCACCGCATTGAAGTAACCGGAGACAAGACTTGGCAACCACCGCAGTCCAAACCCCGGCATACGCCGCTGAGTATCCTGGAGAGCACAACGGGCTCTGGGCCTGGCTGACCACCGTCGATCACAAGCGCATCGGAATTCTTTACCTCTACACTGCCCTCGGCTTCTTCGTCTTCGGCGGCATCGAAGCGGTGGTGATTCGCATCCAGCTCGGCGCGCCGAACCAGCATTTGGTCAGCGCTGAGTTCTACAATCAGCTTTTCACCATGCACGGGACGACCATGATCTTCCTCGCGATCATGCCGCTCTCGGCAGCGTTCTTCAACTTCCTGATTCCCCTCCAGATAGGCGCGCGTGACGTCGCCTTCCCACGCCTCAACGCCTTCAGCTACTGGGTTTATCTGTTCGGTGGATTGTTCATCACCATTCCGATTTTCTTCGCGGTTGCGCCGAACGGTGGCTGGTTTGGATACGCGCCACTGACGACGAAACCCTACTCGCCTGGACTCAACATCGATTTCTGGGTGATCGGCCTCCAGATCCTCGGCATCTCCTCACTGGCCGCGGCGTTCAACTTCCTGACGACGATCATCAATCTGCGGGCGCCGGGCATGTCGCTGATGCGGATGCCGATGTTCACCTGGATGGCCTTCGTCGTTCAGGTGCTGCTGGTGCTCGCGTTCCCGGTGATCACCATCGCCCTGGTATTCCTGCTGTTCGATCGTTTCTTCGGCACCAACTTCTACAATACCGTTAGCGCCGGTGCCGACCCGCTGCTGTGGCAGCACCTGTTCTGGATCTTCGGACACCCTGAGGTCTACATCCTGATTCTGCCGGCTTTCGGATTGGTCTCCGAAGTGATCCCGGTGAGCTCGAAGAAGCCGCTGTTCGGATATCCGGTGATGGTGTACTCGGGAATCCTGATCGGGGTGCTCGGTTTCGGTGTCTGGGCGCACCACATGTTCGCGGTGGGAATGGGTCCAATCGCCGACACGTTCTTCGGCCTGGCGACTATGCTGATCGCGATCCCGACCGGAGTGAAGATCTTCAACTGGATCGCGACAATGGCGCAGGGCGCCGTCCGTTACACTACGGCCAATTTGTTCGCGATCGCGCTCGTTGGATTGTTCACGATTGGGGGCATCTCCGGCATCATGCATTCATCGCCGCCTGCGGACCTGCAGCAGACGGACACCTACTTCATTGTCGCGCACTTCCACTACGTGCTGTTCGGCGGCTCGATCATGGGAATCTTTGCCGGCATTTATCATTACTTCCCGAAGATCACTGGTCGGATGCTAGACGAGAAGCTGGGGCTCTGGCATTTCTGGCTGATGTTCATAGCCATGAACCTCACCTTCTTCCCAATGCACTTCTCGGGAATGCTTGGCATGCCGCGCCGCATTTACACCTACGACAGCGGCCAGGGCTGGACGGCCTTCAACGTGATGTCTACTGTCGGCGCGCTGATCTTCCCGGTCGCGATGCTCTTCTTCATCTACAACTTTTTCAAGAGCCGTCGCAGTGGCGAGATCGCGGGCCCGAACCCGTGGGGCGCGGGCACGCTGGAGTGGACCATTCCCAGCCCGCCACCGGAGTACAACTTCGCGAAGATTCCAACGGTGACGACACGCTATCCCCTCTGGGAAGGCAAGGAAGCCGATCACGAGAGCGCGCGCATCAACGCGCAGACGGGCAAGACTCCGGACGAGCTTGGCATCATCATTCCGTACAGCACGATCAAGCCGCTGTTCGTTGCGCTCGGCCTGGTGGTCATGTTCTGCGGCCTGATCTGGACCAAGGCACTCATCGCGGTCGGCGCTGGCACGATGATCTTCTCACTTTACAGCTGGCTGCTTAGCCCGCTCGAGCCGGAGCACCACTAATGGCGACGGCAGCTCATACGAGCGCTTTAGTTCACACCAGCGCGCCGGCGCACCACCACTACACGACCCTTGGGCTCGACAGTCGCAAGGTCGCCATCTGGGCGTTCATCGGCTCTGAGTGCATGCTGTTCGTGTCGCTAATCTCGACGTATCTGATCTACAAGGGACGCAGCGTCATCGGGCCGTTCCCGCACGAGACGTGGACCGATCCCAGCACAGGGCAGGTCTTCAAACCGATCCTCAACATTCCGGTGACGTCAGCTTCGACGTTTGTACTGCTGATGTCGTCGCTGTTCATGGTGCTTGCCCTCGCGGCAGTCCAGAACAAGGAGTTGCCGAAACGGACGCGGGGCGAAAGGATTCTCGGTAACTCGAAGTTGTGGTTGTTGATGACTGCGCTCGCGGGCACCACTTTCCTCGGGTTCCAGGCGTACGAGTTCACTTCTTTCGTGCACGAAGGTCTCTCCATCCGCAGAAACCTGTTTGGATCGACTTTCTTCACGCTGACCGGATTTCACGGCGCCCACGTTACCGCCGGTGTTCTGTGGCTGGTGACGATGCTGGCGATCGATTACCGGCGCGGCCTCGGCTCGAAGGATTCTTTGCTCGTCGACATCTGCGCGCTGTACTGGCACTTCGTCGACGTGGTCTGGATCGCGATCTTCACTCTCGTCTACCTTATCAAGTAACGGCGATACGATGGATACACACGCCACTGTCCCCGATTCCGCAGAAGCGTCGCTCCACGCACCCACGAGCGAGGTAGAGCACCCACATCCGACGTGGTCGACCTATTGGAAAGTCGCCACCATCCTTACGGTCATCACTATCGGCGAAGTCTGGGCGTACTACATCCCGTCCTTCGTTGCCTCGCGTGGGTTCGTCCCGACGCTGCTGATTCTGTCGGCCGTCAAATTTGCGATCGTGGTGATGTTCTACATGCACCTCAAGTACGACCACCGCCTGTTCCGCGTGTTGTTTACCGGCCCGCTGCTGATCGCTGCGCTGACGCTGCTGGCGCTCATGTTCCTCTTCGGGCATCTGGTTCTGAAGATCGCCTAACATGTTCGCGCTGGCGCTGCTGCATCCTGTCGCAAATCTGAGCTGGTGGCGATGGTCGATTCACCCGAGCACCGTCATCGGAATCGCAGCGCTGGGCGCACTCTACATCTGGGCATCGCACCGGCTGCGTCGGTCGCCCACCGACGGCCAGAAGATTCTCTTCGTCAGCGGCCTGCTATTGATGTTCGCCACGCTCAACGGTCCGATCCACGATCTTAGCGACGATTATCTCTTCAGCGCGCACATGGTGCAGCATCTCTTGCTCACTCTGGCGATTCCGCCGCTGCTTCTCGCGGGTACACCGGGTTGGATGCTGCGACCCTTACTATCGCGGCGGGGCATTCGCCCAGTCGCCCAATTCTTCACGCGAGCGCAGATCGCGTTCGTCGTCTTCAATGTCACCATTGCGCTCTGGCACCTGCCACCCTTCTACAACGCGGCGATGGCGCACCATGGCCTGCACATCATCGAGCATTTGATGTTTTTGGCTACAGCGGTGCTCATGTGGTGGCCGCTGCTCAGTCAGCTGCCAGAATTTCCGCGGCTCGCCTATCCCGGACAGATGCTTTACAGCTTTCTGATGAGCATCCCAATGTCGATCGTCGCCGTCTATATCGCGATGGCGGATCACGTGCTTTATCCTGCCTACAACGCCGCGCCACGAGTGCTGCCGTTATCTCCGCTCGAGGATCAGCTGCTCGGCGCGTTGATCATGTGGATTCCGGGCGGGCTCATCTTCATGATCATCATGAGCGTGATTTTCTTCAAATGGAACGCCCGCGGCGAAGACTCGACTGCGGGCGCGCAGGTGGACTGGAAGCCCTCCGCCGCCTAGTCGTCCGTTCCCTCCAGCGCGCGTCTCAGATGCGCATCGAGGCGCGGGTGCTTCCGCCACAAGTACCAAAGCATCAGGCCTGACGCGAGCAGGTTGGCGACGAAAATGTTCGGCCACGACATTCCGCCAAGCGCGGACTGCGTGAACACTGCCGCGATCATGTAGAAGCCGAGCGTCATCATCACGAACGCGACCAGCAGCCCGGCAAGAATCCCCGGCGTTCGCTCAGCCTGGTGCACGATCACAGTGAGCAGGATGCCGACAATGAAAAACGCCACGTAGTGAAAAATCGTGTAACCGAGCACGTGAGTGAACGCGGTATCGCCCATCATGTTCTTGCCGAGCACGCTGACGACGCCCTTGCCGAGGTAGATCGGCGTGTAGAACGGATGCCCCGCGATGGTATCGACGATCAGGAACCAGATGGCAATCGCCGTCGCGCCGATGAAGCCGGTGATGATCCCCTCACGCAAAAAATTATGCGGCCGTTCAGCCATGGACTCCCCAGTGATCTTGAGGTGCGCAAGCCGGTGCTTGATTCGGAGAAAATACCCAGGCACCGACTATATTCCAAGCGAACATCGTCGCGCGCGAACCTTTGGCGCTGGTGAGAGCGTGGCACCGTTCTAGCCATCACATCAAGTCCACGCCGCTCCTGGTTCCAGTGCCAATGATCGAAGATGTTCTCACGTAAAACCCGTATTGCCATCCTGCTGGCGCTTTCCGCACTCACTGCCGCGCCAACTCTGATCGAAACCCAACAAACCAGAACCACGCGTCGCCGAGTGCGCCGGCCTCGCAACAGGGTCCCCGCCGCGCCGGCAGTTCGCTATACAGTTGCCCGGAGCCCGGAGGATCTTGCCTCGTCACTCGCGGGCCTGACTGCGCGCACGAGAAGCGGCGATTGGGGAGTGATGGTGACCTCGCTCAGTCGTGGTGACACGCTCTACGCTCAAAACGCCGGCGAGCAGATGCTGCCGGCATCGACAATGAAGCTGCTGACGAGCGCGATTGCATTCGAGCGATTCGGTCCGAATTACCAGTTCAGCACAGATGCACTGCGCGATGGCCCTGTCGGTCCCGACGGCACCCTCTCCGGCAACATTTACCTCAGAGGGGACGGAGATCCGGCGCTGTCAGGCAAATTCCTCCTCGGCGGACCATCGGCGCCAATGAATCGTCTCGCCGATCTCGTCGCCTCGAAAGGGATCAAGCACATCACCGGCAGCGTCATCGGCGACGCGAGTGGCTTCGATGATCAGAAGGTTCCTGAAGGCTGGCTATCGCGTTATCTGCAGGCGTCGTATGCAGCGCGCGTCTCGGCGCTGACGCTGAACGAGAATCTTGTGGCAGTGTCGGTGACGCCGACGACGCCGGGCAAGCCGGCCGTCGTCACCCTCGAACCATCGACGAGCGCGATTCCTCTGGTTGCGAACGTACGTACCGTGGCTGGTGGTGGCGCACGACTTGGTTTCCGCAAACAAGGCAATGGAACCATCACCGCGAATGGATCCATCGGCTCACGCACCGGCACCCGCAAGTACGTCTACATCGTCGAAGACCCGCCGAGTTTTGCGACGGGCGCGTTTCGCAATGCGTTGATCGCGCGCGGGATCAAAGTCGACGGCGACATTCGACTCGGCAAAACCCCCGCGAGCGGGGTGAAGGTCGCGAGTCTGCTATCGCCGCCGTTGGCCAGCATGATCGCGGCGATGAACCGCGAGAGCATCAACATCTACGCTGAACTGCTGTTCAGAGACGCCGCGCGTGGACTGCAACGCGATGTCGTCGGATCGGTGGCGAGCGCGAGCGCGCTGCTGAACAATTTCTTCGCGACGAAGGTTGGTGCTGATACGAGTCGGCTCGTGTTTGCTGATGGCAGCGGCCTTTCGACCCTCGACCGGGTGACGCCACGCGCTCAGGTCCAACTGCTGGGCTACGCCCATCGTGCCTCGTGGGGACCGTGGCTGCACTCGTCTTTGCCGGTCGCAGGCGACTCCGAGCTGCTCAAACGCCGCATGCGCAACACTCCTGCTGAAGGAAACCTGCACGCCAAAACCGGCACCACCAACGAGGTTATTGGCCTCGCTGGCTACGTAACTGCCATTAATGGTGAGGTGCTCGCGTTCTCATTCCTCTACAACGGCAGAGATCGATGGACTGCAAAGTCGATGATCGACGTGATG
>Ga0209027_1000196_pt1 | contig 19445 bp, 25 predicted proteins | sample GraSoi013_1_20cm_3_FD_185821 | JGI IMG/M metagenome (GOLD analysis project Ga0209027, IMG submission 185821) | Grasslands soil microbial communities from the Angelo Coastal Reserve, California, USA - Sample 09_27_2013_1_20cm (SPAdes) (version 2) | ecosystem: Environmental > Terrestrial > Soil >...
GCGTGAGGTTCACGACCTCCGGATGCGCGTTGGATGTCGGAGCGGATTGGGCCGCAGCTGGCGCGGGAGCCGTGGCCGTCGACGGCGTCGACGAAGCCGTCTGCGAAAAAAGCGGCGTCGGAACGACTAAGGTCGTCCCGACGCCGATAGCTACAAAGCCGAAAGCCCGGTAGGTAAGCTCCCAGCCGCTGGCTACGCAGCCGCCAGCCGCTCTTAGGTCATAGACCTTCGAGCAAAGCGTCGTTGCTAGGCGTCGCCGCGATGCGCTTGATAAGCCATTCCATAGCCGAACTGGACGGCATCTGTTGTAGACCGCGCCTGAGGGTGTAGACATGCTCTATTTGATCCGGACGGAAGAGCTTGTCTTCACGACGCGTGCCGCTGGTCGCGACATCGATCGCAGGAAAGATTCGTTTCTCCGACAGCGAGCGATCCAGCTTGATCTCGCAGTTGCCGGTGCCCTTGAATTCCTCGAAGATGACGTCGTCCATGCGCGATCCGGTCTCGACGAGCGCGGTGGCGATGATGGTGAGCGACCCGCCGCCGTGCTCTGGCGCCACCGACCGGGCAGATCCGAAGAACGCTTTCGGTCGGGCCATCGCCGAGGAATCGAGGCCACCGGAAAGTGTGCGTCCGGTGCCACGCTCGACGGTGTTGTATGCGCGCGCCATACGCGTGATCGAATCGAGAACGATGACGACATCCTTACCGAGCTCCACTAGGCGGCGCGCACGCTCGAGCACCATCTCGGTGACATCGGTGTGACGTACCGCGGGCATGTCGAAGCTGGAGGCAACAACCTCGCCATAACCCCACGTAATCATCTCGCTCACTTCCTCGGGGCGCTCATCGACGAGCAGAACGAGCAATACCGCCTGTGGATGATTGATCGCCACGCCTTCGACGATCGCCTGGAGCAGCATCGTCTTTCCGGCGCGCGCCGGCGCGACGATCAGTGCGCGCTGGCCATACCCGATCGGTGCGATGAGATCGATTGCTCTACGAGTGAGCTCGGGTCCACCTTTGGCGGGACGGCCCGTCTCGAGCTTGAGTTTGCGCTCGGGATATGAAGCGATGAGTGATGCGAAATCGGGACGACGCGCCGCGGCATCGGGCTCGCCGCCGTTGATCTTCTGGACATCGACGACGACGATGCGGTTGCGGTGATCGTGCCCGGTTGTGGCGAGAACTTCGTCGCCGCGGCGCAGCATGTACTGCCGCATTATCTGCGTTGGCACGTACGCATCGCCCGGCTCGGCCAGGTAACTATTGGCGGATCTGCGGACGAAGCCGCCTTCGCGCTGCGGATCGAACCAGCCGGTGGTCTCGCCGTCCGGAACTATCGGAGCGAGTGGCGCGCGCTGGCCCTGTTCGCCGCGCGGACCGCCCTGCTGTTGAGTGCCGCCACCACCTTGCCCACCTCCTTGTCCACCACCGCCGCGCTGTCTGCCGCGTCCACGCTGGTTGCGTCCGCGGCGTCCGTTGTGTCGGTGATCACGATCGCCGCGCTGCTGCCCCTGCTCACGCTGTCCCTGTCCCTGTCCACCGCCGCCACCTCCGCCGCCTCCTCCGCTCTGGCCGCCGGCCGTTTGCGGATTGTACTGCGACTGCGGTTGTGATTGTGGCGGAGCGCCGCTGCCGCCGTTGTCGGAGCCGTTCGGCTGACTATCGGCGAACGAATTGGAGTCAGCGCTGGCTGGCGCGGGAGTGGATGGGGTATTTGGAATTGCTGGTGATGTCATATTGTCGCGCGCGTCTGGCAGCTGCGCCGCGTCGGCGGGAGGGGAGGATGGAGTTGGAGTCGAATCCATTGTATCGAGGTACGGATCTGCGTCACCGTACGATTCGGGGAAGGGAGTTTGTGGTTGATGACCGGACGAACGAGGCCTCCGGCCGCGACGAAAAGGACGTCGGCGTTCACTCATGCAATTGTGGTGTGGCTGAGAAAAGTGCGACTCGATGGCTCACGTGTATCGCGGTACAAACTCACGCGAAGATCGGAACCCTATTCTGTATGGGATAGCGCGCCGCTAGGCTGCGCTGGTGCAAGAATGGTACTATCCACCCCTGGAATTGTCCAGACTGCGTTGTTTCTCTTACACCATATATGACACCTGGTTCAATGCCTGAGCAACAAATCTCTTCCAGTGGCGACGATTCGGTTGATCCGCTTCCGGCGCTGGAACGCGCAGTGGCGGAACGTCCGGATGATGCAAAAGCGCTGGTCGCACTCGCAAATCACTACTGGCTGATCGGCGCCGGCCCGGAGGCCGTCGGCGACCTCGCCTCACGCGCCATTGCGTCCGATCCCGATAACCGCGCGGGTTGGCACCTGTGGGCGCTCGCCGAATCCAATCCGCGCGAGCGTGTCGCCCGGTGGCAGCAAGTTTCTACGCGGTTCCCGACCGACCAGCTCGCGAAAGCAAATCTTGCCGACAACGCGGCGGCGCTGGCGGGGGCGGAGCACGATTATCAGGCGGTCGACCTCGCGATCGATACGTACGAGGAATTGCTCGCTGTTGCCGAGCAGCCGGATCAACGGGCTGCGCTCGGCGTCGGGCTCCTCGACGTCCTGGCGCTCGCGCTCGTCGACGTCGTCCGCCTCCTCGTCCGCGCCGGCCGGAACGTGCCCGCAGTGCTCACACCGACCGGAGCCGCCGGGGTGGGCCTCCTCGAAGGTCACCATCTCGGCCCGGATCGCGCGGACGATCCATGCGACGTGCCCGGGGTGCAGGGTGATGGACTCGGAGCCGACTACCAGGGCACCGGCGGCCTCGCCCCGGTCGCTCGGGTACTCCTCGACGAGATCGCGGACGGCGGCAGCGAGATCTTCCATGGTGGTCACTGCGTCTTCCCCTTCTTCGCCGCGGCGGCGACCTTCTCGTTGGCGGCCGCGAGCTCGCGGCGGAGCTCCTCGACCTGGGTCCGGTACCGCTCGATCTCCTGGGCGGCGGTCTGCTGCGCCTGGTCGGCCTCGGTCCGGAGGGCGCGCTCGCGGTCGCGGCCGGCCTTCACTTCCGCGCGGACCTTGTCGAGCTCGCCGCGGAGACGCTCGGCCTCGGCGTGCTCCGCCGCGGTGCTCGTGCGCTCGCGGTCGAGGGCGGCCTCGTGCGCGATAGCGGTTGCGGCCGCCTGCTCGCGCAGGACCCTGACGTCCTCGGCGGCCTCGGCGCGGACCTGCTCGACCCGCTTCCGGCGGTCCTCGGTGAGCCGCTTGATCTCGGCGGCCTCGTGCTCGGCGGCCTCGGCGAGCTCGCCGCGGAGTCGCTCGGCGTCCTTGGCCGCGTTGGCGCGGACCGTGACGAGCTCGGACTCCAGCCCGGACACCCGGTTCTCGAACTGCGCGCGCTGGGCCTCGGCCTCGGCGGCGGCGGTCTGCGCCTCGGCGAGCTGCTGGCGGTGCGTCTCCGCTGCGGCGGCGAGCTCGTCGCGGAACCGCTGCTCGGCCTCAGCGAGCGCGGTACGCGCCTGCTCGGCGTCGGTGGTGGCCTCGGCGGCGGTCCGGACTGCTGCGGCCGCCTCGGTGGTGAGCCGCTCGACCTCCGCGCCGTACTCCTCCTCGGCCTCCTCCAACGCGCTTTTGGACTCCTCGGCGAGCTCCTGCGCGTTCTGGGCGGCGAGGCGGGCCGCGGCGGCGTCGGCTGCTGCGGCGGCGGCCTCGACCTTGGCGGCGGAGGCGACCTCCTCGGCGGCCGCGGTGCGCCGGCTCACCTCCTCGTCGATGGCCTCGGGGTCCTGCGCCTGCTCGGCCCTGGTCAGCCACGACGGCACGGCCACGGACAGGGCCCTGAGGAGGCCGGCCACGGCGGCGCTGTCGACGGCCGGCGGCTCCTGCTGCTCGCCGGGCATCGCCGGGCCCTGCATCGCCGGCGTCTCCTCGGCGGCGGCCTGGGCGGCGCCGTGCTGGCGAGCGCGCTTGTCCCGCTCCCTGCTCGCGGTCAAAGCCGTGTGCGCGTACTTGTCGGTGCCGGGCCGGAGCAAGTCGCAGTACAGCGGCGGCTTACCGCCGGTCGTCGAGGTGACGGGCCGGCGCGGACGGCGGCACCCCGGGAAGTTGCACAACTCGGGGTCATGGCCTGACGTGTGCACGTCAAAAGCGGCGGCGGACGCGGCCGCGATGCCGGGCTTCGTGGTGTCTGAGCTCATACCCGCAACCCTATCATAGCTATCACTTCATTTGCAAGACTTGAAACGATACGATTGCTTTGATAGGATAGGAAACGTAAGGAATGAGGGAGAGCCGGAAACCGGCCCTGACGTCGTATGGCGCTCCGGGTGGCTGGTACGGGGAGCACTAAAGTTGACGTGCACACGTCAAAGAATCGGAGGGGTCATGAGCGCCGAGTCGGACGCCGGATCGCGAATCATCACCGTGCTTGAGGCGGTCTGGTCCGAGATCCGGGTGTGCCACCCGGACGTGCCGGGCGTCCTGATGACGACCGGGGCCGGCATCCGCGGCCAGCGCAAGAGCGATCAGCGGTGGGGGCACTTCTGGGCGGAGCAGTGGGAGAACGGCCAGGGCCAGGGCCCGCGGCTGTCGGAGATGTTCCTCGCCGGCGAATCGCTGATGAGCGATGAGACGATGTCCGGCGGCCGCCGCGCGCTGGAGACCCTGCTCCACGAGGGATCACACGGGGTGGCGCACACCCGCAAGATCCGGGACACGAGTCGTCAGGGCCGGTACCACAACAAGGAGTTCCTTAAGATCGCGGTTGAGCTTGGGCTCACTCCCCCGGACAAGCCGCACACCACGCACGGGTTCTCGTTCGCCACGCTCGGGGACGAGACGGCGGAGAAGTGGGCGGAGGCGATCGAGGCGATCGACGCGGCCGCGCTCCCCTATCTGCGGCTTCATGGCCTGGTGGTCACGACCGGCGACGCTGAGGGCGAGGGCGACCAGGGCGGCGAGGAAGGCGGCGGCGAGGGCGGGAAGTCGCGGGCTGGGAAGCGGATCAGCATCGGTTGCCAGTGCCCTGAGGCGCGCTCGATGCCGATCACGCCGAAGATCTACGTTGAGGCGCCGATCCTGTGCGGCCGCTGCAAGAAGCGGTTCCGGGCTGCGCCGGAGTGGGAGGAGGAGCTCTCCGTCACCTGGGACGATGACGGAAACGAAATCGAGGACTAGCCTGGTCCGGGTGACGCAGTTTTAAAACTGCGTCACCCGGGCAGGGTCCGGCTAGCATCACAGACCACTGAGAATCAAGGGGAGAGAGATCATGGCTAAGAACGACCGGGAGTTGCCGGACAGTCGCGGGGATGAGGTCGAGCGGCCCGACGAGTGGGCCGAACGGCTGGAGAGCGACGGCGGCGGCGCTGAGATCATTTTCCGGGACGGGGACGCGTGATGAGGCTCTGGAAGCGGATCGCGAGGACGGGGCTCCGGCGGCGGATGGCGGCTACGAGGGCCGCGATGATCCACTGGAAGGCGGTCGACGGCCGTACGCGGGACCTGGTGAGCTGGGGTACTGGATCGAGCCTGTCGGTCGTGGTCGCGCAGATCGAGAAGGTTCGCGCCGAGCATGACGGGTGGCTGATCATCGATCAGATCGATCAGGCTTTGGAGACGACGGAGGACCTGACCGGGCTCGTCGCCCCGACGTGGCAGGAGGGCCAGATCAACCGGGTCCAGAACGCGGCGCGCGAGCTGGCGGCGGCGTTCAAGGGTGCCCGGGATGTGCGCAGCGAGGCGGCACTAGTCGGGTTGGTCGACGAACACCTCGGCGGCGTCCTGAACGTCGTCCAGCCGGACCGGCCGGCCTCGCTGTAGCGCGGCCTGCTGCTGGGCCCTCGCCTCGATCGAGGCGGGGGCCTTGCTCGTTCCCGGGCCCCCGCTGCCCTGCTGCACCTCTCCCCCTGAGGTTCTTCCTTCCCTCGTCGCGCGGCGGGGCCGTCAGATCAGCTCGGAGTCGGAGCGGAGGAGGTCGGGGCCTCAAGATGTTCGGGGCGCTCTTCCCCGAAGATCTTGGGGTGGCCTCCGCAGCGCAGACGGAGAGCTGATAGGCCCTGCTTGCCGCGTGACGAGGGAAGGAAGAACCGGAACCGCACCCCACCCGGCCACCCACCCGACGCAAGATCGAAAGCGGTCCCCCTCCCCTCCGAGCCGGCCCTCCCCGGAGGGGCCGCCGGAGGCGCTCTTGACCTTCACCCCGGCCCTGGCCGCTGGCCGCCGGTCTCCGCAATGGGTGTCGGCGGCTGCGGGCTGTGGGCTAACGTCGTATGTGAGGGGCGTCCCTGTGTGACGTCCGCAGTGGAGCCGGGAGGTAGGGCCGATGAGCGCGCAGCCTGCTGGGCGGTACGTGCCTCAAACCGTCGCGGAGATCAGTGCCGCGCTGTCCCCTGGGGACCGCGAGCGTTTTGAGGCGGAGCTCGGCGCCGCGAACCGCTTCACGGTCGGCGCGGTCGTCGACCAATGGTGGCCTCGGGCCGCGCTTACGCCGGCGGAGGTCAAAGACATCGACGGCGGATTCGCTGCGGTGCGCTCGGGCAGGGCCGTGACCGTCCCGGCTGTCGACGTCCTCGGCTGAGGACGGCGGGGGGATGAGTGACGCGTGGGGGGTCGAGTTCACCGAGCGTGCGGTCCAGACACGGCGGCAGCTGCCTGCGGGGCCCGTGCGTGCGGGATTTGATGCGGCGCTGGACACGATCGGCTCGGATCCGCTCGGCGTGGGACGGCCGTGGCATGCAGACGGGCCACCAAGCGAGCGTACATACCGGGTCGGGTCGGCTGGCTTGATTGCATACGTCGTCGACGAAGATCGGCACGTCATCGTCGTCACGACGCTGGTGTACGCGGGCTGAGCCGCCGTCATTCTGGTCTCACTCATCCTCGCCGAGTCCTGACTCGCGGTTGTGCTGCGGTGCTGCTGGTCTCTCGCGAGGCCTGCGCCAGCGGTCGTACGCTGATGGTGTGGAAACGCTTGGTGGTCGGCTGGCGCGGCTGCGCCGGCGTCAGGGCTACACACAGGAGGGTCTTTCGGAGGCCTCCTCGGTGTCGGTCGGAGTGATCCGTAAGCTCGAACGGGGCGACCGGGAATCGGCCCGGCTGGCGACGATTCACAAGCTGGCGCGCGCGCTGGGCACGACGACGACGGATCTCATGGGGACGCACATCCCCACGGCTCCGGTCGGGCCGGTCGTCGAGCCGCCGGGACTGCTGGCGATCCGTAAGGCGCTGACTCCGGTCCGGGTCGGAACTCCCAATCCGGTCGAGGGGACGCCGGCGACGGCCGACGAGCTCGGCACGGCAGTGCGGGCCGGTATCGGCTGGTACCGCAGCGACGATTACACCGCGGCGATCCGGGTCGTGCCGGAGCTGCTGCTCGACGCGGAGACGGCGATCGGCGAGGCGGACGACTCCGACCGCCCGGCGCTGCTGCGCGCGCGGGCCGCGGCGCTGAACCTGACTGGTTCGCTGCTGGTACATCTCAGGCACTTCGATTTGGCATACGAGGCGCTGCGGCAAGGCCGGGAGGCTGCGGCCGCCGCGGGCGATGCGGTCGCCGATGCCGCGCTCGTGGACACGCTGTGTTGGATGCTGATCAGACAAAACCGTTTCGATGAGGTCGAAGACGCGGCGACCGCGGCCGCCGACGTCATCGAGCCGTCGTTCTCCTCGGCGGCCCGGCTGCACCTGGCGCAATGGGGCTGGCTGATGATCCGGGCCTCGACGGCGGCGGCCCGGAACACCAGGTACGACCAGGCGGACGAGTACATGCGCCTGGCCGGCGCCGCGGCCGCCGGCATCGGCACTGACGTCCGGTTCCGCTGGCAGAATTTCGGCCCGTCCATGGTCGGCATGAAGCGCGTCGAAAACGAGATGATCAGGCACCGCCCGGACAAGGCCATCATGCTGGCCGAACGGGTCGAGAACCCGGGGCCAAAGACCAACAACAACCGGAACCGATTCATGTTGGACGTAGCGGCGGCGCAACTGGAGTTGCGGCGCTTCGGCGCGGCCTCGACGACGCTGGGTCAGATCCGCGCCGATGCGCCGGACTGGCTCCGGCTCCAGCCCTACGCCGGCCAGATCGTCAGGGACCTGATCGACCGGCGGGCCCGCGCGCTGCCGGAGGAGCTCGTCGACCTGGCAGACTTCTTCGGCTTGGAGTAACCCGCTACGGGTCAGGTGCGCGCGGCCGCGCGGCAGATTGCCCCGTGGCGGTGCTGGTTGGTCGCTGACTGCGGGACGACGGTGGTCCCATGACCGACAGTGAGCATCCTGATACACCCGTGCTCGGGCGGTGGGCGGTGCGGTTTACCTGGGAAGTGACCCGGCCGGGAATCACCTTCCCCCGCTACAGCCTTGATCAGCGGCCTATGGACCACGCGGAAGCGGTGCGCTACGCGCAAAGCGAGTGGTCACGGAAGCACCCAGGCGTGCGGATCGTCGAGGCGCACGTCCGGTTGCTGCCCGCTGGCGAGTGGGTTCCGGTCGAGCCGACCTCGCTGTGCGGGGCGATCGACCTGGAGACGGGGAAGCCGATCATCTGTCACCCAGTGTGCGAGCCGGACGCCGGCGAGGACGGGGAGGAACTGCACCAGGGTGGGCTGACAGAGCTCGTCTATCAAGGGTCCGCTGCTGACGGTCTGCCACTCCTTCAGGCACCACCTCAGCGGAAGGACTCGAAATGATCACCACGACTGATCAGGGCTTGGCCGGCTTCGTGCCGGTCCGGGCCCGCCCTGCTATCCGCACGGCCTATGCCCGGCCACTGCTGACCGCGAACCGTCTCGCCGCGCCGCTGCTGGTCCGGCCTGATTCCCCGCCTCCCGACGAGTTCGAGTTCCTGCCGGGCCTGGTGACGGTCGGCGAGGTCGGCGAGTACGCCTGTCGTCTGGCGGAAGCCGGAGTCGGCGGCGTGAAGATCTTCGCCACCGACGCGGCTGGCGACGTCTCCGGCTCCGGGGCGCTGAACCCGGACGGGCCGATGGTCGCGGCGGTCCGGGCGGTCAAGCGTGCGGCACCGGCGCTGATGGTGACCACGGAGGTATGCGGCTGCGCGTGGACATCGGATCACGAGTGCGTGCTGACGCACGACGCGGACGGGGCGCCGGCCTCCTCGTCGGCGACGCTGGGGCTCACGCTCGACTACCTCTCGCGGGTTGCGGTGCTACATGCCAGCTCCGGCGCCGATCAGGTCTCGCCTACAGCGATGCTGCCCGGGGCGGTGTCCGCGGTCCGGGCAGCGCTGGATGAGGCCGGGCACTTCGGGGTGTCGGTGAACCCGAACATCGCGGTTCACTCGGTGCTCTACCAGGCGTTCAAGACGACGATGGGCACCGATCCGGAGCGCGGGCACCGCCGCGGCTTCCAACTGGAGCCCAGCGAGGCGGCTCGTCAGGGCGTGGCGTGCGCGCGGGCCTGGATCGACGAGGGGGCGGACGCGCTCACCGTTCAGCCGGCTCTCGGCAACGTCGACGTGATCACGGCGATTCGCGCGGCCCTGCCCGGAGTCCCGATCACGGCCTACTCAGTATCTGGGGAGTACGCGGCGCTGTCCAAGCTGGGCCCGGCAGGCTCGACGGAGTATCACGTCGGGCTCGCTCGCGCCGGCGCGGATGTCGTCCTGTCCTTCGCCGCGGAGGACGTTGCCGACCACCTCGGGGGCCCGCGATGATCGACGACTCGCCTCGGAGCCTCCCGACCCTGGTCGCGGAGCTCACCGGACTTGCCGCACGTTCCGGGTTCGAGATGTCGTGCGAACCGCGTACCGGGGCGTTGCTGCGGGTCCTGGCCGCGGCCAAGCCCGGCGGCCGGTTCCTGGAGCTAGGGACCGGGCTCGGTGTCGGGGCGGCATGGATGCTGGCCGGCATGGACGCCGGCGCCCACCTGACCACGGTCGAGGGCGACGCCAACACCTACAACACGCTCACGGGCATCTTGACCGATGCTCGGCTGATGCGCGTCAACGCGGACGCCGATGCGTACCTGAAGACCCTCGGCGACGGCGAGGTGTTCGACCTGGCGTTCGTCGACTGCCGGCCCGGGAAGTTCGTCGAGCTCGATCTCCTGCTCGATCACCTGGCACCCGGCGGGGTCTACGTCGTCGACGATCTTCTCCCACAACCCACGTGGCCGGACGATCATCAGGAACGGGTGGACGGGTTCCTCGCGCGCTGGCCGTTCCTCGGCGACAATCTCAGGGCTCAGATGCTCATGGACTGGGCCTCTGGCCTGGCAATCGGGGTGAAGGCATGACCGCACATGCGATCGGAGGTCGGGAGACGGCTAGGCTTTCCGCCATGCTCGCGGATCGAAAAGTCCGGATCGGTACCCGCCGCTCGCCGATGGCGCTCGCGCAAGCGAACAACGTCCGGGACCGGATGCTCACGCTCGTTCCGGAGCTGGTCGTCGAGCTCGTCGAGGTCGAGACCTCCGGCGACCTGTGGGCCGGCGACCTGGCCGCGCTCGGCGGTAAGGGCGCGTTCACGAAAGAGATCGACCGCATGCTGATGCGGGGCGAGATTGACGCGGCGGTCCACTGCGCGAAGGACGTTCCCGGGGACAAGCCCCTCCCGCCCGGGACGGAGTTCGCCGCCTGGCTGGAGCGCGACGACGTCCACGACGTCGTGGTGATGCGGGCCGGCGAGACGCGCACGCTGGAGGAGCTCCCGGCCGGGACGCTCATCGGCACGTCGGCCGTGCGGCGGCGGGCACAGCTCAGCTTGCAGCGGCCGGACCTGGCTCACGAACGGGTTCGCGGCAACGTCAACACCCGCATTCAGCGGCTCGACGAGGGCGATCGGCACGCCGCGCTGATCCTGGCCGGCTCCGGCCTTCACCGCGTCGGGCTGGCCGATCGGATCTCTCAAGTCCTCCCGCTGGACTGGGAGGACGGCGGCCGCGTCGGCATGTACCCGGCGATCGGGGCCGGCGCGGTCGGTGTCCAGATCCGCAGCGATGACGCCGAACTCGTCGAGCTGGTCGGAAGTCTGAATCATGGGCCGACCATGGCGGCGATCACGGCGGAACGGGCGGCGCTGCATGCGCTCATGGGGCACTGCAACAGCCCGATTGCCGGACACTGCACCCGCGAGCCTGATGGTCAGTACAGCTTGCGGCTGATGGTGTTCTCCCGGGACGGTTCGACCTGGCTGCATACCCACAAGTGGCACAAGGACCCTGGGACGTTGGGTTTTGCCGCGGCCGCCGAACTGCTGGAGCGGGGCGCACGCAACGTGATCGACGCGATTCCACACTGATCCACCTGGCGACGGGCGGGCCCTGCGGGGTCCGCCCGCTGTCGTGTCTGAAGGGACCGGACGTGAGCGGTCACAACCAGGCACCCCGGCACCCCATGACGGCCGGTGTACTGCTGACCGGGCCTGATGGCCGATGGGCCGTGGTGCAGCATCGTGAGTCGTCCTGGCATCTGCCCTCCGGGCTCGTCGAGCCCGGTGAGGGCCCTCGCGCCGCGGCGTTCCGCGAGCTGCACGAGGAGACCGGCGTCCTGGTCGACGCGGAACGGGGCCGGCTTCTGGTCGCGCACTGGCTCCCGGTGGGCGGCGGTACTGGACGCATGGCGTACGTGTTCGCCACAACCACCGATCAGGAGACGTTGATCCCTGGTGACCGGCAGATCGCCGCGGCGGTATGGCTCACGCCGGATCAGGCGATGAGCCGGCTTCACTCCACGGTCGCGCGGCGGGTCGCCGCGGGCCTCGCCGGCACGGTCTACCTGGAAGATCTACGGCCTAATCAGGCGATCTCTTGAGGGTCCGATGCCCTACTCTCAAGAGATCAGCCAGACGGGGAGGGTACTGACATGATCGCTAATCACCTGCTGCACTTCCTCGGCGCGGTGGGGAACGCACTCGCGGACCCGCCGGCGACCCCGGCGCCTCCGCCGTCGCCGGCGGCGAACAACATCGACACGATCATCGGGGGGATTGCGCCGAACTGGGGCCCGTTCGGAAAGGTCGGCACGGAGGCGCGGGTCATGGTCGAGGTCGTCATGGCGTCGGCCATCGTGCTGTGCCTGGGCGTCGCGGTGTGGGGCGCGGCGAAGCAGCGGATCGGCGCGACGGCGCTGCGGGACACCTTCAGCGCGGAGCAGGGGAAGGGCCTGATCGTGGCCGGCCTTACGGGGGTCTTCATCATCGGATCGCTGGGTACCCTGTTCACCATCGTGTACGGGATGGCGATCTGACCGGGAGGGCTGCATCGTGCGTACCGCTTCGCTGGCCGATAGTGCCGTTTTCCTCGATCCAGATCAGACCTATGACGTGATGGCGCTGACTTTCGCCCTCGACTGGGCTCCGGTCGACGTGCACGCCGCGCTCGCCTCCGGCGAGCTGCCGGTCCCGACCTCCTCGGGTGGTCGGGCGTTCTGCTGGTCCGGGGTGGAGCTGCGGGCGGCGGCCTCATGGGAGAAGACCACTCCCCCGGAGGATGTCGATCGCATCATGTTCCTGGCTTTGATCGCCTCTCGGTTCACCCTGGCCGGGGCCGGCGGGCCGTTCGGCTGGTCGGAGGAGGACGTCCTCACACGCGCCGCTGGCGATCCCGCATTCGCTGCGGATCTAGCTGCGGCGCAGCTGGCTGCGCGTCTCTGAGACCTTTCCGCGCACGGCGATTCGGGAATACCGTCGAAGTCCAGGGCCGTCGCTCCCCCCGTGGCGACGGCCCTTCGTGCTGCTCGGGATCAGTATGCGGCGCGGCGGCCGGCGCACTCGTCGAGGAGGTCGGCGAGGCCTGCGGGGTCGACGGGAACTCGGATCGCCGCGGGCTCTGCGTGCTCCTGGTGGTGCTCGTCGACGGCAAGGGCGAGCCGGCCGTCCTCGACGGCACGGCGGAGCTCGGGCTCGTATAGGTCGAGGTCGAAGACGAGCGCGAGCTCGTCGACGACCGGCGCGGACCAGGCGACGGCGAGGCGGATGATCGAGGTCTCCGGGCCAGCAAACGCTCCCCACTCGACGCGCATCGTCGGGGCTGGCTGCGGGCCGGCGGCGAGGAGGCGGATCAGGGCGGCGAGCTCGGGGCGGGCGGCGTCGTCCAGGAGCACGACGAGTGTCCCGTCCGCCGCGGTGGTGGTCGAGGCGAGCGGGACGGCGCCGGTCAGTGTCCTGCGGAGGTGGTCGCGGACGACGGCGGCGAACTCGGCCTCGTCGTCCTGGCCCTCGTCGAGGCCGAACGCGAGGTCGCCGACCGGGGCGCGGTCGTCGACGGGGTCCTCCTCGACGGCCGCCAGTGTACGGGTGAGGGCATCGGCGGGCCGGCCGGTGGCTTCGAGGGCCTGGACGGCGAGCACGAGGAGCGTGTACTCGACGGCCGGCGTGCCCGGGTCGAGGCGGAGCACGGGGGCGTGGCCTGCGAGGCGACCGCGGAGGTAGCGCACGAGCGCGGGCATCGCCGGCGCGAGCGGCGCGAACATCGGCACGCCGGCGAGCGGGGCGAACCACTGATCGGCGGTGTTGCCGCGGGCCTCGGCGAGGGTGTCGAGGGCCTGGAGCGCGACGGCCTCGGCGTACCGCAACGCCGGCGGAGTCCGGATCAGCGCCGGGTCGGTGCTGGGCTCCTCGTCGAGGAGGAAGCCGCGGAGCACCTGCTCGCACGCCTCGACGACGTCCGCCGGCGTCGTCTGCCGTATCCCCATGCGTCCCCCTTCGCCGCGGTGGTGGTCCTCAGGCTAGCGGGGCCGACGGTACCGGGTTCGCCGGCCACGTCTAGGCGCCGCGGGCTGACCTGCCGTAAACTAGCGCTGTCTTCACCTCGACTTTTCGTCGTGGTGTTGATCTGTCTGGCCGGTAGGACCTCTCAAATCCCGTTCGCGGGCCGTCCTGCCGGCCTCATTCATGCCTGCACCGCGCCGCGCCGGCGGGCGATCTCCTCGACTGGCGTCGCCGGGTATTCCATCACGCGGCCGCGACGTCGGCCGGCGGGCCAGTCTGCGGCGCGGCACCAGTCATCGACGGTGCGCAGTGACCGGCCGTACCGCTCGGCGATCTCCTGGCGCGTGAGGTAGTCCTCGGCGTTGTCGGCCGGCTCCGCCTCGCGGGCGGCGATCTCGCGGACCGCGGCCTCGACCCGCACGGCGGGATACTCCATGGTGCGGCCTACACCGCGGCCGCGGCCGCGCCGGCGGCCGGCCGGCCAGCGTTCGTCAGCGGTCCAGCGCTCGACGGTGCGCAGGGTGACGCCGTACTGCGCGGCGATCTGGACTTTGGTCACGTGGTCGCTGGTCTCGGTGGTCATGTGGGGTCTCCGGTGGGGTGCGGCGCGGCCGGCGGGCGCGGTGCCCGCCGGCCTTGGGCGGCGTTGGGGCCGCCCCCCTGTGGGTGGGGGCGGCCGGGGTGGGCGCTATTCGGTGTCGTCCTCGTCGAGCTCCTCGTCCTCGAACTCGTCCTCGTCGTCCTCGTCGTCGTCCTGGGCGCTGCCCTGCTCGGCGGCCTTCGCCTCGCGGGCGGCCTTAGCGGCGGCCTCCTTCGCGGCCCGCTTCTCCTTCTCCTCGGCGAGCTTGCGCTCCTCCTCCTTGTAGAACTCGAAAAGCTCGGCCAGAGCGGCGGCGTCGGCGGCGTCGGTGAGGCCGTGATAGTCGGTGCCGTCCACGATGGTCTGCTCGATGTCGCTCAGCGTGTACCCCTGGGATGCCAGGAACCGGAGCCACACCCGCGCGTGGTGGCGCCGGGCCTCGTTCCAGTCGTGGCGGTGGTCGGCGTCGGTGCGCCACGTGTCCCGCTTGAACTCGTTCTCGTAGGCCTCGGCGACGGCCGCGAACTGGAGTACCGGCAGGCGCTTCGCGGGGACGCTGGCGGCGGCTTGGGCAAGGGCCTTGTTGATCTCCTTGATCTGGTCGCGCTCCTCCATGCCCGACAGGTTGGGCAGGCTGATGTTCAGCATCCCCGCGAGGTTCTTCAGCCGTGCGGGAGCCACGCTCATACCCCCGGCGATGGGGGTCGGGCTGGTGAGGTAGGCCTCGGCGGCGAACCTGGCCAGGGCCTCGATCTGCTTGTCCGCCAGCTTCCCGGACAGGTGCTCGGTGAGCCATTCCCGGCGGACGACTTCGGCGGCGTCCTGGGCCTGGTTGCCCGCCCTGATGTTGCGGCGCTCCGCCCGGTCCTGCGCCTCGGTCTGCGGACCCATCCGCGCGGGCCGGGCCCACCCGTCCACGTGCCCGTGCGCCCTGAAGTCCTCGCACAGGATCTCGGCGCGGCTGTAGATGCTGCGGTAGTAGGCGACGTGGCCGGGGCACGCCTTGTGTGCCTCTTCGCCGATCGATTGCCCGTCCGGGGTACGCAGGTTGTAGACGTGTGCCGCTTTCTTCGTCGGCTCGGAGATGATCCGGACTCCGGCCTTGATCAGCGCGTCCCGCTCCTTCGCGCTCTCGTTGCGGGACTGCTGCATCCGGCGCTCACGCTCGATCTGGTGCCGGAAACCGCCGTTCTTGATCGCCGTGACCAGTCGCGCGGTAGCCTCCTCGTCGTCGGCGAACTCGCCGAGTCCGGCGAGTTCCTCCAGCGATCCGGTGTAGTCGGTGGCGGCGACGGTCGCGCGGGTTTTGGAGTTGACCTTGGCGTACTTCTTCGCCGCCTCGACCCGCTTGCGACCGGCCGTCTTGGTCAGCTTTGCCCACGAGAGCCCTTCCTCGTTGGCGCTGAACAGGGCGGCGGCCTCCTCGATCGCGGTGAGGTTCTGCTTGTAGATCGAGGTCTGAAGCATGGCGAGGAACTGACGGCCCGCCTCCACGTCGCGGGCGATCAGGACGGGCACCGTGGTGAGTCCGACCTCGATCGCTCCGGCGAGGCGGCGGTGTCCGTCGATGACGCGCAGCGCTTCCGGGGTGTCCAGGTCCTGGGTCGCCAGCAGGGGCAGGAGGACGCCGTCCTCGGTCAGGCTGTCGAGGAACCCGGGCTCGAACTCGATGACCTGCCGGACGTTGCGGGGGTGGGCGCTCAGGTCCGCAACGGCCACGGCCGCCAGGGTGTAGGGCAGCACATAGGCCGGGGCTTCGGCCTGGGGCTCCTGCTGGCCGGTGGCCTTCGCGGTCTTTGACGTGCTCATGTCACATCACCTCTTTCGGTATCGCGGGTGTTGATCTGCCTGCCGTCCGGGCTCTCACCCCCGGTTGGCATGGCTCCATTTTACCGACATGACTACGTGACAAGCAACTGTTTTCGGAACTCTTTTCCCTGCTCGGGTTGGGTTTCTGGCTTCGGTCAAACGCAAAAGACCCGCACGGTAAGGTCCGTGCGGGTCCTGCCGTCTGCTCGTCCGGCCTTCGGCGGGTTGGGTCTACGGCTGCTGCCGCTGCCCCTTGGGTACCCGGGAGAACCCGTACGGGCGGATGCCGAACCACCGGAACATCAGCCGGTCCCAGCGCGTCACGATCGCACCGATCGCGCGGAGCCGGTACGCCGGGCGACGGTTGTGCGCGGCGAGCCACGCGAGTATCTGGGCGTGCCGCTCGTGGTCCTCCTCGGTGAGGACGTAGCCCAGGGGATACGCGATGCCGTCCCTCAGGACGAGACTTCGCGTGGTGGAGTCGTGCTCCATCGTGCTTCCTTTCCTCGGGTGCTGATCTGTCTGCCGTCCGGGCTCTCACCCCCGGTTGGCATGGCTCCATTATACCGACACGAATACGTGTCAGGCAACTGATTTTTTGCCACTTCCCGCAGCTCACAGGGCTTTTCGATCTCGAATCGGCGGCGAACGCGAGGGGGCCCGCACGGGCATGTGCCGTGCGGGCCCTGGTTGGTTGCGCCTACGCGCGGCGGCGCTTGTGGTGGGCCTTCTTGCCCTTGCCCGGCTTCCGGTGCTGCTTGCTGGGCTTGCGGATCGGCCGGTTCGCCCTGCCGTACTGAACGAGGGCGATCTCGTCCGGCGCGGTCTCCTCCGCCTCGGGGATCTCGCCCCGGTGCATGGCGTCGGCGAGCATGACGGCTTGCTCCGTGTAGCTGAACAGCCGCTCGGCGACGTACAGGGGGCCGTCGTTTCCGAGATCGTTGGCGATGATCAGCGCACAGACGCCGCCCACCCACATGTTGATGCTCTGTCGCACAGTGCGGCGGAGGGCGTCGGGCATGGGCAGGTCGTACAGTGCTTGCGCCGCTGCGTTCATGGAGTCCAGGGCGGCGGCGATCTCCTCCGGGTCGTCGGTGGCCGGGGCGGAAAATCCGACCGGCAGCGGTGCGAGGTCGCGGAGCGCATGCGCCACGGCGGCGAGAGCGAGTCCGCCGTCTACGGTGACGGACTTGATCAGTTCGTCGCGGTTCACTGGGGTGTTCCCCTTTCGTCGGGTGTTGATCTGTCCGCCTTCCGGGCTCTCACCCCCGGTCGGCGTAAGACCATTATACCGACATGACTACGTGACGCGCAACGTGTTTTTAGCAGGACTTTGACATGTATCTCAGCAGGCAGAGACCAGATTCGCCCTGCACTTCTCCCCCTGAGGTTCTCTCTCCCTCGTCACCGGCGGGGCCGTCTCGATCAGGGTGGGGATGGTCCGGAGGGGGCGGGGCCTCAAGATGCTTCCGGGGCGCTCTTCCCCGGAAGGATCTTGGGGTGCCTCCGGAGGGCCGTCCCCACCCTGATAGGCCCTGTGAGCCGGTGACGAGGGAGAGAGAACCGGACCCAACCCCACGCCACCACCCACCCAACGCAAGATCACAGACCGACCCCCTCCCCCTCAGAGCCGGCCCCCCGGAGGGCCGCCGGAGGCGCTTTTGACCTTCACCCCAAACCGGCCCGTCAGCCGCCGGCTTGTGGTGGGACCGGGCCGTGTCGTGCGGTGTCGGGCAGGCCGCGAGTCCCGCCGGCCGCGCCAGTGGCCGGCGGGGCGAGCGGCCCGCGTCCGCGCCAGCGGACGCGGGATCAGGCGGCCTTGCCCGGACGCTTTCGGGTGGGCTTCTCGTCTGGTCCTCGAGTACGGCGGGCGGCCTCGACGCTGGCGCGCAGTGCGGTCATGAGGTCGCCAATCCGGGCGCTGGTGTCCGGTGCCGGCTGGGCGGGCGCTACTGCGCGGCCGGCTGCCTTGGCGTCGATGAGGTCCTGAAGTGCGGCGGCGTACCGGTTCTGGTACTGCTCGGGGCGGAAATCGTCGGTCATGGCGTCGATGAGGTCGCGCATCACGGCCTGCTGCTCGGGGTCGTCGACGGGGGCCGGGGTGGCGGGGGCGGTGCGGATCTCGTCGTCCCACCACAGGGTTTCCAGCACGATGACGTCCTCGCGTGCCCTCAGTACTGCGAGGGACTCCCGCTCGCGCATGGCGTAGCGGACCACGGCCAGGCGGCGGGAGCGCGCGAGTGCGTCGCGTAGCAGGATGTACGGACGTAGGCCGGCCTGCTGCGGTGCGGTGTAGTAGCTGCGTCGGTAGGCGATCAGGTCGACCTGGTCCTCGGGGACGACGGCCTCGATCGCGATCACGTGCCGGGCCACGGCTGGAAGCTGGTCGAGGTCGCGGTCGGTGACGACCACGACGTCATGGCCGGCCGGGTAGCCGCGGGCGATGTCTGTCAGTGGGACCTCGGCACGGTCGAGCTCGCACACGCGACGCTGGCGGATCCGGCCGCCGTCTTCGGCGTGCACGGTGTGCAGCGTCGGGCCGGTGTCCCGGCTGACCGGGTACAGCTGGACCGGCACCGATACCAGGCCAAACGAGATCGTCCCGCTCCAAATCGCTGCCGGCATTTCGAGCCTCCGACCTGCACCATCCCTCTTGATCAACGCTAAGCCCGCCAGTAACCAGCCGCAGCCGCTGTACGGCCGTCTGCGGTGTTCCCGGCTGCCTCAGTCCTGCGGTGCGTCGTCGTGAGGCTGCTCCTCGATAGCGTCCTGCCACTGCTCATCGGTGAGGCCGAACAGGGCTTTGGCCTCTGGGAATGCGGCTTCGGCATCGGCTATTGCGGTGAAGGCCCGGCCAAGGAGGGTGAGAGCTTCACCGAAGCCTTCAGAGTCCTGGTTCTTGGTCATAGCGGCGTCCTCATCTTGTGGCGGTGCTGCGGTCTGGACTGCCGCATGCCTACGCCACTTTGTCAGAGGGTTGCGACAAGAGGTTGTGCTTTCCAGGTCAGGACCGGCGTTCTCCTACAGAGCCGCGAGCGGGAGGGCCCCTAGGGCCCGAGCGGGAGCGGCGGGGGTCGGGAGCGCAGCGAGCGACCCCCGCACCAAAAGGGGCCGTTACGTCCTGGTGGACGCGAGCCGCGCCGGCTGGGAGCCGCGCAGCGGCGGGGAGCCTTCAGGCCGGGTCCTGGTCCGATGCCGGGTAGACAACGATCAGCATGTCGGGAGCGTGGGTCTCCGACCGGAGTCCGGCCCTGCTGATCCGGGCCTCCAACACGGTCCGCGGGCCCCAGGATTTGAGGCACTCGCCGGCGATGACGACGGTCCCCGCCTCCTCGTCGACGACGGCCACGAGGTCGAGGTCCATGCCGTACCGGGTGGCGAACTCTTCGCGCTGGCGGGTGAGCTCGTGCTCGACGGCGGCAAGGAGCGGCGGAAGCGGTTCGGT
>Ga0209027_1000198_pt1 | contig 19428 bp, 14 predicted proteins | sample GraSoi013_1_20cm_3_FD_185821 | JGI IMG/M metagenome (GOLD analysis project Ga0209027, IMG submission 185821) | Grasslands soil microbial communities from the Angelo Coastal Reserve, California, USA - Sample 09_27_2013_1_20cm (SPAdes) (version 2) | ecosystem: Environmental > Terrestrial > Soil >...
TTCCGCCGAAGGGCTGCGGAACCGAAGCACCGGGGACATTGGCGATCTGATTTCGAACCGTGTAGCGGCCTAGGTCCTGCAGGTCGGTTTCGTTTAGGCCCTGGCCCTTGAGGGTGATCAGGCAGACGGGCAGGCTGGAAGCGTCAAACTTCAGCACCACCGGCGGCAACGTGCCGGGGGGCAGGCGGCGAAGATCCGCCATGGCGAGGTTGGAAACCGTGCTCAGATCGGCATCCGCGTTGGTGCCTGGCTGAAAGTAGATTTTGATAAGGCTCACGCCGGGGAGCGAGCGTGACTCGATGTGATCGACGCCGCTGGCCAGTGTGAAAAAACGTTCGAAGGGATTGGTAATGTTGGTTTCGATTTGCTGAGGCGGCAACCCGGAATAAAACGTCGCGACGACCACGACGGGAATGTTGATGGGAGGGAAAATGTCAACCGGCATGCGCACCAGGGTCGCGGTGCCGACGATGGCGATGACCAGGCAGGCAACGATAATGAAAAAGGGATACTTGATGGAGAAAGCGGACATCAGCGCCCTCCCCCGTTTTCCGCTGCGGAGCCGCTCACTAGCTTCGGTTGCACTTTCTCGCCCTCGCGGAATTGGCTGCGGTTGCCGATGACGACGCGGTCCCCTTCCTGGAGACCTGAAACGACTTCGACGCGTTTTTCATCTTCGAGACCGAGGCGCAGGTGGCGCTCTTCGATGGCGTTTTGCGGGGTGAGGGCCAGCACGGTGGAGTCATCAGCGTTCCGGGCAACCGCTTCCAAGGGAATCGTCAAGGTGTTCTTTTTCTCGGCTAGAGAAAGCTGTGTTTGCGCATACATGCCTGGGATGAGGCGGCCGTGGCGATTGTCAAAGTCGACTTCCGTGGCCATCGTGCGGGTCTGCAAGTCCAGGGATTCCGCGAAGCGTGACACTTTGCCCAGGATGTCCTGATTCAACGCCTCGACGTGTACCTTGACGGGATCGCCAAGGTGAATCTGTGCCGAGACGGATTCGGGAATGGGCAGCACCAGACGTAGGACAGAAATCTGCGCGATGCGCACTACAGGAATAGCCTGCGTGCTAGTGGTAGTTCCCGCGGCAATGAGCGCTCCGGTGTCCGCATAGCGATTGGTGACCACGCCGGCATAAGGCGCGCTAATCCGCGTGTAGTCCAAAAGCGCGGAGACCTGCCTTTGATTGGCCCGAGCGACCTCCAGTTCCTGCTGGGCAGCGGCCAGCGCCGCTTTCGCGCTGGACACTTGAGCTTGCGATTCGAGGTCCTTGGCTTGAGAGTCGTCCAATTCCTGCTGGGCTACTAGGCCCTGGCGGGTCTGTGCAGCGTCGCTGAGCCGCGTGTAGGCCGAGTGCATCGCGGCGTGGGCGGATTTCGCACGCTCGAAATCCCCCTGTGCGCGTCCGATCTCTTCCTGGGCGCGGCCCACGGCAGCGTCCGCGCCGGCAAGCTGTGCGGCCAATTCCGGGACTTCCAGTATGGCGATGGTTTGCCCTTGCTTTACATGGTCGCCCACGTCCACGTATATCACTTTGATGTAGCCGGCCACTTTCGCGTGAACGTCGACGTCCTGAAACGGCTTGAATTCCCCGGCTATGGTCAGCGTGTTGCCAAGGTTGTGGCGCTCGGCGCGTGCAACCGCCGCGACGGTTTCGCCGGAGGCCGAAAGCGCATGAATCGGTTCGGTGGGCCCGCAGCCCATCCAGAGTCGGGCCAAGAGGAACGTCACCAGTAAAACACCACTCGCAAGCGATAGCCTTTTTCGTGTCATAACCTCTATCCCTCGGCAGGGTGCGGGACCACGAGTTTCATTTCATTAGAGTTCCAGACACCTGCAGAATTAGCTGCGGGGCCCTGATCATGCGGACGCGCGAATTCTTCGGCTAAGGGGAGCGAAAATCGGCTAGCTGGCGGGCGGCGGCCGGAACCACAAGCTGGAGCCGAAAAATTGCTGCGGGGGAGAAACTACTTGGGGAGAGACATCACCGGCAACCGAGGAGAGTTCCAGAAACGCTCGGAGTGGCTCGACAACTGAAGTCCGAGGAGCTGCGTGCTTCTCTCGCCCACCCGTGGGGGAGAAGTGTTGCAACTCCGAAGCGCCAACCGTGGCCCGGTTACTTGCCGAATGGCGAACCTTCAAACCATTCGACGAGCTCGGCGCAGCCGTGTAAGGGTTGTAGAGTAGGAAAAGGGCGAGGCCTACACAAAGCCAGCGGTACCATGGCGGTACGGCAGAGCGCTCGGGAGATTCGCTGGACATATCCATCTTGACAGTTCTACGACGATAATAGGACTCTGCGGCGTGGTCAAGGGATGCCTGGAAATGCCTGGAGTATGCCTGGAGAGGTTCCAAGAGGGGAAGGATGGGGACCGAAGCCAGGGGTGCAACGGTCCCCGTGGTAGGACTCTACGTGAAGGTCAAGCGCGCCCAGTCTGACAGTCTAGGGTCACGTCCGAATGAAGGGAGTGTGAATTCTCTGTTACCCCGGCCTCCTCGGCAGAAGATGGATCGTTCCGGTCGTTCTGCTCGGGACGGACCATGAGACCACGTCCGTGACGAACATCGAGACCACGGACCCAGAAGATGATGTCCTCGGCAATGTTGGTGGCGTGGTCGGCGATGCGTTCAAGGTGGCGGGTGGCAAGAATGAATTGGAGGCCCGGGCTCACCAGCGGGGGCTCTTCGGTCATGTGCAGGAGGAGCTGTTCAAAAATGCGATCGCGGTATTGATCGACGACATCGTCGCTTTCGAGCACCTGCGCGGCCATCTCGGCGTTGCGGAAAATGAGCGCACCGAGACTCTTGCTGACCATGGCGCGCACGGCGGAGGCCATGGGGGCCAGTTCTTCGGGAACCTGTGCACTCTGCATTTCGCCGAGGGAGATGACGCGCTCGGCGAGATTCACGGCCAGGTCGCCGATGCGCTCGAGGTCATTGGTTATTTTCAGAGCGGCAACGATCAGCCGCATGTCATCGTCGGTAAACGAACCTCGCCGGAGCAGGCGGATGGCGTGTTCATCGATGACAATCTCCATTTCGTTGATGCGAGGTTCAAGGAGAAACACTTCCCCGGGGAGAGCCGAGGTGCGCAAATTTTCCAGGCTAACGATGGCGTCGAGCGCACGGTTCATCGCGCCTTCGACGGTGTGGGCCATGGAGACGAGATAGTTCACCAGCGTGTCGTAGAGCACGGCTTCGGTAAGCCCAGGAGTTGCTGCCAAGGGTCCCCTTTCGGAGCGCAGGATGGGAAGTCACAGTCTCGCTCGTAAGCAAAAGCTTGCCCGAAATTAGTTACAGTTCGTTCACCAGAATGTGAAAATGCGGGAAAAGACGACACTTAGGGCGGGCTGGGTTTCGGCCGGCAGAGCGGCGTTGGCGTTAGCGCGAGGGGCGCAGGGTAGCGCGCTCCGGCTCGAAGAGGGGAACGGTGAAATAGAACTGTGAACCCTGGCCCACTTCGCTGTGGACCCAGATGCGGCCGCCGTGCGCTTCGACTAGATGTTTGGCGATGGAGAGCCCCAACCCGGTGCCGCCGACTTCGCGCGAACGCGCCACGTCGACGCGGTAGAAGCGCTCGAAGATGCGGGGCTGGTCCGCCTGTGGGATGCCGATGCCGGTGTCGGAAACCGTGAAGGTCATTTCGGCGCCGTTCGCTGAGGCGCTGACCATGATCTGGCCGCCGGCCGGAGTGTACTGCATCGCGTTGTCGAGCAAATTCTGCAGAACTTCGGCGAGACGGCGGCGGTCAGCGGCGATGTCCGGCAAGCGCTCTGGCAGCTTGACGGATATACGCAGATCTTTGTTGGCGGCCGGGCGCTGCGCGATTTCGATGCAGCTCTCGACGAAAACGGAGACGCTCAGGCGGCGGATCTCCAGTTCCAGCTTGTCCGCATCCATTTTCGAAAGTTTGAGCAGATCGTCGGTGAGCCGCGCGAGACGCCGCGAGTGTTCGAGAATGATCTCCAGGAAGCGGATGCGATTTTGCGGGTCGTCGATGGCCCCGGCGAGCAGCGTTTCGGCAAAACCCTGAATGGCGGTGAGCGGCGTTTTGAATTCGTGGGAAACGTTGGCGACGAAATCTCGGCGGATGCGCTCGAGTTTGCGCAACTCGGTGATGTCATGCAGCACGATGACCGCACCGGACGTCTCCGCGGCGCTGACCGATGCGACGGTGACCGCAAAAAAGTGCTGGCGCAACGTGCCGGTAACGATTTCGGCTTCGACGCGGGTCTCGCCCGTCAACACCCCGCGAACCGCCTCGATCAGCTCGGTCTGCCGCACCACTTCGAGGAGCGCGCTTCCGGATTGCGGCGGTACGTCCAGGCCCAGGATTTCCGCAAAACCTCGATTTGCGAAGAGCAGGCGCTCGGCAGCATTCACGACGGCCACGCCTTCCACCATGCTTCCGAGAATCGCAGAAGAAAGATTGCGTTCTTCGGTCAGCGTTTGAATGCTGCGGTCGAGCCGTGCGGCCGTCGCATTCAACGAAATCGCCAATGCTTCCAAGGCGTCGCCGGCGCGATCCGCTTCCAGCGGACGAAAATCGCCTTCCGCGACGCGATGAAAAAAATCCGTGAGCCGGTCCACGCGATCCGAGAACGAACGCGAGATGAGCAGAGACGCGGTCCCGGTAACGAGGAGCACGAGCAGTGATGCCAGCCAGAGACGCCGGCGGAATTCCCAGATCTCTTGGTCCACCGTTTGCAACGGGAGAGCAAAGCGGAGCACCACTGGCGCCGCCCCGGCAGAGGACAAGCGCACCGCATGGTAGAGGAGACTACTGTTGATCGTTACGCTGTGGCGAATGGACTGGCCGTGGCCTGTTGCCCAAGCATCGCGAATCTCCGGGCGGTCGGCGTGGTTTTCCATGGTTCGCGGGTCGGATTGCGAGTCCACCAGCACCTGGCCATCGGAGGCGATCACCGTGACGCGGACGCCGCTGGCGGCCATTTTGGCGACCCAACCGCGAAGGCCGGCGGAGTCCTGCGGATGAGACGGGGCGAGCGCTGAAGGTTGCGGAGGATAGGCAAGCGCGATGCGCGCAATGGCGGCGAGCTGTTCGAAGCCGGCGCGTTCGTAGTCGCGCCGCAGGGCCCGCTCGGCATAGAAATCGACGGAGAGCAGGACCGCAATCAGCAGGGCGAAAAAGGCAAAACCGAGTTTCCAGAAGAGATTAAGCCGCACGGGTTTCAAACAAATACCCCGCGCCCCGAACCGTTTTCAAGTGCATGGGCTTTTCGGGATCGGATTCGATTTTTTCACGCAAGCGGCGAACGTAAACGTCCACGCTGCGCGGGGTAACGAATCGATCCGTTCCCCACACCGCATCGAGCAATTGATCACGGGTAAAGACGCGGTTGGGGCGCGAAGCAAGGTAATAGAGCAGCCGGAATTCGAGCGTGCTGAGCGGTACGGGTTTCCCGGAATGGCTCACGCGATAGGAGGCCGGATCAATGGCCAGCTTGCCGATCTCAATGGTGCGCGGCGCGTCGGCAGGCGGTTCGGCACGGCGGAGCAAGGCCTTGACGCGCGCCAGCAATTCGCGCGGACTGAAGGGTTTGGTCACGTAGTCGTCGGCGCCCATCTCCAGACCAACCACCCGGTCGGCTTCCTCGCCGCGGGCCGTAAGCATGAGAATGGGTAAACGATTGAGCGAGTCATCCCGGCGAATCTCCCGGCAGATTTCCAGGCCGGAAAGTTTCGGAAGCATGAGGTCGAGAAGCAGGAGATCGGGTGGCGTTTTTTTCAACGTGTTCAGGCCGGTGCTGCCATCCTGGGCAGAGCTGACCTGAAAGCCTTCGTTTGCGAGATTGTAGCGGACCAGTTCGACGATATCGCGGTCGTCTTCGATGATAAGGATGCGTTTCATGAAGTTTGAGCGTAGCGCAAGCCGGCCTGGCGGCAGTGTACCGTAGGACGGTCGATTGCGGTAGGCTTTGGGAAGATTCTGATCATACTGGCTTTGAGGTGACACGCCTGATTGTCGCAGGGCCGGGGCTCAGTTAGGTAACGCCGCGTTTACATGCATGTGAATGTAGTGTTAAAGCCAGCGAAAGCCTAGCCGCCGCTGGAAGTTGTAAAGGCAAGCGCGAGGAGCGTCTTTTGCTCCAATTCATGGGCCTTGGCCGAGCCGGTTGCCGGGCTGGCGCTGGCGGAACGCTTGATCGAGCGAAACGTGAGCCCTCTGGCTTTCGCGAGCCGTTCGCACCGCGGCACGACGTAACCTGCCGCGCCCATGTTGCCGGGTTCTTCCTGAACCCACACAATCTCGCGCGCTTTGGGATGCTCGGCGATAGCCGCGGCAATTTCCGTGCGCGGCAGCGGGTACAGTTGATCCAGAAAGAAAATGGCGGTATTCGTGTCTTTCTGACGGCGACGCTCGGCGCGCAACTCGTGCCCGACTTTTCCGCTGGCCATCAAGATGCGTCGGGCGTCCAGCACTTCGCGATCAGGAACCAGCGGCAGGAAGCGCGGTTTGGTAAATTCCTGGATCTTCGAGCTGGCGTCGGGATGGCGCAGCATGCTCTTGGGGGTGAAGACGATAAGCGGTTTGCGCCACGGACGGCGCGCCTGCCGGCGCAGCAGGTGGAAGTATTGTGCGGCCGTGGAGGGCTGGCAAATCTGCATATTGTCTTCCGCAGCGAGCTGCATGAAGCGCTCCAGCCGCGCACTGGAATGTTCCGGGCCCTGGCCTTCGTAGCCGTGCGGTAGAAGCATCACCAGCCCGGCCGGTAAATTCCATTTATCTTCACCGGCGCTGATAAACTGGTCGATGATGACCTGCGCGCCGTTGGCGAAATCACCGAACTGCGCTTCCCACAAAACGAGCGCCTCGGGATAGTCGCGGCTGAATCCGTACTCGAACCCGAGGCAACCCGCCTCGGAAAGAGAAGAGTTGTGAATCTCGCAGAAAGCCTGTTGCTTGGAAAGATGCGCGAGGGTGAGGTAGTTGTGCTCGGTTTGTGTGTCGATCAAAACCGCGTGGCGCTGGTTGAAAGTGCCGCGCTGGGTGTCCTGTCCGGTGAGGCGCACGGGATTCCCCTCGAGGAGCACGGAGCCAAAGGCCAACGTTTCGGCGAAGCCATAATCGACGGCACGCTTGCCGTGGCCCATTTCCGCGCGCTGTTCGAGAAGCTTCGCGATTTTGGGGTGAATATGAAAACTCTCAGGCACGCGAACCAGGCCGTCGGTGATCTCCGCAAGTTTCTCAGTCGTGAGGCCGGTATCGACCTCGTATTCGGGTTTGTAGCGACCATGCTGATACGGCGCCCAATAGTCCGGCAGTTTGCGCAGGCGCGGTATTTTTCTTAGCGTGCGGGCCTTGCTTTGCTCCTCCTCGTATTCCTTGCGGACGGCTTCCACCATCAGGGACGAGTCCATGCCGATGCGCTGGGCGTATATTTTCCAGAGAGCAGCATGATTCTTGATCCGCTCGTAAAGGAGCGGCTGCGTGATGGTCGGATCGTCGACTTCGCTGTGGCCGTGGCGGCGGTAACCGATGAGGTCCACGACGACGTCGTTGCCGAAGGTAGCGCGATATTCCGCGGCAAGTTTTCCAATGCGCACGACAGCGTCCGGGTCTTCGGCGTTGACGTGGAAGATCGGCACGGATTGGCGCTTGGCGATATCGGAAGCGAAGCGCGAAGAATGCTCCTCGGTAGGTTTGGTCGTAAAGCCGATCAGGTTGTTCACGATGATGTGAATTGTGCCGCCCACGGTGTAGGCCTTCAGATCCGCGAGATTCAGCGTTTCCGCCCAGATGCCTTGCCCCGCGAAAGCTGCGTCGCCGTGCATCACGATGGGGACGACTTTATTCAGCGTTTCCGGTGAACGGTCGACGTAGGGGCCGCGCAAACCGTAGCGCGTTTGCTTGGCGCGCACTCGACCCACGGCGACCGGATCGACAGCCTCCAAGTGGCTGGGATTGGAAACAAGATGGATGCCGATCTCTTTGCCGGCGCTGGTCGTGTAGGTGCCCGTCGCGCCCACATGGTATTTCACGTCGCCCGCGCCGAGGACGCTGCGAGGATCGACGTCTTCAAAGCCGGCAACCACTTCATGTGGCGTTTTGCAGGCCGCGTGGACCATTACGTTCAGGCGCCCGCGGTGACTCATGGCCATGACGGATTCCCGAGCACCATGTTCGCCGGCAGTGTCCAGGATGGAATCAAGCAACGGAATCAGCGCCGTGACACCTTCCAGAGAAAAGCGCTTGGTGCCGAGATAGCGCGCCTGCAAAACCTGTTCGAAAAGGTCGGCGCGAATCAAACGCTCGAGGATTTTATGTTCATCAATTTGGCCCGACCGGGCTTCGAGTCGCTCGGCGATCCAGCGGCGGCGTTCCGGCTCCGGCAAATGCATGAAATCGGCGCCCACCGTATTACAGTAAATGCCGCGGGCTTCCGCGGCGGCTTCGCCGGTCAGAGCATCCAGGTCAGGGTGCTTCACCGGCTCAAACAAGCCAAGGGGATCGAGAGTCGCTTCCAGGTAGCCCCAGCGGCGGAAAGCATCGAATATGGGCTCGCGATCTTCGTGGCTGGCTGTTTTCGCGAGACCGCCCGCCGCCGGTTTCTTGGCCGCCTTCGGCTTGTTTGTGGGGCGCTGTTCGTCGAGGGTTGTACGGTGGGCCATAAATCCAGCTCTATGAATCTTCTATTTTGCCACAGAACGAGAGGAGAAGCTCTTCCTGAGGCGGCAGCGGGCAGCGCCTAAATTTTTTTGTTGCCAACAGAACTAAGGGTTAAAGGATTTGATGGCAGCGACAGTAGCCGCGTCGAGGTTGTGGATCAGCGCGACCATCAGGTCGACAGTGTGGTCGAAGTCCCCGCGGTCGATGATGCCATTGTGCGCGTGGGTGGAGCGCGCCGGCACCAGCACGGTGGTGACCGGGACGCCGCTGCCATTCAATTTAATGGCGCCGGCGTCATCGCCGAAGCCCCGGACGAAATCGAACTGCAGCGGGATGTGCAGATCGGCGGCGACCCGCTTTACGTAGGCAACCAGCTTGCGATTGGGAATTTCGCTGAAGGTGTAAAGCATCATACCGGGACCGCCGCCGAGAACTTCCTGGGCCGCGTCGGGGCCGGGGCCGGGAACATCATTGGGAATCCCCACCTCAAGACCAAAGCCGACATCGGGGTTGATGACGCGAGCCGACGTTGCCGCGCCGCGCATTTCGATACTGCCCTCTTCCTGGACTGTAGCAACATAGAAAACCTGGTTGGGGTGCACAGCCTTGGCCAGCCGGCGCATTACTTCGAGCATGACCGCGCAGCCGACACGGTCGTCCCAAGCCTTGGCAAGGTAGCGATGGTTGGCCAGGATGGCGAAGTCGGAGACGGGCGCGACGGGATCGCCGGGCGAAATGCCCAGAGCAGCGACGTCTGCGGCATTGCGCGCACCGGTATCGAGAAAAAGCTCCTGCCGCTGAGCCTGGCCCTGCGCGTCATGCGGCGCGATGTGCGCGTCCCAGATGTCGGTGACGGCGGGCACCGCTCCCTTGGAGCCGATGATCACCCAGCGCTGGTCGGGCAACGCTCGGTCAAGCCAATAGCCGAGCATCTCCATGGAGATAAAGCCGTCGGGACGGATGCGGCGAACCATGCCGCCGAGTTCGTCCATATGGGCATCCAGCATGATTCGCGGGCCCGCGTCTCCTTGCTGCGCGATGACGGAGCCCAGACCGTCGTAACTTATCTTGTCGGTGAACGCGCGCATGCGATCGGTCATGATTTTGCGCACCGCTTCTTCATATCCCGGAGGGCCGGGAACTTCGGTGAGTTCTTTCAGGAGCTGCACAACGCGGTCCGCATCTTGCGTGGAGGCTGGCGGCCCCTGAGCGTGGATTTGGCTGGCCAAGCAGAAAGACAGCAGGCAGGAAAACATTCGCCTCATGATGGATGGCTTACCTCGTGGAAGATGATAGACGAAGGAATCGAGCGGGGGTACGGCAAAGTGCGCGAAGATGATGTATTCCGTCGGGCCCTGAAAGCCAGAGTATATTTTCCTCTCGCGATTCGCGAGTGCAAAGAAGCGCCCGGCGCGGCCAGCGATGCGCTTCCACATCGTAAATGCTGGGCATGGGCCGGCTACAGAGAGCCGACGGCGGATTCCAGGCGGCCGGCGATTTCGTCGGGGGACATGCCGGGCGGAAAAGTGACGGGCGCACCGATCCGCACGGTGATTTCGCCGAAATGCCCGAGGCGGCGATGTTCGCGCTTCATCTGCCAGACGCCGTCGAGTCGCATGGGAACCACGGGGATGCGCAGATTCTCTGCGAGCAGGCCGATGCCGGATTGAAACGGGGCCGTCTCGCCGGTGCTGGAGCGGTTTACTGCGCCTTCGGGAAAGACCAGCACGCTGTAGCCGCGGTCGACGGATTCGCCGGCGAAGCGGAAGCTTTCGCGAAAGCCGGAAAACTGCGGCAGCGGAAAAACGTTGAAGAGCAAAGTGGTCAGCCAGTAGCCGAGTTGATGGGCCCAGCGCTTGGCGAAGAACCAATCCCGCGGAGGGCAACGCATGTTTTGCAATGATTCGCCGCCCATGGCCGTGGCCAGGCGGTGGCGGAATCGCGGCGGCAAGGCGGCAAGAATCAAGCCTATATCGGCGCGGCGCGTGATGTGGTTGGAAACGATGAGGACGGGCCCAGGCAGGCTGAGAAGATTCTCGCGGCCCACGATGCGCGGGTGTCCCAGGATCTGTGTCGCGGGCCAGACGAGCGCGTAGTAGACCGCCAGCCGCAGCCAGCAAATCGGCTTGCGCTGCGTCCAGCGAGGATAGCGGTAGGCCGTGCGGCGAGCCGCTGGCTGTTCGAGGGCGAGCTCGACATCGGCCACGGTTTTGGCACTGGCAAAAACGGTTTCGTTGAGTTCCACGTGAAACCTTTCCTCCAGGGCGCTCAGGAGTTCCACGCGGTCCAGCGAGGAGAGGTTCATTTCCTCATCGAGGTCACGGTTTACTCGCGAGCCTCGACCTCTCGATGTGCTGAACTGTTTCAGCAGTTGGTCGAGCGCGGAGGACGAACGGAACTCCGTTTCGGGAACATTTCCCGGTCGCCCATCGAGGATTTGGGCGGCGCGCGAGGCGATGACGGAAAGCCGCGGCTTGCCGGTGGGTGTACGGGGAAAATCAAGGTCGGGCCAGACCAGCCATTTATGGATCTGCTGATACTCCGCGAGCGATGCGTTCCCGCCCGCGACGGCGGTTCGCGCCTCCTGATCTCCTGATTCCATCATCAGCAAGACCGCGTAAGGTTCGGCGCCGCCTGATCCGAACGGAACGACCGCGCAGTCTCTGACCGCGGGCTGTTTGCGAAGGGCAGCTTCGAGGTCCTCGGGATAGACGTTGAGACCGGCGGGCGTGACGATCACGTTCTTCTTGCGTCCCCGGAAGCGCAGACTACCTTGGGCGTCGAGTTCGCCAAGGTCGCCGGTGCGCAGCCAGCCTTGCTCACCCACAGGCCGGACGGTCCCTTGTTCCCAGTAGCCGCCGGAAACATTTTCCCCACGGACCAGGATTTCACCGTCTTCGGAGAGCTTGAATTCACGGCCCGGAAGAATTTTGCCGACAGATCCTTCCGTCGCGCGAAACGGGTGATTCAGGCTGATCAACGATGCAGTCTCCGTCATGCCATAGCCTTGAACGACGGCATAGCCCAGGCGCTTGAAAAAGTCCTCGGTTTCATTCGCAAGCGCTGCACCACCGGAGATAAAAGCCCAAAACTTCCAGCCAAAGCGGCGGTGAATTCGGCGAAACGCCCAAGCGCGCTTGAGAAATTTCCTGCCTCTTGCGTATTCCAAGGTGCGGTTCAGCCACTGTGATTTGCTCGGACCGGCGAATTCTCTCTCGATTCCCGCCTGCAGAAGATCAAGCATGCGCGGAACGGCGATGAGCGCGGTGGCGCTCTCTTGCTTTATGGTGCGAATAATTTCGGCGGGATTGCTGGACGATTCGAAAACTACCGCGGCGCTGAGGAGCGGCGGAACAAACAAAGCCATGAATTGGCCGAAGACATGGCTCAAGGGAACGAGCGTAACGAAGCGCAAAGGGTGAAACCAACGCTCGTATTTGCGATACTCATCGAGGCCACGCTCCAGCGGCTCGAGATTGGCCAGAAAATTGCCGTGGGTGAGAACGACGCCGCGGGGCTCGGCGGTGGTGCCCGAGGTGTACAGGATTTCGGCAATGGTGGTTCTTCTAGGACCAGCACCTGGGTCCACGCCGGTATCTGCCGGAGGGGCCAGGCGGTCTACTATCTCCGTGAAATCGTTGATGATCATTGACGGCGGCGCGCCAGGCAGCTCCCCCTGTTGGCGGTCACGCAAGATGAGCTTCACGCCTGCATCCTTGATGGCACGCTCGACGAAATCGGAAGATGCTGTGGAGTCCATAGGCACGACCACGGCGCCTCGCAATAGAATGCCCCAAAAGCAAGCGACCCACTGGACAGAATTGGGACCCCAGAGAAGGACGCGATCACCTGGGACCACGCTCCGTCCAGCGAGCTCATGACTCCAGAAAAGGGCCAAGGCGTAAAGTTCCGTGTACGTCAGCTTTTCCTGTCGGTAGCCGCGTCTTTGGATGACAGCGACGTCGCCACCGAAGCGGGCCAAGTCCGAGAAAAGACTCAGGAGATTTTTTCGTGGCATAAGCGCAGCAGCTTCTTGGTCTCTGATACCGGTCGATTCTACCCCGAAGCGGTGGTACAACCTTCGCGACCAGCTAGACGGTTCATTCGGGCAGGCGGAGGCATCCTCTATCGCAGTGCACGTGCCATGCCAGGAAGGAACAGGCGATTGCATCGGAGTAAAGGCAGACGAGTCGGAATCGCCGGTTCTCGGTTACAATAGTGGCTGGCGGTCTCGGGTGGATCGCAGCGACCCTGGGGCCCTGATACAGCGCTGTCCAATCTTGGAAATAAACAGGAAAGATGCCCGTACCAATTTCACAAATGTGGACGGTTGCGACCTACGTCCTGAAGCAAAAGCTGCGGGGACAGAAGCGCTACCCGTTCGTGCTAATGCTGGAGCCGCTGTTCCGCTGCAATCTGGCATGCGCGGGATGCGGTAAAATCCAATATCCCGCACACATTTTGAAAACGGAATTGAGCCCGGAAGAATGCTTCAAGGCCGTGGAGGAGTGCGGCACGCCGATGGTTTCGATTCCCGGCGGCGAGCCCCTGATGCACCCGCAGATCGAGAAAATCGTCGAGGGGCTGGTGGCGCGGAAGAAGTACATCTATCTATGCACCAACGCGCTGCTGCTCAAAGAAAAGCTTCCTCTTTTCAAGCCCAGCAAATACCTGACGTTCTCGGTGCACGTGGATGGGCAAAGAGAGCATCACGATTTTTCCGTTTGCCGCGAGGGTGGCTACGATCTGGCCATCGAAGGGATCAAGGAAGCGGTGAAACAGGGCTTCCGCGTTACAACCAATACCACGTTGTTCGACGGCGCCGATCCCAAGAGCGTCCGCGCGTTTTTCGACGAAATGATGGAGCTGGGCGTCGAAGGCATGATGCTCTCTCCCGGCTATTCCTACGACAAGGCACCCGACCAAAAGCACTTCCTCGGGCGGGCACGCACGCGGCGATTGTTCCGGGCCATTTTGTCGAATAGGAAGGCCAGTTGGCAGTTCAACCAATCGAAGCTGTTCCTCGAATTTCTGATGGGCAAGCGAACCTATGCCTGCACGCCGTGGGGCATGCCGACCTACAACGTCTTCGGCTGGCAGAAGCCCTGCTACTTGCTGCAGGACGGGTACGTGGACACGTTCCAAGAACTGCAGAGCGCCACCGCGTGGCAGAACTACGGCACGGAGTCTGGCAATCCCAAGTGCGCGAACTGTATGGTGCACAGCGGATATGAAGCTTCCGCCGTGGATCACACCTTCAGCGGCTTGGCGGGATTGTGGGCCACCGTAAAGGCTGAGTTGTCGACAAGATACCAAGATTCGGATGCCCTGGCGATGCTGAATGAACCGGCCAGGCCGGTGCATTCCTATAACCCTCTGGTGCAAATCCAAGCCGACAAGAGCCAGGTTGAGGAGACCCGCGCGTGACGGGTCCGCGGCACGCGGACCGGCCCAGCCACACGGAGGGTTCTCCGCTAAACCCCGACACGCTGGAAGTGGCCCCCGGCACCGTTCATGAAAGCGTCCAAGGGTGGGTGCCCAAGCTGGCCACGGAAGAAGAGTTGCGCGTGGCTCTCGAGAAAGCCTTCGACTATCGCGGTGATGTGACGCTAACTCTTAAAGATAATTCAAGAATCGAAGGTTACCTGTTCGATCGGACGACCGGGTCTTCTCTTACAACCAGTTTTGTGCGCGTTCTGCCCAAAGATTCCAACCAAAAGTTGAAGATCTGCTATGCCGAAATAGCGGCACTTGCCTTCACTGGACGCGACACGGCCGCGGGAAAGAGCTGGGAGGCTTGGGTGGGCAAGTATTGGGAAAAGAAGGCCTCCGGTGAGGGGGTCTTGACACTGGAGCCGGAATCCCTCGACTAATCGATACCTCGCTCTGGGTGTCGTCTCCGGCACGGAATTTCAGTTAACATCTTATTGTTCAACTACTTAGATGAAAGGCTGGGGCTGACCTCCCCGGGTTTCCCGGGTCCGTACCGTGGACAGGCAGCCCCTTTTGTGGTATCCTATCGTACAGAGTGTATTGCTCTTATATCGCCTTTTGACGCGGTCGGGGCTCTGCTGGTCCGACCTTTGCGGTCAGCAGGAATCCGATCAACTCGGGATCGCGCATGTGAGGTTGGCAAGTGAAGGAACAAGGCACCGTGAAGTGGTTTAACGCTTCGAAGGGCTTCGGGTTCATCCAGCGCCAGACGGGAGAAGATGTTTTCGTACACTTTTCCGCCATCGCGGTGGAAGGATACAAATCTCTCAACGAAGGTCAGTAGTGGAGTTTGAAGTGAAGAAGGGCCCCAAGGGCCTACAGGCTGAGAACGTTACTAGCCTTTAGCCTCTCCGCAGGAGGGCCCCTGACGGGTTCGGGGGACGTCTATCTGAACGAGATTCGAGATTATCGGCGTGCGGTCAAGGAGGACGTTGTGCAAGTGATGCAGGAAGGTCAGACCATCAAGCATGAAATGTACGGCCTGGGTATCGTAACCGCTTCTGACCAGGAACGCACCGCAGTGGATTTTGACGATCATGGCCCCAAGCTGTTCGTGACGAGCATTATGACGGCCGAACTGATCGGCGAAGCGCCCGCGACTCCGCCGAAAACCAAGCGCCGCCGTAAGGCTTCCACAGCAGCCAAGGCCGCCAAGAAAGCCGCAGCAGCAGCAGCCAGCCGCTAGTAAGACCTGTCAGTCAAACGGGACATCCGCGCGCCGAGCCAGCCCAGAGTTGCGTCTGCTGGCATTGCTCTCCCAGTCGCGCCGATTAGGAAAGGGTCTGCCGTATGCAGCGCTTGGTCATCGCTCTTGGAGTCATCCTTCTGGTTTTGGGTGTGATTGGACTGGTCCATCCCAATTTCAACTACCACCAACAGGAAGAAGTGGCCAAACTCGGTCCCATCAAAGCAACTGTGGACGAAGAAAAAACCACACAAATCCCAGCAGCGCTCTCGATAACTCTCCTGGTAGCCGGCATTGGGCTTGTTGTTCTCGGGCCGCGCATGAAGCACTAGCTTTGGCCATCGACACTCTCGATGGCTACCGCACCGGCCCGAGCGGTTGCTCACAGTTGCATGGCGGAAGCCATACCCGGGCATACCTCTCCGGTCGAACTCACAGAGGAGGCATGATAAAGAACAGGCCACTCCAAAAATTGCCCTAAAATTGCTGGTGTAACTTAGTCGGCGATTCCGCCTGGTCTTGCGCGTGGTAAGAGGAGCGCACCAGCGGGCCGGCTTCGAGGTGCCTGAAGCCCATGGCCTCGCCCAGCACTTTGTATTCGGAGAATTCACCGGGATGAATGTAGCGAACGATGGGTAAATGATCGCGAGTGGGTTGCAGATATTGTCCGAGCGTCAGAATGTTGGTACCCTGCGCGGCGAGGTCCTGCATGGTAGCGAGGACTTCGTGCTTTTCTTCCCCCAGCCCGAGCATCAGACCAGTCTTGGTCGGAATTTCAGGATGTGCCGCCTTGGAACGGCGCAACAGTTCGAGCGAGCGCTCATACACCGCGCCTTTGCGGACCTGGCGATAGAGGCGCGGCACGGTTTCGGTGTTGTGGTTGAGAATATCCGGACGCCCGGCAAGCACGACGTCTAACGCATTCCAATCACCGCGAAAATCAGGAATGAGCACTTCGACTTTGCAGCCGGGGACGCGGCGGCGAATCTCTTCGATGGTACGCGCAAAGAGGTGCGCGCCGCCGTCGGGCTGGTCGTCGCGGTTCACGGAAGTCACGACCGCGTAGCGCAATCCCATCTTGGCCACCGCTTCCGCCACACGCAATGGTTCTTCTTCATCCGGCGGCCCGACCGGCTTGCCCGAAGGCACGGCGCAGAAGCCGCAAGCGCGTGTGCAGATGTCCCCCAGAATCATGAACGTCGCGGTACCGTGCTCCCAGCACTCGCCCATGTTCGGGCAGCGCGCGCTTTCGCAGACGGTGTGCAGATCGAGCGTGCGCATGATGCGCTTCAGATCCTGGTGGCGCTGGCCACCGAAAAATTTGACGCGCAGCCAATCCGGGCGGGGAGGTGGGCCCGGCGAGGGCCACGGCACCGCCGGGGTATTCGAGATGATGTTGAACGGTGTGGTCACGGGGCTAAGCGCCAAACCTTTATTTTACGCTTATCGAAGCACACGGTACAAACTGCGTTCTGTTCCACCAAGCCGTCTCCCCACCACAAAAGTATGGACCCTGGAGTCTATTTGAGGGTCCAGCACTTTCATAGACGGATGAGCAACCTTACGGTTGAGAGCAAAGTTCATTTCCTGTCGTATACTCAAGCGGAGCGAGAAGACGATGAAGCTCTTTGTCCCTGCCTTGTTTCTCGAACTCTTCCTTGCAACCATGGCGTCCCCGCAGACGACTTCGCGCAACCTCCCCGAGAGACCCAAAACCGAGGAATGCGGGATTTCGGGGATGGTGGTGAAACTGGCAGGGAGCGAGCCGTTGAAAACTGCGACGGTACAGCTTCAGAGCCTGCAGGATCTTGCACACACCATCTCGGTGCTCACCGACGTGGGTGGCCGCTTCGAGTTGAAGGGAATCGATCCCGGGCGTTACCGGCTGAAGGTAAGCCGCACAGGTTTTGTGACCCAAGAGTACGGCCAGAAGACCGCCAATGATCCCGGAGCCGAGATTCGTCTACATCCAGGGCAAGACCTACACGGCGTTCTTTTCCGTCTCATTCCCTGGGGCGTCATCGCGGGGAGAGTCCTGGATGAGGAGGGCGAGCCTCTTCCTTGGGCACAAGTCAGCGCTTTACGGGAAATCTATTTTAACGGCAAACGCAAGCTGTCTCCAGAGGTGCTCGTACCCACGAACGATCTTGGGGAGTATCGCCTCTTTGGCTTGAAACCGGGCCGATACTTTGTCAGCGCCAAGTATCGGCCGGGTCTACACGTGGTAGGCCGGGGAGAAGTGCGAGAAGATGAAGGGGACCATTCCCGGCCGGAATTCATGCCCATCTTTTACCCCAGTAGTCCAGACCCAGCGCGGGCTTCAACGATTACGCTCAAAGCAGGAGAAGAGCTTCCCGCTGTCGAAATTCTGTTGCGGCCAGTGACCACCTTTGAGGTCCGCGGCCGCGTGTACAACCTGGTTGCGGGCAGGCGTTCAAATACCGGAGTCATCGTTCAGCTGGAGCAACGCAACAGCAACGTGGCTTGGGGTTCGCCCGACCATCAGTCAATGGTCGAAAACCCAGACGGCTCTTTTGAGATTACCGGGGTGCTGCCTGGCTCTTACACGCTAAGCGCCTTTTGGTTTGAAGATGGGCGGCGATATCAGGCGCGACAATCCATCGAAGTAGGCAATGCCAATGTGGAAGGCGCAAATCTCACCATCACCCCGGGGATAACCGTTCCCGGACGAATCGTCTGGGACGGGAAGGCCAGCATGGATCGGGATGAACTCCTCGTCAGCATCGCTCCGACGGACTCAAGAATCTCTTTCTATGGGCCCGCCAGGGTCACGGGAAACTCATTCGTCCTGAAAGACGTTTTCGACGGAACCTATCGTTTGGGAGTGCTGGGGCAATCGAAGGACTGCTACGTTAAGTCCCTTCGCTACGGATCGAGCGATGCGCTCCAAGGAGGTTTCACCGTTCTCCGTGGCATCCCCGCATCCCTTGAAGTAACTATCAGCTCGCGCGGCGCTCGCGTTCAAGGGGCGGTCACCGACCGGGACAATCTTCCCGTCACCGGGGTGTGGGTTGCGCTGGTGCCGGACGAGGCCCACCGAGATCAATCCCGTCTCTATCAGAAAGCGGCCACAGATCAATACGGACGCTATCTTCTGAGAGGGATTGCACCCGGCGAATACAAAATCTTCGCTTGGGAGGAAGTCGAAGATGGTGCCTGGGAAGATCCAGATTTCCTCACTACATTTGAAGATCGCGGGCAGAAGATTTCTGTCCAAGAAGCGGACACCAAAACGATAGACATTGTCGCCATCAGGACGAAAAGCCCTGAATAATTGAGGACCAAAAGCAGCAGGACTATAGCGGCTGCCGCGAAGATCGGATGAAATCGCGCAGAACGGTAACGTTGGGGCCGTAAGCGCCGATGCGCCCGGCGTCCACAGGCAGACCGAGACGCTCGGCAAGATCAAGATCCACACCCGCGTCGTCCAGCTCCGACAAGCTGAAACCCTGCGCCGGCAGCACGCGATTCAAGCCCGTCGAGTAGACCGGCCGCGGCGGGCGCCGATGCCGCCAGGGGCGGCGCGCCAGCTCGTAAAATCTTTCCCAATCGCGTTTGTGCCAGGTCGTCATTCTACGTTTGACCGTGAACCGTTCACCTGCTGATATATTTTCCTCGTCCCTTTTGATGCACGCCCTGCCGATAAGGTTCACCACTCCGTAGCCGCGCATCTCTTCAGTCAGGCACGGCACCCATATTGGCAGGCCTATTCATATACTTCATAAGACCGCTGGCAAGGCAATTTCCTTGTCGCTTGTTTCAAACCCGTTACCAGAGGAATTGTCTCGCGAATCAGGCCGAGGGAGACGGAGCGGGATCGACCTAACCAAATCGGTTGCATGCTGCGGAATACTACTAGCCTGGTGGGTATTCCCTAGCGCGATGTCCGCTCGCGAAGCCTCGTCCGCGGACAGCACTGGCCGCCCCCCAATGATTAGACGAGTTGAACCGGCGGAGGTGAGAACCGCAACGAACAATGAATGATTGACGCAGAGATACCACTCAGGATTCCCTGAGAGGGACCGAGGCGCCCAGGCCAGAGCCGGGACGCTGTGCTTTCAGATTCGCGCGTGCTTGCTTACCAGCGATTACCACG
>Ga0209027_1000199_pt1 | contig 19353 bp, 17 predicted proteins | sample GraSoi013_1_20cm_3_FD_185821 | JGI IMG/M metagenome (GOLD analysis project Ga0209027, IMG submission 185821) | Grasslands soil microbial communities from the Angelo Coastal Reserve, California, USA - Sample 09_27_2013_1_20cm (SPAdes) (version 2) | ecosystem: Environmental > Terrestrial > Soil >...
TTGTGCAGCTTACGGACTGAGTGTTGTAGTACGTCCCGGTACCTGGCGTACAGACGGGCGTGCTCGCCTGAGGGGCGCCGCCGCCCAGAGAGAACGCACCCATATCCCATGTGCCAGTGGACGGGCGAGCGTTCCCCGAGTAGTCAGTGCAGAGTGCTGGAACCTTGCTGCAATAGCTAGTGAGATTCACTCCCGTGCGAAAAGCAGCCGAGGAAGAACTACTCAACTGGTAAGGCGGAGTGCTGGCTGCATTCAAAAGCGGGTTTGCACTGGTACTGTGCGAGTCTAGCCCCGTCGCGGACTGCCAATTCGACAAACTCGTCTCCAAACTGCCTTGGGAATCGCCCAACTCATAGCAACTGGATATGTCGTTATAATCGCTCGCGGTAATGCTGGCACCGCTGTTCAGCGTGAGTCCGACGTAGCAAGTAGTGAAGATATTGTTGAAAAGTATGCTTCCGGTTCCGTTCTGGACGTAGGCCGACCCTCCACTGCTCGAGCCAGCCCGACCTACAATCGTGTTATTGAGTACGTAGGCACTAGAGGACCAATCGTAGAGATAGCCATCTGCCGGGTATCCAGCCCCTACGTTGTAGAAAATGTTATTGAAGATGTAGGCGTTCGTGATGGTCCCGGAGGACTCTGACAGGTAGAGATAGCCCGTCATGGTAGTCATGTTGCCATAGACGAGATTGTTGTAAACCTGCAGTCCGTTGACTTGCGCTCCGCTTCCCGTGGCGAACACGGAAATGCCACCATGGGAGTTTTGATTCGCGGTCTCGTCCCAGTTGGACCAATCATGAAGCACATTGCCATAAATCAAATCAGTGCTCAGGATGGCGCTCGTTCCCCCGGCCTCCGTTGTGATGCTCCAATTGCAGTTATAGGCAGTATTGTTGAACACCTTGACGTTGGTGCTCGTCACTGATGCCGCGGACTCGTAGTAGATGCAACCATAAGCGTCGTGGACTGTGTTGTTGTCGATGGTCACATTCGACCCGTAAATCCATTGGATACCCCAGGTGTCCTGCGTGCCAATCTCATCGTTGGGTGACGCGGCATGAACGTAGATATTTGAGACGGTCATGTCCTTGATTTCTGCGTTCGAGACATTTACAAAATAGATTCCAGAGGTAGGAGTATATTGATTGGCAAGACTTGTACCGTTTGCTGTTGCGCTGATGCTCCCATTTGTTCCGCCGTCTACGCGGATGTAACTCTGGCCGTTGGCGTAGATGAAGCCATTCGGGCCCCAATACGGAGCCGTTGCATTTGCTCCGGCCTCAAATTTAATGGTTATGGAATTTCCGGAAGTACCACTGCCACTCAGGGTGATGGGCCCGCTCGATCCAGCAGGCATTGAAAAAGTTCCACACAAGTGATACGTGGTCCCTAGAGCATTATAGGAAACTGCGACGTACGCAAGTGCGTCCGCGCAGTCCGCGCCAGTGTTTTTGCCAGCGGAAGTCTGAGCGACGTAAACATCAAGATTAGTACTTTCTTTGATTGCCACATAAATGACTGCATAAGCTGCTGTAGTACAGCACAGGGAAAACGTAGGTGCTGTGGTTGAAGTCGTGTTCAGTAGATCGGCGGAACCGAAATAGACGTCTCCGATATTTGCGTCCCCGTAGGTTGTCACACCCGTTGCATAGTCTGATCCGGAAGCGAAAGACTGAACGATCACATCGTTTGTTCCGGAAAGAACAGGAGAAATACCATTAATCGATGTAGCGACATTTAAAGGGTGACTATAAGTTCCGATGTTATCTAAACTAACCGCAGGCCCGGTGTAGGAGTATTCGCGGAAATCCATTTCCGCGCCTTCGGGCACCACCGAGCTCCATGCTCCCGTGATTGAGATAACCCCTGCTGGAAGAGCAAGGTTATATGCACAACCCGTAGTTCCGTAGACTCCCTGAAACAAATAGCATCCACCGGAACCAGAACTTCCGGGAACAGTCCAAATGCCACCCTGATTGTCGGTAATGCTTGTGACCCACGTTTTTGACGACGACAAGAGTGTAATCATCACGATTCCAAAATGTCCGGAACCGGTGGGAGCCACTGTTAAGGTGCAGGTGTTGACAGTCTTAGAGCAACTTGAACTGTTAGTCTGCGGATGTTGAATCTCCGTGATTGTTGCCCGCGCGGGAAATGCGAACACAAGAAACAATCCAATACTAAAAACCAGTCTTTTCATTAGTGCACTCTGCTCCCAATGTGCCAATGGCAAATGCGGCGTTGCTCTTGTCCGTCAGTGTAGTTATCTAGGGATGGTGGTACTAAAAGCCAGGAATGCGAACACGACGACGATCTGTCACGCCCCATCCTCGTCAATCTACGGTAAAGGATAGGAGCACTCGAGAAGAAAACCCATAGTGAAACGGTACTCGGCAAAAAGTTGCCCATTTTTTGGGCATGTTAGTACGAAGGTACTGGCCCGACGTGGTCACACTTCATCTGCTTAATCGCACAAATCGAGGTACAGCCACCGATGCGCCGGGCTTCAACGTCCCCACGAGCTGTCAATTCCCACTGAACGCTTCCACCCCAGCCGCGTCTCTTATCGACTGTTTGCCCCGAAGCGTCCACCCATTCTTCGCGTCCTTAAACATTCGATGGCTTGAAAGATCCTTGATCCTTTCTCAAGGGTTCCGGAAGATGACAAGGTGCAGAAATCCATACACGCCTCTGAACCTCACTTCGTAATTTTCAAGAAATGTGTGCTTAAATGCGTTAGAGGCCGAAATAATTATGATTTCGACTGATCAGCTAAGGTCCCAACCCCTTGCCAGTTCCGGCAATTCGAATGACGCGATAGTTCCTTTCAACGTATTGGAGACTCGCAACCAGGATTTATGCCGGGCTTTTTCATGGATCTTTCATGCGGACCCGTTAGCGGCGCTGCGTCGTGCGCTACAGGAATGGACACAGGTGGAAGATGTATCCTTTGCTCCGTCCGGAGAGAGCGCCATCGCGCAGATCTTGTCGTTGTTGCCGCAACAGGAAGTCGTCATGCCGGCATGGATTTGCCATCAGGTGAAGATAGCGGTTAGGGTAGCTGGCAAACGCATAACCTATGTGGATCTTTGTAAGGGCGGCATCAATGCCACGTCAGCGGAATACGCCGAAGTGGCTCGGCCAGGGCGAATTCTGCTAATTGCACATCTTTTTGGTGTGCCTACGGATGTCGCAGCCATTTGCGAACTGGCCAAGAAACGGGACTGCGTAACGATCGAGGATGCCGTGCCCGCAGTCGGAGGGCGACAAGATGGGCGTCTCTTCGGTACTTTTGCGGATTTCGGGGTTTTCAGTTTTGAGCAATCCAAGCGAATTCCAGCGCTTCGCGGTGGGTTCATTGTCGCGAACAATCGACAATTGATAGCGCGCGAGAAGCTGGAAAGGTTTCGTGTCGTGGAAACCTCGTCCGTGATGCCGGTTCTCGCTCTAGCGAAGGCTTTTACGCAAAACCTCGCAACCAATCTCTATATTTACAGGGCGTTAACCGCCAAGTTACTACCCTTACGCCCTTTAGTTTGGCGGGCGCTTAGGGCTGCAAAGGGGGGTAAGGTTTCGCCCATTCCTCTGATCCACACCGGTGATGGGCAACAGGTGGAAAGCAACTCGCCCATGCTCGCCCCTCGCAATCCCTTTTACACACGAGAGATCCATCCCTACCAAGCCAAACTGGCACTGCCACTGATCATGAGAATTGAGAAGATCGCCGAAAAGATCGCGCGGCTCGCTGCCGTCTACGTCGACAATTTTCGTGATACCCCTATCGCGATGTTGCTTCCTCACGAATGCGATATGTCCAGTTTAATGCGTTTTCCCATTGCTTTTCCTGGCAAGGCTCGCTCGCAGATCTTGAGGCGCGCGCAGAAGCAAAGTATTCATCTTAAAGTCATGTGGTCCGAGGAAGCGAACTGCGAAGGATTGCCAAATTCACTTTGGATTGCACGAAACCTTGTCTTACTGCCTCTATATACTGCCCTTTCAGAAAGATCGGCCGAGTGCCTAGCTCGGACACTCGTGGAAATTGACCGAAGCACTCCTCTCGGCTAGAGGGGCAGAAACAGGTTCTCGGGCCAACGAATTTCCTAAAGCCACTCACCGCAACGGTACGCGAAAAAAGCCTGGCCCCAGATAGTTCCCGCGTACGACTTGTGAAAGGCACCATCTTTCGCGATGGCTGATACACATTCGCTCTGGGGCCACCCGAGCCGCTCTGTGTAGATCAGGGTCAAAGGCTTTTTTAGCGCGGCGGCTCTTGCCTCCAATTTCGCCAGGACGGTAAGCAGAAAATCCAACGAAAACGCGCGGTATATAAAGAAAATATCGTCTACGGAATAATCACAATAATGTAGGACATCGCCCTCAATGATGTTGATAGGCGGCTTTCCGGCTCTCGGTATGCGGCATTTCGCAACATTGTCTCGAGCAACCTTACAGAGTTCCGGAGCCAGCTCAACTCCGGTCACTCTCTCAAATCCATATTCGGCAGCGATTAGACAGGCGCGGCCCAGACCGCAACCCAGGTCAACGAAAGCGCCTGAGGCCGGAAGATCCAAGATTCTGAGCAGCTTACGAAGTCCCCAGGCATTCACTGGCCCATAGGAGGTTGCATCTTTTAATCTCAACGGATCAAAAGAGGTCTCGGAAAGCTCGACGTGGCCACTGGTCCGAACTCCGTACCAGCGATCGAACGAGCGTATGTGCTGATCATCAGCCATGGCCGCGCAAACTGAGAGAGTCTGCCTAGGGCCATAGTGTCGGAGAAGAAGCAAGAAGCGCTTCGAAGCCGTCGAGGTAGTAAGATTTCCGAATAATTTAGTCATAGATAAATGGTATGAGAGTCACCCTCTTGGCAGGCGAAAATCTGCAGAGAATTTGAATTGCTCTGTGAGACCTCTCGAGCTTCGCGCCCTCCACCCCTCCATTTCCTCAGAGCGTGAACCCCATCGGCCATGGAGACGCCATGTTCGGCATGGACCGCTCTCGAGGTTTACAAAACCTCCCTGCTGTCGCTAAATCGGGTGTTGCTGGGGTTAGGGCGACTGCATCGCGCGAGAACTGAGTAGTTGTTGTTACTGTGACCATAAGCATGTACCAAACGAATTTGGTCTGATCGAAATAATCAACACCGACGAAGGCCATGGTCTGGGAGAATAACGCTGCTCCCAGAATCCAGAAAAGCCATTCCCTTTCTTTGTCCCCTTCTACTGCTTTCCTTGCTGTTCCGATCCATCGATAGCAAACGCAGAACATCGCAATGAAGCACGCAAAGGCGATCAACCCTCCATTTTCGCCTTCCAGAATGTACTGATTGCATTGGTCCCACATGTCGTAGCCCCAGTTCACGTTTTCATGTGTGCCCACCAACCACCAATCGGAAAAATGGCGAATGAAGTTGTCGATCAGCACAGCTCGATGATTCCCTGTCGAACCCCCGGAAAGATCGATGCGGCCTATGAGAAACCACACGGGAGCCTTCATCACGAGATGGAGTCCCACCAATGTTGTTACCATTGCCCAGCGAAGTGCCCGCATATGAGCCCGGATGGGCCACAAGCAGAGCACAAATATCCCCCCCATTAGAGCCATGATGGGAGTGCTGGTCGAGGCGAAATACGCCATCACTATGCTCGCAATAAGCCCAATCAGTGGGATAAACCAAGTCTTTCCTCGTTTCCACAACCACAGAAAGAGGCAGAATGTGGTGGCGCCGAAAGCCCCTGCCAGAAGAGCGTGACCAAAAAAGGCCTGAGACCGGACGCGTCCTTCACGGATCTCAGGTATGAGGCGGACGGCTCCCAAAAAAGCAAAAAGGTTGTGTCCCATTAACTGCTCATAAATCATTCCCGCAGCAGCGATCACCGCTACAACCGCGAATGCCTTTACTACGCGAAGAATAGTTTCCTGGTTCTCGACGAGACAACGGAACAAAAAGTATCCTCCCAAAGCATCCCACAGAAAACCGATCTGATTGGTTACTGCCGCAACTTGCCCGTACAAAAGAATCGTTGCCAGCGCCCGATAGCATGCCCAGACGAGGAATAACTTGTCGAGGACGGTGAATCCGCCGGGCAGAAGCCTCTGCGATGAAGACAACCGTGATATTCCCACACGTATCCAGGCCAGAATAATTAACAGCCGGGACACGTACAAATGGAACCCGCCAATGTACCAATTCTGTCCATAGGGGATGAGCAACATCCCCAGCAAGAGTGGTACGATCGCATACTTTCGCTTGAGCGTGAACGTCAGGACAGCAATCAAGCCAACCACGCCTAGCACCACCGGATGGATGGTACTGGCAGTAGAGCCACCGCCAAACGGTGCGAATCCCGGATCGTAAATCGATTCCTGCATGTCTTTGTTGCTTCCTATTCGAAGCCAATCGATACTTTATTCCCGTTGCACAACGACTTGCTTTAGGTTCGAAGTGCCAACTCCTCAACACTCCAGATCATTTCTCCTTTGCCCATTGGTCCGTAACAGGGTCATATCGCCGCACAACGCTCGCAGGATTTCCAGCAACCACGCAATAGGGCGGAACACTCCGCGTGACGACTGAGTTGGTTCCAATCACGCTGTTCCTTCCTATCACTAGTTCCCCAGAAGTGCAGATGATCGCCGCCCCATATCCTATCCAGCAATTACGCCCGATAAAAACCTTACCGCCGGCAGTGATCCCCTGCATGTAAATAGGTGAGTTAACGTCCGAGAATTCGTGGCCGTGATCCGCTATTAATACTCCCGGGCCCAATAGGACATCTTCTTCCAGACAGATTTTGTTTTTCGCTGAAATCATGCACCGGCGGCCAATTTTGCACCTATTCCCGATGACGAGTACCGGCGTGGGGTCGCTCGACACTTCGGGAATATTCAACCAATTGCCTGGTCCTAGATAAACGGAATCTCCAATCTCGATGCGGTTTGAAATTGCCTTTCCAATTTCACAAGTATGGTGGATCGAAACGTGATGGCCAAATCGGCCGAAGGGAAACGTCATCTTCATCCAAATTGTGTTGAGTTTGGTTAGCACGTAGCTGAACCACTCTAGAACATCATCCCTCTGTCCGGAATAACTTGTTGACACGCTTGTTGAACCAATGACCTTTCCTATTTGTTTGCTAGGAGCCCACGTTTTCGCCCCGGCAGAAAGGCCAGCAAAAGGGTCTGCCGTTCAGCCCCGGAGAGTGCCTTCGTCAACAAGACCGCTGGCCAAGACACGATCAAGCAAGCGATTCCGATTTTAGCGAGTCTCTCGAAAGCCTCTATGCGATCAGTCATCCTCCACGGCAGAGGAACCTTAGCGGCGAACGCTCCAGCCGTAACCAGCAGCAGGGTTGCGCCGAGAATCCTTAGTGTATCTTGAGTCAGAATCTTGATGCTAAACCCCCGAAAGGTAGATGACATGGCAAAAAACATGAAAATGACGCCAATCAGCTCCGCCACTGCCATCCCGGCCAGCACCCCTTCGAAACCGAGCGTGTTCTGAAATCTCGCGACTATGAGGATTACCACGATTCTCAGAACTTGCCTGATGTTGTCCAGCAGAGCTCGGCCTGTTGCTCTATAAAGAACCAACTGGAGAAGCGATATGGCTCTGAACTGCCCCGCGATTGCGGTCAGGCAGATTACCCTCATGAATTCCGGCGCTGTTTGACCAGTCCATGCCATGACCATTGTTGGGCCAAAGGCACTAACCAGCGCTAGAGGAGGGATGGTCAGCGCGAGCGCCATTTTGAACGCTTTAGCGAGAAAAACCCGAATCTGTGCCAATTCCCGTGACGCGAAAACCAGAGCACCTCCCGACAGAATTGGCAGGATCAATGCGTCCTGCGCGATAAGTGCGGACGTGACTAATCTTGATGCCACCGCGAAAATGCCCGCGGTTGTGGCACCAAAGAATTTCAGAAGCACCAGCGGCACCACTGCCCCGTATGCCAGCTCTAGTGTATTTACCATTTGATAACTTCCCGCATATCGAATCAGTTCCGGAAAAGCACTAAATTTGAAGTGTGACAGGCTGACCTGCATTTGCGGAACGACCCGATGCGATGCCCAGTAGCAACACAAAACCAGGATAAGCTCGGACGCCGCCATCACAAAGGTCATAGCGAGCAGACCGTACCCCAAATTGAGTAGTGTTATGATTGCCCCGGCCTCCAAGATAGTCAGAATTGTGTTGAATTTCCTCGTCAGGTCAATTCGGTGACCACCCATGACAATTGCTTCAAAGGCCGATCCAAAATTCGAGATTGCGTAAGTCAGGGCAATAACGGTGATGGAAGCCGATGCCGCGGCGTGGAATGGAAGAGGGACGCCGAATAGCCCTGCTAGCTTCCCTGAGAAAATCGCCGCCGGTATTAGTCCTGCGACAGAAAGCAACAACATTGAGATGCTGCCAGTGCTTAACAAGATATTTGCGGGCTTATAGTCTCCCGTGCCGGTAGCCTCAGCAACGTATTTTTGGAACGCTGATTTAATCCCCGCTGTGCCGAACCGCATATAGCCCGCAGTCACCATGATGATGGACCAGATCCCGTATCCATCCAGTCCCACGTGATGGATGACAACAGGAACCGTGATCAGACGAGTTGCGATCTGGACGCCGTTGGCGATCACACCAAAAAGGGTGTTTTTGCCAATCAACGACGCCAGAGCACGATTCGATGCATGGCTTGCAGTAGTTTGGGAATCTGGAATCAGAGTTTGCATGTTAGCAGGTTGGGATTGTAGGGGACTCAAGCCCCGCGCAACGTTTTTTTAGCCGAGAACCGCGCTCGTATGTTTCTCGCCACAGCTTGCGCGTAAGGCTGCCAACAATACGCCCCGGCGATCTTTAGATAGAACTCTAATAGCCAGTCCCACGGATCAGTCGACACTCGGCCCACGACAAACTGGGCTCTTCCGCCCGAGACAAGGACAGGTTCTGTAGTGAACACATGTTCATATCCGGCTTCTTGGCATTGGCGCACAGTTGAGTCGTTGAAATCTCCGTGCGGGAAACTGAACAGCGTGATCGGCCGATGCAACAAGGCCTCCAACCGTTCACGTGAAAACTTGATCTCCTCGCCTGCCGCTTCCCAGCTGAGCGCGGTGAGATACGGATGTGTCAAGGTATGAGACCCCACATTTATCGAATAGGGTAAACTGCCCAGTTGCGCTGACGACATCACGCGCTCCTTCGGAAAGTAGTATCCTTCACCCCATCCTGGATTGCACCCGAATGCATCAGCGACCGCGAAAACGGTAGCGGGAATTCTCAAACGCACCAGGACGGGAACTGCGTTTTCAGCAAAGCTCTCGAGCGCGTCATCGAAGGTAAGTGCAATAGAATGCGTATTTGCAGGCAAATCGTCGATGCGCGTGATATCGATCGCTGCTTTCTTATCCGCAACGATTCGCATCTGTTGTTCGAACCGCTTTCTATAAGGGCTGGGAACGTTGTGGTAATACAACACCACGCAGGTTCCAGTGCGATTCGGAAACAACAGGCAGTAAAATCGATTTCTAACAAAATATAGAATACTGATACCAAGCTTGATTATCCGAATGGAAAATCGTGTAGGCGAACGTTTGGTTACTTCCGGAGTGGCGCTCATGATTCAGGAAAGATCTCTACGTTTTGGTCCAGATTATCTTGATCCCGTTTCCATTCCACGAATGTCCGTCCCAAGATTGACATTTTCCGTGCGACACCGAAAAAGTGAAGCCCGGTTTTGTTCAACGAGGTCAATTGGGTGCGGTTCCATTCAGCAACCTCGATGTAAGCCCGAGTTTTGCCTTCCAGGGACAATTGACCCAGAATATGGGTTACCAATGACGGATTGATTCTTCGTCCGCGGAACTCTGGAAACACCAAAAAATCAAAAAGGTGCACATCGTTCACCCCGAGCGGCACATAGTGCGGTCTCATCGTGTGGCCCGTCAAAGTCCAGCCGTAACCCGCAAGTTGCCCTTCCGATCGAATCAGCCACAGTGTTGCTCCCTCTCTGAACCGCTCCTCGAGACTCTGGTGGGCAAGCCGCGGATTCCAGAAACTTACGATCCGTTGCAGATCTTGTTTGCCAATCTCATTTTGGCTCTGTTTCCTCTCGGCCTTCAGGTGATTTGGCCAATTATATATCGGATCTGTTATGGGAAAGTTTTGGAGGTCGTAATAGAAGAGTACCATTCGACCAGCCAAAAAGAATCTTCGCAATCCGAGGACAGATCGATCTAAAGTCGCCCGAAACCCGTGGCGTCTGCAATAGTTGACCAACCGCGAGAATGAATCAGAAATGAACAAGTTAGGTTCCGGGATCGGAGGATTCTTGCTTTTTGGCTGCGTTATCGCTACCAGCGCTAGCAAGGACTACGGTTTCGCAAATTCTCATTGGATTTCCCGAGGCGTTGACGATCTCACGGAACGGGAAGTAGCAGAGAACAGACTTCGCACAAGATGCTTGAAACCCAGGACCGCCATCATCACCAATTTGCCGACTGGCCCATGGTGCTTTTCCCAATAGTGCAAAACCGCCCGCTCCTGCTCGACGGCAAACCTCGCCGGATCATTCGCAGAGCTCCCGCCACGGTAGTGGATAGCCTGTGCGCCCGGAAAAAAGACTATCCGCCAACCTGCATTCCAGCAGCGCCTACACCAATCGACATCCTCTGCGTAAATGAAGAAATCCTCGTCCAGCAAGCCCACGTCTTCAAACGAATCTTTCCGCACCATCCAAAAACAACCCACAAGGACGTCGACATCCAATTCTCGATCATGGGGGAAGAAGAACATATGCTCCCCACTGAAGAAACTGTTCCTCTGGAAGACCTTCGCTAGTCCGCTCGCTTCGCAGAAATTATTCCAAACTGTGGGAAACCGTCGGCACGAGCTTTGTAGACTCATGTCTCGATTCAGGACTCTTGGACCAACATTGCCTACATCCGGATGTCGATCCAGGTAGTCTGCCAAGGGGTCGAGGCAATTGCCCAGAACCCTTGCATCGGAATTAATCAGGCTGATGTAGCGGCCCCTGCTCTCACGAATTCCAATGTTGTTCGCCTTCGCGAAACCAAGATTCTGATTACTTTTGATCTGCCTGACTTGTGGGAAAGTAGCTTCAACCATCTCTGGCGAACCATCCGTGGAAGCATTATCCACGACAATGATTTCTGTGCTATAGGAAGTCGGTGAATCCGCCAGCGATCTTAGACACTCGCCCAGAAAGTTTTTAGCATTCCAGCTAACAATGACGATCGAGATGTCCACGGTAGCAGGTCGCAGCAATTTAGTCTTCCGATGATCTTTGCGGTTCAATTTGCTTTATTCCTCTTCAGATGTAGGCATACTACGCGTGACCAAGCCGCAGCTGAAAGCGCCGCCAGCCATCACTTAGCAGTTGGCCGGTTTTAACCAGGGCCAGGCTCATGCTGTTGTCGCACCTCGTCATGGCCCCAATATGAGACACTTCCACGCCCGAAAAACCCCGTTTGAAGTGATAGACTCCCGGGTTCGCTTCGGGGTCGATCCCGCCAAGATCGTAGTACCGGACACCTCTTTCCCTGAGGGAGCGAATTAGGGTCCAGTGCAGGAGATACGCCCCCTTCAGCTTCATGCCCTCCTCATTTGTCGCCCCGAGCAGATAGATTGCCGATTCCCCGATCGCTGAGCACACGACGCCAGCCAGTGGCTTTCCTTCTTGCTGACAGATCATCACTCTCATGCGTTGATTTTCTGGAAGGCTCTCCTGGATGCGGCCGAATTCTTCGATACTCACTGTCTTCTTAAATTTCTTTCGCTCCCACATTTGGGCGTATAACTCACAGAAGGAGCCGTACTCGTTCATACCCTCTCCCTCTATCACAGTAAGATTATTTCTTTCGGCTGCGTTCAGTTGATTTCGCCATTTTTTGTCCAGATTCTTGCGCAACTCGTCAAGCGCAGGTTCGAGGTCAAGAACGAGCGTTCTGTATCTCGCGGAACTCAGCCCGCACTCGCTATCATATTGGGAGAAGGCAGCTTGAAATGCATCCGCCCGGGTCGAGCCGGAGAACGCATTCGGTAGAATTTCCAGATAAAGCCCCCTTTTCCCGACGTACTCTTCGCGAAGAGCCGCCGCCAGGTTTTTTGCAACCTCAGGGTCGATTGTTTTTCCACGAGTCTGGAAAAGCGGGCCCCACCTCAAGTATGCAATTCCCATCCTCAGATTTGCCGGCCGGATGATCCTTAATTGAGCTATTCCGGCCACTTCGCCATCTCGTTTCAGGACCACATGACTGAGGTTATGTTTTCCCCATCGGACTGCGCCGTATGACCAAGTCTGATAGATGTTCGCATCGGCGAACCTGCCCACAAGTTCGGACCAGTCCGATTCCGTGACGCTATCAATCTCGACTTTGTATCCGGGTATCTTCATTCCGTAGATTCCTTGCAATGATAACGATAAGGTTTACACGGCGCGCATCCTTATGAGGACGCTCGCGCAATTTAGATCGTGACGATCAAACGAATTACATAGCTTGGCTAGCCGACCGAACACTGCCACCGAAACGGTCCAGAAGCTGGTCCTGATCTGATCCGTGCTGCCAAGTAATGTCGATCGGATTCATCTCGAACAAATGGGACAAATCAGTTCAACAAAAAAGTCGAGTGCTCAACGGCTTGCTGGTAGCGCAATTTCTTGCATGGGGAATTTGGTTTGTTTTTGACTAAACGGAAAGTGCGCTAATTAACGACTGCGATCAGCCCAGCGGGTGGATTCGGAGCTCCGCCGGATTTGCTGCCGGCCAGCTGATAGGCACCCATCTCCCATGCTCCGCTGGACGGACGAGCACTTCCTGCCGCATCCGTACAGAGCGCTGGGACCGTGCTGCAGTAGTTCGTGAGATTCGATCCTGAATGATACGCGGGTGACGACGTACTGACCAGCTGATAAGGCGGGGAGCTGTTGACATTCAGAAGAGGATTTCCGGCCGTGCTGTGCGCGTCAAACCCTGTCGCAGCCTGCCACTGAGACAGCGTTGTACTCGTCGTCCCAATCTGAGCACAATTATAAATATCGTTGTAGTCACTCGATCCGATGGAAGCTCCAGTGTTGACCAATAGTGCGGCGTAGCAGCTAGTTATGATGTTATTTACCAGAGTACTGCCATTTCCATATTGTATATAGCCCGTTCCACCCATGTTTGTTGCAACTCGACCCACGATAGTATTGTTGAAAATGAATGAATTCGTAGACCAGTCGTAGAGGTAACCGTCAGCCGCATATCCGGAGCTAGTGTTGGACATTACGTTGTTGTACACATAGGCGTTCGTGATCGTCCCGGGAGTCTGCGAGATATAGATATGCCCGGTCATGGTCGTCGCTATGTTACCGTAGATCAGATTGTTAAAGATCTGAAGACCGTTTATGGCAGCCCCTGTACCTGTCGTGAACACGAATATTCCGTCGTGGTGGAAATAGTTGCTGGCGTTGTCCCAGTTACCCCAGTCGTGCACATGATTCCCGTAAATAAGGTCACCGTTTAGTACGGCGTTTGTTCCCCCCGTTGCCGTGTTAATGCCCCAGTTGCAGTTGTAAACGTTGTTGCCAAAAACGCTTACATTAGTACTGATCCCTGTGTTAAACACATATCGTATGCATCCGAAGGCATCATGAACTGAATTCCCGTCTATGGTCACGTTTGAGCCATAAAGCCACTCGATACCGTAGCTGCTCCCGCCATTCGCGTCCGTGCAGTTCGTTAGGGGCTGAACACAAGCGTGAACGTACATATTCGAGACGTTCAAATTCTTAATCTCAGCATTGGAGACGGTGTTGAAGTGCACCCCTGTTGCTACACTTTGTTGGTTCGCTAGGTTCGTGCCGTTCGCTGTGGACGTAACGCTTCCGTCCGTTCCACCATCGACGACAATATAGTTTTGATTGCTCGCAGTGATGAAACCGTTTGCACCCCAATATGGAGTAGTCGCGATCGCACCGGTCTCGAATTTGACCGTGATAGGATTCCCGGAAGTGCCGCTGCCTCCAATTACGATCACGCCACTCGCACCCGCAGGCATGGAAAAGGTACCGCAAAGGTGGATGACATTTCCAGCTACCCAATCGCTCGAGCCCAGCGTAGTGTAGGCGCGCGCATCCGCACAATCGGCCCCGCTGGCAGCTCCGGTCGCGTTCTGGGCGATGTAGAGGTTGTTTGCCTTGGCAGAAGTAACGCCAAAAGAGAGGAATCCAGCCGTCACGAACATCAGCTTGCGCATCATGTCCCTCGAAATCCCAGTGAGAAGGTAGTCATAAGAGCAAAGGAAGCGACCCTGCGCTAACTCGCAAGGGGAAATGCACGACCCCTGGACCCTCACAAGCTACTTTCTAGGCGAGAATAGGATAGAAGGCAATGACCAACCCCGCCCACTGTATCGAAGGACAGGAAAGGGACAGGACGTGCGGGCAGGTTAACATAGTGGCTCCCTCCTCTCCTAGTCCTAGCTGTCCTAGCTTGAAACGCGCACTTAACATATTTTGTATCAACATTATACATCGATATGAGACATAGCCGTCATAGCCCAAAGCTAATTGTGGACGGCATTTCAATCCGGTGTGGGCACATTCTCTGCCGGTGTGCTCTTGCTCCGCTTGGCAAGCCTGTCCCTCCAAATTCGCTTCAGCCGTGGAAGGATTGCAGTGGAAACCAGGACCTTACGTGCCAATTGCTCAATGGATTGCGTCGTCATGCGGACTAATCTTAAGAATGCGCCTTTAACTGTGGGGCCAAAAATGTAAACCGCGGCTTCCCTCCAGCTCTGCGTGGAAAGGGCCTCTTTATATTCCGCGTGTCCCGGGCCAAAGTCCAGTTTCTTCACGTCTTCTCCCTTGACCCGAGTACAAAATCCCTCGATGCCCTTCATCATGAGAGCCATTCCAGGGGCAAACTGGCGAAATTCTACGTCAAAGCCCAAATACTCGCCGAAAAAGGTATCGCCATACAACATGCCAATCCAGAACGCAATCGGGCGGTCGCCTAGGTATTCTACGTAAGCTCGCAGCCAGCCTTTGCGGGCAGCCAGCCCCAGTCTTTCTCTCACTTTTGGTGTATCGGAAAAGCCCGCGCCGAGGCCGCGCTGATAGGTGTTCTTGGCGACTCGCTCAACGTCAGCGAACATGCGATCCATCTCTGTGGACTCGCGGTAACAGACAATCCGCAGCTCACCTGCCGGGTGGGCCTCGAGCTTCCTCATTTTTCTGCGCAGTTCTCCTCTGCTCTTGCTCGACATTCGATGATACACACCGTCGATCGAACTTGGCACTTCCAGCAATTCATGAAGTTGGGATACTGGATGAGAATCGCGGCTCAGAAATCCCGGCACGGTACGAGCCTTCTCATAAAGAGGAGAGTCAACAGGAACGAATTCAAGGAAGGCGACGTCAGCTTCGTCCTTCTTCAGGCAACGAACGACCTCCCCAATCAAGATTTCGGAATTCTCTGATGAAGCGTTTCCCCTGAGCGCACCATAGACAAAGTTAAGGGTACGTGCCCATGGTCTGAAAACTGTCAAGTATCCGATCCTGAAGGCAATACGTTTTTTTTCAAGCCGACCAATCAAAATCGCGTCTGGCTCGCCGTTTCTATAGAGTGCAATGACGTGAGGCCTAATTGCCTCAGGATAGGAGCCAATAATCATCAGGACGACGTCAATGTCTGAGTCTCGATGCCCACCCCAGGAAGTCCACGCCTTCCGTAGAGGCTCGACTTCGTCGAGTGTTCGAGCAATACGGATTTTCACTTTGCTAGTGTTCGCGCCCCGGGAAGTAGCTGCTGATTCCGTTTGTGTCATGGCGTTTGCTTGTTTCAAACCTACCATTGTAAATGTGCTGCAGCGCCAAACGAGCTATTCGGGATGAATTAACAAAGCCTCTTGTCGAGACCTCCGCCTTGTGGCCGGGCATCGCAACTCCAATTCGCAACGATATTCGGCTGGCGGCCCCCAGATCACGATCTTATAAGCTCACCAACGAAATTGTAATCACCCTAAATGTACACCTTGCTCGCGCGTTGCATCGTGGTTATATTGTGAAAGATAGACTTCTTAATTAGCTGAGGCCAGTGTAGCCAATCGTAGCCGCCTTCGAGTTTGGCATGCAACATACCTGCGTCGTCCCAGTTGTTCACCGGCAGGCGAGGCAGAAAGAATTTATCATGCTTACGACTTGCGCGGCCAAGGATGGTAGATACGCCCACCTCATAGCCTAGACTTACCATGAAGTCCTCGAGGAACTGCGTGAAGCATTCATCTTCTTCCGGAAATGCAAAGGGGTAGGAGAACGATGTGATTGGAGCATCCAGGTTCTGTTCAATGATTTCTTTTGATCGCCCTAACTCATATTCGATCTGGTCCGGTCCGAGTGAACGCAAATCGGGATGTGTAACAGTATGCGACCCGAAATGGATCCCTTCCGCATGCAACTCTCGAACATCCTTCCAGGTAAGATAATCTGCGCCTTCAATTCTGGCAGGGGAATTCTGAATCCTGTCTGTAGCAAGAAAAATCGTGGCGCTGAACCCGCATTGCTTCATCACTTCGAAGCCGTCAGTGTAGAAGTCACGATAGCCATCGTCAAAGGTGATTACGATACTCTTGGACAAATCCGTGCCCGCCTCCAAGCCTGACCACGCCTCGTGAAGGTCGATGGCACGATATCCCTCATGGCGCAACCATCGCATCTGCTGTGAAAACACTTCCGGCAGAGTGTTGATATGGTAATACGGGTGCGACATCCCAAAGAGATTGGCAGAGATACTGTGATACATCAAGATGGGCACACGCGTGCCCTGTCTCGGTCCCAACACGCGGGCCAGTGGGAAGGCCAAACAAAGGGTGGCAAAACGGTCGAATCGTGGCATAGAAATGAACTATTCCTTATCTGTTAAACTAAATTTACCGTTATCTTGGTTGAACTAATCACAGCGAAATCTTGGGGCCGGACACTAGTCGTAACAACATAAAGAGCGGAGTCGTGCAACTGAGTGTCGAGTGATGACCAGCCCGAAATATCAACGAAGGACAAAACTAACACCCCGCCACATTGGCAAACTTAGCGGGCTGCTGCCACACTTGCGTGCAAGAATTCTAGAACTTTACTTGCGACCAGTTCTTGCTGGCTGGGGCTCAGTTGAGGGAACATCGGTAGGGAAACGATTTCGCCGGCGACGCGCTCAGTGACGGGAAACGCTCCCTGGATGTATCCGAGGTGTTCGTAGGCCTTCTGCAAATGAAGTGGAATCGGGTAGTGGATACCACTGCCAATTCCCGCCTCAGCGAGGTAGGTTTGCAGCACTTCTCGATCCCGCACGCGCACCACATAGAGGTGATACACGCCTTTTGTCCACGATTCTTCTATCGGTGCAACGACCGAATCCTTCACATCTGCAAACAGTTCGTGATAGCGGTGAGCGAGGGCTCGGCGCGCTTCATTCCACTTGGCGAGGTGCCGCAGCTTCACAGACAGCCATCCGGCTTGGATGGAATCGAGCCGGCCGTTGTAGCCCTCGATGTCGTGATAATACTTCTTTGCCTGGCCGTGATCGCGAATCATCTTCATCCGCTGGGCCATGGCTTCATCATTGGTCGTGATGCCGCCGCCTTCACCGCAGGCACCGAGATTCTTTCCAGGGTAAAAGCTGAACGCAGCAGCCTTGCCGATGGAACCTGCCTTTTTCCAGGCATTATCCTTTTTTGAAAAATACTCAGCGCCGTGTGCCTGGCAGGCATCTTCTATCACGAAAAGTTTGTATTTCGTGGCAAGCTCCATGATCGGATCCATGTCCGCCATCTGCCCATAGAGATGAACTGGAACGATGGCGGCAACCTTGCGCTTGGAGGCACGCTCGATCAGCTTCCCGGTCTTCGCATCGAAGTCGCAATCCTTCTCGAGGTATGCCCGCAATTTCTCGGGATCGAGGGTGTAGGTCTGTTCGTTGATGTCGACGAACGCGATGTGTCCTCCCGCTTGGGAGATGGCTTCGGTTGTGGCGATGAACGTATGGGGGGCGGTGATTACGATATCGCCAGGTTCGACGCCGGCGGCCATTAAGGCGAAGCGCAGTGCGTCCGTGCCGCTATTCACACCGACGCACAATTTCGCATCACAGAATTGCGCAAACTCGCGCTCGAACTCCTCCACCATGGGTCCACCGATGAAGCCGGCGTTGCTAAAGGCCTTCTTCACCACTGCCAGCAGCTCATCTTCCAATTCCTTGTGAGATGTTACCAGATCGAGAAATGGAACTTTCGTTGGATTAGCCATGTCCTTACTTTTTCTCCTCTGTTATGAACCGCAGAAATTTAGCGGGATTTCCGGCCACAATAGCGTTCGCTGGCACGTCCCTGGTTACGACACTGCCTGCTCCGACAATGGCGTTTTCACCGATGGTCAGATTGCTCAGAATCGTGGAGCCAGACCCGATGGATACTCCCTTTCGAACCAGGGTCTTTTCTACTTTCCAGTCCGTTTCTGTCTGCAACCCGCCGGATGGCGTTGTAGAGCGCGGATAGGAATCGTTAATAAAGGTCACGCTGTGTCCGATGAAGACGTTGTCCTCGATTTCCACGCCCTCGCATACGAAAGTATGACTGGAAATCTTGCAGCGTTTGCCAACACTGGCATTCTTCTGGATTTCCACGAAGGCTCCAATTTTAGTTTCATCTCCGATTTCGCAGCCGTACAAATTGATGAACTTGGAGAGCCGTACGTCCTTGCCGAGCCTTACGCTTGGTGCGATAGAGACAAATTCGTTCACAGGGCAACCGCCTCTCCGCGACTCCGGATGGACTTGTCCGCTGCTTCCAGGATGCGGACGACTCGCAGTCCTGCAACACCGTCGTTGAATGGTTTCGTATTTTCCTGGATGCACCCAAGGAAATAGGCGGTCTCGGCGCGGAGCGCTTCAATCTGCTCAACTTGGGGAGCCCACATGTCGCCGGAGCGATAGCTGACGAGCAGTTGATGCAGGTTGCTGGGATTTGACGACATGCTGACACCCTTGTCATAGATCTTGATCTTTTCATCGGCATCAAGATCGTTCCAGACCAGCATTTTCTTTTCTCCGCCGATAAGCGTGGTGCGCACTTTCACGGGTGACAGCCAATTTACGTTGACGTGGGCAATGATCTTGTTCGGGAAATACACCGTGATAAAGGCCACGTCCTCGACACCGTTCAAGTGCTTTTGGCCGGTGGCCACGACTGCTTCCGGCTTCTCCGCGATGACATAATCCATAATCGAAAGATCATGCGGAGCGAGATCCCAGATGACATTAACGTCATGCTGGAATAGGCCGAGGTTTACACGAAGTGAATCG
>Ga0209027_1000201_pt1 | contig 19278 bp, 15 predicted proteins | sample GraSoi013_1_20cm_3_FD_185821 | JGI IMG/M metagenome (GOLD analysis project Ga0209027, IMG submission 185821) | Grasslands soil microbial communities from the Angelo Coastal Reserve, California, USA - Sample 09_27_2013_1_20cm (SPAdes) (version 2) | ecosystem: Environmental > Terrestrial > Soil >...
GTTCGACGAGAAGGAGATTGTGCGCGGATTGGCCAGAGGCGAGAGGCGAGAGGCGAGAGGCGAAAAGCGGGAAGCGGGAAGCGGGAAGCGAGGTCCCGGCGCATGAGCGGGTTCTGGACGCTCGACCGCATCGCCGACGCTTTGTCCGGTGCGGCGGTTGCTAAACCTCCGCGCGGCTCGATACAGACGACAGGAATCACCACCGACACCCGCAAGATCGCGAAAGGGAATGTGTTCGTCGCACTCAAGGGCGAACGCTTTGACGGACACGATTATCTGGCTGATGCGGTGCGCGACGGAGCGGCCGCATTAGTGGTATCAAAACCGCCCCAACTCAATGCGCTTGGTGTGCCGGTGTTCGAGGTGCGCGATACTCTCGTGGCGCTGGGCGCGCTCGGACGGTACTGGCGTCGAGCTTGGGGGAAGCCGATCATCGGCGTCGCGGGCAGCAACGGCAAAACCAGTACGAAGGATCTCATCCGCGCAGCGCTGAGCCAGAGCTATGCGATTCACGCGACAACTGGGAATCTCAACAATCGCATTGGCGTCCCGCTCTCTTTGCTTTCGATCGCACCGGAGTCGGAGATCGGCGTCATCGAGCTGGGCACAAGCCTTCCAGGTGAAGTCGCGATTCTGCGCGAGATCGCCGAGCCGGACATCGCGCTCGTTACCTCGATTGCGGAGGAGCATCTGGAAGGACTCGGTGACCTTGCCGGAGTCTTGCGCGAAGAAGCCGCTGTTTACGAAGGAGTGGACGTCGGAATTGCGCCATCAGCCCAGCCGGAAATCGCTGACGCGGCGCGTGGAAAAGCAAAACGCGTTGTCGTCGCTGGCCTCGACAAGAACGTCGATGTCTCGCCGACGAGGTGGGAAATTGGGCCGGACGGACTGGGCGTGATAGAGATAGATGGAGTGACGATCAAACCTCCCGTGCGCGGCGTTCACAATCTGCGTAACGCCATGCTGGCACTTGCCGTTGCGAGAGAATGCGGGGTCAGCTACGAGGCAGCGGCGACGGGCATTGCGCAAATGCCGCAGCCCAAGATGAGATCTGCTTGGGAGCAGGTTGGCGACGTAACGCTTATCAACGACGCGTACAATGCGAATCCCGGCTCGACGCGTGCGGCAATCGAGCTGCTCAAGGCCACCGGTACCGGACGGCAGAGGGTAATCGTCCTTGGTACGATGCGCGAGCTTGGCGCCGCGTCGCAGCAATGTCATGCCGACATCGCCGAGTTGGCTTTGGCATCCGGTGCGGATATCGTCGCGGGAATCGGTGAGTTCGCTCCTGCGTTGGAGCATCGTAAAGGTGGTGAGCGTGTGATCACTGCGCCGGACGTCGAAGAGTTGTGGCCGCGACTAAAGAGTCGATTGCAGCGTAACGCAATCGTCTTGTTGAAGGCATCAAGAGGTGTGCAGCTGGAGCGCCTCGTTCCACACTTAACTACCTGGGCTACGGCATAGTGCTGAACTATCTGCTTGTTCCGTTCGTAGGAGTGCCCCACTTCGGGTTTCTGCGACTGTTCCAGTGGATAACCTTTCGCGCCGCTGGTGCAGCAGTCACTGCGCTGCTCATCACCTGGGTGATCGGACCTGGCATCATGCGTCGATTGCGCAGGATGAGATTGCATCAGGTTATCCGCGAAGGAACCCCGGACGCACACCAGCAGAAGGGCAGAACGCCCACCATGGGCGGCCTCATCATCCTCGGCGCGACTCTGATCAGCACATTGCTCTGGGCGCGTCTCGATAATCGCTATGTCCTGATCGCCATGATATGCATGGCATGGATGGGCGCGATCGGATTCTGGGACGATTACCTCAAGCTCAAACAAAAGCTTGCCGGCAAGAAGAACACTGGCCTGGTGGAGGGCTACAAGCTCGCAGGTCAGGTGACGCTGGGTTTTGCGGTTGGCTACTACTTGTGGAAGCACCCGCTGTCCTCGCTTCCAGGCGCGTCAACGACGTTACCGTTTTACAAATACATCCTGATCGTTCCAATCACCGCCGGACTCGGCTGGCTCTACGTTCTGTTCGTGACCTTCGTGATGACGGGCGCGAGTAACGCCGTAAACATCACTGATGGTCTCGATGGGCTCGCTGCCGGCTTGACGGCGATTGCAGCGCTGACGTTTGCCTTTTACTCGTATGTGGTTGGCCGCGTAGATGCCAGCCAGTATCTGCACGTCTACTTTCTGCGCGGCTCGGGCGAGCTGACGGTCTTTTGCGCGGCGTTAATGGGCGCTTGTATAGGGTTCCTCTGGTACAACACCCATCCAGCCGAAGTTTTCATGGGCGACACGGGAGCCCTCGCACTCGGTGGTGCGCTCGCCGCCGTTTCGATTCTGCTCAAGTCGGAGTTTCTGCTGTTGCTGGTGGGCGCAGTTTTCGTGGCCGAGATGTTATCGGTGATTCTGCAGAGATACGTCTTCAAATACCGCAAGGCGCGATACGGTCTGGAATACGCGCGGGAGCATCGAGTATTCAAGCGAGCGCCGTTGCATCACCACTACGAGGTGAAAGGCTGGGATGAGGCTCAGGTCGTGGTGCGTTTCTGGATCCTGGGCGTTCTGGCTGCCTTCATTGCACTGAGCACGCTGAAATTGAGATGACACCGCGCGAGCTCGCGCCGCGCGAGAGCGAGATCGCCGTCATCGGCCTCGCTCGCAGCGGTCGCGCCGTTGCTACTCTCCTCAAGAAGCACGGCTACAACGTCTACGCCTCCGACTTCGCGTCTTCGCCTGACACCGGCCTCGCGGCCGAGCAGCTGCGGGCGCTCGGAGTCGTCGTGGACATCGGCACCCACGATCTGGAGAGAATCGGACGCTGCGGGCTCGTCGTGACCAGTCCCGGCGTGCCACCCACCGCAAAACCGCTCGCTATTGCACGTGAAAAGGGAATCACCATCGCCAGTGAAGTTGAGATCGCGCTCAACTTTCTGAACGCGCCTTGTGTCATCGCTACGACCGGCACCAATGGGAAAACGACGACGACGGCGCTGATCGCGCATCTGTTGCGCGGTATAGATCGCGACGCGGTCGAAGCTGGAAACATCGGCACACCGCTCTCCGAAATCGCACTGCGTGAGCAACAACCAAAATGGATTTCCCTGGAAATGTCTTCCTTCCAGCTGCACGACACGCCGAGTCTTAAACCGTTGGTTGGAGTGCTCACCAATCTCAGCCCCGACCACCTCGATCGTTACTCCAGCGTGCAGGAATACTACGCTGACAAGGCGCGCCTCTTTGCGAATGCAGACGGAGAATCCGCGTGGGTAGTCAACGCGGACGACAAAGCAGTAATGCAGATGGTGGCCGATGCAGCGGGACACAAGTACACGTTCTCTGTCGGGGAGGAAGCCGATGCGTTTGTCGATGAGCGGAGCGGGGAGCTGGTCCTGTTGGGCGCGCCGTTGCTGCCGCGCAAAAACCTGCCACTGCTCGGCGCCCACAACGTCGCCAACGCTCTGGCGGCGTCGCTGGCTGTAGCGGCCGCGGACAGAGAGCATCAGACCGCTCAGGCGCGGAAGGGAATTGCACGAGCGCTCGAGACATTCCGCTCCTTGCCACATCGCCTGGAGCTGGTCGGAGAGTTCCGTGGTGTGCAATGGATCAATGATTCCAAGGCGACGAACGTCAGCTCGACAGCCGTAGCGATTGACGGGATGGAGCGTCCAACCGTCCTATTGCTTGGCGGCCGTCACAAGGGGGAAGCGTACACGGCGCTGGCGGAGCCGATTCGCCGCAAGGTCAAGCGGGTGATCGCTTACGGCGAGGCTGCTTCAATCGTCGCGCGTGATCTACGCCCGATCGTCGACGTGTTGCGACTTGGGTCCGATTTCAAGGAAGTGATGCAGGCTGCCCGGTCAGCCGCAAAAGCCGGTGATGCGGTGCTGTTATCTCCGGCGTGCTCCAGCTATGACATGTTCGCGAATTACGAGGAGAGGGGCGAGCGTTTCCGTGCGCTCGCGGCGCAGGACGCATGAGTGAGACTTCGTTAAGCATTTCACAACGTTGGCAAATGGGCGCCGAGGCGCGCGCGCTGGTGATTCTTACCGGTGTCATGCTCGCCTTTGGCCTGGCAACGGTGTACAGCGCCAGCGCAATCGTAGAAATGGAAGCGGGTTACGGTCACGCCTACCTCCTACTAAGACAATTGAGCGGAGTTGCGATCGGCATCGTCCTCTTTGCCATTGCAGCGAAGCTTGACGCCGAGGTTTGGTCGAAGTGGGCGTGGCCGCTGATGATTCTTTCACTGGTACTGCTGACCATCGTCATCCTCCCGTTCACCGCGTCGATTGCACCTCGCCTCCATGGTGCACGTCGATACATCTTCGGCACGTCCATCCAGCCATCAGAGCTGGCGAAGCTGGCAGTGGTAGTGTGGACCTCGATGCTCGTCGTAAAGAAAGGCGAGACGCTACGCCGTCTGACGAAGGGCCTCCTTCCATTTCTGGTTGTAATCGGTGCGCTCGATGTGCTGGTGATGCTGGAACCCGACGTCTCGACAGCGATGATGTTCACGCTGGTGATGGGGATCATTCTGTTCGCGGGCGGGGTTCGCATCGGTCACTTCGTCGCGCTGGCCGTGCTGCTGATCCCGCTGCTTTATGTGAAGATCGAACGGTTGAACTATGTTCTCCTGCGCACATCAGCGTTCTTCGATCCGGGCAAGACACCTGAAGTGAACTACCAACTCAACCAATCCCTGATTGCCGTGGGATCAGGTCAGATCTTTGGCGTCGGTTTTGGTCGCGGTCGCCAGCAGTACGGCTTCTTGCCGTTTGGATACGATGACTTCATTGCGGCGCACATCGGTGAGGAGTGGGGCCTGGTTGGAATGGTTCTACTCGTCCTTGCCTTTGCATTGTATGCCGCACTCGGCTTCAGAATCGCGCGTCGGGCGCGGACTCCGTTCCTGCAGCTGGTAGCGGTCGGGCTGACAGTCACAGTCGTGCTGACAGCCTACCTCCACATCGGCGTGGCAATCGGCTTGCTTCCTACTACCGGCTTGACGCTCCCATTTATCTCCTACGGACGCTCGAACCTGGTGCTCTCACTCGTGATGACAGGCATTCTCGTCAACATCGGCAGCTCGCGAGATAACTGGTCGGCCAGGTCAACCAAGGGTCCCGTCGGTCTGCTCGCGCTACCCGCGCGATGAGGGTTTTCTTTGCGGGTGGCGGCACGGGTGGACATCTCTATCCCGGCCTCGCCATCGCGCGCGCTTTACGACATGCTGATTCGCGGATCGAGCCTTTCTTCATCGGGGCGAAGCGCGGAATCGAGAAAGACGTTCTGCCGCAGGCCGGCTTTGCCTTCGAGCTTCTCGAACTACATCCGCTCTACAGGTCCCGACCCTGGGAAAATTGGAAGACAATCGGCGGAGCTTTGGGTGCGTGGCGTCGGATCGCAGCCGAGGTCCGAAGTGAGCCGCCAGCGTGCGTCGTCGGCACCGGCGGATATGCCTCCGGTCTCGCACTCGCTTACGCGACAGTCCATCACGTTCCGTTTGTACTGCAAGAGCAAAACACCCATCCCGGCATCACTGCCCGATTCTTCAGCCGCTTCGCCGCTCAGGTGCATCTCGGATTTCCTGAAGCGCGACGTTATCTGAAGCCATCGAAGAACACTCAGGTCTTTGATTCAGGAAATCCAATCGAGCCGCCGCCCGCGGATGCTCGCGAAAAAAGCTCCGGCAGAGCGAAATGGGGATTTGCTGACTCCGGAAAGGTGATGCTCGTTTACGGCGGCAGTCAGGGATCGCAGGCGATGAACGACGTCGTCGCCAAGTGGATCGACAAGGGACTGCCAAATGACCTGTACATCATCTGGGCAACGGGTAGGGCGAACTATGATAAGCTCGCGCACTACGGCAACTCGCGAGTAAAGGTGCGGGCGTACATCGCTCCGATCGCCGAAGCCTATCGCGCCGCTGACTTCGCGCTGTCACGCGCGGGCGCAATGGCCACGGCGGAGCTGTGCGCGTGGGGAATTCCCGCGATCGTGGTACCGCTACCAACTGCGGCCGCCGACCACCAAACGGCAAATGCAAAGGCGCTTTCGGCTGCTGGCGCCGCCGCGATGATCAGGCAGTCCGACCTTACAGTCGATTCACTGTCCGCAGCCGTGAGCTCGATGCTACACGAGCCGGGCAAGCTGACAGGGATGCGCGCAAAGGCGCTGGAGCGCGCGCGACCGACCGCCGCGGCCGACATCGCCGAAGAGATCCTACGCCTGATCTCCAATACGAAACGGTAGGCGCAAGTGAGCAATCGCCCAATACACTTTGTGGGCATCGCCGGCGCTGGTATGCGCGCGCTCGCCGAGCTCCTGGCGCGACGGGGCGTGACCGTCTCGGGCTGTGACGCCAATCCAGGAGCCGTGAATGATCTGACGGCACTCGGTATTCGAGTAACCAAAGGGCACAGCCCCGATCACGTGGAAGGAGTCCGCGAGCTGATCGTCACGTCGGCGATGAATCGTAGCCACCCCGAGATCGTGCGCGCGAACGAGCTGGGAATTCCCGTAACGCGGCGCGCCGAAGCACTGGCGAGGGCAGTGGAACGCGGCAAGGTGATTGGCGTTGCCGGCACTCACGGGAAGACGACGACGACAGTGATGACGACTGCTGCACTCTCCGCTGCTGCGCTCAAGCCAACCGGGATCGCCGGCGGAAGAGTAGGCGAGTGGAACGGGAACCTCCGCTACCAGGGAGATGACTTGTTCGTCGTCGAGGCTGACGAGTATGACCGCTCCTTTCTCACGCTGTCGCCGAGCGTTGCGGTAGTGACGAACATCGAAGCAGATCACCTCGATATCTATCGGGATCTCGAAGACATTCGATCGAGCTTTGCGCGTTTCGTGCACGACGCCGCTGCCATCGTGCTCTGCGATGACGATCCCGGCGCGCGATCTCTCGACGTGCCGCCATCGGCAGAAGTGATCCGTTACGGACTTGTCTCCGCCGACGCACGACTGGTTGCGAGAGAAGTCCGCGCCGAGCGGCAGCAGAGTCACTTCAGAGTGGAATACGACGGCGAGGTACTGGGCGACATGTCACTGCGTGTGCCCGGTAACCACAACATTCAGAATGCTCTCGGCGCGATCGGCGTCGGTCTTTCGCTTGGGCTCAAGCTGGCGGGGATGCGACTAGGTCTGGAGCAGTTTGGCGGAGTCGATCGAAGATTCCAGCTCCTTTGCGAAGTGCGCGGCGTGACGATCGTCGATGATTACGCACACCACCCGACTGAGATCGTCGCTACGCTACAGGCTGGTCGCGTGTCGTACCCGGGGCGTCGGATGATTGTCGCATTCCAACCGCACCTCTTCTCGCGAACGCGAGATTTCGTGCAGGAGTTCGGAGCAGCGCTCGCCGGGGCAGACTTCGTTTTCCTCGCAGACATTTACCCGGCGCGCGAGCAACCCATCAATGGTGTGACGTCCGATCTTATCGCAGCCGTGCTGCGTAAAGCGGGTCGACCAGTCGCCTGGCAGGGCGATCGCTCCAAACTGGCGGAGGCGCTCTGTGACTTCGTTGAGGATGGCGATGTCGTTCTTACGATCGGCGCCGGCGACATCACGAAGACCGGGCCTGAGCTGAAGGACGCACTCGAAGCAAAAAAATGATCCCGCGTGATCGTCTCCAAAAACCCGGCTGGAAAATTCTTGGCGCGCTGTTTCTGATTGCCCTGGTAACGGGCGTTGGTTACGGCGTCAGAGCCGCCGGCAGGGAGATGGCGTTCTTCCGCATTCGGAGGGTCGAGATTCGCGGCGCGAAGTACCTCTCGACGAACGAAATCCTCAGTCGCCTTAGGGTCGACACTCTTGCTTCGCTATGGGACGATCTGGAGCCCTATCGCGAGCGAGTCCGGCATCATCCGCAGGTGGCCGACGTGAAAATCTCGCGGCGTTTGCCGGGGACCTTGGTCGTGAATATCACGGAGAACCTGCCGGTCGCATTGATTCAGACGCCTACGGGATTGATGCCATTCGACTCGTCGGGAAAGCAGCTTCCAATCGATCCGGCACGGACGAGCCTCGACCTGCCAATTGTTGCGACTGGCGATCCCGTTCTTCTTAAGCTCGTCGGGAACATTCGCGCGACTGAGCCGCACGTATTCGCCCGCATCGAGGAAGTCAGACGAACGGGGCGAGATGAGATACTTCTCACGCTATCTCGTTCACCGGACTCCACGGGGCACGCGAACAGTTCTTCGACTGCGGGATCGCGAACGATCCGTGTTCGCGTTCCGGTAGCACTGCAAGTGAACCGGTTGGCCGATATCTTTCCGGTGGAAGATGATCTCGCGCGCCGCCAGCTACATGTCGACGAGCTCGATTTACGTTATCGCGATCAGGTGATCGCAAGGCTGCAATGACTTCCGAACGCATCATCATCGCTGGTCTCGACATTGGGTCGGCAAAAACGACTGCCGTAATCGGTCAGGCCGTTCCCGCTGACGGTAGAAGCGCATCCTACCTGAGAATCCTCGGTGTAGGCCAGGCGAGAACGACTGGACTGCGACGTGGCATCGTCTCCGACATCGAGGAGACTACACGCTCCATCAAGAAGGCAATCCAAGACGCCGAGCGCATGGCTGGCGTGCAGGTCGATGCGATTCACGTCGGCATCGCGGGCGAGCATGTGCGGGCGATGATCAGCAAGGGAATCGTCGCCGTGAACGGAGAGGAGATCTCCAAGGCTGACGTCGATCGCGCCAACGAAGTCGCGCGCGCTCAGCCCGTGCCGCAGGACAGAGAGCTGCTGCACGCGATCCCGCAGGAGTACAGCGTCGACAAAAATCAGGGAATTCGCGACCCGATAGGGATGATTGGTACTCGCCTGGAGACGGAGATGTATCTCGTCACCATCGGCGCATCCCCGGCGATGAATCTCCGCAAAGCAGTGGAACGCGCCGGCTATCAGATTCGGGAGATGGTGCTGGAGCCACTGGCGAGCGCGCTCAGCGTGCTGACTGAGGACGAGAAAGAGCTCGGTGTCGCGCTCGTCGAGATGGGAGCGGGCACGACCGACATCGCTGTCTTCCACGAAGGAAAGATTCGCTACCTCGGCACGATCAATTACGGCGGCAACAACGTCACGAGCGACATCGTGCAGGGCATTGGTGTCACCCAAGCTGACGCCGAGCGGCTGAAGGAAAGATTCGGCTGCGCGTACGAGCCACTCGTCGATCCGAACGAGGTGCTACAGCTGCCGAGCACGGTAGCGCAGGGCGATCGACAAATTCCCCGCGAAGTGCTCGCGCACATCATCCACCAGCGAATGGACGAGATATTCAACATGGCGCTCGACGAGATTCAGCGCGCGGGCTTCGCGCAGCGCCTGAATGGCGGCGTGGTGATCACCGGCGGCGCGGCCGCGATGCAGGGGGTCGCGGAGCTCGCGGCGGATGTCTTCGGTACCGGAGTGCGCATCGGTCAGCCCGAAGAGAACCTCGGCGGGTTGAGTGATGCCGTGCAGGCGCCGCGATTCGCGACCGTCGTAGGGCTCGCTCTGTACGGCGCACATCGGATGGCGGCAAATTTTGCGACGAATGGTCGCGGCCGTGCGCTGGCGGGAGTCGGAGTCGACCGCTTTACGAAGCGGATCAAGACGTGGCTCGAGGACTTCTTCTAGTCGATAGAACCGCAAAAGAAAAACTACCTGCCTGCAGCCCCGAGCCCGGGAGCCTGCTGCTTTGAGTGGGAACACGGCCAGCCAACTACGCTGGCCGTTTGTTGTTTCGTTGCTCGGGGCAGCAGGCTGCAAAGGCTCAATGGCCGCCGGCTGGTCGTTTTTTTTTTTGCAGTTCCGAGTACAAAATCATAAAAAAACTGGATGCAAGTCGAATGTGGATAACTCACTTGGCACCCGTTGTACTTTTTTTTGCCCCTGCTCGTCTTTGCCTATGGTACGAATCGACTAAGGGCCTTAAGTTAGCCCGAGATTTTTTCCACATTACCCGTCGCCCCGGAGTTTCCAGCCCGATGATCTTTGAATTCGAGGAGAGCACCTCCCAAAACGCCAGAATGAAGGTGGTTGGCGTGGGCGGTGGTGGGGGCAACGCCGTCAACCGGATGATCGAGGAGCACCTCGAAGGAGTCGAATTCATCTCGGTTAACACGGACGCCCAAGCACTCCTGAATTCCAAGTCCGACGTCAAAATCCAGATAGGTAAGAAGCTAACCCGGGGCCTCGGCGCCGGCGCCCGTCCTGAGATCGGGCGCCAGGCGATAGATGAGAGCAGAGAAGAAGTCTCTCGCGCCATGCACAACGCCGACCTGGTTTTCGTCACTTGCGGTATGGGCGGCGGCACCGGAACCGGCGCGGCACCTGTTCTCTGCGAGCTGGCCAGAGAAGCCGGCGCGTTGACCGTTGGAATCGTGACCAAGCCATTCCTCTTCGAAGGCCGGAAGCGCATGCGGCAGGCAGAGCTTGGCATCGCCGAGATGCGAAAGAACGTCGACACAATGATCGTTGTCCCTAACGAGAGATTACTTGCCGTCGTCGGCAAGGGCATCCCCTTCCAGGACGCGCTCAAGAAGGCAGACGAGGTGTTGCTTCACGCCACTCAGGGAATCAGCTCGCTGATCAGCGTCACCGGTTTGGTGAACGTCGATTTCGCCGACGTTCGCACCGTAATGCAGGAAGGCGGCTCGGCGCTGATGGGTACCGGCATCGGCCGCGGTGAGAACCGCGCCATCGAGGCTGCCCAGCAAGCGATTGCCAGTCCGCTGCTCGACAACGTGTCAATCTCCGGCGCGACCGGCGTTCTGGTGAACATTACTGGCGGCGCTGATCTTACCCTTGGCGAAGTCCACCAGATCAACGAGATCATCCACGACGCCGTCGGGGAAGAAGCCGAGATCATCTTCGGCGCCGTTCACGAGCCTGCCATGCAGGGCGAGATCAGAGTCACCGTGATCGCGACCGGTTTCGATCGCGCGCCGAGCCAGACCTCCGTTCCCATGTCGCAGCCAATCGTTGCGACACCGTCCCCAATTGTCCGTGGCGCACCGGTGATTCCACTCAGGCCGCCACGCACAAATGGCATCGGCAGACCGCCTCTCGAACTGCCTCCAAGACGCACCACTCCGACCAGCAGTCCAGTGGTGACGACAGAGCGCGATCGATCGTCTCCCGAGCAGGATCTCAGTGACATGGAGATTCCGACATTTATTCGGAGACAGATGGATTGAAGCCGGCAACTGTCAGACCGATTAGCTATGCAGTCGTGGCGACCCTGGCACTGGTCGCCATTTGGTTTACGCCCCAGTTGGAAAAGAAGCAGGTCTTCGCCTTGGAACCGGTCGTCGTCTCCCGACCGGGCCTCGAGCCGGCCGATTTTCTCCTCTCGCCGATTTTTGTCGAAGCTTCCAATCAGGAGCTGGTCGACACCCTGGCCATCGGCGGCGTCATTACCTCGAATCTCTATAACGCGCTGAACGAAAGCGGTCAGGGCGTTCTGCCTCCGTCGGCCCGCCACCAGCTCGCGTGGTCGCTGGCTGACATCTTCGAGTACAAGGTGGACATGAGCCGCGATCTGCACGGCGGCGACAAGTTCCACCTGCTGCTCGAGCGGCTGCAGAAGCCGAACGGCGCCATCATCGTCAACAAGATCCTCGGCGCGAAGCTGGCCCTTTCAAACAGCCAGAGTCCGATCGAGGCGATCAACTTCGACACCAAGGGTTCCAACAGCGCCCATTATTACGACGCGAGCGGCATGTCCCTCCGTGCGGCGTTCCTCCGGGCCCCGGTGGCGTTCCGTCGAATCAGCAGTGTCTTTGGCGCCCGCAAGCACCCGATCTTCGGTGAGTGGCGCAATCACACCGGCACGGACTACGCTGCGGCGGAGGGAACGCCGGTCCGTGCGATCGGCGACGGGGTTGTGATTTTCGCCGGTAAGAAGGGTGGCTACGGCAACATGATCGACATCCGTCACCGCAACGGCATGGTGAGCCGGTATGGCCATATGCGCGGCTTCGCGGCTGGCATCAGGCCGGGTTCTCAAGTGGCAATGGGCTCGACAATTGGCTATGTCGGCATGACCGGCTGGGCGACCGGCCCCCACCTCCATTTCGAGATTCGCGTTGATGGAGTGGCAAAAAATCCGCGTCTCGCGCTGGAGAGCAGAAGCGGTGAGCCGATTCCCGCTGGTGAGCGCGCGCTTTTCCAGAGGATGCGCCAGCAGACACTGGCGAGCTTGAATCAGGCGCACCTGGTCAACGCCGAATAGCGACGGCAGAAGGCGACAGGATTTATCTTGAACCCGGGTAATCTGCCCGGGTTTTTTGTTTCAACCACTACGGACAACAGTACAAGAACGGGGTGTGAGTTGCGGGTTCCACGTTGCGAGTTGCGGGATTGTCGTTCACCCACAACCCGCAACCAGGAACCCGCAACCTTTGCCCCGTTCTGTTGCAGTTGTCTTTAAGTTCCCATTCAATGGCCAGTAGAATCCTCCGCCGCGCGGGCGACGTTCCTAGCCGCTCCCTGTGGAAGAAAATCAAAGACGTCGCGCTCATGGATGTCGCGGCCATCGCGCGCGCGGGTGCAATCCAGGGATCGCTGGAGAAACTCGAGCAAGCACTCCTCGAAGCGGATTTCGGCGTACCGACGACAATGCGCCTCGTTGCGGAGATCGAGGGTCAGGCGAAGCGTGGCTTCATCAAGACAGAGGACGAGTTTCTGGAAGCGCTCGAGACGGGGATCGAGAATTCCCTGCGCTCCGGCAACAGCGATCCGTCACTCACCACGTCGCCAAGCGCACCGACGGTAATACTCGTAGTGGGAGTGAACGGCGCCGGGAAGACGACTTTCATCGGCAAGCTATCGGAGTTTCTGAGAGCGAATAAGATGTCGGTGCTAGTGGGTGCCGCTGACACATTCCGCGCTGGCGCGATCGACCAGCTTCGGGCATGGGCGCAGCGCACCGGCGCTGATTTCGTTGGTGGGACGCCGGGCTCGGATCCGGCAGCAGTTGCATTTGACGCTGTAGAAGCTGGCGTCAATCGCAAAAAGGATTTTGTCATCGTGGACACCGCCGGCCGGCTGCACACCAGCGGGTCGCTGATGGATGAAATGAAGAAAATCAATCGCGTGATTGGAAAGAGACTGCCAGGAGCGCCGCACGAGACCCTGCTCGTTCTCGATGGCACGATCGGGCAGAACGCGGTCGCGCAGGCGAGAAACTTTGCCGACGCGATTCCAATCACCGGCCTTGTCGTAACCAAGATCGATGGGACCGCCAAGGGCGGCATCGTGCTGGCGGTTCATGAAGCGCTCGACATTCCGGTGAAATTCATCGGCATCGGCGAGAAAGCGGCGGATCTGGAGTCTTTCGATTCAAAGCTGTTCGCCCGAGAGGTGCTCGAAGGCTAGATGACTGCCGGCACGGAGGCGCCGCGCGGCAAGATCTATCTCGACATGCCCGTGAATTACCTGAAGGGCGTCGGGCCGGCACGCGCCGAATCGCTGCGCAGACTCGGCATCGTCACTGCACGCGATCTTCTGTACCACATCCCGCATCGCTACGAAGACGCCAGCACGATAAGTCCGATCGCGACCCTCGAGCCGGGCATGGATGGCACAATCATCGGCAAGGTGATCTCGAAGGGCATCATCCCGACGCGCAAAGGTCTGCGGATCTTTCAGGCAGTGTTGCAGGACGACAGCGGGATGATCGAGGCATCGTGGCCCGGCCAGCCATTCCTGGACCGGAGCATCGAGAAGGGAGATATCATGCTTCTCACCGGCTCGGTGCGATTCTTCCACGGCCGACAGCTGCAGCCGCGCGAGTTCATTCAGCTCGGTCGTGACGAAGACGACATCAAAGGTGGGAAGGTGCTCGCCGTTTATCCGGCGACCGAAGGCCTTTCGTTCAAAGTCATTCGTGGCATCATCGACGCGCACCTCGACTCGCTGCTCGCGCTCGTCAACGAGTATTTGCCGGCCCATGTGCTGCGAGAGGCTGGGCTTCCATCACTGCGCGACGCCATCCTGATGGTGCACCGGCCAAACAGCATCGCTGAGGGCACGCTTGGTCGCGCTCGGCTGTCATTCGAAGAGCTACTCTTTGTCCATATCCTGCATCGGCGCGCGAACGCACTCAAGCGCGAGCGCCGTCGCGGAATCGCCTTTGAGAATCGGAAGCAGCTGACCACTGCGCTCAAGAACAATCTGCCCTTTACGCTGACTAACGCCCAGACGACAGCGCTTCGTGAGATCGTTGCCGACATGGTGGGCGATCGAAAAATGCATCGACTGTTGCAGGGTGACGTCGGAAGTGGGAAAACGATTGTGGCGCTGTTCGCGGCGTTGTTGGCGATGGAGAATGGCTATCAGGCTGCGATCATGGCGCCGACTGAGCTCCTCGCCGAGCAGCACGCGCGGACGCTAACCCGATTGCTGGAGCCATTGAGCATCGAGCCGATTCTCGTGACCGGTAGCTTGAACAGCCGCGCACGCAAATCCGCCGCTGAAAGGCTTGCTCGCCCGGACCCGCTCCTTGTCGTCGGCACACACGCGCTGATTCAGGAAGCAGCCACGTTCGGTCGGCTTGGATTCGTAACTATCGATGAGCAGCACCGATTTGGCGTGGAACAGCGTGCTGCGATGTCGGCTAAAGGCGAATCTCCTGACGTCTTGCTCATGAGCGCGACACCGATTCCACGGTCGCTGGCGCTGACGATCTATGGTGATCTCGACGTGAGCACACTCGACGAGCGACCCGCCGGACGTCAGCCCGTGACGACGGTCATGCGGCCTGAGTCCGCGCGGGATCGGGTGCTGGAATTTGTGGTGAACGAGACTGACAAAGGTCGTCAGGCTTACATCGTCTATCCGGTGATTGAGGAATCCGAAAAAACGGATCTCAAGGCGGCGACGACGATGTACGAACAGCTTTCCGCCGGCCCGCTTGCCGGCCGTGTCGTCGCGCTCATTCATGGACGAGTTCCAGCGGATGAGCGCGAGACGATCATGCGCGCGTTTCGGGACGGAAAGATCGACGTGCTCGTTTCCACGACTGTTATCGAGGTAGGCATCGATGTCTCCAATGCCACGGTGATGCTGATCGAGCATCCGGAACGTTTCGGGCTGTCGCAGCTCCACCAGTTGCGGGGGCGGGTAGGCCGCGGCGCCGAGGCGTCCTACTGCATTCTGCTCGGCGACGTTGGCGAAGAGGCTTACCAGCGCCTGCGAATCTTTGTCGATACCGACGATGGGTTCGAGATTGCGCGCGCCGATCTAAGACTCCGCGGAATGGGGAATCTGTTCGGGCAGGAGCAGAGCGGGGAGGCCACCTTCCGGGTGGCTGACCCCGTGCGCGACGAGGAGCTCAACGTGAAAGCGCGCGCTGCCGCCGAGGAGTTGCTGGGGAAAGATCCGGAGCTCACGTCGACGGAGAACTCCGGGATTCGTAAAACGCTGAGCGCGCGCTATTCGCGCGCGCTCGATTTATTCAGGGTCGGGTAAGGCGGGAAGCGGGACGCGGGAAGCGAGAGCCGGCCTACCCGTTCGGGTTTGCTAGCCGCTTCTTGATTCGTTCCAGCTCCGCGCTCACCTTCGCCAACTCGTCTTTGCTTTTCGCCAACTGCTCTTTGAGGTTGGCGATTTCCTCATCTCGCGATTTCCTGACGATCACGACCGTGTCTTTCGGTGTCTGCGCAGCGACGGTGTCCACAACCGTCGTCCGTGCAACGCTGGTCAGGCCTTGCGCGACTGCGGCGGTGCGCCGCAACACCGTCGCTTCGTTGCGATAAAGACCTTGCGGATTGGCGGCCAGATAGGCGTCCAGCTGGGTGATGCCATCGGCCAGGGAGCCGGCGTCGTTCGCGGGATCGAGAACGTATGCCGCCTTCCAGAACGCAATCTCACTCGCTTCCCGCGTGCCCGGATGTGTACGGACGTACTCGTCAAGCAGCTTGTCGGCGGCGAAGTAATTGTGCGCATCCACTGCGGTGCGCGCGTAGTATAGCGTCCTGTCCCAGTCGCTCCGCGCGGTGCTGGTCGTGACGCGCTCCAGCTGGGCACAACCCGCGACAATGAATAAACCGACGAAGGCTGGCGCTAATGCTTTCATTTCACTTCCTCAGTGCTCAAGCGTGCTCTCGCCGAAGACTCTGTCCTGTCGGCTCCTTGGGCAGCGTCACCTCGAACCTTGTCCCCTCGCCGACCGTACTCTCGACCGTGATCTGGCCGCCGTGAGCTTCGACGATTTCTCTCGCAATCGCCAGGCCCAATCCAGTGCCCTTGGTGGCAGCACGCGCCTGATTGTCCGCCTGGAAGAACTTGTCAAAAATGTGCGGGAGCTGGTCAGGCGGAATGCCGGCGCCCGAATCCACCACCTTGATCGAAACTTTGCCGTTATCCGGCGCGACGGTAAGCGCCACCTTGCCGCCCCGCTCCGTAAACTTGAACGCGTTCGACAACAGATTGCCGAGGACTTCGTTGATTCGATCTTCGTCCCAGTGCACACGATCCGGCAGCCCCGAGCGGTGATCCACGCTGAATGAAATGTCGCGCTGCCTCGCAAGCACGGAAAACGAGCTCTCCAGTGTCTGGAGGAAATGCTGCAGGTCGACTTCCCTGACGTCGAGCTTGCCGCCACTCGCCTCGAATCGACTGATGTCGAGCAGCCGTTTGACCAGCCGCGTCAGGGTGTTCGCCTGCTTGCCAATGGTATCGAGAATCTCCATTTGCTGAGGGGTGGGCTCTCCATAGATCCCTTCCTTGAGGAGATCGAGGTAACCAATGATGACGTTGATCGGAGTTTTGAGCTCGTGAGACGCGACGCCAACGAATTCCGCGCGCAATCGTTCGAGTTCGCTCAGCTGGCGAGCCATTGTTTGATAACTCGCGGCAAGTCGTCCGAATTCGGTTTGCTCGTTTGATCGAAGCGTCAGGCGATGCTCCAGGTCGCCCTCGGTGATTGCGCGCATCCCACGATCGAGGTCTCTGATCGGACGAGTGATCGATCTAAGGAGCCAAATTCCGATAACTGCTGCAATCAACAGGGCGACCGGAAGCGCGCCTGCCGCGAGACGCTCCGCATTCAGCGTCGCTGCGGTTGCGTCGGCAATTCTCGCGCGAGTCCTGGTGCGCAAAGTCGCGGCGCTGGCATCGATCGCGCTGTCCACAAGGGCAATCGCGGGACGAGTCCGCTGCGACGAGATCATTTCAGCGACTGTCGCGCGGCCGGCGGAGGCCTGATCATATTCCTCGCGCGCCGCACTTCTTAAAGCGTCGAGCGACGCTCGAATTTGTGAGGCGGGCAGCTCGAGTCGGTACCGCTCGAGCGAGTCGGTAAGAATGAACAGCGTGTCCATTTGGCGCTGCATGCGCGTCGCGCTCTTCTCATCGTGAAGAAAGAGCAATGCATCCTCGGCCCTCCTGGCATCGTCGGTTCGTTCGCGAAAAGTGCCAAGCAGCAGTGACGCGGCGAATTCGCGATCGCGTAGCAGACGGCTGGTTCCGTATAGCTGCTCGAGTGACCGAATCGACAGCAGCAGCGGGACGATCAGCACCAACGCGATGGCGAGCAAACCCCACCCGAGGCGGGCGCGCAGAGTCATATCAAACGGTTTGGGTTGGGGCGAGCTAACAAATTATCGCCTGCGGTAAGTAGACGGAATCAAATCCGCCCGCTACTGTCCGTTGCTATGACACCCATTTTCGGTTATTCAGTCCCCGGCAAGGCAACCGCCTGGCCGGCGCTCATCGGCGTGGCCGCGCTATTTCAGCTGGTTGTGATTCCACCAGTTACTGGTCAGGTAGCCAGCGAGCCCCGACTCAGCCCGGTCGAGCAGAAGATTCGCGACTATGTGCGCGCGCACGAGAACGATCAGATCGCTCTCCTGGAGAAGGCTGTCAACATTAACAGCGGCACCCTTAACCTCGCTGGCGTGCGCGAGGTGGGGCGACTGTTTGCGCCGGAGTTCGCCTCGATCGGCTTTGATACAACGTGGATTGCTTTGCCTGATGCAGTTGGACGGGCCGGCCACTTCTTCGCCGAGCACAAGGGCAACCGGGGGAAGCGGGTGTTGCTGATTGGACATCTCGACACGGTGTTCGAGGGCGAAGGTCAGAAGTTCGTGCGCCTGGACACGCTTGCCGCCGGAGCCGGAAGCTCTGACATGAAGGGCGGTGACATCGTGATTCTTTACGCGCTAAAGGCACTGGAAAGCGTTGGCGCACTCAAAGGAACACGGATCGTTGTAGCGTTGACGGGCGATGAGGAGGATGCCGGACCTCTGCACCTTGTCTCTCGACAGCCTCTGGTCGACGCCGCGAAACGCAGCGACGTCGCGCTCGCTTTCGAGGAAGACGCCGGCAAGGGTACCGTTGCCCGGCGTGGGTTTAGCGGCTGGAAACTTACCGTAACCGCTCGCCAGGCGCACTCGTCGGGAATATTCCAGCCCGGCACATCAATGGGTGCGATTTACGAAGCAGCTCGAATCCTGAACACGTTTCGGGAGCGGCTTTCCGGTGAACAGTATCTGAGCCTCAACCCCGCGATAATCGTTGGTGGCACCGATGTCACTTACGATTCCGCGAAGATCTCCGGCACGACGGCCGGCAAAGACAACATCATCGCCCCCCGCGCTTACGCCCGCGGCGATCTCCGCTTCATCTCGGATGACCAGTTGCAAAAGACCCGCGACACGATGCGAGCGATTGTCGCTGACCATCTGCCGGGAACGACCGCGTCAATCACATTCGAGGATGGCAATCCGGCGATGCCGCCCACCAAAGGCAACATGGCTCTTCTGGCGGTCGAAGATTCAGTGAGCCGCGCGCTTGGGCAGGGGCCTGTCGAACCGTTAGACCCTGGGCGCCGCGGCGGTGGAGACATCTCGTACGTGTCGCAGTATCTCGACGCGCTGGACGGATTGGGGGTCAAGGGAATGCGATCGCACACGCCGGATGAAAAAGTAGATCTTCGCTCAATTGTGCCGGCGACTGAGCGAGCGGCAATTCTCATCTACCGGCTGACGAGGGCCAGATGACAACTGTGTGGGAGGACCGAGGCCCGAGGACTAAGTGCATGGATCATCGCAGGCTAATCGAGGACTGCTGACTAAAGCGCGCGTTCGTCCTCGATCACTAATTAGTCCGCGATCATAGATGCCGTTGGTCCTCGGGCCTCGGTAAGAAAAAAACGGCACGCCGAGCTGGCGTGCCGTTCTATTCTGCGACTCCAGATTCTTAGTATCCGGGGTTTTGCACCATCGCAGTCGAGACATCCATCTCCTCTTGCGGAATCGGCAACAGAAC
>Ga0209027_1000203_pt1 | contig 19220 bp, 15 predicted proteins | sample GraSoi013_1_20cm_3_FD_185821 | JGI IMG/M metagenome (GOLD analysis project Ga0209027, IMG submission 185821) | Grasslands soil microbial communities from the Angelo Coastal Reserve, California, USA - Sample 09_27_2013_1_20cm (SPAdes) (version 2) | ecosystem: Environmental > Terrestrial > Soil >...
GAGTCGCGCGTTGCCGCTGGCGCGAAGCTGGGGCTCGAGCTCGGTGAGGACGCCGAGCAAGCGCACCACGTCGGGAGGGGGGAGCGGGGAGCGGTACCGCTCGATCAGCGCCTGCATCGCCTCGCTGAACCCCTCGGGCTTGCCTCCGAGGTTCGCCAGCAGCACCGCACGCAGCAGCTCCCCCGCGCCGGTCACGAACTCGCCCAGATCGGCGCCCCCGTCCACCAGGCGCGCCACCAGGGGGAACACCCCCGCCGGATCGCGCTCGGCGACGACGCGCAGCAGGTCTCCATAGACGTCGTCCGAGATCAAGCCGAGCACGTCGCGCACCCGGTCGGCCGTCACGGGGCCGGCGCCGAACGACACGACCTGATCCAGGATCGAGAGACCATCGCGCATGCCGCCGTCCGCGCTCTTGGCGATCAGCTGCAGGGCGTCGTCGTTCGCGGCGATGCCCTCTGCTGCCACCACCTGGCGCAACCGCTCGGCGATCGCGTGCGGGCCGATGCGCCGGAAATCGAAGCGCTGCAGCCGGGACAGGATCGGCGCCGCGCTCTGCGCGATCTTTTGCGGCTCGGTCGTGGCGAACACGAACACCACGCGCGACGGGGGCTCCTCCAGAATCTTGAGGAGGGCATTCCACGCTTCGCGCGTCAGCATATGGGCCTCGTCGACGATGTAGACCTTGTGTCGGCCCTCGGCCGACGCGGCGTACATGGCGCGCTCCCGCAGATCGCGCGCGTCGTCCACGCCCCGATTGGACGCCGCGTCGAGCTCCACGACGTCCAGGTTGGCGGCGCCGGTCCAGATGCGCGTGCACGAGTCGCACGCTCCGCACGGCTCACCCGCCACCCCGGCCGCCTCCCGCCGCTCGCAATTCAGCGCCATCGCCAGGATGCGCGCCGCCGTGGTCTTCCCCACCCCCCGAGGCCCCGCGAACAGGTATCCGTGAGCCACACGACCGCCCGCCACGGCCCCGCGCAGCGCGGCGGCCACGTGATCCTGGACGAGGAGATCGGAGAACTTCTTGGGACGATACTTGCGAGCGAGAGCGATCATGGGGGCAATCTAACGCGGAACGCGGAAGTCGGAACGCGGAACATCCGACCCCACCCTCCGGGCTCGACAGCTCACCCTCTGTTCCGCGTTCCGACTTCCGCGTTCCACGTTGCAGTTGAATGCCCCAGGCACCCCGCAGCGACACCCGACGTCGCTTAGCGCTGCTCCCTGCGGGGGCCTGACGCGGTTCACGACCAGATGACCTGCGGACCTGGGGCACTGGAAAGCTAGTTGGGCAGGGAACGGGAGAACAGGTACGGACGCACAGTGGAAAACGGATACAGCAGGATACCGAGATGCTTGCCGCTACGGGCAGTGGATCGCTCCGGGGAGCGCGGCCCGCGCGACCGTGACGCTCACATCCTCCCGCTGGCCCGACGCGACGATTACGAGGCTGGTCGAGCCCTCGTCCCCCGGCGCGACGCGCACCACGCTACCACCCGCGCCGGCACCCACGAATGTCACGCGCACAACGCCGCGGTCGCCGGCCGCCGCTTGCAGTCCCGTTACGGCCGCGTCGTTGCCGAACGCGTCCTGGGCCGTCACGCGCAGCACCGCGCCGTCGCCCGGCGCGAGCGAGACGCGGCGCTCGACCCGCGTGTCGCCGCAGCGCAGCGTGAGCGTCGCCGCGGGGCCCGGCTCGGCGTACAGCGTCGCCTGCCGCTCGATGGTGCCCGCCTGTGCCCTCACCTCGACCGGGCCGGCCCTCGGGCCCAGCGTCACGTCGACGTTGACGCGCCCGCTCGAGTCCGTGACGACCCGCGCCGCTCCCAGCCACCCGTTCGTCACGGACAGCGCGACCGCGTGCCCCGAGACCGCGACGCCGGCCGTGTCGCGCAGCTCGAACAGGAGCGGCAGCGGCGGGTGCGCGCCCGCCGCCGCATGTTGGCCCACGCCCAGCACGAACCCGCTGCGCACACCGGAAAGGGACGGTCGGTGCGGCGGGGCCGGTGTGGCAGGAGCGGCAGAAGGAACGGGCACCCGGCGCGGCTCGGTTATGCGCGGCACGGCGGCGCGGCGGACGCACGCATCGATCTCGCGCAACACCCCCGAGTCCGCCCCCAGGGCCACCAGATCGGCTCGATCTCTCCCGGTCGGCGTGAAGGTCAGGCAGCTGCGACGGATCAGTGCGGCGAGCTCGTCCGGTGCGAGCGTCAGCCCCGAGAGTAGTCGGACGAGATCGGTCTTCCGGAGCGCGCGCCACCCAACCCCTGCGTGCGCGCCGGCGGCCCCGCCAGCAGGAGGAGCAGCAGCGCGGCACCGATGCCGCGATCCACTACGGCCGGGGGCATCCCGACTGCTCGAACCTCCGCTCGACCGAATCGACACCGGCGTACAGCGCCTGATCGCGCGCCGTGCGTGCGCCATCGAGCACGCCAGCACCGCGGCGAGCAGCGTTGTACGCAATCCAGCGGTTCTCCACCACCTCGAGGCGGCGCGCGAGCCCGGCGCACGCCACCTGCCTCCGGTCGAATAGCCGGGCCTGGTCGCTGAAATTGCGCACCACATGCGTCAGCGAATCGCCGGCCTGATCGAGCTTCGCGATCGCCGGAGGCGGCCCCACCACCGGCGGCCGCGCCGGAGCGGCGGCGGTCCCCGACGTCTGGGACTGTCCGGCGGGGCGCGAGGCCGGGGCCGGCGGCGCTGCGGCCTGGGCCTTCGGCGCCGGCCGGGCCGGCGCAGACGGGTGGCGTCGCAGGCCGCTGGAGATCGCAGCGAGCTTGCCCCTGATCGCGGACCACGCACTCGCGACCGTCGACCACCTGGGCAGCGGCACCTCGGGCTGGAACCACCAGTACGCCCCGGCAGCCACGCCGCCCAGCACGAGCACCAGCAGCGTGCGCTTCAGCGCCCGGGGCAACCGGCGCCTGGGGCGCGGCACACGCGTCGCGGCCGAGCCCGCCTCGGGCTCCTCGGCGTCGACCGGTACGTCGCGATCCTCGAACTCGTCCGGCCAGAACGGCCCGTCGAGCCGAGCTTCGTCTCGCGGAGCTTCGTCAGCCGGCGCAGCCCAGGTCTCCGGCTCAGCGTCTGGCTCCGGCTCCGGCTCGGGCTCGGGTGCCGCCCGGGGCGGCAGCGTCGTCCGTGGCGGCGCAGGGGGCAGAGGCGGGGGCGGGGACGGGGGCGGGGACGGAGCTGCATGCCGCGGCGGGGGTGGAGATGGGTGCGGCGGAGGCATGTCTTCGGCAGCCGTCAGGAACTTGAGTTCGCCGTCGTCCTCGGGGGGCTCGGAGGGCTCGGAGGACGGCGGGGGGGCCGGCGTAAACTTCGGCGCGCCCGGCGGCTTCGCGACCAGTCGCGGCGTGACAGCCGTGACGGGGGCCGGCGGATGCGAGGACCCCGGGGCGACTGGGTTGTAGGCGCGGTAGTTCTTCCAGGTCACGAACGAGCGCTTCTTGCCGTCGGGTCGTATCGACTCGGGCGTGAGCAGCTCGTAGAACGGCAGCGGCGTGCCGATCCACGCTTCATCCGAGCCGGCACGGAAGAACGACCCGGCGGGCTCCGCGGGATCCGTCCCCAACAACAACGCCACCTGCCACGGCTCGGCGAAATAATGCTCGTGCGTTTCGACGTCGTGCCCCGACAGGGTGAGCGGCAGCGGTGGGTGCGTGTGGTACCAGCCGATGAGGCTCGCCCGCTGCTGCTCGAGCTGCTGCTGTATGTGGTCCCACAGCCGCGTCACGACATCGCGCGTGCGGTCGCCATAAATCGCCTGGTTCAGGCGCAGCGCGACGTCGATTACCAGGTAGGAGACATTCGTCTCCGGGCACTCGCACTGGTCGCCGAGCAGGAAGCCGAGGATGCCCTGCCCCGGGCGGTGGGGCGTCGCCACGTGCTCGTGAATCGCCGTGAGGGCGGCCTGCGACAGGAAGACGGGAAAGGGGATGTTGCCGGGCCGTTTGGGACCCCCCCGAGCGGGGCTCCACAGGATCGACCGTCCGACCGGGATCGGCTGACGCAGCGGACCGGCGGTGCTCATCGATCCAAGATAAGAAAGACGGGGGAGGTTGTGGAGGTCGGTGGAGGATGGTGGAGGTCAGTTCCGTCGTAACCTCTACCGCCCTCCACCGTCCTCCACCATCCTCCACAACCTCGCCTCATCCCAGCTGCACGCGCTGGGAACGTCGCATCCGGATCAGATCGTAGGTCTCCGCCACCTCCCCGCCCAGCAGGAACAGGTAGGCCGTGTAGTACACCCACAGGAGGAACAGAAACAGGGCGACGACGTTCGCATCCGACGCGACGCGGTCCAGGGTCGCGAAGCGGCTCACGTACAGGGCGTACAGCCGCTTCGCGACCTCGAAGCCGAGCGAGCAGAACACCGCGGCCACGAGCGCCGTGCGCCAGTCGATGCGCCGGCTGGGCAGGAGCTTGAAGATCACGAAGAACAACAGGACGCCGAGGGCGAAGGCGGTCGTTTCGAGGCCGAAGCGCCACAGCCAGTCGAGGACGAAACTGCGGGTCACACTGCTCGCGTTGCGCGCCTCCCAGGCGGTGAGCACGCTGCTCAGCACGAGCAGCGCCCCGGTGCACAGCACCATGGCGAGATCGAGCAGCTTGGCCATCGGCCAGGAGCGCCGCTCGTCGGTGTCGAAGACCTCGTTCAAGGCGGCGCGCAAGCCGCCGAACAAGCGGGTGGAGAACCAGAGGAACAGGGGCAGCGCCACGGCGGTGAGTCGCACCCGGTGCCGCACCACGCCGGCCAGGGCGGCTTCCACCTGTGAAAACGCGGCATCGGTGCCGCCTCCCAGCGTGGTGGGGAGCAGGCGGGCGAGCAGCTCGTGTAGGTCCACCTGTTGCGCGGTGACCTGGTGCTCCACCAGGTAGCCGACCGCGGCCAGCAGCACCGCCACGAAGGGGATGATCGTGAGGAGCAGGTCGAACGACAGCGCGCCTGCGAGAAAGGGAATGTTGTCCTCGAAGGCCGCCTCCAGGGTGCGGCGCACGACTCCGGTCGGCGACCGGTGCCAGCCGCCCTGGGCCTTCACGCGCCGGGCTCGTCCTCCTCCTCGGCGCTGCCGCCCCGGGCGACGCGGCGACGGCGCTTGGCGTCGGTCAGCCGGCGCGTCAGCACCGCGCGGGCCGTCGGCGCCCCCTCTTCCGCGTCGTCTGACCCGACCAGGTCGCCCAGCTCGTCCATCTTCTCGGCCGCGAGCTCACGTACCCGGCGCGCCAGCTTGGTGCGCGACGCGGCGCCCGCCTCGGGGGCGAACAGGAATCCCAGCGCCGCCCCGATCACCACGCCGAACAGAAACGGCCCGAATCCCGTGCTCTGCTCGCTCACTCGCCCGCCTCCAGGTCGTCGGGCGCCGCCACCGCGACCGGGCGCGGCTGCGCGTGCGACTGGAGCGGCGGCCGCACGAACCGATCGGTGACCGCGCGGGTGTTGGTCACGCGCAGCTGCTCGAACAGGAAGGCGAAGGTCTTCTCGAGGTCGGCCGCGATGGCCCCCCGGACGTCGCCCGGCAGGTCCCACAGGCGCCGCTTGAACGGACCGATCGCCTTCTTGCGACTCTTGTAGTAGAACTGCTCCTCCGTGTCGCCCTTCTTCCACTCGTCTTTGCACTCCACTTTCACCCACTCTTGGAGCTCGCGGCGCAGCGCGGCCGGCAGCGCCGCGTGGTCGAACACGATGTTCTGGAAGTTGGTCGCGAGGTGGATCTCGATCGCCTCGCACTTGGGAAAGTTGCCAAAGGCATCGGGCGGGAGCGTGGAGGCCCCGTGCTGCACCGCCCCGCCCAGACCGTATTTGGCGCGCGCGTCGCGCGACAGCGCTTTCAGTGCGTCGAGATCGAGCTGCACTTTGGCGATGGATCCGTCGGGCAGCACCACGCCGCCGTGGCTCGTGCCCGTCTGTACCGAGATCTTGCTGATCCCCGTATAGTTGCCCAGGCGCCGGAGCGCCTGGACGTAGCCGTCCATGAACGCTTTCAGCTCGTGCACGTCCGAGTTCTTGCCGCCTACTTCGCCGATCTCCGCGCCCACCGAGACGGTCACTCCCTCGGGCTCGCGATCGCGGATGAACTTGGTCAGCTCCGCGGCACGCTCGAAGTTGACGCGCTGCTGCTCGGGAAGCGTGGCCTGCGACAGGTCCACGAGGGTCGAGGTATCGATGTCGATGTTGTAGAAGCCCGCGTGCAGCTCTTCTTCGATCAGGGTGCGCAGGGCCTGGAGCTCGGCCTCGGCGTCGGCGGCGTACTTCTTGGCGTTCACCTGCACGTGGTCGCCCTGGACGAACAGCGGCCCCGTGAAGCCCTCGCGCAGCGCGGCGGCGATCATCACCGCCACGTACTCGGCCGGGCGCTGCTCGGTGTAGCCGATCTCCGAGCGGGCGATCTCGCAGATGAGGGCGCCCACGTCGAGCCGCTTCGCGGCGCGGAACACGGCGCGCGCGGAGTCGTAGGCCAGCACGCGGATGTTCATCGCGGGCGTAGTGAACGCCGGTACCTCCCCCCGGCCGCGCGCCATATACAGCTCGTGGATCGACGCCGGCCGCACGCCCGCGTGCTGGCCGATCTCCCAGATCAGCCAGCGCGCCTCCTCGCGCTCCGCGCTCGGGCCGAACACCGCCTGGCGCACCAGGTCGTCCATCGCCGCGCTCTGGCGCACGGCGGGACTCTGGAACCGTCGCAGCGTCGCCTCAGGTGATTCACCCATCGCTTCGTACCCTCCTTGCCGTCGAATCTAGCGCTTACGCTGACCCCGGGCGCAAGCCCGGGGTGACTGGAAGCCCGCCCTACTCCTCGGCTAGTTCGGGCGCAAGCCCGGGGTGACGGGACGTTCGCCCTACTCCGCGCCTAGTTCGACAACCAGTCCGTCGTAGGCCGGCGCGATGCCGGCGGGAAGGCGCGCCGCGAGCTCGGCGTGCGGCGTGTCGTGCGTCAGATGCGTGAGGAATGTGCGGCGCGCGCCGATTTGCTGCGCGGCCGCGACGGCCTCCGGAATCGAGAGGTGCAGCGGGTGCGGGCGGGGGAGCAGCGCATTCAGCACCAGCACCTCGAGTCCGGCGAGCCGCGCGCGCGCCTCCTCGGGCACCGCCTTCGCGTCGGTGAGGTAGGCGATTGAACCCACCCGGTAGCCGAGGACGGTGTCGGTGCCGTGGGGCAGCGGCAGCGCCCGCACCGGCATCCCGGCGATCTCCGTTTCGCAGTCGGGCTTGAGGGCGCGCGCGGCCAGCTGCGGCTTGCTCGTGCCCGGCTGCGGTGGCGTGTGGTCGAAGATGTAGGGGAATCGGCGCTCCAGCTCGGAGAGCGTGTCCGCCGCGCCGTACACGTCGAGCGCCGCCCCCCGACGCACCGAGATCGCCCGCAGATCGTCGATGCCGTGCACGTGATCCGCGTGGGCGTGGGTGAACAGCACCGCGTCCAGGGTGCTGACGCCCGCTGCCACGAGCTGCAACCGCAGCTCGGGCGGGGTGTCGATGAGCATGCGCCGGCCCCCCGACTCGATGAGCGCGGCGCTGCGCGTCCGCCGGTCCCGCGCGTCGGGGGACGTGCAGGTGCGGCACGCACACCCGATCTGCGGCACCCCGTACGACGTCCCCGTCCCCAGAAACACGAGCCTCACCTCACACGACCTCGACCTTGAGGAGGTTCGTGGCCCCCGACACCTCCCACGGCACGCCTGCCGTCATCACGATGCGGTCGCCGGCGTGCGCGTACCCGCGCTTCAGGAGCAGGTCACGCACCACGGCGAGCATGGCGTCGTAGCCCGGCACGCGGTCCACCAGCACGGGCGTCACGCCCCACACGAGCGCGAGCTGGCGGTAGGTCGTCGACTCCGTCGTCACGGCGAGAATCGGCACCGGCGCGCGCAGCGCCGCCACCTTGCGTGCCGTGAAACCGCCCTTGGTGAGCGTCACGATGAGAGGCGTCTGCAGCATCCGCGCCACCGCGCTCGTGCCGAGCGCGATTGCGTCCTCCACCGAGACGGTCGCTCCCGGCGCGGCCCGGCGCTCGTCGCGGCCCCCTCCCGTCCCCAGGCCGACGGCCGACCCGTGGCGCTCCATCTCGCGGATGATGCGGTCCATCGCCCGCACCGCCTCGAACGGGTGCGCGCCGACCGCGGTCTCGGCCGAGAGCATGACGGCGTCCGTGCCGTCCAGGATCGCGTTGGCCACATCGGACGCCTCGGCCCGCGTGGGGCGCGGGTTGTGCACCATCGACTCGAGCATCTGCGTCGCCGTGATCACCGGCTTGCCATGGCGGTTCGCCTCGCGGATGAGGCGCTTCTGCACCACGGGCACCTCTTCGAACGGCAGCTCGACCCCGAGGTCGCCCCGGGCCACCATCACCGCGTCACACGCCGCGAGAATGCGCGGCAGGTCGTCGAGCGCCGTCGCCTTCTCGATCTTCGCGACCAGTTTCGTCTCCGGGGACACGAGCGCGCGCAGCTCCGCGAGGTCTTCCGCCCGGCGCACGAAGGAGAGGCCGAGGTAGTCCGCGCCGACCGAGGCGGCGTGGGCCGCATCCTCCCGGTCCTTCTCCGTGAGCGCCGGCGCGGACACGTGCAGGCCGGGAAGGTTCATGCCCTTGTTCGAGGTGAGCGTCCCGCCGTCGGCTACCCGGCCCTCGACCCGCGGCGGGGCGACGCGCGTGACCTCGACGGAGAGCAGCCCGTCGTCGAGCAGGATGCGTGCCCCCGGCCGGACGTCGGTGGCGAGATCGGCGTAGGTGGTCGGCAGCTCGTCGCCGCGCGCGAGCTCCTCGGGGGCGAACACGATCGTTTCGCCGGGCACGAGCTCGCGTGGCTCGACCAGCTTCCCGACCCGGATCCGCGGGCCCTGCAGATCGACCAGCACGGCCACGGGCACGCCCGCCGCGTCCGCCGCCTGGCGCACGGCGGCGATCCACCCCGCTCGCAGCTCCGGCGTCCCGTGTGATGCGTTCACCCGGATCACGTTCGCGCCGGCGTCGATCAGCGCGGCGATCTGCTCGGGCTTGCCGGTGGCGGGCCCTAGCGTGGCGACGATCTTGGTGCGGCGAATCAGGGTCGTTCCCCTTTCGTGAGCGCCGCGAGCGGCGCCCGCGCTAGCGTACCACGCCGATCTGTCTCTCCTCCAACCGCTGTTTGAACTCCTGCAAGAGCTGCACGGTGCGGGCGATGCTCGACGCCGGCAGTCCCTCGATCGCGCGCGCCGCGAGGCGGCGCTCGAGCTGGCTCGCGCGCAGCAGCACCTCGAGCCCGCGGCGCGTCAGCGTCACCCGCACGCCGCGGTCGTCCTCCGGGTCGGGGGTGGTCTCTACCAGCCCCTTCGTTTCGAGCCGCTGGATGAACGTGGTGGCGGCGGCGCGGGACACGCCCAGCTGGGCGGCGAGGTCCTTGGGGCGCGCCCCGTCGGGACCGCCCAGGTCCACGGCCGAGAGCGCCGCGTGCGCCCGGTGCGACAGGCCGTAGGCGCGGAACGCCCGGTCGCCGGCGTGCTCCACGGCGGCCCGGGCCATACTGATGGCATCGGTGAGCTGCAGGGCGAGCGCGGAGCGGTCCGTCATCGGAGTTATACGTTACAAGTTGCACGTTGCAGGTGACGCGTTGCACGCGCGGTAGTAGTTAACATGCTAACTGTTAATATACTAACTATCTCGCGTCCCGCAAGAGAGCCGGCCGTTTCGTGCAACGTGTGACGTGTAACGTGTAGCGTCTAGCACGTTTCGCTCCAGTCCGCCGGCGACGTCGCGCCGCAGCGTACGCACTTGAGGGTCGCGGGCTTGCCGGCAAAGTCCTGGCGGTAATGGCACAGCGGGCAGACGGCGTAGGTGGCCAGCGCGTCCCTCCCCCGCCCTCCCAGAGTGGGCCGCAGCACGCCCGTGCGGGCCACGATGCTCCAGTGGTCTGGCGGCTCGGCACGGATCGTCACGTCGGCGCGCGCCAAGCGCACCCGCTGCTGGCGCACTTCCACCACGACGTGCGCGTCGGGTGACTCTTCGACGATCGGGTACCACGCACCGCGGCGGAGGATGTCCGCCACGTTGTCGGCACAGCGGGCCCAGCCGAGCGTGACTCTCATTGACGTTTGGCGACCCACATGATACTACGTTTTGATAGATTCCGTTATGCGAGACCTCGGCCGCATCGTCCGCCTCCAGATCCAGCGCTCCTCGCTCAAGACCGGTGACAAGCCCCGCCGCAACTACGACCCTGCCCCGCTGCTCGCCGTCGACCGCGTCGCGCTCGGCCCGGATGGTGTGCTGGGCGAGGAACCGGGCGGGGGGGCCTGGCTGGTGGACGTACATCACCGCGCGCATCCCGAAACGAAGAACGCCGACGGCGTGCACGGCGTGTCGCTCGGCTTCACGTCGCACTACGCGCTGATGCGCGAGCGCTTCGGCGAGCGCATCACCCTGGGATGCGCCGGAGAGAACATCATCGTGGAGTCGACCGGTCGCATTACGGTCGAGGATCTGGACTCGGGGCTAGCGCTACTCGCGCCCGACGGCCGCGAGATCGCTCGACTCGAAGTGCTGCAGGTGGCGCACCCGTGCCGGCCGTTCACCGGGTGGGCCCTGGGCGGCACAGTCGAGGCCGACGTGTTGAAGGAGCAGCTGCAGTTTCTCGACGGCGGGACGCGGGGGTACTACTGCCGGGGAGTCCGGTCGGGGATCGTGGCGATCGGCGACCGGGTAGCGGCGCTTTGAGTCAGCGTGTGAACGGCCGGTAGAAGGCCCGTGAAAAAGCCGGGGAAGGGTGCGTCGGCTCCCCTTCCCCGGCCTTTCACCAGCCTTTCACGGGCCTTTCACCGGATTTAGCTCATCTCATCCCATGCCAGCCCCGCGTGCTTCTTGCACCGCTCGCAGGTCAAGTCCTTCACCTCGGTGCCGAACCCCTGGCGGTGGCGGCAGGCGGGGCAGACGGCATACGTGAGCGGGAACAGCCGGCCGACGCGCTGGATCTCGCGCGCCTCGCAGCGCACGACGCTCCAGCGCTCCGGCGGGTGGTAGCGAATCTCGAGGAACCGCCGGTCGACCGGCACGTTCCGTCGATTCACGTCCAGCACCACGATATGGCTCGACGAGATCCGCACGACGGGGTACCACGCGCCGCGGCGCAGCAGGTGCGCGCCGGGCCGACCGACACGCGCCCATCCCTTGGCCTGGAGCCGAGTGGGAGTCATTGGGCGGAAGGGCATGCTCACGCCACAAAAGTACCTGGTTGGCATGGTGGAAGTCGTGACTGGGGTCACACTTAGCGACCGCGGAAAATGTGACGCATGACACGCACGTGCCCGTGTGTGCAGCCCACGAGATGACGCGCCGACGACACGCGGCCCTCACCTTCTGATCCGCTTCGGGTCGTCACCCCGTTGATCCCCTCTGTCTCGGATCCTCACCCCCTGTCCCCCTCTCCGCCATGCGGAGAGGGGGACGGTGGATGGCCTCTCGTTCCCCCTCTCCCGAAAGGGAGAGGGGGACAGGGGGGTGAGGACCGGGGATGAGAGCGAGAGGGGTTGAGGACCACGCACGAAGGTCAGCGAGCGGGTCAGTGGCGAAGAGCCCCACCACTGATTGTCGAGAAGATTGGTGACTTTGGTATTTCACGGCCCCGGGGTCACCGCGTAGGCCGTGCTCTGCACGATGAAGGTCCGCACCTCGCCCTTGGCCAGCGTGACCGTGCGGGTATAGAGCGTCCCGCTACCGGTCGTGAGCGTGAGCGTACGTCCCGGCGGGAGGCAAGCATCCGAGAACCCGCATACGTGACACTTGGCGCACCCCTCGGAGACCCCTATGCCAGTCGCAACCAGCGCCGCATGCCCGCGACGAGGCGTCCGCGCCGCGGCCAAGGCAAGTGGTTCGGATTGTCGCCGGTACGCATGATGCGGTGGCGTGCCGCCGTGGTTCGTGCGGCACCCATCAGTCACCCGATTGATCGAGGGAGATACCATGTGCGCGCCCTGGAAGAACCGTCTCTCGCGTGCGACTGCCGTCTTATGCACCGCAGCGCTGCTCAGCAGCTGCGAACGTACCCCGGTACAACCGACCAGACGGCCTCGAGCCGACCTGATCGGCGGCTTCACGAGCTACCTCACGCAACAACTACTGGCAAACGAGCCGTTGGTATCCGATGGGTCCACCTGGACAGACGAGCCACTCCCGCCGGGCCACACCATTCATGTCGTCAACCACGATGACATGGACAGCTGGAAGATCCAGGTTGCCTCGGGCACGACGACCTTCGAGGGCGATCAGTGCGACGCCGCTCATACGCCGCAAGGCAGCGGCGCGCTGCACCTCGTGGTGACTCCGGGCGCTGGGCCCGCGACCTACGCGCGCGACCGCGCGACGCGCTACCACCGCACCTACCTGCGCGACCTGACCCGGCTCGACTACTACGCGTGCGACCACAAGAACAACGGCCAGCAGTGGCCGTTCCTCGTGCTCGAGATCGACTGGAACGGGGACAACACGATCGAAGATCAGATCGTCTTCGAGCCGGCATACCAGAACGGTAGCGAGGGCGGCGCGTGCGGCGCCGTCAGCAACCAGGGCCCGGAGGCGCTCGATCGGTGGCAGTTCTGGGACGGGCGGCGGCAGGATGCCGCGGGGACGTTTCGCGCGTGCTGGTGGTCGGTCAATGACCCGGCCTTCCCTTCAGGATTCGCGATCCGGTCCCTGTCCGACTATATCACGGCGCATCCGAACGCCGCGATCGTGAACCTCGACGGCAACCACGGTGGCGTGCAGGCGCTGCACGGGCTTTCGAGCGCGAGCGACAGCTACGACGGGTGGGTGGACGCGCTCACCATCGGGAAGGACATCAACGGCTCGAGCGGTCAGACCGACAACAGCACGATCACCTACGACTTCGAGCAGCCCTAGCCCGGTGCTCGATTATCGATCTTGATTATCGATGACGTGGGGGCGCAGCATGCTGCGCCCCTACCCACCCTACCCGCACTCCGAGAACCCGCACACGTGGCACTTGGCGCAGCCCTCCGCGAAGGCGAGCTGCGAGCCGCAGTCGGGACAGGCGCCGATGAAGTCTTGTCCCTCGCCCGTGCGCTCGCTCACCGCCCCCTCCGCCGCCGAGATACGTACCGGCGCCGGCGCGACCGCGCCGCCCAGCAGATCCTGCTGGACGCCCTGCTTCTCCTGCATCCACTTCTCGATGGCGATGCCGATGGCGTCGGGCACCGACAGCACTTTGTTGGGTCCCAAGCCGACGACGCGATCAGAAGAAATGCCACGCAGCTGGCGATACACCTCACGCATCGGGATCCCCGAGCGCAGGGCGAGCGAGATGAGGCGGCCGATCGCTTCGACATCCGCCATGAGGGCACCGCCCGCCTTGCCGAGCGAGATGAACACTTCGAACGGCTGGCCCTTGTCGTCTTCCGTGATGTTCACGTACATCGTGCCGAGCGGCGTTTCGATCCGCCGGGTCGCGCCCTTGAGGAGGTCGGGACGAGACCGCTTGGCGCGGCGCTGCAGGTTCTCGGCTTCGGCGTCGTGCAGCTTGGCGCGGGTGCGCTCCAGCTCGGCCTCGAGCTCGGCGAGCCGGCCGAGCGCTTCGGCCAGCGCGTCTTTCCCCGACCCGGCCGCCTGCTCCTGCACCTTCTTCGCCGTCGACCCGGTGGACAGCACCTGCATCTCGCGCGCGCCGTCGCGGTACACCGTCACGCCCTTGCACCCGAGCTTGTAGGCGTAGCGGTAGATCTTCTCGACGTACTCCTCGGTCGCGTCGTTCGAGAAGTTGCAGGTCTTGGAGATCGCCGAGTCGGTGAATTCCTGAAATGCGGCCTGCATCTGGATGTGCCATTCGGGAGTCACGTCGTGCGCCGTGACGAACACCCGCTGCCACGTGGCCGGCACCTGGTCGAAGTGGATGTGGCCCGCCTCGGCGATCTGCTGCATCAGGGCGTCGGAGTACCACCCCTCATGCTTCGCGATCGCGACGAAGTCCTCGTTCACGTCGGGCATGAGGACGCCCGCCTGGTTCCGCATGAAGGCCACCGCGAACAGCGGCTCGATCCCCGAGGAGCACCCGGCGATGATCGAGATCGTGCCGGTGGGCGCCACCGTTGTGAGGTTGCAGTTGCGCAGGCGGCGCATCGGCTGGATCCGCTCGCCCCTGGGCCCGCGTGCGCAGCTCGCATCGGGTCCCCAGATCGACCGCTCCCACTCCGGGAAGACGCCGCGCTGCTCCGCCAGCTGCTCCGATGCCGCCTTCGACTCCTCGTCCACGAATTCCATCACCTTGCGACCGAGCGCCACGCCCTCATCCGAGTCGTACGGGATGCCCAGACGCACCAGCAGATCGGCCCAGCCCATCACGCCCAGGCCGATGCGGCGGATCCGCTGGGCCAGGGCGTCGATCTCGGCGAGCGGGTACTTGTTCGCATCGATGACGTTGTCGAGGAAGTGGGTGCACAGGTGCACCACGGTGCGCAGGCGTTCCCAGTCGACCGCTCCGTCCTTCGCGAACAACCCCAGGTTCACCGAGCCGAGGTTGCACACGTCGTAGGGGAGCAGCGGCTGCTCGCCGCACGGGTTGGTGGCCTCGTAGCTGCCGAGGTGCGGCACGGGGTTGAAGTGATTCGCCCGATCGATGAAGTACACGCCCGGCTCGCCCGTCTTCCACGCGCCGTGGACCACCTTGCGGAACACCTCGCGGGCGTCGAGCTGCCCGACCGCCTTGCCGGTGCGGGGGTGGACCAGATCGTAGGACGTCCCCTCCTCCACGGCCCGCATGAACGCGTCCGTGACCGCCACGGAGATGTTGAAGTTCGTGACCTGCGTGAGATCGTCCTTGCAGGCGATGAACTCGAGGATGTCCGGGTGATCGACGCGCAGGATGCCCATGTTGGCGCCGCGGCGCGTCCCGCCCTGCTTCACCACGTCGGTGGAGGCGTCGTACAGCTTCATGAACGACACCGGGCCCGACGCCACCCCCATCGTGGACCGGACCACGTCGTTCTGGGGGCGCAGCCGCGAAAACGAGAACCCCGTTCCGCCCCCCGACTGGTGCACCAGGGCCATCGCCCGCAGCGTGTCGTAGATGCCGCTCTGTCCGTTCGACAGGCAGTCGTCCACAGGCAGTACGAAGCACGCCGACAGCTGGCCCAGGGGACGCCCGGCGTTCATCAGCGTGGGGGAGTTCGGCATCCACGCCCGCGTCGCCATCAGCTCGAAGAAGGTCTCGGCCAGCCCCTCCACCGCCTTGTCGGAGGCGCCGTAGCGCCGGTCCGGCTCGGCGACCGTGCGGGCCACGCGCCAGAACAGGTCCTCGGGCCGCTCCGCGGGCCGCCCCTGGTCGTCCTTCACCAAGTAGCGGCGCTCGAGCACGGTGATGGCGTTGGGGCTCAAGTCGAGCGTACCAACACGAGTCGAAGCGGTCATGCGGGCTCGTCCCTTTCGGTGAGAGCGTCCGAAGAGCGTGGCGATGTGTTGAATTTAACCGAGCGCCTGCTCAAAAAGCGCGGGAAGTCAAGGTAGGCCCGGCGAGCAGGCCGGGCAAGACTCGCGCACGGCCTCACACCCGTATGGGGTTTCGCGAATTCACATCACAAACTTGGCCGGGCGGGTGGGAACGTCCCCGCCCGGTGCCGCTCGGCCTCCATCACATAGTGCTCCCACGTGTGGCGGATCCGCTCCCGCAGCGCCTCGTCCACCGCCCGCGTCACCCGAGCCGGCACGCCCACGACCAGCGAGCCGGGCGGCACCCGCGTCCCTTCCGGGACGACCGCGCCCGCGGCGACGACGCTGCCCGTCCCGATGTGCGCCGCGTTGAGCAACACGCTCCCCATGCCGATCAGGCAGTCGTCCTCGACGGTGCACCCGTGCAGGATGGCACGGTGCCCCACGCCGACGCGGGCGCCGACGCGCGCCGGCAGCCCCGCGTCCACGTGCACGATCGCGCCGTCCTGCAGATTGGTCGCTTCACCGATCAGGATGGCGTCCATGTCGCCGCGCAGCACGGCGCCGTACCACACGCTGGCGCGCGCGCCCAGCGTCACGTCCCCCAGCACGACCGCGCTCGGGGCGATGAAAGCCGTCGGGTGAATGTTGATTACTGCCTCACCGGCTGGAACGGCCACTTGACCCACGCGTCCACCGGCTCGCCGTTCTTCTGAGCCGGGTTCCAGCGCAGGCTCTTGGCCATGTCCAGCGCCTCGTTGTTGAACGTGTCGAGGTTGGAGGGATCCCACACACGGGCCTGCAGCGTCGAGCCCTCCTTGGAGACGTGGATGAGCAGGACGGTCTGCCGAGGAAAGATCGTCGCATCGGCCGGCACCGGGATGCGCGTGGCCGACAGCGGCAGCGGACGTGTGTCGAAGCAGAGGTTGTCCTGGTTGTACGCCGGGCCGGGCTGATCGCAGGGCCCGGTGGTTGCGTCGTCGCCGGACGCGGCGAGGGGTTGCAGCTCGAGTCTCACCGTCGACGGCGCGCCCGGCGTGATGATGACCTGGCGATCGAACGGCTCGAACCCCGTGGCCCGGACCGCGAGCTGGTAGGTCCCCGGAGGGAGATCGGCCTGCGCGCCGCGGACCGGCTGTCCGTTGAGCGTGACCCGGGCGCCGCGCGGCAGGCCCTGGAGCGAGAGGCGTCCGGGCGTGCCGGGGGCAACCGAGTGTGCGTGGGCCGTATCGGACATCGCCACGGCCTGCGCCACCGTGTCGGAGCGAGGAGGCGGTGCACCCGTGTCGCCGAGCAGCCGCTGGGCCACGGTGTCCTGCGGCGGTACGGCCGTCGAGTCGTGCGGCACGACCCGCGCGAAAAACAACAGCCCCTTCTTGTACGCATACAGGCCCGGCCCGCCCAGTCCGATGGCGAGGACCATCACCCACAGGGCGATCCCGGCCCCGACGGACCGCCTGTGGTGGTCGGCCGCTGGCTTGCCCGGCACGCGCGGCAGCGGCGTGGTGGGTGCGCCCGCCAGACGCGCGCCGGCGAGCGAGGGGATGGCTTTGGTCGCCGCGCTGGCGAGGCCGACCGCGGCGAAGCCCCCGCCCGCCTCGAGCGCCTGGACGAGGTCGTCCGACGTCTGAAACCGGTCGTCGGGGGACTTGGCCATCATCCGCTTGGTGATCTCGAAGAGGGTCCGCTGGTCGTACGTTTCGAGCGGCGGCGTCGGGACCTCTTCCATGATATGCTTGTAGCCGATCGAGAAGGAGTCCTCGCCGTCGAACGGGACGTGTCCCACGAGGCACTGGAAGGCGACAACGCCGAGCGAGTACAGATCGGAGCGTCCGTCGAGCGATTGGGCGCGGGCCTGCTCCGGGCTCATGTAGTGCGGGGTGCCGATGGACATCCCGGTGCCGGTGAGCTTGCCGCCCGACGCGGCCTTGGCGATCCCGAAGTCGGTGACCACGGCCTGGCCGTGCTCGTCGAACATGATGTTGTCGGGCTTGATGTCGCGGTGCACGATGCCGCTCTTGTGCGCGTAGGCGAGCGCGCGGGCGACCTGCAGCAGGATCATGCGGATCTCGGAGGGAGGCAGCGTGCCGCGCGCGGCCAGCACGCTGGACAGCGGCTTGCCCCGCAGGAATTTCATCACGAAATAGATCACGCGGCCGGATTTGCCGACGCGATAGATCGGAATAATGCTCGGGTGCTCGAGCTTGGCGGAGGTGCGAGCCTCGCGCTGGAAGCGCTCGACGAATTCCTTGTCGAACGCGAGGGAGAAGGGCAGCACCTTGATGGCGACGTCGCGCTCGAGCTGCTTCTCGCGGGCCTTGAAGACGATCGCCATGCCGCCGCGGCCGAGCTCCTCCAGGATCTCGTACTCTTCCTTCAGCTGGTCGCGGACGAGATCGAGCTCGGTCATCTCGGGCACGGGGTCGCGCCCGCCGGCGATCGGAGTGGCCGCCAGGTCCAGCCCGCAGGAGCGGCAGAACTTGCTGGCGTCGTCGTTCTGGGTGCCGCAGCGGGGACAGTACATCAATGCTCCGAGGGGTCGCGGAAACTTAGGGATTCGCCGGAGTGGGTGTCAACTCGACGCATGCGGTGTCCACTCAAAAGTCGGAGCCGAGCGCGACGTAGACCTGCGGTCGCCGGACGGCGCCCGACGGCGGAGTGGTGAGCGGCTGCGCGACGCCGAGTCGCACCGCGAGCGGGAAGTCGTAGCTCAACGCGACAACGCCCGCCACCTCGAGACCGGTCGAGCGCAGTCGGGTGAGCCGGGGCGCGGCACCCGGCGCCCACGCATCGCCCGCGTCGGCGAACGCGTTGACCCACACCTTGTCGACGCCGAGCGGGAGGTGGCCGAGGGCGCGGCCCACGAGCGCCAGCGGGGCGCGATACTCGATGCTGCCCGCGGCGGCGCGCTCACCGCTCAATTCTCCCGAGCGATAGCCGCGGATCGGGAAGGCGCGCGTCGCGCTCAGCGACGGCGCGAAGTACACGTTCACGCCCTGCGGCGCGACGCCGCCGACGCGGAACAGCGTCCCGAGCGGCCCGCTCGAGCCGCCGGCCACGGCCCGCACCGCGAGCACGGAGTGGCCGAAACCGCCGAGCCCGGGCGCGCGGGCGTAGAGGGCGAGGCGCGAGCGCAGCTCGTTCGACCAGCGCGTGGAGCCCGGCTCCTCCCGCCGCCGGTACGTCGCGGACCACGCGACGCCGTTCTCGGGCGACACCGACAGCGCGCCGAGCGCCAAGCGCGACAGCGTGAGCGTGACCGAGCCGCCGACCAGATTGTGCGATGCGCACGCCGGGCACAGGGCGGCGAGCGACGTGTCGGGACTGGCGGCGTAGCGGGTGCGCTCGAGCTCCGCGGCGACCCGCACGCTCGCCAGCCTGCGCCAGCGACGCGCGACGAACGAAGCGCCGAGCGCCGCGTCCTCGTCCAGCACCGACAGCGCGACGCCGGGCGCCCCCGGGGGAGGGAGGAGGGCCGCCCACGAGCCCGACGCCGACAGGTCGAGGGTGGGGTTGCCGAGCGCCGTGGAGACGAGCGAGAAGTGGCCCGCGGCCCGGAACGGCCGCGGCGAGACGAGCAGATCCGCGCCGTACGCCCAGCGACCCACCGCGTCGGTTCCGGCCGTGAACGCGCCGCCGAACCGCCCCGTCGCTCCGTCATCCTCGAACAGCGGAATCCAAAAACGCGGGCGGAGCGACGGCCATGCCGTGTAGCCAGTCTCACGCAGGGGCACCGCCGCGGCCGAATCGAAGGGCAGCGGCTCGGGCAGCACGATCGGCGCGCCGCGCCCGCCCGCGACGGGCGCGGCG
>Ga0209027_1000204_pt1 | contig 19217 bp, 20 predicted proteins | sample GraSoi013_1_20cm_3_FD_185821 | JGI IMG/M metagenome (GOLD analysis project Ga0209027, IMG submission 185821) | Grasslands soil microbial communities from the Angelo Coastal Reserve, California, USA - Sample 09_27_2013_1_20cm (SPAdes) (version 2) | ecosystem: Environmental > Terrestrial > Soil >...
TGCGTCGCCGGCTTTCGCCGGGTTTGCCTTTGTCGCTCCCCTCCGGAGAGGCTCGCGATCCTGCCGTGCTATTCAACAATAGGCTCACCCTTTTACAGATGAGCTTGTGTTCACATGGCCGACGATTGCTTAAATCCAGAGTAACGGAGTTACTTCTGTTTCCAAAAGGGCCAGCCTTACGGCCTCAGCGGCGGCCTGAACCAGTCTTGGCAACTGGCACGCCTTTTCGGAAGAGCGTGGCAATCAGCTGTTCTTCTCCGCCTTTCTTTGCGAAATGTTCTGAGGTCGAAACAGTATTTTTGCGGACGACGAATCGGACCACCTAGATCACCCATGAGATGAGCCGAACAAGCGTGCTTCACATCCTCGCACCCGCTCGCGAAGGCGGTCTCGAACGCGTAGTCACGATGCTGGCCACGGGACAACTAGATCGAGGCGTGCACGTTGCCGCCATCCTCGAGCCGGGTTCGAACAGCGCTCACCCTTTTGTATCTCGACTCCAAACTATTGGTGTCCCAGTCACTCAAATCGTACTCGGCGCGAGGGCCTACTACAGAGAGTATCGAATCCTTGCCACGCTCATCGAGCGGTTGAGACCAGCCGTGGTACACACCCACGGATATCGCGCGGATGTGGTCGGGTCCTTTTCCGCAAGAGATCGCAAAGTTGCTACGGTCAGCACAGTCCATGGCTTCACTGGTGGTGGAGTGCGAAACCGGATCTATGAGCGCATGCAGTGTCTCGCGTTAAAGCGTGCCGACGCGATCATCGCCGTCTCGAGCCCCCTCGTTGCTCGTCTTGTTGCCGCCGGCGTGCCACGAGATAAGATCCATTGCATCCAAAACGGGTACATGCCCTCCAAGCATCTCGACCGGTCGGCGGCGAGAGAAAGGCTGGGCATAATGTGGGATGGTCCCGTCGTCGGATGGGTGGGAAGACTGTCGCACGAGAAGGGCGCGGATATCATGCTTGAGGCGCTTGCGCTTTCCGATTCTTCGTGGCGTCTGTCGGTGATTGGTGCCGGCGCCGAAAAGGATACGCTACGCCGTCAGGCGGAACAGCAGGGGTTGAGCGAGCGGATTATGTTGCACGGGGAAGTCGCTGACGCGGCTTCTTTGCTTACCGCGTTCGATGCCTTTGTGTTGAGCTCACGCACCGAAGGCACGCCCATCACTCTGCTCGAGGCCATGCACGCACGAGTGCCAATCGTTGCGACGGCGGTCGGCGGCGTGCCGGACGTCGTCACGCCGGATACTGCGATTTTGGTAGCTTCCGAACAACCAGCAGCCATCGCGCGAGGCTTGAGTGCGATTCGAAACGATCCTGCAGCGGCGGCGCAGAGATCCATTCGCGCCCGCGAAAGAGTCGTTTCGGAATTCAGTGCTTCTCGCTGGCTCGACGCGGTCGCTCGCGTATACGAGGGGACCTTGTCGCGATCCCGCAATCCTGAGCCCACGTAATCTCCTTCATTGTCAGCGCGCAACAGGCTGTGAGCACCAGCGCGTCCGTTCCGCACTGTCCGGGACGGTGCTCGGCGAATATCATTTGGAAGTCTCGAAGGCTTGTCGCGCGAGAGTCCAACACGACCACCGATCGGGGACCGCAATTCTCAAAAGACTGCTTTTATCGGGAGTCACGAGCGATGTCGGGCTCGCCCTTCTCGCTCCTTTTCGGCGCCACTGCGCAACTGTTCTCTTTCTTCACCGCTTCGCCGTACCTGATCTCGGTGTCACGGGCCACGATCCCGCTACTCTTCGAGCGCATCTAGAGTACTTGCGCGCGCGCAAATATCGCCTCATGAGTTTGTCCGATCTCATTAAACACTTCGAAGAGAACACACCACTGGACCAATACGCCGTGGTGTTCACCGTGGATGACGGATACGCCGATTTCGCGGCTATCGGCTCGCCCGTGTTCGCGGCTTACGACTGCCCTGTCACGGTTTTTCTGATCACCGACTTCGTGTCGGGAAAGCTGTGGAACTGGTTTGACAAGGTTGACTGGGTATTCCGGGAATCCAACCGTAACAGCCTAAATTTAGAGATCGCGGGTGAGAACCTCGGGCTCCACTGGAAGGGTGTCGTCGAGCGCCAGCTGGTCAGCGACGCAATGATCGAGCGGTTGAAGCAAGTGCCTGACGCTGTGAAGGAGGAATGCATCGTCGCTCTTGCACGCGCGCTCGAGGTTGATTTACCGAAGGAGGTTCCTTCGCGAGACCGTGCGATGACGTGGGATCAAGTCCGCCAATGCGCGCGGAAGGGCGCGACTTTTGGTCCTCACACTGTCACGCATCCCATCCTTTCTCGGGTTGACGCACGCAGAGCGGATGCCGAGATATCTCAATCGTGGCGCGCCGTTACGGCTGAGACCGTGGCATCGGTTCCGGTTTTTTGCTATCCCAACGGAACAGCGGCGGATTTTTCATCGAGAGAGCAACGAAGCGTAGAAAGCGCAGGAATGAAGGCCGCGCTCTCCAGCATTCCGGGCTCCGTGATCTCGACGGCAGCTGGAGCGAGGGTCACTAACCGTTTCTCCATTCCTCGTTTCAGCTACGTCGAAGATAAGTCGGACTTTGTGCGCATCGTGAGTGGTCTGGAGGAGATGAGAGCCAGCGTCACTTGAAGTTGAACTCTCAGATCATCCGTGGCGCACCCGCAACATTCTGCCGCCGATCCTCGGCAGGCTTGCGTCAGTAAAAGGTCTAAAATCCTTTAGGGCACAAAGAGTTAGGTAGCGCCCGGCATAGGCACGTCCAATGCCTAAGAGGCGCCCGAGCAAGGCGCGAAGGTTGCGCCTTTGCTCGCCACCGCTTGAGACCCACATCGGCTGCACCAAAGTTACGGTCGCTACTTCCTCGCACCCATCCAATGTTCGCGTTTGCTGTCGCTGTCGCGGTCGCCCCAATCGCCATCGGCTTGTACGCGTACGTGGTCTACCCTGCAATCCTGTGGATTGCAACTCTCCTTTACTCCGCTAAGTCCCTTCCAAGCGAGACTGCGGAATGGCCGAGTGTCACGATAACCGTACCGGTATATAACGCAGTATCTTCGATCGGGAACACGCTGCATCTGTTAATGGATCTGGACTATCCCCGCGACAGACTGCAGGTGGTGGTGCTGTCCGATGCCTCCACCGACGGCACCGACGACGTCGTCGGCGGTTTTGCGAGTCGGGGCGTCGAACTGGTGCGAGCTACGGAGCGGCGTGGTAAGACGGCGGCAGAGAATTCGGCATTATCCTTCGCTCGGGGCGAGATCATTGTGAACGTGGACGCGACCGTCGCTGTTCCACGCGATTCTCTTAAAGCCCTGGTCCGATCGTTCGCTGATCCATCGGTTGGTGTGGCTTCGGGTAGAGACGTAAGCGTCGACCCGGAGGGTGGCGCGGGAAATCGCGCTGAGGGCGGATATGTTGGGTACGAGATGTGGGTGCGCGGTCTCGAAACGCGTTTCGGTTCAATCGTCGGTGCGAGTGGTTGCTTCTTCGGAATCCGACGCCAGATTCACTCGGACGCCCTGCCACCGGAATTGAGCTGGGATTTCGCTTCCGCGCTCGTGGCAAGACAGAAGGGCTACCGTGCCGTCAGCGTTCCGGAAGCGCTTTGTTTGGTTCCGCGCGCGATGAGCATCGAAACCGAGTTCAGGCGCAAGGCACGCACGATGGCTCGCGGGCTCAGCACACTCTTCCACTTCAGTGTGCTGATGAATCCGATTCGCTACGGAAGGTTTGCTTTTTCGCTGATCAGTCATAAACTCCTGCGCTGGCTTCCCTACCTTCTCAGCCCATTCTCGCTAGTGGCGTTGGCAATACTCGCTACGCAGAGCGCAATCGCCGCCCTTGTGCTCATCGCGTTAGTGACAGGCGTCGTTTGCGGCATCGTCCTTCGCGACCGCAATGGAATTGGGTCAAAACCGCTCGCCGTAGCCGGTTTCGCTGTCGCTGCGGTGAGCGCGGGTCTGATTGCGTGGTACGACGCCATCCGCGGCGAGAGAATGGTTATCTGGAGCCCGACGCAAAGGCCGGGTGCGTCCAGCGTTTGAGCTTTTAGCGCCGCGCCGCTACACCTGCTTCACGAGTTGATGTGGCGATTGCGCAACGTAATCGTGGCGTACCGGTTCAGAATGGCTCGCGGCGATGCGCCATGCTGAAGTCGCGCAACGAATTAAGCACTACACCTGAGAGTACGGTAATTGCTCGGCTGCCCCGCACACGGGGTGGCTCGAGACTAGTCGACCTCAAAGCCTGCGGCTTTCACACAAGTCAGCTTTCCTGATGATTCAGAGTTTAACCGATGACGGCCTCCAGCAGCAGCAGCTGCTGGCAAACAAGTCGCGGACAGCAGGCAAGCCGCGTGTTTCTGTCGTCTTCGTACTTTCAGAAAACCACGTCGTTTCCCCGGATCGGGTTCTCACACAGCTCGAGCAGCATGTCGAACGCGAAGTCGATGTGCTCGTTGCCTGCGCAGGGCAGCCAGCGAATCTCAGTTCGCTGCAACGTGTGATTGGATCGGCGCAGTTCCTTCTGGCGCCGGCCGGGACAGATACCGAGGATCTGCGCGAGCTGGCAATGGCTCGCGCCACAGGTGATGTCATTACGCTGCTCAATGGGACTCACTTGGACGAGGGCGCTGAGACCCAGAGACGCCTCGCGCAAACGAGCTAGCCGACTGTCATGTCGGGTCCGCTTGTCCTTTCGGTAGTCGTGCCCGTTCGTAATGAGGCGGGCTACCTCCGAAAGAGCCTCCAGGCAATTCTGACCAGCGACATGCCGCGCCAGGCCTATGAGCTCGTGGTGGTTGACGATGGAAGTACAGATGGCTCTGCCGCCATCGCCGGTCGGTTCGCCGACACCGTAATTCGGCTGGCGGGTCGGGGCTGGGGGCCGGCCTATGCTTGCAACCGCGGTGCTGAGCTTACGCGGGGCGACGTCATCGCTTTCGTTGGTTCAGACGTTGTGGTGGAGCCGCACACTCTCCCGCGCATGCTCGATATTCTTGCGGCGCGACCCGAGTTGCACGCTGTCTCGGCGACGCACGCCAGCAGGAGCGGTGCCCCGAATCTCATGTCTAAGTATTGGAGCCTGTTGCTGGGATTCGGTAGCAAGCGCAACGTCGCGGCCACGGCGGCCTTTGGATCGCATTGCGGTATGATCCGCCGCACGGCACTTCTTTCTGCCGGGATGTACGATGAATGGCGATTCAAGAGCGCGTGTCTCGAGGACGTGGAGCTTGGACAGCGGCTGAAGAAATCCGGACACAGCGTGGTCATCACTGGGGAGCACCCCGTTACGCATGTGAAACGGTGGGATCTTCGCTCGATTTTCCGAGAGGTCTGGAACCGCAGCGTACTTCTTTCGCGCTCGCTCGGTTACGAGCGAACTCGATCCTCGGTGCCCGGTGAGGTCGTATTCACCTTGACACGGGCAGTGATACCGGCGATGGCGCTTCTGACGACGGTCGCACTTACCGCCGCGTTCGTCGCGCGGCCAAGCTTGTCGCTAAGACTGTTTCTATGCGTGGCGGCGCTTGTGTGCGCTAATTTGCCGGTTCTTCGATTTTTTGCTCGCGAGCGCGGGCTGTTCTTCGCAGCGGCTGCGGTCCCCGTGCACCTGCTCACCCAATCAGTGGGTGCGGTGGGACTGTGCGTTGGCTGGCTGATGCGCGACGCGCTGGGTGATCCGCTCCCAGATGCGGTGACGCAGGCATTCGCTGAGGTTGGAGTCGAGAAATGGCCACCGGTGCCGCGGCCGCTTTGAAAGCCTACCAGCCGCGACCGAAGATTACCACCGGTACCGTGCGCGCCATAATCCTCAGGTCTTCCTTTACTCCCTGCCGTTCCAGATACTGGAGATCGTAGCGCACTTTGGCGCGTACGTCATCGAGGCACGTATCATACGTGTGGTTGATCTGAGCCAGGCCGGTAATACCCGGCTTCGCGCGCTGCCGTAATGGGTACTCCGCGATGTCGCGCGACAGCTGCGAGAATATCAGTGGTCTCTCCGGCCGCGGGCCAACGATATTCATGTCACCGCGAATGACGTTTATCAGCTGGGGCAGCTCGTCGATCCGGCACTTTCTCATAAGCCGACCGATCGGGGTGACGCGGGGGTCGTCCAAACTCGCCCACACGGCCCCTGTGCCGCGCTCGGCGTCGACATGCATCGAGCGGAACTTGTAGATGATGAAAGGAAGGCCGCCAACGTCTCTCGCTCGCCGATCGTAATCAGCGGGCCGGGCAGTTGTCCGACGTCGATCGATTCCCACGCGCGTCTGGGTGTAGAAGATCGGGCCAGGCGAGGTGAGCCTCACGAGGACTGCGCAGAGGACCAATACGGGACTGGTGACAACCAACGCGGCCCCTGCTAGGATCAAATTGACTGCGCGCGTCGCAGCGTACGAGCGCCGCCGAGGCTCTATCGGAGGTGACGGCTCCGACTGGTCAATCCTTCGCACTTCTTTTTTGGAGATCTGGATGCCCGTCTCAATCCCGACGGCATCGCCCAGGCGCGTCGCCATGATTAGCGATGACGAAGGGTGACCCAAACGAAGGCGACACTGCCAACTGCTCCCACAATGGGAAGGAACGACCCAGTGAGAAAGTCTCTTCTTCGTGCGATCACGATCTCGTCGCCGGCAGTCAAGCCGAACTGATCGAGGGTAAGACCTTGCGCGAGCGCCTGCTTTGTGTCGGTACTCGACCGCACCCTTCCGTCACCACTGCGGACGAGTGAACGGCCTACGTCGGCGTTTGCCGTAGGCCCACCGGCAGCCATGATCGCCTCACTGAGCGGAACATCCGATGGCAGCGTGAAGTATCCTGGCCGCGCAACCTCCCCTAGCACCGCGACCCGCGTCAGCGGTATGACATCGGTCTGGTCCGACTTGACGTACTTGAGAACCTCGGTGCAAATCCTGGCTTTCACCTCCGAGCGCAGTATACCAGCGAGGGACATCGTCGCGGCGCCCGGAATGTCGACCGTCCGCCCGGCTCGAACGACAAGCGTGTCGGTGTGGAGTGCATCTGTGTAAGTCCGGAGAACGATGCGATCACCAGGCTGGAAGTCTCCCTCGGCGAGCCGGAGGCGGATTGCTACCGCTGTACTCGCGTTGACACTTCCTGGCTCCCCGCGCTGAGCCTTCTGCACCTCGGCGGTCAGCTGTTCCCGTGTGGTTAACAATCCCGCGTGTGACTGGGCAGCGACCGGCCGACCCGACGCGCATATTAGAAACGCCGTTAGATGTAACAGGACAAGTACGCGCGGCCGACGAAAGGCATGGCGCGCCGATAATTTACTCGAACCATTCATCGGGACTCCTCGAAAAAGGCTGAAACGCCGGTTAGCCGCGAAGAACCAGTCCACTGGGCGTGGCGAGATCTCCCAATGTTCCCGGGCTTCCGGCTCCAGCGTAGTTGTAGCGACTGCCGTAGTAGCGATAAGACCCACCATCCGGAACGGCGTTAATGACGGTGCCGAGGATGCGGATCGGGAGACGATCCAGCACTTCGAGTTTTGCCGCCGCGAGCTTTCGATCCGTCACACTTGGCCGGAGGACGATTAACATGCTGCCGGCCGCTGCGCCGAGGGCGTACGCATCCATCCCCGCAACGAGCGGTGGAGAGTCGATGATGACGACGTCGAACTGCCGCCGCACTGCAAGCGCCAGCGCGCGCATCAGATCGGAAACCAGCAGCTCGGATGCGCGATCGTTCCTTGCTCCGCGCGGGATGAGGAAAAGATTCTCGCCCGATGTCGATCTAACGATCGAGTCGAGACCGGCGAAGCCGTTCAGATACTCGCTGAGTCCGGGGGATACAGGCGCCTTGAAGGTTCTGTGCAGTGCGCCGCGGCGGACGTCGCCGTCGATCAGCAGAGTTTTGTTGCCAGCGCCTGCGAACGCGATGGCAAGGTTGGACGCCACGATTGACTTTCCGTCCCCAGCCGCGGGACTCGAGATACCGAGCACGACCGGTTCGTCATCTGGGAAGTCATAGCGCAAAGCAAGCCTCAAGGTTCTAAATGACTCGATTGCCTCTGACATCGTCTCGATGGTGAACTTGCCGCGGCGGTCCGCCTTGAAGCTGGGGACAGTGCCGGCGATCAGGAGTCCGAGCTCGCGAGTCGCCTGTTCCGGATAGCGGAACCGCCGGTCCATGCGGTCATGCAAAAGCGCGATTCCCACGGCAATGCCAAGACTGGCAAGTATCGCAAGGAGAAGTAGCCTGGAGGCGTCGTTCGAGCTCGGGGAAACCGGCGGCACGGCGTAGTCAAGCACGCTGACGTCGGGCGTCATCTGCGCTTCGGCGATCGACACCTCCTCGTAGCGCGCCTTGAGGCTGTTGTAGAGGTTCTCGCTGGCAGTTACCTGACGCGACAGACGCGCTTCTTCCGTGGCACGCGTCGGGATCGCGCGCAATTCCTGCGATCGCTCGTTGATGCGCTCGGTGAGCTGGGGTTCGCGGGCACGGAGAGCACTTAGCACCCCGATCGCGATGCGGGGAATCGTTTCCTGCTGGAGCACGCGAATGCCCTCCGACAATTGCTTGATGCGGGGATTGGCGTCAGTCAGATACTGTTGCTCGGAGCGCAGCTTCGCCTGTCTGGTGGAGAGCTCGTCGATGGCCGCGCGGAGCTGGGGAGTGTTGTTCACCATCACCGGAAGCTGCAGGAAGAGCTGGGTGTCCATGGGGCCACCCTTGGAGTTCGCAATTATACGTTCCAGCGCGGCGCGCTCGTCGCGCAGTTCCTCGAGCGCAACCTTTGTCTGGAAGTAGCTGGTAACCACTGGGTCGCCCTCAGTTGCCACTGCGCTCGGTCTGCCGCCGGATGGCAACGTTATCGTCGAGACGCGAAACCTCTCGAGCTGCTCCTCTGAATCGCGAAGCTTCTGCGCAGTCACCGCCACCTGATCGCCAAGTATCTGCTTGAACTCGAGCAGGTGGCCCTTCTTAAGGTCGCCAGACGATGCCACCAGTTGCTCGGCCCACGCGTTAACCGTGCGGGCGACCCGATGTGGATCGGCGCCGTCCAATTGGATTCTCAGAAACTGGCCATCTGGCTGGACTGCCGCGTGAACGGCGCCGACGAGCCGAACCGAAAGGGTCCGCGGTGCGACGACGGCGAAGACGAGGCTAAGGCTCGGCCTGAGAAGCTGCGCCCGTGGTGACCATCTGAATCCGAGCGCTCGTCCGATCGAATCTCCCACGTTGCCGCGCTCAACAATTCTTCCGTCTGGCAGGGCGAGCTTGTACCGACTGCCCGCCGAGTCGACAGTGAGCCTGTATTGGCCCGGTCGCAGCGTTGCTGCGGATTCAAAGTTGGTAAAGAAGACTGAGTCCGCGGGCAGCTTATAACTAACGTTGAGCCGGAGCCGGCGGACGACCGGATCCACGACCGCGAAGCTCCGCAGCAGATCCACCCACGATGACGACGGCAACAGCTGTCCCGCCCTGATCGGCCCGGATTGGGTTGCGCCAGGGGAATTGATCCAGATCGTGGACTGCGCCTCATAGACAGGCTGTACGCGTGTCGCGGCCAAGATTCCGAGAACGGAGCCGGCTGCGGCCAGGCATGCGATCAGCATTATGTGTCGCCGAATCGCATCAAAGTAGCGCCCCCATGGCACACCTTCAGGCTCCGTGATCCAAGGCTGACGGCGTGCCAAGCCACGCCAGTCAGCGTCGGCTACCGGCGCGCTAAGTGGGGGCGGTACCGAGATTTCGTACGGTGCGAGTTCCGGCGGCAGGCGACGAACGGCCATTTAGCGGTTTATGCAAAGAAATTGCTTGAATGACGCGGAAGAAGTTCGCGTCTGCGCAACGCAATTCGTTGCCCAACACGATCGCGTTGTTATACAATGGCTTATCTGGGATGGAGACGCGGGTATGTTGCAAAGACGCAACGGTGCAGTAGATCACCGCACACAAAGAAATTCAGCCGGCTCTTTCCGGCGATGCGGCGACGCTAGGACGCCGCCGCTCAATCCAACGACATGTCCCCTGCTACGAAAGTCGGCGGCGAGATGACGGCGTTGGCCTTCTATGATTCGATCGGTAGCGGACGCCGGATCGAGAGTTAGCGATCAACTGAACCTAAGCCGACACCCCGTCGGGGAGCGGCGGCGTATCGTCCAGACTCCGCGCGCGGTCCGGGGCCTGGTCATCGGCCGCCGACAACTCGCCGAAATCCCGACGAAAGCCGTGCCGCTCGAGCAGCCGGTAGAGCGTCGTCCGATCGACGCTTGCTAGCCGGGCTGCGCGCGACATGTTTCCGGACGCTCGCGCGACGAGCCGGGTTACGTAGTTCTTCTCGAAAGTCGCCAGTACTTGCTCCTTGGCGATGTGGTACGCCTCGCTCGTCGGGACGAAAGTATTTCCGTTCGACGGCGCCGACGGATCGACCTCTTGGTCGAGCGGCAGATGGTGGATCTGAATCTGGCTGCCTGGCTGACCAAGAATGGTCACGTGCTCAACGAAGTTTTGAAGCTCGCGCACGTTACCGCGCCACGGTCTAGAGGAGAGGAAGTCGAGCGTTTCCTGACTCAACGTCGGCAGTGGCTCTTTCGCGGAGCGGTGACGACCCCAGAACACGCGCAGGAAGTGATTCGCGAGTAGAGGAATGTCTTCCGTCCTTTCGCGCAGTGGCGGAATCGTGACTTGCACCACGTTCAACCGGTAATAGAGATCTTCACGAAGCTGTTTGTTGCGGATAGCGTCGCGCGGATCACGATTGGTTGCTGAAACGAACCTCACATCGACGACCGCGTCTTCTTCCTCGCTGCCAACTCGGCGCACGATGCCGTCCTGCAAAACGCGCAGCATTTTCGCCTGCAGCGCCATCGACATCTCGGTTAGCTCGTCGAGGAAGAGCGTACCGCCGTTGGCGAGCTCGAGGAGTCCCATCTTCTCACGATCAGCACCGGTGAACGCGCCTTTCCGGTGTCCGAACATCTCTGACTCCAGGAGCTGTTCCGGAATCGCCGCGCAATTGATAGGCACCAGCCGCTTTTTGGCGCGACGACTGTGCTGATGGATGTATTTCGCGATGATTTCTTTGCCGGTTCCTGTTTCGCCGACGATCATTACCGACGCATTAGTCGGGGATGCTTTGCGAGCGAGCTCGGTCGCAGCCTTAAACGCTGCTGATGTGCCCAACAAAACGTCACCGTTGATTCCGCTCGTCATCGGATCGGAACTGGTCGTCGGCTCATTGCCGCGGCGGGTGGTAACGGCGTGGGCGGCTCGTCCGAGCAGGAGCTGCAGCTGGGTGCCGGAGTACGGCTTCGGCAAATAATCCCACGCGCCAATCCGCATTGCCTCGATGCTTGACTCAACGCTTGGGTTGCCGGTCATGAGGACGACCAGCGTGCTGGGCGACGTCGACATCACAGCCTTAAGAACATCGATGCCTGAAACAGGTTCCAGATACACGTCCACCAGCATGATGTCGAACCGCGAGCGGTTGATCATCTGGATGGCTTCCTCACCCCGTGACGCCACCTCGACGTGAATCCCTTCCGCCTTCAGTACGCTGGCGCAGCCTTCTCGAAGTGTCCTGTCGTCGTCCACGACCAGAGCGCGCAGCCTGTCAGCGGCGGGATGGTACAACGGGGCCGAATCGGCAACACTGCGGAAATCCCTGCGGGTGAGGGAGGTCGTCATGGATTCCCCGTCAAGAGGTGCGTGTGGACAAATTTTTCGCCGCTAGTTTCGTGATGCGAAGCGACACAACCTACGCATCCTGGTCAGTTGAGCAATAGCGACTTTGGGCGCTGACGCACGAGTGGGAGCATCGTTCTACAGCAGTTACGGCCCGCTGCAGTGGTCTAACCCGCCCCTCTTCGCGCTCTCATGAGCAAGGCGACCTCAACGGGCTACAATAGTGTTGCGTAAGCGCAACATTGAACGAGTCGACCAGTAACGCTTAGTTTCGCGTCAACTAAATTGTTCAATAGTAGGCGTTTGAACCCCATCCTCCTCAATGACCGCCCAGTCACCCGAGCCGCCAAAAGGTACCATCCTCCTCGTCGACGACGAGCAGGCGGTTCGTAGCATCGTGCTGCGGATTCTGAGACGAGCGAATTATCAAGTAATCGAGGCCGAAAACGGCGAAAGTGCGCTCAAGATCGCCGAAGAGCATTCCGGCCCGATCGATCTCGTTATAACCGACATGTTCATGCCGGGTCTGCGGGGTCCGGAGGTGGTGCAGCGTCTCGCACCGAAACGGCCTGGTTTACGTGCGTTGTTTATGTCCGGTTATGCTGATCAGGATGCGCGGACTGGCGTTCCCGCCGGCGCGAATTTCCTCAACAAACCTTTTTCAGGTCAGCAGCTTGCCGCCGCGGTCGAGGCAGTGCTCAAAGGTCCGACGGTTTCCTAAACGGCGACGCCGGCGCGCGCCATTAACTGTTTCAAGCCTTCGAGCGGCATCGCGCCTGATTGGCGGGCGACTTCTTTCCCACCTTTAAAGACAATGGTGGTCGGAATCCCGCGAATGTTGAAACCGGCGGCAGTACGCGACGCGTGATCGGTGTTCAGTTTTCCGACCAGAGCCTTTCCTTGCAGGTGCGAGGCGAGGGCATCTACAGCCGGCGCCATCATTCGGCATGGTCCGCACCAGTCAGCGTAGAAGTCGACAGCAACGGGCAGATCACTCTCACTGATCGTGCGCGAGAACGTTTCGTCGTTGAGAGGAAAAGGGCGCTCGAGCAGGATCGGCTTGGTGCATTTGCCACACTTGGGACCATCGGTGACCTTGGCGGCCTCGATACGATTCCAAGTATTGCAAAACAGGCAACGCACCGTGAGCTTCTGACTTAAGGCTTTGACCTCGGTTTCCATTCCAATTCCTCTGTCATTTTCGGGTCATCGATGACCGTTGCGCAACTGCAAAATTCGCCGCAGATCGGAGACGTCGCTCCCGAGTTCAAAGTGGCATCCACCTCGGGGAAGGACGTCTCTCTTTCGGATTACCGCGGCAGGAAGAATGTCCTGCTCGCGTTTTTTCCGCTCGCTTTCACCGGCACCTGTACGAAGGAGCTGATTTGCTTCACTGAGGATTTCGATCAGTTCTCGCGAAGTGGCGTGGAGGTGTTGCCGATCTCAGTCGATTCAGTGCCGACGCTTCGCGAATTCAAGAACAAGCTGCAGTCCAGGACCGAGATGTTGAGCGACTTCAAACGGGATGTCTCGCGCGCCTACGGCGTACTCAACGACGACCGTTTTTACTCTAACCGCGCCTACTTCCTGATCGACCGCGAAGGGAGGGTCCGGTGGTCCCACGTCGAGTCCAACAACAGCCAACGGAGAGAAAACAAAGAGATCTTTGCCGCAATGGAACTGCTGAGCTAGAAACAGGTGAGTTAGGCCTCTCTACCTGCAACCAACTCCAAATTCGCCGGTCTTTCGGGTTGCTCGTATACCCAGTACTCGTCCATCCTGAAACGGTTTCACTGTGCACAGGAAGGGCGGAAACCTAACGTTCCCGCCTGTCCTCACGCGTGGGTAAAAATCGCATGAAAAATCACAAAAATGTTCGGCAGGGCTTTTCTATATTAGAGCTCATTGCCGTGGTCGTTATTCTAGGCATCATGGCCTCCTTCGCGGGACCGGCCCTCTCTCGCATAGTCCGCCACCAGCGCGTGAACCGCGCAGCGACAGTCATCGCGGCTGACTTGCAGAACGCCTTCGCGGTTGCCGCCCGTCAGCGCCAACCCGTTCGCATTCAGGCTGACCAAGTCACGCGCAGCTACCAGTTCATCGACCGGAAGACACAAACCGTACTCCGTATTAGAACGTTCTACGGCGACACCTCCGAATACCGGTTGACCAAACTGGTCTTCACCCCAGCGACCATCGACGTGTTCCCGAGCGGCATTTCGTCGGCTGCGGTCGTCGTGGATCTGGGTAACGGCGACTATAACAAGCAAATCACCGCCAGCACTGCTGGCTTCATCAGGATCAAAAAGTAATGCGAATCTCAAATCGGAAGTCTCATGGCATCGCGGGAAAAGGCGCGCGCAATAGTGAGGGCCGCAAAGGATTCGTACTCGTCGAAATAATCGTCGCGATGGTGCTGCTCGCCGTTGCGGTTTCTTCGCTCGCGGCTCTCGTTTATTCGGTTTCTCACAGCGGCATCAGAACCAGTGGTGACGCGTACAGAAACGGGGTTCTGATGCAGGAAGTGAATCGGCTGGAGGGCATTCCCTACGACTCGATTCCCGTCCAGAATTCGACGGTCCGTGTCACCACTCCGCAGTACACCTACGATCGTACTGTCATTGTCACAGACGTTCAGGCCAACGTCATCAAGTCGGTCAAGGTCGTAATCAAGCCGACGAACCCGCAGTTCAAGGCGGATTCGGTCAATTTCATTCGGACCAAATCCCGCACGTCGCGGGTTTTGTGCACCGATTGCCCACAGGGCTAACCATGACACAGTCAAATCTGCGCCGCACTCGTCGCGGCTTCACACTCGTTGAGCTCCTGGTTGGTCTCGTGATCTTTGCGATCATCGGCGCTCTCATGACCAAGCTGATCACCATCCAGGGGAGATTCTTCGACCGGCAGGGAATGGGCAACGCTGCTCGTAACGTTTCGCGTGCGTCGCTCAACCGCGTCGTCTCGGATTTTCGAATGATCGAAGCCAGCGGCGGCGTTATTGCTGCCTCGCCAACATCGATCACGATTCGCGTTCCATTCTCCATCGGCGTCGTCTGCAAGAATGCCAACGGTGGCACAGTAGTGACGTTGCTTCCGGCGGACTCGACCATGTACGCGAACGCCGCGTACTACGGCTATGCGTGGAGAAACTTCACGAACGGTGTCTATTCCTACGTCGAGGTGGGCAGCAGCAGAGACGTGGCTGATGCAGCCAACTGCACCGCCGTCAATATCACGATGGTTCCAGGCGGGAAAATCGTACTCTTGAAGCCCGCCTTGCCAGCGAACGCCGGGCTTGGGACGCCCGTGTTCCTGATCTCGCACGTCCGCTATGAGTTCAAGGCGTCCGTTGCCGTGCCCGGCAAGCTTGGTCTCTGGCGAACCGTCATCGCTCAGAACGGCAATGAGACTGCCGAGGAGCTGGTCGCTCCGTTCGCGAATACGGCGAAATGGAAGTTCTATACTCTGAACGGCGGTGCTGTACCCGCAGATCTTCCGCCGGCTGACCTCACGACCCTTCGCGGCCTCGAGCTGCATTTGGACGGTACGAGCGAGTACATCGCGCCCGGCCAGGTATCAACAGAAAACGCGCCATTCACAACCGCGGTGTTCTTCAAGAACCGCATCAATTAGCCGAGTGAGATTCTCATATATATGCTGAATAACAATCGCCGCGGTTTCGCAATTCCAACCGCAATCCTCGTGATCCTGGTGCTCACTATCATGCTCGCCGGTGGCTTTTCATTGGTGAGCGCGGAGCGCAGATCAGTTGGGGACCAGAAATCCCAGGTTGCCGCATTCAGATTAGCGGAGCAGGGGCTCGAGCTCTTCCTCGTTCGTCGTGACTCGCTCATGGCCACCAACCCGAATTACACCAAGGTGCCCGGCGCTATTCCGGATACCGTTCAGATCAATATGACGGGTGGCTATGCGCAAGTGACGCTGACCCGCCTGCGCCCTGTCAGGGGTACGCAGTCTGGCTTGTACGTCGTGCGTTCGCGCGGGGTGGAAACGGCCACCGCTTACTCGGGCTCACCGCAGGCGGTGCGTACGGTCGCTCAGTATGTGCTGTGGGAGCCGGCTGGCATGCAGGTACTCGCAGGGTGGACAGCGCTTTCCGGTCTTCAGAAAAACGGTGGGGCAGGCACACTCGGTGGAGTCGACCTGTGCGGTGACTCGGCAACTATCGCCGGCGTCGTCGTTCCGCTCGAGCCGGGTTATACCGGTAAGAGCGTCGCCGTCGGTAATCCGCCGATCGACACGATTCCAGCGCCTGACTCAGTCGCGATCGACTGGAACGGAATCGTGAATCTAGGCGCGATAACGCCGACGATTACGATACCCGGCGGTTCATGGCCAACGGCGCAAATGACCGCGTCCTTCGCGGACACATCATCCAGATACTATCCGATCATTCGGGTTAACGGAAACTTTACCCTTCCATCGTCGGGCACGGGTATGTTGATCGTGACCGGGTCTTTGACCCTCAACGGATCCGTGGGTTGGCGCGGAGTGCTACTGGTCGGTAACGACATTACCTCGAACGGTAACAACGGTGTTCAAGGCGCGACCGTCAGCGGTCTGAACGTCAAACTAGGCAACTACACGCCGGATCCTTCGACTGCGAACGGTACCAAGCAATACAACTACAACTCGTGCGAGGTCGCGAAGGCGACAACCACGATGGGCGCGCTCGTCACCTTACGTAACACCTGGGTCGACAACTGGGTGGAATACTGATGCGGCCTGAAAGCGCACTCGCCACACGGAGCCGTCATGGCTTCGTGTTTGGCGAGTTGCTGATTGCGCTGCTGCTGCTGGCAGTGGCGGTCTCGTCACTTGCAGCACTCATGTATTCGGTCTCCCGTCGCCCAGAAGGGCGCGCGGAGACCGAGTGCGTTGCTTCAGATGCTGCCCGCGGCAAATGCGTCCCCGAAAAGACTGGCGCTGCCGCAACACCAACATCGTCAAAACTTCTGCGTTCCGGTTGCGAAACGCGCTCGATCTTCGACCAGCGTAATTGCAAAGACACCGTCGACAACGCTGATGACAGCGCATCTGAAACCGTCGTCAGACCGCGCACAGATTCAGCGGCGATGGCGTTACTGGCCAATAAGCAGAAGTCGCAAGCCGCACGCGTCAGAAGCGACCGCGGCTTCATCCGCTAGGCGCCGCAACCGATGCTGCAGCCGTCTCGTATTCGCCCTTTCGGGGCGGATGATTCAGAACCCTCAGGGCAGCTCAGCATCCCTCTGTGTGACGATTTACGTCCGGTGGGTAGTCATTCACTTGTGACAGGGTCATCGGACGCGGACCTGATCGCCGCCGTGATAGCCGGGAACATTGATTCCTTCTCGCTATTGGTGCGCCGTCATCAGGACACCTGCGTTCGATTCGCTGTCAGAATGCTCGGGTCGCGCGTGGATGCCGATGACGTTCTTCAGTCAGCGTTCATGAGAGCGTTCCGTAACTTGCGGAGCTGCCGCGATCGTGAGCGTTTCGGTGGTTGGCTGTACCAGATCGTTGTGAACGAATGCAGGACTTTCGCTACGCGTCGAAAGCGTAGAGAGCAGCGGTTTCTGCCGGCGACCGCGGAGATTGAAAGAGCGGTTGCGCCAGGCTCCGACGAGACTCCCGATCGCGATGTTGGCGGACATATAGAGAAAGCGCTCGGCATGTTGCCGGCAGATCAGCGCGAAGCTTTCTTACTGAAGCACGTAGAAGAACTGACGTACGAAGAGATTTCCGAGATGACGGGAGCCAGCGTTTCCGCTCTTAAGATGAGGGTGAAGCGCGCTGCCGATTCACTGAGAGATTTGCTGGACGGGGTCTATTATGGTTGAGCATCACGACAAGGGAAGCGAGATGGACGACGCGGCGTTTCTCAATCGCGTAGCGGCCTCGCTGCGCACGATCGAGCGCGCTCACCCGTCGTTTGAGCGCCGAGTGATGGAGAAGGTCCGCGCGGACGCTCCGATGTTGTACCCGCGCACCCTGACTCACGACTCGTGGTGGAGGACTGCGCGCCCGTTCAACGTTGCCCCACTGACTGCCATCGCGGTCGCCGCGAGCGCCCTGATTGTAGTTGCTCTCTCCGGTGTCGCAATCGGGACTCGCCTCTCTGGCAAGCCTGCCGTGCAGCAGGCCGGCGCCGTCGCTGCAGTGCAAGACACCGTGCAGCTCGTACGGTTTGTTTTTGTCGACTCGAGAGCTGCAAACGTGCAGCTCGTTGGCGACTTCAACGAGTGGACGAAGGGCATGACTGAGTTGAAGCCGTCGGGTGCCCCTGGCGTTTGGGTGGCATCAGTGCCGCTCTCATCGGGTCGTCACGAGTACGCGTTCATCGTGGACGGCAAGCGTTGGGTCACCGACCCGCTGGCAGTCAGGAGCTCGGACGACTTTGGAACCGAAAGCTCGGTCATTCGCGTCGGCTCCGACACCAAATCCACAACGTAGTAGCAGCATAATCTCGAGGAACTGATATTTATGTTCCTTGAGATTCTTCCAGCCGTTCCCACGTTCCGTTTGGCCGGCCGTCGTCGGAGTTGCCCTGTGCGCTTCCGACGGATCTGCGCAGCGCATTCAAAGCACGTTGGACCTCGGCGGTGTCGGAATACAGTATGCTGACACGCTTAGCGGCTTTGCGGGCACTCTGACGCCGAGTCTGGTTGCCGATTGGGGGAATCGCGTGGCGAGCTTGAGCGGGACGTACTCGCAATTCGGCGGCGATTGGAGTCTGCAGGGAGACGCCAGCGCGTCGGTTTTCGCTCCGCTGAAATTCTTTGTTGGAGAGCTTGCGGGTTTTGCCGGCGGCAGTACGCACCGAGACGGTTCTCGCACGAGTGAGCTGCTTGCTACTGCGAGGCTGCACGCGCAGCAGCGATTTGGCGAATGGTTCATCGGCATAGGTGCTGGAAGCACCTCATTCGCGGATGCAACTCGGGCGCTGTTGCTCGGAGAAGCCGGCGTCTCGCGTGCGATCCTTCGGGGCGATGCGACGTTCACTTTAACGCCCGTAGCCATGGGCGATTCGATTCGATACGCCGATAGTCAGCTGGGCGTGACGTTGCAGCAGAGCAGCGTCGATTTCGGAGTCGTCGCCGGCGCGCGTTTTGGCGACCAGCTTACTTCCCTCGGCGGAACGACGAGAGTGTGGGGAAACGTCAGCGCCACGAAGTGGGTGAGCACCCGGGCAGCAGTTGTCCTTAGCGGCGGCACCTACCCGATCGATCCCACGCAGGGTTACCCTGGCGGTCGATTCATCTCGCTGGCAGTGAGGCTAGCTAACCCTCGTAGAACGTCTCCCCCGCAGCTTCACGACAGCGTCGAGATGGAGGCTACCGCGGTCAGTTTCGACGTCGAAAAGCGCGGAGATGTCGTCACGTTCAAATGTCTTTCGCCGCTGGCGAGAAACGTCGAACTCGCAGCTGATTTCACTGAGTGGGAGCCGTTGCAGATGGCGCCAGCGGGTAATGGTTGGTGGGTGGTAGCCCGCACGTTAAAACCCGGGAAATATCAGCTCAACCTGCGCATGAATGGAGGCAAATGGGTAGTTCCGCC
>Ga0209027_1000206_pt1 | contig 19171 bp, 14 predicted proteins | sample GraSoi013_1_20cm_3_FD_185821 | JGI IMG/M metagenome (GOLD analysis project Ga0209027, IMG submission 185821) | Grasslands soil microbial communities from the Angelo Coastal Reserve, California, USA - Sample 09_27_2013_1_20cm (SPAdes) (version 2) | ecosystem: Environmental > Terrestrial > Soil >...
GCTCGGGCACCAGACGATCCTCGGAGCGGCCGCGCTCGAGCCGGTAGCGTCGGTAGCCGAGGAACACGAAGTGCCGGCCCTCCATCCAGTCGAGCAGGTGACTCGCCTCGCTCACGTCGGCCGCCGGCAGCGGCGGGGGGTCGCTTTCCAGGCCGCTGATGATCTCGCGCACCCGCTCGCGCATCGCCGTCCAGTCGGTGACCGCGAAGCGCACGTCGGCGAGTGTCACCTCCAGATCGCGCTGCAGCCGCTCGATCTGCGCCGGGTCACTGACGCGGTCGATTTCGTACAGTTGCCAGGACTCGGGGTGCGCGGCCTGGGCGCCGTTGGCGCCGATATCAACGAGATGGCCGCGGCGGTCGCGGCGCGCCTGCAGCACCGGATGCACGATCAGGTGCACGGCGAGCTGCGCGCGGCTGAAGGCCATGCCGAGCGAGTCCACCAGGAACGGCATGTCGTCGGTGATCGTCATCACCAGGGTGTGAACGGACTCGAAGCCCTCGCGCTGCGCTTCGGGGTTGAACACCCGCACCAGCGAACGCCCCGGGGCGCGCCGCGCCCCGAACGCGAGGTGCGCGAGCGCCGCCTTGGCGAGGTGCTTGGGTGCGCGCTCGGCGAGGTCCTCTTCCGCCACGCCGTGGAAGTAGGCGCGCAGGAAGCGCTGCGGCAGCTCGTTGCGGCCGCCGCCGCCGCAGGCGCGCGCGATGCGCTCGATCAGCGCGACGCGCGCGGCGGGGATGCTGCGAAGCAGCCGGTTCTCATCGACAGCAACTGGCGCGTGCATGCCCGATCATCCTGGTGGGGAAAGCGGCGGCGCCGTGTGCACGTGGCCGATTTCATGGCGGCAGGGGCCGGCCGCAGGTCCCGCAGTGTTGCGGCGCGCGATTATACATTGTCGCGGCTGGCGCGCGCGGAAGGGGCCGGCTCGTTATGCCCCGAGGTGAGCTGCCAGCGGCTGGTGCGTGCCCGTGGCGCCTGATTTGCGGGCCAGGTGGCCGGTGCGCTGCCGCAGTCGCAGTCCGCCGCGCGGTCAGAAGCCGCGCCGATTCTATTGGATGGCGATGCCGTGCGGCCGCGCGGGCCCGGTCGCGAACGCGGTGTTGAAATCGAGCTCGAAGCGCGTGTCGAGAGCGAGGTCATCGTGCGTCACGCGGGCGACGTGGATTTTGTGATCACCCTCGGCGTGCACTTTTCCGAAGCCGTCCTCATTGAGAAAGTAGTCGCTGATGACCAGGCGCCGCTCGTCGCTCGTGAGCGCGATGTAGTGCGGCCCCGATCCCGCTCCGAGATCGAGCACCTGCAGCAGGCGCGGTCGTTGCGGATCGGAAACGTCGAGCATCGCCACCTTGCCCGCCTGATTCATCGAGATGAACAGACGACTGCCGTCGCGCGTTACACGCATGAGTTGCGGCCAGCCGCCCTTCGCGATGGAAGCGAAGTCGAAGACCGCTTGTGCGGTGCCGTGCCTGGTGTCCAGCAGATACAGCTGGTCATCGAGCATTCCCGCAGTGAAGCCACGCTCGGCGGCGTCACCCGGGATCAGCTTGACGTCGATGGTGCCGCCGGCGTTTGGGATCACGATGGTGCGCAGGATTTGGCGGCGCTTGAGGTCCCACACCCGCACGCTGCCGCGCAGGTCGGGGTTGCCCGCGGTGGCGTTGAGGGTGGTGGCCGGGCAGATGAAATCACTGGTCACCATCAGGTTGATTTCCGGGCGCACGGCGATGCCGTGCGGATTGAAGCCGTCATCCGGGGGGTTCGTGGGATGTTCGGCCACCAGATCGAGGTGACGGTCGAACTCGGCGACGCGGCCCGGTGCATGACCGGTGGCGCTGCCCATCATGGTCACCAGGAAGCCGCCCTGCGGCAGCGCATGGAATTCATCGGTTATCGAGGACAGTGGCGGGTCGGCGGAGGAGATGAACTCGGGTCTGGCCGGATCGGAAATGTTCCAGAAGAAGATCTCCTGCTGCGCCCTGAGTACGCTCAGCAGTCCGCCGCACGCGACCACCCTGCCGTCGGCGGACAGGCCGATATGATGCATCTCGTTGCCGCTCGCGCCGGGTTCCGGCAGGGGAGCACGCGCAATCACTTTGCCGTAGTCGGCCGAAGTCTCGTCGAAATTCACGACCGCGAGAAAATCGGGGTTCTGGCGCGCCTGATCACCGGCGCAGATGAACAGATGCCTGGCCGCGCCCCGCAGCCGCTGCGGCTCGGCTTGCTCGCCGTCCGGAGGCGCGGCGGATGCGCCGGCAATCGTCAGCAGCACGCCGACACCAAGAAGTCGCATAGCGCGGAGAGTTGCGCCGCGCGCACGCCTGGGTTTGGTCATGTTCGTGGCCTCCGTCGGTTGGGGGCACGATAACCAGGTGCGTACTTGGAAGTCCTTGGCGAAAGCTGATATTTTTCTCACGAATTTCCTGTGAGCTCGCGTGATGGTTGCCGGCTACGAATTTCGGCATTACCGCCTGGATACGCGGGCGCGCCTGCTGTTTCGCAACGGCCAGCGCGTCGTCTTGACGCCGAAAGCCGTCGATCTGCTGATCGCACTGGTGGAGGCGCAAGGCCAGCCGGTCGGCAAACAGGAGCTGCTGCGCAGGGTGTGGCCGGACACCGTAGTGGAAGAGGGCAGCCTCACCTCGCACATTTCCCTTCTGCGCCGGGTGCTCGGCCAAGGCGCCGACGGGCAGCGATTCATTGAGACGATCCCGAAGCGCGGTTATCGGTTTGTTGCTCCCAGTGCAGCTGTTGCGCAAGAGGCAGCCACTGCCGGCGCCGGCAGGCTCATGCTGGTAGTGCTGCCGTTTGAGAACCTCAGCGGCGGCCGCAAGCACGACTACTTCAGCGAGGGTCTGACAGAGGAAATGATCAGTCAATTGGCGCGGCTCAGCCCCGAGCAACTGGGCGTGATCGCGCGAACTTCCGCCATGCAGTACAAGTCCACCACCAAGACCGCTCAGCAGATCGGGCAGGAGCTGGGTGTGTCGCACCTGCTGGAAGGCAGCGTGCGTCGCTCGGGAGAGCGGGTGCGTATCACGGCGCAGCTCATCCGCGTCAGCGATGCGACCCACCTGTGGGCGGAGGGCTACGAGCGCAGCCTGCATGACATTCTGGCACTGCAGGCCGAGGTGGCGCGCGCGATCGCACGGGAAATACAAATCAAGCTCACGCTTGGAGCGCAGCAACGATTGGATCGCGTGGCGGCGCTTGATCCCGCAGCGCACGAGGCCTATTTGCGGGGACGGCATTTGTGGAACCGGCGCACCGAAGCAGGTATGCGCGACAGCATTGCGCAGTACGAGGAGGCGATCCGGCGCCAGCCCGACTACGCCATGGCCTACGCCGGCGTGGCGGATTCGTACGTGATGCTCGCCTGCCGCGGCATGGTGTCGGCCAAGGATAGCTTTCGCAAAGCGAAAGCGGCCGCGCGCCAGGCGCTCGAGCTCGATGGGGAGCTGGGTGAGGCACATGGGTCACTGGCGCACGTTCGCCTGCACGACTGGGACTGGGAAGACCTCGACCGGGACTTTCTACGGGCCATTGAACTGCATCCCGCACAGCCGATCGTCTATTACTGGTATGGAGAATTTCTGATGTCCATGGGCAGGCCGCAGGACGCCATCGCGATGACCCGCCGGGCGCAGCAGGCTGACCCGCTCTCGCCGGTGATCGGAGCATCGCTGGCGATGATTCTGTACCTGGCGCGCCAGTACGATGAAGCTGCGCGGGTGTTGCAGCGCACGCATGAGATCGATCCCGATCACTTTCTGCCGCATCTGCGTATGGGGCTGGTACGCCTGCAGCAGAAGAGCTACGCGGAGGCCATCCGGGAGCTGCAGACTGCCGCTCGGCTCGCCAATCACAGCACCGAGACGCTCGCGGCGCTTGGCACCGGTTATGCGTTGGCAGGAATGACCGGCGAAGCGCACCGGATCGTCGACCAATTACAGGCGTCGCATGCGGAGCACTATGTTCTGCCGTACAACATTGCCAAGATCTACGCTGCGGCTTGCGACAAGGACAGGACATTCGAATGGCTCGAGCGCGCGTACCAGGAGGGCAACCCGGATCTGATTGAACTCAATTCCGAGCCGGTCTTTGACGGACTGCGCGGCGAACCGAAGTTTTCCGAACTGATGCGGCGGATCGGATTCCAGGTGCCTGCCAGCCGCGGCGACCGCGAGGTGAACTGATGAGCGCGCTGCACGACAACCCGATGGGCACGGATGGCTTCGAATTCGTCGAGTACACGGCGCCGGATCCGCAGCTGCTGCGCACGCTGTTCGAGCGGCTGGGGTTCCCGGTGGTCGCGCGCCATCGCGCCAAGAACGTCACCCTGCACCGCCAGGGTGAGATCAACTTCATCATCAACGCGGAAGCCGAGTCCTTCGCACAGGCCTTTGCGCGCGCGCATGGTCCCTCGGCGTGCGCCATGGCGTTCCGGGTGCGCGATGCGGCCGCGGCGTTCCGCCGCGCGCTCGAGCTGGGCGCCAGGCCCGGACCGCAGAGCGCCGGTCCCATGGAGCTCAACATCCCCTGCATCGAGGGCATCGGCGGCTCGCTCATCTACCTGGTCGACCTGTACGGCGAGCGCTCGATCTATGACGTGGATTTTCGCCCGGTGGCGGGCAGCGTGGCCGGCGGCGCGCCCGCCGAAGGAGCAGGCCTCATCCTGATCGACCACCTGACGCACAACGTCGGCCGCGGGCGCATGGATGTCTGGGCCGGCTTCTACGAGAAGCTGTTCGGCTTCCGCGAGATCCGCTACTTCGACATCGAGGGCAAGCGCACCGGGCTGCTGTCGCGCGCCATGACCAGTCCGTGCGGCAAGATCCGCATCCCGATCAACGAGTCGCAGGACGACAAGAGCCAGATCGAGGAGTACCTGCGCGAGTATCACGGCGAAGGCATCCAGCACATCGCCCTCGCGACCGAGGACATCTACCGCACGGTGGACGTGCTGCGCGGGCACGGGGTTGCGTTCCAGGACACGCCCGACACCTATTATGAGAGCCTCGCCGCGCGCGTGCCCGGCCATCGGGAGTCGCTCACCGAGCTGCGCAGCCGCCGCATCCTCATCGATGGCAATCCGCAGAAGGGCGAGGGAGTGCTGCTGCAGATCTTCACGCGCAATGTCATCGGTCCGATCTTCTTCGAGATCATCCAGAGGAAGGGCAACGAGGGCTTCGGCGAGGGCAACTTCCGCGCCCTGTTCGAGTCCATCGAGCAGGACCAGATCCGGCGCGGCGTGATCTGAGACCCCGGCTCAGGACTGAAGCTCGGGCAGGTTGCGGAAATACTCGAGCGCGCCGGCGTTGGCGAGCGCATCCAGGTTCCTGACCGGCAGGCCGTGGATCACGTTGCGCACCGCGAGCTCGGTGAGCTTGCCGGAGAGCGTCCGCGGGATGTCCGGTACGGCGATGATCTTCGCCGGCACGTGCCGGGGGGTGGTGTACGCGCGGATGGTGGAGCGGATCTGCTGCTGCAGGGCTGCATCGAGCTCGGCCCCGCTCCGCAGGCGCACGAACAGCACGATGCGCACATCGCCCTGCCAGTCCTGGGCTACCGCCAGCGCCTCCAGAATCTGCGGCAGGCTCTCGACCGCGGCATAGATCTCCGCGGTGCCGATGCGCACGCCGCCCGGATTGAGCACCGCATCCGAGCGCCCATAGATCACCACTCCGTCATGCTCGGTGAGCGCCGCGTAGTCGCCGTGGCACCAGACACCCGGGAAGCGCTCGAAGTAGGCGGCGTGGTACTTCGCCCCGGTGGGGTCGTTCCAGAACCCGACCGGCATCGACGGGAAGGGCGCCGTGCACACCAGCTCGCCGCGCTCCCCGCGCACCGGCCGGCCGGCCTCGTCGAAGATGTCGACCGCCATGCCGAGTCCGCGGCACTGGATCTCGCCCCGATACACCGGCCGCGTCGGACATCCGAGTGCGAAGCACGACACGATGTCGGTGCCGCCGGAGATCGAAGCGAGTTGCAGGTCGGCCTTGACGGCGCCGTAGACGTAGTCGAAGCCCTCCGGCAGGAGCGGCGAGCCGGTGGACAGCACGGTGCGCAGCGCCGTGAGATCCACCGCCTGCGCCGGCACGAAGCCCTCCTTCTGCAGCGCCGAGAGATACTTGGCGCTGGTGCCGAAGATCGTGATGCGCTCATCCTGCGCCATGTGCCACAGCACCCCGGGGTGCGGGTGGAAGGGACTGCCGTCGTAGAGCACCAGCGTCGCACCCGAGGCGAGCCCGCTCATCAGCCAGTTCCACATCATCCAGCCACAGGTCGTGAAGTAGAACAGCCGGTCGGCGCGCTTCAGGTCGATGTGCAGCAGGTGCTCCTTCTGATGCTGCAGCAGCGTGCCGCCGGCGCCATGCACGATGCACTTGGGTCTGCCGGTCGTGCCGGACGAATACAGGATGTACAGCGGATGCTCGAAGGGGAGCGGGGCGAACGATGCGGCGCGGCCGCTCACGCCGAACTCCTGCCAGAGGCTGGCGCGGCCGGCCGCGGCCCCGAGCGCCGCCAGGTTGGGCCGCGGATCGACATACGGGATCACCACCACGTGCTCGACCGCGGTGAGCTGCGCCAGCGCCTCCGACATGGGCTGCAGCGAATCGAGCTGCTTGCCGGCGTAGAAGTAGCCGTCGGCGCTGAACAGCACCTTGGGTTGAATCTGCCCGAAGCGATCGAGCACGCCGCGCACGCCGAAGTCCGGCGAGCACGACGACCAGGTGGCCCCGACACTCGCCGCCGCGAGCATCGCGATGGCCGCTTCCGGCAGGTTCGGCAGGAAGCCGGCGACGCGGTCACCGGCCACCACGCCGGCAGAGCGCAGTCCATCGGCCACGCGCGCCACCTGCGCCCGCAGCTCCCGGTACGAGAGAGTGCGGCGCGTGCCGCGCTCGTTGCGGAACACCAGCGCCGGCTGATCATCGGCGAACCTCAGGAGATTCTCGGCGAAGTTCAGCCGCGCGCCGGGAAAGAAGCGCGCCCCCGGCATGCGAGCGGGGTGCTCGATGGCAGGTCCCGCGCCCCAGTCCGCGCGCACATCCGCGAAGCGCGCCAGCTCGCTCCAGAAACTTGCGGGCTCCTCGAGTGACCAGGCGTACAGCTCGGGGTACTCACGCAGCTGCGTGCCGCGGCGCGCGTTCACGCAGCTCGTGAAGCGTGTCAGGTTCGCATCCGCGATGCGCGCGGGGGAGGGGCGCCACAGTTCAGACATCGTTCGCTGCAATGCTACAACGACTGGTAGTTCGGCCCCGAGCCGCCTTCGGGTGTGGTCCAGGTGATGATCTGGTACGGATCCTTGATGTCGCAGGCCTTGCAGTGGACGCAGTTGGCGGCGTTGATCTGCAGCCGCCGCCCGCCGTGGCCGTCGTCCACCATCTCGTAGACCCCCGCCGGGCAGAAGCGCTCGCACGGATTGCCGAATTCCCGGGTGCAGCGTTGTGCGCAGATGCCGGTGTCGGCCACTTTCAGGTGCACCGGCTGGTTCTCCTCGTGCACGTTGCCGGCGAAGAACACGAACGACACCCGATCACGCGGCGGCAGCGTGCGCTCGACCCAGTGGCGCTGCGGAGAGGCGTATTCGTCGAGCTTGTGCAGAGCGGACCAGTCGGCGCTGTTCTTGAGCGTCCAGGGCGATTTGCCGCCGGTGAGCGTCTCCCAGGCGGCGTTCGCGAGTCCGAGCCACAGGCCGCGCTTGAACGCGGGCTTGAAGTTGCGCACCCGCTCGAGCTCGCGCCCGCCCTCGGAGGCGCGCCAGCGGGCGTCGAAGCCGCTGCCGGCGCCGGTTTGCGCGATGTGCTCCCCGGCGAGCGCGCCGCAGCGGATCGCCTGATGCACGCCCTTGATCTTGGCGAAGTTCAGCGTCCCGCCCGCATCGCCGATGAGGATCGCGCCCGGCATCTCCAGTGTCGGAGTCGACTGCCAGCCGCCGGCCGCTATGGCGCGCGCCCCCGCCGAGACGATCTCCCCGCCCGCGAGCAGCCGCTGCACGCTCGGGTGATTCTTGTACTGCTGGAAGGCCTCGAAGGGCTGCAGGCGCGGATCCTGGTAGTCGAGGCCGACGATGTAACCGACGTACACGCGGTCCTGGTCGAGGTGATACAGGAAGCTGCCGGCGTAGGTGTGCGGGTCGGCCGGCCAGCCCAGCGCATGCTCGATGAGCCCCGGGCGTACGCGCCCGGCGGGCAGCTGCCACAGCTCCTTGAACCCCAGAGCGAAGGTCTGCGGGCAGTGCCCGCGGCTGAGGTCGAATTTCGCGATCAGCTGCCTGGAGAGCGAGCCGCGGGCGCCTTCCGCGAGCACCGTGAGGGGGGCGTGGATCTCCACGCCGGCGGTGAAGTTCGGGCCGGGCTTGCCGTCGCGGTCCAGCCCCATGTCGCCGATGCGAACGCCCTTGACGGCTCCGCGCTCGTCGAACACGGCCTGCGCGGCGGCAAAACCCGGGAACACCTCGACGCCGGCGCTTTCGGCCTTGGCGGCGAGCCACGCCGTGAGCTGCCCGAGCGAGATGATGTAGTTGCCGTGGTTGTCGAACGGCGTCGAATACGTCATCGAGCGCGGCAGCAGCTTCAGCAGCAAACCGGGAACCGGCTTGAACGAGCCGCTGCGGGTGAGGATGCGGAAGTCGTCCTGCGCCGCCGGCACCTTCATGCCGGGGTACTCGCGGCTCCACTCCGGCAGCAGCCGCTCGAGCGGCGCGGGCTCGAGCACCGCGCCCGAGAGCGAGTGGGCACCGACCGCCGAGGCTTTCTCCAGAACGCACACGCTGGCGGTGGGCTTGAGCTGCTTCAGGCGGATCGCACACCCCAGCCCCGCAGGACCCGCGCCCACGATGACGACGTCATACTGCATGACCTCGCGCTCGATCGCGCCCGCTGCGCTGCCTGCGTCGGTCACTGCCTGTCCCCTGCGCCGCTGCCGCCGAAAGGCGGCGATTATTTCGGCTGCATGCGGATCGCGCCGTCCAGGCGGATCGTTGCGCCATTCAACATCGCGATCTCGAACACACTCGCCACCAGCTGCGCGAACTCCTCCGGTTTGCCGAGGCGGGCCGGGAACGGCACCTGGGCCGCGAGCGAGTCCTGCACTTCCTTGGGCATGCCGTCCATCATGGGCGTATGGAAGATGCCGGGCGCGATCGATACGCAGCGGATGCCGAAGCGCGCCAGCTCGCGCGCAATGGGCAGCGTCATGCCGGCGACCGCCGCCTTGGTGGCGGAGTAAGCCGCCTGGCCGATCTGGCCCTCGAAGGCGGCCACCGAGGAGGTGTGAATCAACAGGCCCCGCTCGCCGTCGGGCCCGGGGGTGTTGTTCTGCATGAGGGCGGCGGCGGCCTTGTCGCACAGGAAGGTGCCGATCAGGTTGATGTGGATCACCTTGGTGAAGAACTCCCCCGCCATGGGTCCGCTCTTGCCGAGCACCCGCCCGGCGCCGACCACGCCGGCGCAGTTGACCAGCAGGTTGAGGCCCGCCAGGCGCGAGTGCGCGCCCTCCATGGCCGCGTTGACCTCGGCCTCGGAGGTTACATCGCAACGCATGAAACTCGCATTCGCACCCAGCGCCGCGGCCGCGGCCCGCCCGGGGCCCTCCTGCACATCGAGGATGACGACCTTGCCGCCCTTGTCGGCGATGTGGCGCGCCACCGCGTTGCCGAGCCCCGAGGCGCCGCCGGTGATGACGGCGCGTGCGTCCTGGATCTTCACGTAACCCCCTTGAAGGTGAGCGGCTAGAGGACCTCCACGGCCAAGGCCACCGCCTCGCCTCCGCCGATGCACAGCGAGGCGATGCCGCGCTTACCGCCGCGGCGGCGCAGCGCGTGCACCAGCGTGGTCAGGATACGCGCTCCGGTCGCCCCGATCGGATGACCGAGCGCGCAGGCCCCGCCGTTGACGTTCACCCGCGCATGATCGATGTCGATGTCGCGCATGGCGGCCATGGTGACCACCGCGAAGGCTTCGTTGATCTCGTACAGATCGGCATCGTGCGGCTTCCAGCCGAGTTGCGCGAGGACCTTGCGGATCGCGCCGACGGGCGCGGTGGTGAACCACTCCGGTTCCTGGGCGTGGCTGGCGTAGGCCAGCACCCGGGCGAGGGGCTTTGCGCCACGCTCGCGCGCCGCCGCGGCGCTCATCAGCACCAGCGCCGCGGCACCATCGGAGATGGAGGAGGAGCTGGCGGCCGTGACGGTCCCGTCCTTGTTGAACGCGGGCTTCATCGTGGCAATCTTGCTCACGTCACAGGTGCCGGGCGTCTCATCGCGTGCGATGACCGTCTCGCCCTTGCGGGCCTTCACCGTCAGGGGCGTGACCTCGAGGTCGAACTCGCCGCCCTGCAGGGCCTGCGTGGCGCGCCGCACCGATTCGGTGGCGAACGCATCCTGCTGCGCGCGCGTGAAGTTGTATTTGCTGGCGGTGGAGTCGGCAAAGCAGCCCATGGCCTTGCCGTCGAAGGGACTCTGCAGGCCGTCGTAGAACATGTGATCGAGGATCTCGCCGTGGCCCATGCGGTAGCCGCTGCGCGCCTTCGGCAGCAGATACGGCGCGTTGCTCATGGACTCGAGCCCGCCGGCGAGCACCACCTGGGCGGAAGCGGCGCGAATCTGGTCCGCGGCGAGCATCACGGCCTTCAGCCCCGAGCCACACATCTTGTTGACCGTGGTGGCCGGCACGCCGACCGGCACGCCGGCGCCGACCGCCGCCTGGCGCGCGGGCGCCTGGCCGAGGCCCGCCGGCAGCACGCATCCCATGATCACCTCGTGAAGCTCGGCCGCCTCGATGCCGGCGGCGGCGATGGCGGCCTTCGCGGCCGCGGCGCCCAGCTGTACCGCCGTGAGGGGCGTGAGCACGCCCTGGAACGCGCCGATCGGAGTGCGCTTGGCGGAGACGATGACTACATCCTGATTGGACATGTTGGAGCCTCCAGGTTGCGGGGGTTGTTCAGCGGGCCACGGCTTGCGCGGGGCGGCGTGGGCGGCGGCGCGTGCCGCGGCGCACGGCGGGCGCGGCGCTGCCGGCGCGCGGCCGCAGCCCGCCTTCGAACACCGCGACGAACGCCTCGGCGATCTGCGCACCGGTGAGGCTCTGGTCCTCCCGATACCAGTGCGCGATCCAGTTGAGCGCGCCGGCGAGCGCGAACGCGGTCATCTTCGGATCGCACGGCTGGATGGAGCCGTCCTGCACACCCTCGCGGATGAGGCGCCGGATGCCGTGATCCACCTCGGACTTGAGGGCCTTGATGTGGCGACTCATCGCCGGGGACAGGTCCTGGTCCTCGGCGCGCACCATGCACCAGCCGAATTCGGATGCCACCGCCTCACCGTAATGCCGCAGCACGGCGTTCAGGCGCTCGCGCGCCGGCACCTGCAGGTGGCGCACGTCGCGAAACGTCGCCCGGATCTGCTCCACTCCCGCCACGAAGCACTGGAACAGCAGCTGCTCCTTGCTGGTGACGTAGTAGTAGACCGTGGGCTTGGTGACCTCGAGCCGGGCCGCGATGTCATCGAGGGAGGTGTTGTGGTAGCCCTTGCGGTTGAACTCGCGGGCGGCGGCGCGAATCACCGCCTCGCGCTTCACCGCCCGGTCGCGCAGCCGCTCGCGGCTCGCCCGCCAGGGGGAGGCGGCGGTTTCAGGTTGTTTGCCCGCGGCGGGCGGGCTGGCACGGCGGCTGTTCATCGCTTGGCGGAGTATTATAGCGTTGCCGCGGCCGCAGCGTGACTGCCGCGGCGGGCGGCGGCGGGCCCTGTCGCGCGTTGACCGCTCGACCGGGCCTCGACCATACTGATGGGTAGCTATCCTACTGTCGGGTAAAGAGCAGCAAATGAATGCCGGTCTCGAGGGTGGCGCGGCCGCGCCCGGCAGCGAGCAGGCCCTCTCCCGGCCGCCCCTGCGGTTCGTGTCCGCGGCCTCGCTGTTCGACGGCCACGATGCCGCCATCAACATGATCCGGCGCCTGCTGCAGGCGCGCGGCGTGGAGGTGGTGCACCTCGGCCACAATCGCAGCGTCGCCGACATCGTGCGCGCCGCCATCGACGAGGACGCGGATGCGGTCGCGGTGAGCTCCTACCAGGGCGGCCACAACGAGTATTTCGCCTACATGGTGGACATGCTGCGCGAACGCGGCTGCGGGCACATCCGCGTGGTGGTCGGCGGCGGCGGCACCATCGCGCCGCAGGAGATCGAGGCGCTCGAGCGTCACGGCGTGGAGAAGATCTACACGCCCGAGGACGGGCGGCGCATGGGACTCGCGGGCATGATCGAGGATGTCCTGCAGCGCATCGGAGCGGTGCGCAAGCCGCCGTACGAGTTGCGCCCGCTCAATGCCCGTGACCACGCGCTCATCGCCCGGAGCATTTCGGTGCTGGAAGGAGCCGGCTCGGCCGGCGCCGAGGCCGAGCAGATCCGGCGCGCGGTGGCCCGCTCGCGCCGCAAGGCGCCGGTGATCGGCATCACCGGCACCGGTGGGGCGGGCAAGTCGAGTCTCACGGACGAGCTGCTGGGGCGCCTGGCGCGCCAGTTCCCGCAGGCCCAGATCGCGGTGGTGGCGATGGACCCGACGCGCCGGCGCAGCGGCGGCGCGCTGCTCGGGGATCGCATCCGCATGAACAGCCTGTCGGCGGAAAACATCTTCATGCGCTCCCTCGCCACGCGGCGGGCGCATCTGGCGACCGCCGCCGTGCTCAAGGACGTGATCGAGCTGTACAAGGCGGCCGGGTTCGACCTCGTGATCGTCGAAACCGCCGGTATCGGCCAATCGGACACCGAGATCGTGGATCTGGTGGACCTGTCCTTGTACGTCATGACGAGCGAGTACGGTGCCGCCAGCCAGCTCGAGAAGATCGACATGCTCGACTACGCCGACCTCATCGTGCTCAACAAGGCCGAGAAGCGCGGCGCCGAGGACAGCCTGCGCGACGTGCGCAAGCAATGGCGGCGCAACCATCCCGGGCAGGGGCAGCTGCCGGACGCGCAGCTGCCGGTGTTCCCCACCGTCGCCAGTCGCTTCAACGACCCGGGCGTCAACCGCCTGTTCGCCGCGGTCTGCGCCGCGCTCAGCGCCGGGCAGATCGGCACCGCTTCCTGGAAGCTCGCGGACGCGGGCCCCACCGAGCTCGCGCCGCGCACGCCGCTGGTGCCGGGGGCGCGCACCCGCTACCTGGCGGAAATCGCCCACGCGGGCCGTGCCGCACGCGCGCGCATCGAGGCGCAGGCGCAAGCCGCGCGCCGCGCCTGCGGCCTGTACGAGTCCCTCAAGGCGCTGCACGAGGCCGCCCTGCCCGCGCCGCTCGAGCCGTTTGCGCCCGCAGCGCTCACCGATGCGGGCTCGGATGCCACGCGCCGCGAGCTGCGCGCCGCCTACAACCGCTCGCTCGCCGAGATCGGCGCCGAGGGCGTGGCGGAGCTCAAGGCCTGGCCGGCGCGCGTGCGTTCGGCCACCGACGCCACCTATTCGTACCAGGTGCGCGAGCGCATGGTGAAGGGGGAGAACTATACCGAGAGCCTGTCGCACTCGGCGGTGCCGAAGCTCGCCGTGCCCGGCTTCCGCGACTGGGGCGAGGTGCTGCGCTTCATCCTCACGGAGAATCTGCCGGGCTCCTATCCCTACACCGGCGGGGTGTATCCCTACCGGCGCGAAGAAGAGGACCCGACGCGCATGTTCGCCGGTGAAGGCGCACCGGAGCGCACCAACCGGCGCTTCCACTACCTTGCCGCAGGCCACGGAGCGGCGCGCCTGTCGACCGCGTTCGATTCCACCACGCTGTACGGTGAGGACCCCGATACCCGTCCGGATGTCTACGGGCGCACCGGCAACTCCGGCGTCTCGATCGCAACGCTCGATGACATGAAGAAGCTCTACTCGGGCTTCGATCTGTGCTCGCCCTCGACCTCGGTCTCCATGACCATCAATGGGCCGGCGCCGATGATCCTGGCGATGTTCATGAATACCGCCATCGACCAGCAGGTCGAGCGCTATCTGAAGACGGAAGGCAAATGGAGCGAGGCCGAGCGGCAGATCGCAGCCCTGCACGCCGAGAACGGCGCGCGCGGCGTGGCGCCGCCGCGCTACCAGGGCGTGCTGCCGCGCGACCACGACGGCTCGGGGCTGGCGCTGCTGGGCGTCAGCGGGGATCAGCTGCTGGAACGCGAGCAGTACGAGCGCATCCGTGCGCACGCCCTGCAGGCGGTGCGCGGCACCGTGCAGGCGGACATCCTCAAGGAGGACCAGGCGCAGAACACCTGCATTTTCTCCACCGAGTTCGCGCTGCGCATGATGGGCGACGTGCAGCAGTACTTCATCGATCAGCGGGTGCGCAACTTCTACTCGGTATCCATCTCCGGCTACCACATCGCCGAGGCCGGCGCGAACCCCATCTCGCAGCTGGCCTTCACGCTCGCCAACGGCTTCACCATCGCCGAGTACTATCTGGCGCGCGGCATGAGCATCGATGACTTCGCGCCCAACCTGTCGTTCTTCTTCTCCAACGGCATGGACCCGGAGTACGCGGTCATCGGGCGCGTCGCGCGCCGCATCTGGGCGCGCGCCATGCGCGAGCGCTACCAGGCGGGTCCGCGCAGCCAGATGCTCAAGTACCACGTGCAGACCTCCGGACGGAGCCTGCACGCGCGCGAGATCTCCTTCAACGACATCCGCACGACGCTGCAGGCGCTGTATGCGCTGTTCGACAACTGCAACAGCCTGCACACCAACGCCTACGACGAGGCCCTCACCACGCCGACCGAGGAGAGCGTGCGCCGTGCGGTCGCGATCCAGCTGATCATCAATCGCGAGCTCGGCCTGAACAAGATCCAGAACCCCTGGCAGGGCTCGTTCGCCATCGAGTACCTGACGGATCTGGTGGAGGAGGCGGTCTACAAGGAGTTCGAGGCGCTGTCGGAGCGCGGCGGCGTGCTCGGGGCGATGGAGACCATGTACCAGCGCGGCAAGATCCAGGAGGAGTCCCTGTACTACGAGACCAGGAAACACGACGGTTCGCTGCCGATCGTCGGTGTCAATACCTTCCTGTCGGGGGCCGATGCCGCGGAGGAGCACAAGGGGGCGCAGCTGATCCGCTCCACCGAGGAGGAGAAGCAGGATCAGGTCGCGGCGGTGCGCGCCTTCCAGGCACGCAATGCGCCGCGCAGCGCCGCGGCCTTGAGCAGGCTGCAGCAGGTGGCCGCCGGCGGGGGCAATGTGTTCGCGCAGCTGATGGAGTGCGTCAAGGTCAGCTCGCTCGGGCAGATCTCCCGCTCGCTGTACCAGGTGGGCGGGCAGTATCGGCGCAACATGTGAGATCGGGCTCGTCGAGTGCGCTGAGGATCGCAGCGCGCGCCCGGTCGCGCAGCTCCGGCGCCGTATCCGGGACCGGGGCGAGGGGGGCCAGGATCTGCAGCTCCAGCGGACCCGGCAGGGGCAGGGCGCGGTTCGGCGACAGCGCCCGGCGGGTGCCGCGCACCACCGCCGGCACCACCGGACAGCCGGCGCGCAGCGCGGTGGCGAACGCGCCGGTGTGAAACTTCAACAAGCCCGGGGTGCGCGTGAAAGTGCCCTCCGGGAAGAACACCAGCGAATGCCCGTTACTGGCGTTGCGCAGCACGCGGCGCGCATCCGCGGCGCCGCGCTGGCGATTGAAGCGCTCCACGAACTCCGAGCCCAGACGCCTGAGTACCACCCCGGCGAGGGGCACGGTGGCCATCTCGCGCTTGATGACGAAGCCGAAGCGCGGCGGCAGCGCCGCCGTGAGCACGATGCCGTCGAGGTAGCTGGCGTGATTGCACACCACCACGCATTGGCCCGGCGGGATGCGCTCCGGGAACCTCACCGTGAGCGGCATGCCGACCAGGCGCAGGAACGCACGCGCCGCGGCGCGTGCCGCCGCCCGGCGCCGTGCCAGGGCCGGCAGCGCCGCGAGCAGCAGCAGCGCGGCCACGCCCACGCCCAGGAACGCCAGAGCGCTCCACAGGGCGTACGCGAGCCGTGCCGGCGCGAGTGCCAGCGCCCACAGGGTGGCGGGCCGATTCATGACGTTGCGCTCATTACAGGACAGCCGTTGGCGCTTACGGTATGTGAACTGGTTCTCTTTATGTTAATGCGGGATTGCAGATGTGAAGGTCATCACGTCGACAGCAGGGCCACGCTCACCATACTGCGGTCACCACATCACGGGAAGCTCAGGGCTCGCACACCACACGCGGCGCAGACCTGAGGTTTCCAGCGAGACTCAGGCTTGCCCAATCCGTCTGTCGCGATCGCCATGACCCCCAGCGCCGAGTCTGCCGACCCGGCGGTGTCCCGCTTCCTGGACGCGGTGTGGATGGAACGGGGCCTGTCGCCGAACACCCTCGCCGCTTACCGTGCCGACCTCACGGCTCTCGCCCGCTGGCTCGCCGGGCGCAGCGTGCCGATCATGCATACCTCGCGCGCTGACCTGCTGGACTTCATCGCCTGGCGCGTGCACACCGGTGCCCGACCGCGCTCCACGGCGCGTCAACTGTCCAGTTTCCGGCGCTTCTTCCGCTACTTCATGCGCGAGGGCGCGATTCGCGAGGATCCCACCGCGCAGATCGCCATGCCCAAGATCGGCCGCTCGCTGCCCCGCTCGCTCACCGAGGAGGAGGTCGAATCGCTGCTGTCGGCGCCGCTGGTGAGCGACCCGCTCGGTAACCGCGACCGCACCATGCTCGAGGTGCTGTACGCGACCGGCCTGCGCGTCTCGGAGCTCGTGAACCTGCGCCAGGGGCAGATCAACCTGAACCAGGGCGTCATCCGCATTCTCGGCAAGGGCGATCGCGAGCGGCTCATTCCGCTCGGCGAGGAGGCGATGCGCGCGCTCAAGGACTTCGACCGCGGTGCGCGCGGCGAGATCCTGCTCGAACGCCAGACCGACTACCTGTTTCCCACCCGCCGCGGTGATCGCATGACGCGCCAGGCCTTCTGGCACATCATCAAGCGCTATGCACGCAAGGCCGGCATCGCCAAGGAGCTGTCGCCGCACACCCTGCGCCACGCCTTTGCGACCCACCTGCTCAATCACGGCGCCGACCTGCGGGTGGTGCAGATGCTGCTCGGCCACAGCGACCTGTCGACCACGCAGATCTACACGCACGTCGCGCGCGAGCGCCTGAAAGAGCTGCACGCAACGCACCACCCGCGCGGCTGACGCTGCGCCGGCGCAGCCGCCGGGGCTCACCCGGTAGCCGACCCGGAACTGCTAGACTCCCACCGGCACGGTCTGCGAGCGAACCTTCGCCGCTCGCGCAGGTCGAATTGCAAAACAGCGGCGAAGCGGCGGAAATCCCATGATTGCCAAGAAGTCCGTGCTGTGGCTCGCGCTGTGTGGCGCGGCGGCCTGGAATGCAGCGCCCGCGCAGCAGCCCGACTCCCAGCCCAAAGTGGATCCGCGCCAGGAAGTCGCCGGCCACATTCCCGGCACGCGCCCCGAGCAGCTGCGCGCCTCACCCATCCCGGGCATCTACGAGCTCACCCGCGGCGCGGAAATCGCTTACGTGACCTCGGACGGCAAGTACGCGATCACCGGGGACCTGTACGATCTCGCCGCCAACGACGACCTCACCGAGGCGCGCCGGCGCGAAGCGCGGTTGCGCCTGATGGCGAGCGTGCCCGAGAGTGACATGGTGATCTTCGGTCCCCGGGATCCGAAGTACACCGTTACGGTATTCACCGACGTGGACTGCGGCTACTGCCGCAAGCTTCACAGTGAGATCGCCGAGTACAACCGCCTCGGGGTGCGGGTGCGCTATCTGGCCTACCCGCGCACCGGACCCAACACCTCGTCCTGGACCAAGGCGGAGCAGGTCTGGTGCTCTGCCAACCGCAACGAGGCGTTGACCCGCGCGAAACTCGGGCAGGAACTGCCCGCCAGGCCCTGCCCCAACAATCCGGTGGCGCGCTCCTGGGCGCTGGGACGGGATTTTGCCCTGGACGGAACCCCCGCCATCGTCATGGCGGACGGGGAATTGCTGCCGGGCTATGTCCCGCCGGATGTGCTCGTGAAGCACCTGCAGGATGCGGCGGCCAAGTAGCCGCGCAGTCAGCGCTCCAGCAGCGCGAGCTTGTCGGGCTTGCCCTCCCATTCCTTGGCGTCCTCAGGCGGGTCCTTCTTCTCCGTGATCACCGGCCACTGCTTGGCGAGCTCGGCGTTGAGCTGCTTGAAGTGCTCCTGTCCCGCGGGCAGCTCCTCCTCGGAGAAGATCGCCTCGACCGGGCATTCGGGCTCGCACAGCGTGCAGTCGATGCACTCCTCCGGATCGATGGTGAGGAAGTTCGGTCCCTCGTGGAAGCAGTCGACCGGGCAAACCTCGACACAATCCATGTACTTGCACTTGATGCAGTTTTCGGTGACGACAAAAGTCATGTGAATCAGCCCTCGGCAGGTACCCGCACGCGCCGGTCGATGGTCGTGAAGTGATGCAGCTCGCGTCCGCCCGCCCGGTCCTCGAGGTAGCGCCGTAGCGTGAAGTCGGTGCTCGGGAAGGCGATGTCGGCCCAGGGAATCCGGGCCGGCTCCACCAGCTCGACCTCCAGGCTCTCCGCCCCGACTCCGAAGCGCGCCGCCGGCAGGCTGGCGCGGAAGAACACGTGAACCTGCTCCGCGTGCAGCACGTGCACCACTGACAGGAGCGATCCGACGGCGACCTCCGCCTGCGCCTCTTCGAGCGATTCACGCGCCGCGCCCTGCTGCAGCGTCTCGCCGTTCTCCAGAAAGCCCGCGGGAACGGTCCAGTAGCCGCGGCGCGGCTCGATCGCACGGCGGCACAGCAGGATGCGCCCCTCATGCTCGGGCACGCACCCGACCACCAGGCGTGGGTTCTGATAGTGGACGGTGCCGCACGCCCCGCACACGTAACGGGGCAGGTTATCCCCCTCGGGGACGCGCAGGCGGACCGGGGCGCCGCATTGGTCGCAGAACTTCATGATGCGCGGGCGAGGATACGGGCGACACCGGAGCTTGTCGACGGTGAGCGGGGGCGCGCCAGCCGCCCGCTCCGGTCGCGCTCGCAAGCCGAGCGATCAGTGCAGCAGCCCGAATACCGCGACGCCGCTCTGCGTCCCCACGAACACCTTGCCGTCGGCGATGGTCGGCGTGATGAACTTGTTGCCGGCGCCGAATTGATCGCGGCCGTTGGCGGCCTGCGAGCTGTCGTACAGC
>Ga0209027_1000208_pt1 | contig 19066 bp, 12 predicted proteins | sample GraSoi013_1_20cm_3_FD_185821 | JGI IMG/M metagenome (GOLD analysis project Ga0209027, IMG submission 185821) | Grasslands soil microbial communities from the Angelo Coastal Reserve, California, USA - Sample 09_27_2013_1_20cm (SPAdes) (version 2) | ecosystem: Environmental > Terrestrial > Soil >...
AGCAGCGAGAGCCGCTCCCCGAGCACCAGCCAGGACGTGAGCGCGGCGAACAACGGCTCGAAGCAGAAAATCAGCGCCGCCCGCGCCGACGACATGTGTCGCTGGGCGGACATTTGCAGCACGAAACAGATCGTGCTCGCGAACAGGACCGTGTACCCGAGTGCGCCCAGGAAGCGCGGCGTCCAGTGGATGTGCGGGTGCTCGAGCAGCCCGGCCGCGAGCGCCCCGAGCAGGGCCGTCGCGGCGATCTGCCAGAACACGAGGCGGCGCGCGTCGTAGCGGCGGGACAGAGTGGTCACGGCCACGATCTGGCCGCCGAAGCACCCGGCGCAGATGAGGGTGAGCAGGTCGCCACGGTTCAAGCCGCCCGCGTCGGGCGCCGTGAGCAGGTAGATGCCGAACATCGCCAGCGCCAGCGCCGCCGCCGTGAGCCAGCTGGGGCGCTGGCCCAGCAGCGCGAGGGCGATCACCGGCGCCAGTATCGACGATACGGCGACGATGAACGCCGAGCGCGCCGGCGTCGTGATCACGAGCCCCGCGGTCTGGGAGATGAATCCCACGGCCACGAGCGCCCCCAACAACAGCCCGCCCCGGAGCTCCGCGCGGTCCGGGGCGGGGCGGAAGCGCGTGCCCGGAGCGAGGGCGAGGGCGGCGATGCCGAACCGCACGGCGATGAAGGCGAACGGAGTCGCGTCGGCGAGCGCGCTCTTCACGGCGACGAAGCTCGTTCCCCACAGGAACGTGGCCGCGAGCAGCGCGAGGTCCGCCTGGCGGCGGGTCACGCCAGATCCTGCAGGTAGCGCCCCGTGGGGGATTCGGCGACCCGGGCGATCTCCTCGGGCGTCCCTTGCGCCACCACACGCCCGCCGGCGTCGCCTGCGCCCGGGCCCATCTCGATCACCCAATCGGCCCGCTTCACGACGTCGAGGTGGTGCTCGATGACGAGCACGGTATGCCCGGCGTCCACCAGGCGGTCGAGCACCCGGCACAGCGTGCGCACGTCATCCAGGTGCAGGCCGGTGGTGGGCTCGTCCAGGATGTAGAGCTTGCGGCCGCGGCGCGTCTTCCCGCTCGCCAGCGCCAGCTCCCGGGCGATCTTGAGGCGCTGCGCTTCGCCGCCCGAGAGGGTCGTGGCGGGCTGGCCGAGCCGGAGGTAGCCCAGCCCCACCTGCTGCAGGTGCCACAGGGCGCGCGCCAGGCGCGGCTGGCGGTGGAACCGGGCGAGCGCCCGGTCGACGGTCCACTCGAGCACGTCGTGGATCGAGCTGCCCGCGAGCTTGACGTCGAGCACTTCCTTCTTGAACCGCTTGCCGCCGCAGATCTCACACGGCACGAACACGTTGGCGAGGAACACCATCTCGACCAGCACGTGGCCCGCCCCCTCGCACGCCTCGCACCGCCCGCCCGCCACGTTGAACGAGAACGTGCTGGGGGTGAAGCCGCGGGCGCGGGCCAGCGGCTCGGCGGCGAACAGGGCCCGCAGCTCGTCGAATGCCTTGATGTAGGTGACCGGGTTGGACCTGGGCGTGCGCCCGATCGGGGCCTGGTCGACCAGCACAACGTCGCTTATCGCTTCCCACCCCTCCAGCGCGCGCACCTCGCCGACCGGCTCGCCCAGGTGCTGCTTGGCGCCGTGTCCACCCGTGAGCCGGACCGCGAGCTGGCGAAACAGCACGTCGTGCACCAGCGTCGACTTGCCCGATCCGGACACGCCCGTCACCGCGGTGAGTGTTCCCAGGGGAATTCGCGCGTCCACGTCCTCCAGGTTGTGGAGGCGCGCGCCTCGCACGCCCAGCCAGCGTCCGCCCCGGGGGGGGCGCCGCGCCGAGGGCACGCCGATGCGCTTCTCGCCCGCGAGGTATTGACCGGTCAGCGTGCCCGCGTTGGACACGCCCGCCGCGGATCCCTGGTACACGAGCGCGCCGCCCGCTTCGCCGCTCCCGGGCCCGAGCTCCACCATCCAGTCGGCGGCGCGCATCGCCGCCGGGTCGTGCTCGACCACGACGACCGTGTTGCCCGCGTCGGCGAGGCGGCGCAACAGGGCGAGCAGCCGACCCGTGTCGGCGGGGTGGAGCCCGATGGTCGGCTCGTCGAGCACGTACAGCGTGTCGACCAGATGCGAGCCCAGCGCGTTGGAGAGCGCGATGCGCTGGGCCTCGCCTCCCGAGAGCGTGCGCGTGAGCCGGTCGAGCGTGAGATAGCCGAGGCCTACGTCGTTCACGAACGAGAGGCGCGCGCCGAGCTCGCCGAGAATATGCACCGCTACCGCACGCTGGAATTCCGTGAGCGTGAGGCCGGCGATCCAGTCGTGTATCGCGCCGGTGGTCAGGGCCGCGACCGCCGCGATGTGCTTGCCGCCGACGCGCACCGCCAGCGCTTCCGGCTTGAGCCGCGCGCCGCCGCAGGCGGGGCAGGTCTTGGCGAGCTGGTACTGCCGCAGGAACACGCGGATGTATTGCTTGTAGCGCTTTGCCTCGAGCCGCTGGAGAAAGGGAAACATGCCGAGGAATCGCCCGCTCGCGCCGTTCAGCAGAAAGCGCCGGGCCTCGGCGCTCAGGTCGTGCCACGGGGCGTCGAGCGGAATGTGCTTGGCCCGCGCGGCCTCGCGCAGGATACGGCGCCGACCCTCGTAGCGCGGTTTGGTCCATGGATCGAGCGCCCCGCGCGCCAGGCTCTTCCGGGGGTCGGGAACGATGAGCGACTCGTCGTACTCGAGCACCGCGCCGAAGCCGTTGCACCCGGGGCACGCCCCGCGCGGATTGTTGAACGAGAACAGGATCGGCGTGAGCGCCGGAGCCGCCGTGCCGCAGTTGGAGCAGGTCGGGTGCGCGGAAAAGCGGCGGCGGTCGCCGTTCTCGAGCGCCACCGCCACGCCCTCGCCCTCGCTGAACGCCGTGGCGACCGCATCGGTCAGACGCGCCCGGTTCGGCTCGGACGCGGCCAGGCGGTCGACCACCACCAGCACCTCCCCGGCCTGACGCACGCTCTGCTCGGCGTCGGCCTGATCGAGGCGCATGACGGCGCCGTCCAGCTGGGCGCGCACGAAGCCGGCGGCGCGCAGCTGAGCTGCGACGTCGATGTCCGGCCGATGCGCGCTCGACGGAAGAGGGAACGTGATGATCAAGTCGGAACGCGGAACGCGGAACGCGGAACTGTCGTTGTGCTCTTCCGACTTCCGCGTTCCGACTTCCGCGTTCAGCGCGTCCACCACCTCCTGCACCGTGTCGACCTTCACCTCCTGGCCGCACTTTACGCAGTACGGCGTGCCGATCCGCGCCCACAGCAGGCGCAGAAAGTCGTAGATCTCCGTAGCCGTACCGACCGTCGACCGGCTGCTCGTGGTGGGGTTCTTCTGCTCGATGGCGACCGCCGGCGAGATCCCCTCGATGGCGTCCACCAGCGGCTTGGGCATCCGCTCGAGGAACTGCTTGGCATATGTGGAGAGAGACTCGATGTAGCGCCGCTGCCCTTCGGCGTACAGCGTGTCGAACGCCAGCGAGCTCTTCCCCGATCCCGAGGGGCCGGTGACCACCGTGAGCGCCCGCCGCGGCAGCTCCACGGTGATGCCCTTGAGATTGTGCTGCCGCGCGTTGCGGATGATCACGCGGTCGGGGGATGATGGCATAACCATTCAAAATAACCGGTATCCGGGGCCCGGTGTCCGGGGTTCTAGCCGCCGGACACCTGGCCCCGGGCCCCGGACCCCGGTACTTTCGCCCCACTCATGCCCCTCGCTCTCACCCCACGGCTGCTGCGGCGCGGCCTCGAGCTTTTCGCCGTTATCTCCTTCCTCGGCGTCGCCGTCGTCCTCGTCTTCTTCGGTCAGGATCCCGAAGGCTTTTTCGCAGCCCTGACGCACCTGCGCGGCGGCTGGCTTCTCGTGGGCCTGGCACTCGCCTCGATGGACTGGTTCGGCGGCGGCACCCGGCTGTGGGTGGTGGCCCGGCACGTGCACCCCGGTGTGCGCTGGCGCGACATGGTGTTTGCCGGCGGGATGAGCGCCTGGGCGGCGTACCTCACCCCGTTTCAGACCGGCGCCGGCCCCACCATGATGTGGGCGATGCGCCGCGCGGGCGTGCGCCTCCCCGAGGCCATGACCTCCACGTTCATGACCTTTGTGGCGACCGTCGCGTTCTTCGCGCTCGCGGGCCCGCTCGCCATCTACATGGGCGCCGGCCGGTCGCTGGCGGAGCACAACGTCGTGCTGGGCATCACCTACTACGGCCTGTTTCGCGCCAGCCTCACCATCTTCGGCATCCTCGGCGTTCTCATGCTCGTGGCCATGGTCTTCCCCGTGTGGCTGCGCGACGCGGTGCACTGGCTGGCGACTCGGGCGGTGCATCGCAGCCGCCGCGTCGCCAACCGGATCGAGCAGCTGCGCGAAGGGATCGACCGGGCGCACGAGTGCCTGGTGGCGTTCGGCAGCCCGCGCGGATGGCTCGCGCTGTTTTGGGCCGTCCTCTTGTCCGGGCCGTCGCATGCCAACAAGCTGCTCGCCGGCTATATCGCCCTGCGCGCCCTCGGCGTACACACCAACTTCGTCGACATCCTGCTCTTACAAACATTCATCACCTTCCTGCTCTATTTCGCTCCCACGCCCGGATCGTCGGGACTGGCGGAGCTGTTGTCTGCGGCCGTGATGAAGATCTACGTGCAGCCTCCCGAGCTGCCGACCTACACCCTCGTCTGGCGCTTCATCAACAGCTATGCGACGGTGATCGTCGGGTCGCTGCTGTTTTGGCACTGGATCAGGCGCGGCTTCGTCGGGCAGGAGGAGGCGGTGATCGCGGAGGGCCCCGACCCCTGAATGTCATGGGCGTAACCCGTGTTTCCTTGCGCGGTTACGCAGCCGGGCGTTAACTTGCGACGCTGCCCCTTTCGGCCCTGAGGACTCTCCCAGATGTCGCTGCTTGAAATCGGTGGCAAGACGTTCACCATCCCTGTGGGTGAGGTGGTGCTCGGCAGTGATGCCGGCTGCGCGATCGCACTCTCGGGGGCCGGTGTCTTGCCCCGGCATGCCGTGTTGCAGGGCCAAGCCGATGGCCAGGTCATCATCCGCAAAGCGTCGTCTGCCGCCGGTGTCCTTATCAACGGCGTGCGGCTGGGCGCCGAGCCCACCCCGCTGCTGCACGGCGACAAGGTCGAGATCGGCGGCCATGAGCTGACATTCGTGGACGAGCGCCGCGCGGGGAGCACCCAGTACGTGCAGGCCCTGACCCTCCCGCAGGCGGCGGGTGAGGGGCAGCCGGGGGCCGGCGCCAAGGCGCCCGGGATCGGGACCTCCGGTGGCCGCGTGGTGAGCCTGACCGACGGGCGCGAGTACGTGATCACCGGCGCCTCGCTCGTATTCGGCCGCGAAGCGGGGTGCGACGTGGTGGTCGCCGGAACGGATGTCTCCCGTCGCCATGCCGAGATCGTCCACACACCGCGGGGCTATCTCGTGGTGGACTCGAGCACCAACGGGACGTTCGTCAACGAAGAGCAGGTTCAGGGCCAGCGGGTCCTCGGGCGGACCGACGTGATCCGCATCGGGGAAGAGCAGTTCCGGTTCTACGCCGACGTGGCGCCGCTCACGGCCAGTCCAGCTCCGCCGGCGGGGCCGGCGGTCCGGCCGGAGCACCTGAAGCACACGGTGCACGGGCTAGAGGCCGTGGCACCGCCGCGGCCGTCCGCCCCGGCGTTCGCGAGCCTCCTCGTGCGGAGCGGCGGACTCCTGGGCCAGCGCCTCCCCGTGAAGACTCCTGTCGTGAACATCGGGCGCGCCGACTACAACGACATCGTGGTTCCGGACCAGTCTATCTCCACCAGCCACGCCAAATTGCAGCGCCGCGAAGGCGTGTGGGTGCTCGTGGATCTGGACTCGACCAACGGGACGTTCGTGGACGGGGAGCGGGTGAAGGGCGAGGCTCCGCTCGCGCCGGGGGCCCTCGTACGCCTGGGGGACGTCCAGCTCTTGTTCGAGCCGACGGACGAGAGGCAGGGCGTTTTGAAGGGGGGCGGCACCCAGGTGCTGCGGACACCCCACTCGTCCGCCCTCGCCGTCCCTCCCACCCCCCCGGCCCGCTCCGCTCCCCCAGCTCCACCAGCGTCGGCAGCCCCCCCCGCGCCCCCGGCCGCCCCGTCGCCTGCGGCCAGGCCGGCCGCGCCCGTGCGCCCGGCGCCTCCTCCGCAGCAGCCGGCGCCCGCCCGCCCCGGCACGAAGCCTGCTCCCCGTCGGCCCGCGGGCCAGCAGCCGCCGGCCCCTAAGAAGGGGAAGGGCTGCGGTTCGAGTGCGGCGGTGCTCGTGCTCGGAGCCGCCGCGCTGGTGGCGCTACTGCACCGCCTGCTCGCGTAACGGAGTCTCGTGCACATCACCAGCGCAGGTCGCACAGACGTCGGCATCATTCGGTCGGGGAATGAGGACAACTTCCTCGTGGTCCCGGACCGGGGCATCTTCGTGGTCGCCGACGGGATGGGCGGGCACGCCGCCGGCGAGGTCGCCAGCGAAATGGCGGTGCGCTTCGTGGCGCGGGAGCTCGGATCGCTCCAGGGTCTCGCCGACGACCAGGTCGCCGACCGCATGCGCACGGCGATCCGGGCGGCCAACGGCGCCATCTTCCAGCGCACGCTCACCGAGCACGACAAGCGCGGCATGGGAACGACGGTAACAGCCCTGGTGCTGTACGGCAGCCGCTTCCTGATCGGGCAGGTTGGAGACAGCCGCGCCTACCTGTACCGGGACGGCAAGCTGGTGCAGCTGACGAAGGACCACTCGTACGTGCAGGAGCAGGTGGACGCGGGGTATCTCACTCCCGAGCAGGCGCGCTCCCACCCCTACTCGAACGTCATCACGCGCTGCGTGGGCGCGAACAGCGACGTGATGCCGGACGTCTACCTCGGCACGGTGAAGCCCAGCGATCTCTTCCTGCTCGCCTCGGACGGCCTCACCGGAATGCTGGACGATCCCCAGCTCGCGGAGCTGCTCGGCGGCACGCGCATGCCCGAGGAGCAGGTGGACGAGCTGATCGGAGAAGCGAACCGCCACGGCGGGCTCGACAACATCACCGCGATCGTCGTGCGGGTGGACGCGGTGGACGGCCCCGGCGGCCGGGGGAGCGGGGGGAGCGGGGGGAGCGGGGGCGGCGACGGGGACCAGACGACGCAACCGGGGGGACGGTCGCGGTAACGTTCTCAGCCGCCCAGCAGCGAGCGACCCTCGTCGAGTCGTCGCGCCACGTCGTCCCGCGGCGTCATCACCAGCTCCACGACCGCCTTCGCCGGCACCCCCGCCGCCCCCATCACGAACACGCGCAGCCGCCGCGCCGAGCGATACAGCTCGGCCGCCACGCGCGGCAATCCCAGGTGTGCGCCCGCGTCGGCCCCGGCGAGCTGGGTCACGGTGCCGTCGCGCTTCACGAGCGGCAGGTCGAGCGCGAGCATGTCCGGCTTGGCCGGGAAATCGAGGAACAGCTCGCCCGGGGCGAGGCCGACCTCCCGCGCCAGCCGGTCCTCCACGCGCTCGAGCAGGTCCGGATCGTCGGAGGGCCAGGCGGGCGTGGCCGCCGGGAGCTCCGTGGCGGGGAGGTCGAGCGCGCGCTTGGCGAGGCGGCGCTCGCGCAGCGCGCGCGCCAGCCCGGTCGCGTCGTCTCCCATCAGGTCGTGGATCAGCCCGTCGTCCGTGGCGAGCGCCACCGCGTCGGAGGAGAGACGCCGGGCCGCGATGGCGCAGCGCACCAGCCGCTTGAACATCCCGGTCGCGCTGCGCACGGCGTGGTGCCAGTAGACGTTGCGGTACATCTGGTACTTGGCGAACAGCAGCGACTCGAGCGCCGCGAGCCCTTTCTCGTGCAGGGCCAGCGTGGCCCGCCCGTCCGGCCCGGCGGCCACCGTGAGCGCGGAGAGCAGCCGGTCCACGTCGATCACGCCGTAGGGGACGCCGCACATCCAGGCGTCGCGGGACAGGTAGTCGAGCTTGTCCACGTCGAGCGAGCCCGCGACCAGGCCTACCAGCGGCCCGCGCGCTTCGCCCCGGATCAACGGCAGCAGCTGTTCGGCGGGGGTCCCCAGGGCGGTGAGCCGGGCGGCGAGGGCGCCGCTCGTCAGGTGCCGGGCGGCGAGCCCCTCGTGGCGCGGCAGGCCCGCTTCCTCGAGTGCGTGGGAGAAGGGGTAATGGCCGATGTCGTGTAGCAGCGCGGCCAGCTTGAGTCGCGCGCGCTCCGCGGGGTCCGGCCGCACGTCCCCCGCGTCTTCCAGAGCATCGAGCACCCGTCGGGCGAGGTGGTAGGCGCCGAGCGCGTGCTCGAAACGGCTGTGCGTGGCGCCCGGGTACACCAGGAACGCGTGGCCCAGCTGCCGCACGTAGCGCAGCCGTTGCACGGCGGGGGTGTCGACCACCGCGAGCGCTTCAGGGTCGAGCCGGATGTTGTTCCACAGCGGGTCGCGGACGACCTCGAACCGGGTCAACGCGCCGGGCCCGCCTCTCGCACGGCGGCATGCACCTGTTCGCGGAACTGCTCGAAGTTCTGACGGAACATCTGTGCGAGCCGCGCCGCCTGCGCGTCGTACGCCGCCGAGTCGCTCCACGTGCCACGGGGCAGCAGCAGGTCGTCCGGGACTCCCGGCACCTGCAGCGGCACCTCCAGCCCGAACACCGGCTCGGGCGCCGTGGGGATGCGGTCGAGCGTGCCGGCGAGGGCGGTGCGCACCATCGTGCGCGTCAGCCCCAGGCGGATCCGCTCGCCGACACCGTACGGCCCGCCGCTCCAGCCGGTGTTCACCAGCCAGCACTGCACGCCGTGCTGCGCGATCTTCTCCCCCAACAGCGAGGCGTACACGTTGGGGTTGAGCGGCAGGAACGGGGCCCCGAAGCAGGCGGAGAACGTCGCCTTCGGCTCGGTGACGCCGCGCTCGGTGCCCGCGACCTTCGCCGTATAGCCCGAGAGGAAATGGTACATCGCCTGGACCGGTGACAGCCGGGCCAGCGGGGGAAGCACGCCGTAGGCGTCGCACGTGAGGAACACGACGTGCGACGGATGGCCCCCCATCCCGCCGGGGACGTGGTTCGTCACGTAGTGGATCGGGTACGACGCCCGCGTGTTCTCGGTGATCTCCGCTGAGTCGAGGTCGACGGCGCGCGTCACCGGGTCCACCACCACGTTTTCGAGCACCGTCCCGAACATCCGCGTGGCGGCGAAGATCTCGGGCTCGCCCTCGCGCGACAGCCGGATGACCTTGGCGTAGCACCCCCCCTCGAAGTTGAACACGCCCAGATCCGACCAGCCGTGCTCGTCGTCGCCGATCAGTGCGCGCTCAGGGTCCGCCGAAAGGGTGGTCTTGCCGGTGCCCGAGAGCCCGAAGAACAATGCCGCGTCGCCGGTCCGGCCCAGGTTGGCGGAGCAGTGCATCGGGAGCACGCCGCGCTTGGGCAGCAGGTAATTCAGGATTGTGAAGACCGATTTCTTCAGCTCGCCGGCGTAGCGCGTGCCCCCGATCAGGATCGTCCGCTGCGCGAAGTGGATGACGATGAACGTCCCGGAATGCGTGCCGTGCAGCGCCGGGTCGGCGTGCAGCTCGGGGGCGTGCAGCACCGTCCACGCGGGGGTGAAGCCCGCGAGATCGGAGGGGGTCGGGCGGAGAAACATGTTGTACACGAACAGGGCGTGCCACGCGTTCGGCGTGATGAAGCGGATGCCGAAGCGGTGATTCGGGTCCGCGCCGGCGAAGAGGTCACGGACGAACAGTTCCTGGGCCGCGAGGTGAGCGAGCGCGGCGGCCTTGAGCCGCTCGAAGTGCTCGGGAGCGAGCGGCTGGTTGACCCGGCCCCACGAGATGTCGTCTTCCGAGGACGCCTCGCGCACCAGGAACTTGTCGTTGGGGCTGCGGCCCGTGTGCGGCGTGGTCACCCCGCACAGCGCCCCGCCCTCGACGATCACACCCTCGCCCCTGCGCGCCGCGTGCTCGTAGAGCTGCGGTGCGCCCAGGTTCCAGTGGACGGGGCGCTGCGGCACGAGCCCCGTCGCGTCGAGCGCGGAGCCGCGCCGCCCCTCGGCCGGGCGTGTGGCGTGCGCCGTCATGGGTTTGGGGGACCCCCGGCGCGCGGGCGCCGGCCGTGCTCCTGCGCGTCCACCGCGGCGATGACGGCCATGTTGACGATGTCGTTCACGTCGGAGCCCCGTTGCAGCACGTGCACGGGCTGGGCCATCCCCACCAGGATCGGCCCGATCGCCTCCGCGCCGCCGATCCGGTCGAGCAGCTTATAGCTGATGTTCGCCGCGTCCAAGTTGGGGAAAATCAGCACGTTAGCCGGACCTTTGAGCTTGGAGAACGGATACGTCTTCATCAAGATCCGTTCCACCAGGGCCGTATCGGCCTGCATCTCGCCGTCGGCCTGGAGGGCCGGCTCACGCTCGTGCAGCAGGGCCACCGCGCGCTGCACCTTGTCGGCGGCGGGGTGGCGCACCGAGCCGAAGTTCGAGAACGAGAGCAGCGCCACGCGCGGCTCGATGCCCAGCCGGTGTACGAATTGCGCCGTGGCCGACGCGATCTCCGCCAGCGTCTCCGCGTCGGGATCGATGTTCACGGTGCAATCGGCGAAGAAGCACGTCTGCTGCGGCAGCACCAGCATGTAAATGCCGCTGACGTGCCGCCGGCCCGGCTCCGCTCCGATGACCTCCAGCGCCGGCCGGATCGCGTCGGGATAGTACATGTCCACGCCCGCCACCACGGCGTCGGCCTGACCGGCGCGCAGCATCAACAGGGCATGGTACATCGGGTCGCGCACCCGGTCGCGCGCCTCCCGCAGCGTGATGCCCTTGCGACGGCGCCGCTCCCACAGCTCCTGAGCGAACGTGTCGAGATGGGCGCTGGCTCGCGGGTTGGCGAGCGTGATCTCCTCGAGCGTCACGTCCGCGTCGTCGGCCTGGCGGCGGATCGTATCCGGGTCGCCGAGCAGGACCGGCTCCGCGATGCCGTCGTCGGCGAGGATGCGCGCGGCCTTGAGGATGCGCGGATCCTCCCCTTCGGGAAACACGATGCGCTGCGCGGCCTGCTGCGCCCGTCCCGACAGCCCGCGCATCACCTCCCGCGCGCGCCCGAGGCGCGCGTCGAGCTCCGCGCGGTATTCGTCCACGTCGATCACGCGGCCCGCCACTCCCGACCCCACGGCCGCCCATGCCACCGCCGGCGCCACCCACAGGAGCACCCGTGGATCGAACGGTTTGGGGATCAAGTAGTCGGGACCGAACCGCAACCGCTCGACGCCGTAGGCGCGCATCACCGAGTCGGGGACCTCCTCCTTGGCCAGCGCCGCGAGCGCGCGCGTCGCCGCCATCTCCATCTCGTCGTTGATCTTGCGGGCACGCACGTCGAGCGCCCCCCGGAAGATGAACGGGAAGCCCAGCAGGTTGTTCACCTGGTTCGGGTAATCCGACCGGCCGGTGGCGATGATCGCGTCGCTCCGGGCGCGGCGCGCCTCGTCGGGGCTGATTTCCGGATCTGGGTTCGCGAGCGCGAACACGATCGGCCGCTCGGCCATCGGCTTGAGCATGTCCCCGGTCACGATCCCGCCCACCGACAGGCCCACGAACACATCGGCGTCCTTCAGCGCTTCGGCCAGGGTCCGGGCCTTGCCCCGCACCGCGAAGCGGCGCCGGTACTCGTCCAGGTCTTCGCGCTCGGGCGACAGCACGCCCTTCTCGTCGCACAGCGTGATCTGATCCTGCGGCACGCCCAGTCGCACGTAATGCTTCGCCGAGGCGACCGCGGCGGCGCCCGCGCCGGCGAACACCACGCGCACGTGGCGGATGTCCTTCTTCACGATCTCGAGCGCGTTCAACAGCGCCGCCCCCGTGATGATCGCCGTGCCGTGCTGATCGTCGTGGAACACCGGGATGGAGAGCTGCTCGCGCAGCGTCTGTTCGACGTAGAAGCAGTCGGGAGAGCGGATGTCTTCGAGGTTGATCCCGCCCACGGTTGGCTCGAGCAGCTGGCAGAAGCGCACCAGGTCGCGCGGATCCTCGGAGCCGACCTCGAGGTCGAACACGTCGATGTCGGCGAACGCCTTGAACAGGATCCCCTTGCCCTCCATCACCGGCTTGCCGGCGAGCGCCCCGATGTTGCCGAGCCCGAGCACGGCCGTGCCGTTGGTGACCACGGCCACCAGGTTGCCTTTGGCGGTATAGGCGTAGGCGTCGCCGGGGCGGGCGGCGATCTCGCGGCATGGCTCCGCCACCCCCGGCGTGTAGGCGAGCGAAAGGTCGCGCTGGTTCTTGAAGGGCTTGGTGGGCGAGACCTGGATCTTGCCCGGTCGGCCCCGCGAGTGGTAATCGAGGGCCTCCTGGCGGCGGATCGACATCGAGGGCACAAGTCTTGTTTCGTGAAGGGGTTATGCTATCCGCGCCGGCCCCTGCTGTCAAGCAGACGGCGGGCCGGCCCCCTCAGCGGATCCGGATCACGTTGAGCCGCGGCACCGCGGCAGAGGAGAGGGGCGCCCCGGAGGGACGACGGGCCGTGCGGGTCACGCTGGCGCCGGCTTCAACCTTCGGAGCACGAGGGCTCCCAGCAGCACGATGCCGTACATGCATACGATCAGCGGGCCGGTAGGCAGATCCCCGGCGAGTGACAGCCAGAGACCGAGGACCGACGCGAGCGCCCCCGAGCCCCACGAGATATAGGCGAGTCGCTTCATGTCACGAGTGAACAGGAAAGCGATCACGGCCGGGACGACCAGGAAGCTGAACACCATCAGGACCCCGGCGACCGGTACGGCGAGCGTGATCACGACGCCGAACGACAGGTAGAACAGGAAATCCCACCACTTGATTCTCCATCCCAGGCGCTCGGCCTCCTCCGGGTGAAACGAAATGGTGAGGAAGCGGTGGCGCAGGGCGTAGTGGAACAGGCCGAGCGCGGCGTAGACGACCGCCAGCTTGATGATCGTGGGCTTGAACGTGACCCACAAAATGCTCCCGGTCAGGGTCTTCTCAATTGCCTCGCCGCCGCCCGGCACCTTGTTGGCCACCAGCACCGCCGCCGCGGAGGCGACGACGTACACGATCCCGATGAACGCCTCCTGTGGCACACGCCGGCCTTCGCGTGGCGACGTGCGGGTGAGCGCGAACAGCAAGGCCCCGACCGCCGTCGCGAAAAGGGCGAAGACGTAGGCCCACGTCGAATCGGCCTCCACGTGTATCAGCAGCGCCGATAGGCCGCCGAGCGCGGCCATCTGTGCCAGGGACAGGTCGACGAAGATGACCTCTCGCGCGATGACGTGGAGCCCGAGATAGGACAGCATCGCGACCAGGACCATACAGGCCACGAACGGCGGGATCATCAATTGGAGACCGCTCATCTCACCGTCCCTTGTCAGTTGGCTGTGGCGCCGCCCGACGCGAACGCGCGGCCGAGCTCGGAGATCCACAGGTTCATGAGGTCGAAGTAGCTGCTGATCCCCGTCGCGCCGCCGGTGTTGGACGGCACAATGACGGCCTTCGCTCCAGTCTTCTGCGCGACCTCGACGACCTGGTTCCGGTCGTAGTAGTTCGTCGACAACAGCACCTGGATGTGCTGCTCGCGCATCTCGTTGATCACTTCGAGCACGTGCCCCGGGGTGGGCGGAATACCGGGCTTCGGCTCGATGTAGTCGATGCATGGCACACCGTACTCGCGGGAGAAGTAGTCCCACTCCTTGTGGTAGCACGCGACCGACTTGCCGCGGAACGGCAGCGCTTCCTGAAGCCATCCGCCCAGCCGTGTGGACAAGGGGGCACCCTGGTATGGCTTCGATTTCAGGAAGTCCAGCAGCTTCCCCTGCCGGTCGAGGTCGGCGAGGGTCTGACCCCCGAGCAGCTTCACGAGCTCGTCGCCGAACAGCGCACGATACATGCGGTCCTCGAAGTCCTTCTCACGCGGGGCGAAATAGTCGGCGTTTTCCGGAGACACCCGCTTCAAGCCGGTCAGGATGTTGCGGGCGATCTGAACGGCATTGAGGGGATCGGTCCAGATGTGCGGGTTGCCGTACACGTGGATGTCGCCCTGGGCGCGCGAGAAGCTCGTGGGGACGTCGAGCAGATCGATGCCGGCGTAGGCCGCGACGTAGCCGGGGCCGCCTTCGGTCACTTTGGGGTTGTTCGCCTTGTCGAGCAGCGCCGGCACCCACAACTCGAGATCCAGGCCGGTCGTGACGAACACGTCCGCTTCGGAGAGCATTGGGATGAAGCTCGGCTTGGGCTGCACATAGTGCGGATTCTCGTCGCCCGTCGCGATCGAGTTCACGACGCCGCGCTCTCCGACGATCTCCCGTGCGATGGCGGCGTAGGTCGTGAGCGAGGTCACGACCTTCACCTTGTTTGCGGTGCGGGGCGCGCGCACAGGCGCGGGTGTGTGGAGCGCGAGCAGCAGAGTGAGGGCCGGCAGCATGTCAGTAGGTCTCGTGTTTGTGTGGTCCGATCGCCCAGACGGCCTGGAGGGCGAAATCGCTCGTGGCAGCCCGGCCCATGATCTGGGACCAGGTATACTGCGCGCGGAGCTCGACCCACTCGCTCTCCCACAGCGTCATCGAAGGGATGACCTGCCGCGTAATGAGCGCTGAGTCAGGGTGTTCCACGTAGTCGTACCGCAGTCCGGCGATCCACCGTTGGCCGAGCTTGTAGGTGGTGCCGAGGTAGTAGCCGAGGTGCGTCCCGCCCGTCCCGGAGTACGCTCTGCGCAGCGCGTACAACTCGCCCCGCAGCGTCCACTCCCGGTACAGCGCCTGCGCGGGCGGCCGCCAGGTGAGTCGGAAATCCACCCCGCCCACCTTGGTGCGGAGGCTCGAATCGGGGTCAGTGCCGTACAGCGCCGTGCCACCTACCTGCATGTACGCCGCGCGCGTCAGCTGCCAGAAGTTGAGCAGGTGAACGAGGTACGTCGGTCGCCCGCTCCCGCCGAACAACCCGGCATCACTCTCGCTCCGCGTGACCTGGGCGAACAGCTCGTGCGTCCCCAGTCCCCCGAACGCCCGGTACAGCGAGATCCCGGTTCCCGCGAGCCCGTCATCCCCGAGGAAGGTTCGGAGGGCCAGCGGGTACTCGGTCTCCGGCAGGGCGTGCAGGTGCCAGCGATTGAGCTCGCCGAACTGCTGCCGGAACTTCCCGATGTCGAACCGGATGTGTCCCGGCAAGCCGGTCCAGTACGCGTAGCCTTCCTCGATACTGACGTTGCCGTTCTCGAAGCTCACGAAGATCTTGGTGCTCGAGTAGGGATCGAGCGGCGACTGAAAGCCGACCTCGAACTCGCGCGCGTCGAAGTTCTCGCCTGCGACACCTTGCAGACGCGCGCCGGCGCGCACGTCGCCGGTTGCGCTGATCTCCGGATTGAGTTGCGGCTGACTCCGCTCGCGGCCGACGAACCTTGTGGGACCGGCCGTATCGGCTTTCATCTTGCCGGTGTCGGTGCCCGCGGCGGCGGCGGCCGCGGCGCGCAACGCCGCAAGCTCGTCCATCGCCGACGTGTCCGGTTTGGCCTGCGCCGGGCGCGGCGCGCGAGCGAACTGGGCGCGCAAGCTGTCCAGCCGGGCCTTGAGCGCGCGGACCTCCGCGGCCAGCGAGTCCATGCGGCGCTGGCCGGCGGGCTGCTGAGCGAGCACGCCGCCGGGCAGCGCGAGCACCACGGCGAGCGCGGCCACGACGGCCTGGTGATGTCGCATCATCCTGGAGGATCTCCCGTTCCATTGTCGCAACGCAGGCGCCCCGCTGCGGGGCGGGCGCGGTGGGCGGGCCGGCACGGCCGGCCGCCGTCGGGCTACAAACGGGAGGCGGGAGGAGCTCGGGGTGGGGCGGTGCAGCGGTCGGCGGGGCACGTCGGGGGCGCGTCCCGGCCCGGTCGCGACCGCTCGACCGCGGGAGCGGCGGCTACGCGCGTGAGGGACTGCGGCGATTGGACCTGCGAGCCCGCGTACTGACACAAGGGGCAGCGCAGCTCGTCGTGCAGCGCGACACACGCCGTGGCATGCTGCGCCTCGATGTGCATCGGTGCGCTGAGCCGCTCCGACGCGTGCGCCAGCGAGACCGCACTGCCGGCGAGCCCCTGGAGCGCCAGGAGCAGTGCCGCGAGCCCGCGCGTCCAGCGTTTCGGCGTCGTGGTCAGTGCGATCATGCCCTGCCTACGGTTCGGGTGTTCCCGCCGTTGTGAGGGGCGGCCCGGCCGGCCCTACCGGCGCGGCCGTATGCGCGCAGCCGTCTGAGCATCCGCCGGTCTTGACCTACCGGATCGTCGCCCTTCGGCGTCTCGATAATCTTAATCACCGGTACGAAACGCGGGTCCCGCATGATGCGCCGGAATGCCTCGGGCCCGATGGTCCCCTCGCCGATCCACTGATGGCGATCCACACGTGAGCCCGCCGGGCTCTTGGAGTCGTTGAGGTGCAGGCACTTGAGCAGCTCGAGCCCGACCACTCGGTCGAACTGCTCCCACACCCCCTCGAGTCCGGCGGCCACGTCATACCCCGCCGCGTGCAGATGAGCCGTGTCGAGGCAGAGGCCGACGCGCGCCCGCAGCGCGGCAGGGAGCGCGTCCCGCAGCGCCCCGAGCTCTTCGAACGTGCCGCCGAGTGCCGTGCCGGCGCCCGCGGTCCCCTCGATCAGCACCCCCACCTCTCCTGGGACGGCGCCCAGGCACTCGGCGTAACCGCGCGCGTTGCGGTCGAGGCCGGCGGCCCGGTCGTCGATGTAGTTCCCGGGATGCGACACGACCCAGGGAATCCCAAGCGCTCTGCACCGGACCAGTTCGCCGGTGAACGCGGCGACGCTTCTCCGGCGCAACGCCTCATCGGGTGACGCGAGGTTGATGAGGTAGCTGTCGTGCGAGACCACGGCGCGGATCCCGCTGGCCGCGAGCGCCGCCTGGAACGCGGCGACATCGCCGTCGCGCACGACGGGCTCGCGCCATTGATTGGGCGTCTTCGTGAAGACCTGGATCGCGGTCGCGCCGATCGCGACACCTCGCTCTGGGGCTCGCGACACCCCGCCCTGCGTCGAGACGTGGGCGCCCAGCAGCTCGGCTGCGGCGCCGCTCACGTCCACGGCTCGTCGGTGAACGCGAGCCGCGAGATCAGCGGCACGAACCGCACGCCGCCGGCGTGCCGCTCCGTGAGGCTCCCTCCCGGCCCCCGCTGCAAGATGACCAGCTCCTGGCCCCCGAGGTCACCGACGGGGATGACGAGGCGGCCGCCCGGGGCGAGCTGCTCGGTGAGCGGCACCGGCACGCCGGGCGCTGCGGCGGTGACGATGATGCGGTCGAACGGGGCGCGCTCGGGCCAACCGCCCGCCCCGTCACCCAGCCGGGTCTCGATGTTGGTGAGCCCGAGCCGGCGGAACCGCTCTTCCGCTTCGACCAGCAGGTCGGGGAGGCGCTCGACGGTGTACACCCGGGCGCCGAGATGCGCGAGCACCGCCGTCTGGTAGCCGGACCCGGTGCCGATTTCGAGCACGCGGTGGCCGCGGCGCGGGGCGAGCGCTTCGGTCATGAGCGCCACGATGAGGGGTTGGGAGATCGTCTGGCCGCTGCCGATCGGGAGCGGCGCGTCTTCGTAGGCGTCGCGGGCGAGGCGCGGCGGCAGGAACCATTCGCGCGGCAACCACGCCATGGCGGCGAGCACCCGGCAGTCGCGGATCCCCCGATTCGCGAGTTGACTCACGACCATGCGGCGCCGCGCGCGCCGCGTCTCAGGTGCCGGCCCGCCCATCCGCCGCCCTCCGCGGTTGCCGTCCCATAGTGTGAACTATAGCTTGACACCCTCCCCACAGTGCGGCCGGGACCGTTGCCGGAACAGATCCAACATCGCATCCTCCTCGTCGGCGACGCCGGGGCCCGCCCGGACGGCCTCGAGCGGCTCCTCGTCCGGGGTGGGTTCCAGGTCACCGAAGCGGCCTACCCACCTCCCGCCGTGGAGCGCGCCCAGCCGCAGCCTCCCGACCTCGTGCTGTTCTCGGTCGGCGCCAAGGACGCCCGGCTGGCGGAACAGGTGCGCGACCTCGCGACCGCGACGCGCTTCTCGGGCGCCCCGGTGATCGTGCTCGTGGCCGACGGCGGCGCCGACGCGGTGGCGGACGCGCTCCAGGCCGGGGCGCGCGATGCGATGGCGACCCCCGTGCATTTCGGCGAGCTGCGGGCGCGGATCGACGCGGACCTACGGCTGCGCCGCGAGCTGCACGAGGCGGGCGACGCCCTCCGCACCCGGGAGCTGCTGTTCGACATCTTCCAGGAAGTGTCGGCCGCGCTGCGCGCCGACGAGATCTTCCAGACCCTGGTGCGCCGGGTGGGGCAGGCCTTCGGCTTGACCCACTGCTCCTTCGTGCTGACGACGCCCGGCGAAGACAAGGGGCGCGTGGTGGCCGTGTACGAGAACCCGGCGATCCGCGACCTCCGGGTCGAGCTCGAGCGCTATCCCGAGATTCAGGAGGCCGTTCGCACCGAGCGGCCGGTGATCATCCATGACGTGCACGAGCACCCCCTGTTCGAGACGATCCGCAAGCGCTGGATGCAGCAGCAGATCGAGGTGAACGTGCAGTCGGCGGTCGCGCTCCCCGTGTTCGTCCAGGGCCGCGCCGCGGGCGTGTTCTTCCTGCGGACGGTGCAGGGAGATCCCCAGCTTCGCACCCAGGACGTGGCGTTCGCCAACACCATCGCCCAGGCGGCCGCGCGCGTGCTCGAGAACGAGGAGCGGCGGGCGGCGATCTACCGTCGCCAGATCTCGGCGGGGGTGACCGACGTGCTCACGGGATGCGCGAGCCTCGACGGGCTCGATCGCCGCCTGCGCGACGAGTTCGAGCGGGCGCGCCGCTATTCGCTCCGCTTCGCGCTCGTGGTGATCGACGTGGACCGGCTGCGCGACATCAACGACCGGCTCGGCCAGCAGGCGGGCGACCGGGTGCTCGGCGAGATCGGCGCCATGATGCAGCGCGAGATCCGCGCGCCCGACTTCGTCGCGCGCTACGGCGGCGATGAGTTCGCACTGATCCTGCCGGAGACCGACGCGCAGGGCGGGCGCCAGTTCGTCCAGCGGCTGCGCCAGCTGCTCCTGCGGCACACGTTCCCCGATCTCGGCCCCGGC
>Ga0209027_1000209_pt1 | contig 19054 bp, 15 predicted proteins | sample GraSoi013_1_20cm_3_FD_185821 | JGI IMG/M metagenome (GOLD analysis project Ga0209027, IMG submission 185821) | Grasslands soil microbial communities from the Angelo Coastal Reserve, California, USA - Sample 09_27_2013_1_20cm (SPAdes) (version 2) | ecosystem: Environmental > Terrestrial > Soil >...
GTAGGAAAGCCAATTCGCCCCCACCGGCTGTGCGGCAAGGGCTTCCGCCATCACCCGGACCGAGGTAGAAACGGAGACGCTGCCCGCCTCTTGCGCTCGCGCAGCCGGCAGGAATCCGCAGACGACTACAATCCAGAGCGCTCCTAGAGCGAACCGCATCTTCTCACGAACTCCTGTCCGTTGCTGTGACCCGGGCTTCGCCAAGCAAACCCTGGTCGTTCCCCTGCTGATCCATCAGGTGAAGAGAAACCCGCGCGGTTTGTGCCGGAACTTTAAGTTCCACGCGCAGCTCTATGACTTCGGCTGGACTCACCGGCTGCAAGCGGATTTTCGCAATCGGCGCTCCGTGCCTGTCGAAGAGCCGGGCCTCCAGCTTTCCCGGCACAAACACCCCAAAAATTCCGGAAAGCAGGATGCCGCTGTCGGTCGAGGAGACCGTCAGCGAACTCCCCACCACACCGGCATCCATCACGGTCTTGAATTCTTTCCCCATCCGCGTGGGAAACCAATGAGTGTCCAGCGCGTACGTCTCTCCGGGCTCGAGCCGCACCATCGGACTGTTCACTTCGGCTTCCATGTAGTGAAGCCGGTCTTGCGGATTCGCAGGCGTGAAGTAGGGAATTCCCTTGTCGTCGAGCTCCAGCGCAGGACCGTTCTTGTAGAAAATCACCGTCGCTTTGCCAGGATACTCCGCTCCTTCGAAGTGAGGAAAGCGTTCCACCATGGCGTAACGCGCCGTGCCATCGACGACCGCGAGCCACTCACCCGGGGAATCCACCCACACTTCACTCTGCAAATACTGCCAGTGCAGGGTGAACAGATCGTTTTTCACCGCAAAGGAAGAATCATTCGCAAGGCCGGAGCGCACCTGATACTGGCGGAAGTATGCGCTGTGTTGGTTTGCTGGAGTGAAGGCCCAGAACTCATGATTGAACTCTCCGGGATTCCCAGCTTCTGCCGTGTCGAATTGCGTCACCGATTGCACCGACCAGCGAATCGCGTGACCGGTGATGTTTTTCATTACCGCATGGAATGAAATCTCCGGTGAATTCCCGCCGATCGTAATTTCACGAGCATATTCGAGCCCCGTTTTCGGATCAGCTGGGCCATCCAGCCTCACCGTGCATCGGGAATCCTCGGACAGAATCTTAAAAGAGTAGTCGCCGTCGTCGAGCGCGTCCGAGACGGGGCCGGCCCAATGCTGCTCGTCCTCTGTTCCCTCCGGCATCGGCCAGATTTTGTCGCCGCCATAATTGATCCAGCGGCCCTTGGCCGGCTCGCTGCTCGGCGGGAAGTATTGTCCTTTGTACTTTGGATTCACAAATAAATACGCATGACCCCCAAAGGTGACCTGCATCACGCGTCCACCGAGCTGCGGCACGATCACGACGTTTATCCACGGATTGCTCATCTCTTCGGCGCGCCAGCCCTCAAAGTTCTTGGATTCGATCCGGCAAACAGGTGAAGTCGGCGTTTGTGCCGACGATTTTCCCGGAAAGAAGCTTGCACAAAGCAGCGTAGCGAGCAGCGAGAAGGCCCGCAGCAACACGCCAAAATCCGGCGCCTCCACCGACACGATGAGATGATCAACCATCTGGTGAAAGTCTCTATACTACGGCGCTCTTCTAAGTTCCAGCCCCAATCATATAAGCCAATCACTCTTCGGCTGTCTTAGAGACGCCCAAACTTCTTCACTGCTTCCTGGATGGACTTGAGCTTTTCGATCCAGGCGTACATGGAGTGCTCCTTAAAGTCCATTTCTTGGGCCAGCGCAAGGACTTGCGCCGCCGAGGCGCGAGGAACCACCACCACGCCATCGGCATCCGCGACGATAATGTCCCCGGGATTCACCGCGACTCCGTCACACACGACCGGAATGTTCGCTCCTGCGAAGCGGTAATGGCTCACCGAAGTGGAGGGCACGATTCCCAAGGCGTACACGGGGAAGCCGATTTTCTGCAGATAGGCGGTGTCTCGTACGCCCCCATCGATCACGGCGCCCGAAAAGTTGCGTGATGCCATCGCCGTTCCCATCAAGCCGCCCATGCCCGCTATGTCTGCGCCGTCCTCGACCACCATGACATAGACGGAATTCGCTGCCCCCTGGTCGATGGCCGCCAGCATCCCTTTGAGCGCGTCCGGATCATGATTGCTTTCTTTCTTCAACAGCACCGTCACCGCCAATCCGGCAAATTTCGTCGGGAAAATCGGGCGCATGCGATGCGACATGTACATCTTGCGTGCGCTGATTTGCTCCAGCGCATCCGAAACCGAAGCCGCCTCGACGTGCCGGAATCCTTCGAGCAAGGAAGCATCGTCACTCGACTTCGCAGCTTCTTGACCCAGCCTTGCGGAAGGCGGCCAGGCCCATCCCGCAATTCCCGCTAGGAAAAGGGCCACAGCGAAAAATACTCCGCAGGCAAGGGCGTGCCGAGGGAAATGAATGAATCTGCTCATGGACTCCTCCTGGAAGCCAGCTGAAGCACGGACGCTAACGCCGTTTTGCGCACCCCCGATAGAGGCGCGAAATCGGCGACGGGTATCCCAACTCCGCGCCGCCCGGCGGGAATTTTGCCGCGGAGAAACACGTTGACATGAGCTGCCCGATGAGATATCACGGCCTTCCATTGTGAACGGGATTTTTCATAATCCCAACGTTATTTTCAACTGCTGAAAGTTCGCCAGGGAGTGGCAAAGCCGTTATCCGCCGCCAAGAGCCAATGTTGCACATCGGTTCGCGCACCGGGACCAGCAGGATGGCAGCTTTCGTCTTGCCAGCCTCGCGCCGCTTTTTCTGTGCAGCGATCCTTACCGCAGTCTTTGCTGCTTGCGCATTGCTCGTACCTGCCGAAGCGCAGAGGGGACATCCCGCGACAAGAAAAAATCAGCCTGGCCGTTCTGCTGCGGCGGATGGCCGCAAATTGTTCGATTCGGTCTGTGCAACCTGCCACGGCCTGGACGGGCGAGGCGGCGAGCGCGGGCCCAATATCGCCACACGCCCGGAGCTTCAGCAACTGTCCGACGAGGAAACTCTGCGCATCCTGCAGGCGGGAATCCCAGCGGCGGGAATGCCCGGGTTTGACGCGCTGGGGGCGCCAATGCTCAAGGCCGTGATGGACTACTTGCGAACTCTCCAGAGAGTAAGCCACGCTGTTTCTATCCCCGGCAATCCGCAAAGAGGCAAATTACTCTTCCTCGGAAAGGCAGGCTGCGCGAACTGTCACATGATCAACGGCTCAGGTGGATTTCTGGGAGCCGATCTGTCCTCCTACGGTTCAAATGTCTCGCTCGAGGAAATTCGAAGCGCCATTACCGATCCCAATCAGGACCTGGATCCGCGGTCAAGGACCGTGCTTGCGACCACTCGAGAAGGCCGCCAATTCACGGGCATCGCCCGCAACGAAGATAATTTTTCCCTGCAATTGCAGTCGCTCGATGGAACCTTCCAGCTGCTCGCGAAATCGGACCTCGAGCAGATCGAATATCAGCCGAAATCACTGATGCCTTCCGATTACGGCACCGTGCTGAGCGCCAGTGAGCTGGATGATTTGGTGAGCTATCTGGCGAGCGCCGCGCGGACAACCAAGCAAGCCCAAACATCGGAAACAAAATCGCGGCGCAAGGAAGAAGACGATGACTAGCCGCTGACCTCGTTATTGCTCTCCATCCGCCTGGTCAGCTATTTTGACTTTCAAGATATGCTCCGAAGATTGGACCTCGAAGGTGAAAAAAGTATCTGGCATTCTCACTCCGTTGCTGCTCGCCGTGGCCGCTCTCAGTTCTCTCACAGCCGGTGCGCCGGCGCGGCGCTTCGAATTGCTTGCCGAATCGCCGCAATTCTGGAAGCTGCTGGCCCACCATGCGCAACTAACCACCGTCGCCAAGGGGTTCGGATTTACGGAAGGCCCGGTCTGGGACCCCTCCGGATTTCTTTATGTCAGCGACGAAGAAATCAACAAGATTTTCTGCGTCTATCTGGCCGACGGGCGGAAGGAGGAAGTCCTTTCTCTTGGCGACCCCGATGGAAATACCTATGACCGGGAGCGTCATCTTATCGACTGTGCCAGCGTTTTGCGCGCCATCATCCAGGTCGAGCCGCAAGGACATTACAAGATTCTGGCCGACCGCTATCAAGGGAAACGCTTCAACAGCCCCAACGATGTGATCATCGGCCCGGATGGGGCGATCTATTTCACCGATCCGACGCTGGACTTGGTAAAGGGAGAGAAGCAAGAGATTCCATTCCAAGGCGTGTATCGGCTCGAAGCGCATGGCGAAGTGCGCTTGCTTACAAAGGATCTAACCCAACCGAACGGCCTGGCCTTCTCCCCCGACGGTAAAAAATTCTATGTGGATGACAGCCAGCAAAGAAACATTCGCGTTTATGAACTGATGCCGGACGGGACGCTGGCCAATGGGCGTATTTTCGGAGAGGAGCCGGGCGGGAAGGGCGATGGCGTGCCGGACGGAATCAAAATAGACAAAGACGGAAATCTTTTTGTGACCGGCCCGAAAGGAATCTGGGTGTGGGACGAACAGGGCCACCATCTGGGGACGATCGCTATGCCGGAGCAGCCCGCCAATCTCGCCTGGGGGGATGCGGACTATGGCACGCTGTACATCACGGCGACGACATCCGTATACCGTTTGCCGACCAAAGCGCACGGCTTCATCCCGTATCTGCCGACATCAAAATGAAATTACCGGTCGAGACTCCAAGGATGGGTTTCGAGTCTAACTCAGGGCGCGTTTGAGGCGCTTCGCGGTTTTCTGCAATTGGCGCTTGAGAGCATCGACTTGCTTCGATATGTCATCGAGCTCTTTTTTAGCCAGCGATCCTGCTCTTGCAACCTTTTGAACTCCACGATCCGCTCTGCCCATGGCGGTCCCAATTTTCACTGCGACTCGCGTGAGCCTACTCTTTCTAGCCATCCGGATCCTCCATTTGTCACCATCCTATACTACGGGAACGAATCGAGGAGTCATTAATATAACCTGGTTGCTCACCAGGCTTGATTCGAGAGGAAAGCCTGATACACAATCACCGCCCGGTGAGAACCGCAATCGTTTTCGATAGTCCCCGTCTCGGTAATCGGCGGTGCATTTCCTGATGTTCCGTCTCGAGCTGCCCAGACAAGAAATGCAGGACTAAGTTATGACCAAAATTGTTCAAGAGCCACCGCAGTGCTGGCGGATGAGGCGATTCTCTTGTCTCTTCGCGCCAGTTTCACTTCTCCTGTTGTGCGTCGCGGGCACGGTCCACGCGCAGTGGAATCCTCTGAACCCCGTAGTCTCCCTCGAGCGGGAGTCGGGTGGCGTGCAATTGACGCTCCAATACGGAGCGCTAAGGCTCGAAGTGTGCTCGGACTCCATCATTCGAGTGCGCTATTCGCCCACCACGCCATTTCGAGCGCGCCCGGAATTCGTGGTGATCAAAGACCGTTGGCCGGCAACGAAGTGGGAAATGCAATCTGCCGAGGACGCCATCGTAGTGAGCACTTCGCAACTGAAAGTGGTGGTTGCGCGCAAGGACGGCAGTGTCACCTTCCAGGATTCCTCCGGTAAGAGCCTGTTCGAGCAGAATGAAGTCAGCATGACTCCGACGGTAGTGAACGGCGAGCAGACCTATCATGCAGAACTTTATTCGAAACTGTGGGGCTCCTATGAGTCTTTTTACGGCCTCGGACAGCATCAGGCGGGCGTTTGGAATTACCGCGGCGAGGCCGTGGATATTTCGCAGGACAACACCAACATCAGCATTCCTTTGCTTCTATCGAGCAATGGCTATGGAATCTTCTGGAACAATGCTTCGCGCAGCCGGTTCAACAATCGCTTTCTCAATGCCCTTTATCTGAGCTCAGAAGTGGCCGACGTAGTGGACTACTACTTTCTGTACGGTCCGGAGTTCGACAAGGTCATCGGAGGATACCGGGAGCTCACTGGTCGACCACCGATGTTCGGCAAATGGGCTTATGGATTCTGGCAGTGTAAGAATAAATACAACACTGAGGAGGAGTTGCTCGGGGTCGCCCACAAATACCGGCAACTGCACATCCCCGCCGACAATATCGTGCAGGACTGGTTCTGGTGGTACACCATGGGAGAACCGGTGTTCGACATAGCCCGCTATCCCGATCCTCCGGGGATGGTGGAAGATCTCCACAAAAACAAATTCCACATCATGATTTCCTTCTGGCCTTACTTCCGTCCCGGCACGAAAACCTATGAGGCCATGGACGAGCGCGGCTTTTTCATCGATAAGACGAAAGTCGGGGCTTTTCATCCGGCTCAAATGGGCCTCTACGATGCTTTCAATCCTGAAGCGCGAAAGTATTACTGGAATTTGATGGACCATGCGCTCTTCAAGATCGGTGTGGACGCCTGGTGGTTGGATACCACCGAACCAGAAACCGAGGACCGGGAAACCAACATCCTGGTGACCAATAAGACCTACCTGGGGAACGGCGCCCGATACGCCAATATGTTCCCGTTGATGACCACGAGTGCGGTTTATGAGGGTCAAAGAAGCGCGTCCGACCAAAAGCGCGTTTTCATTCTTTCCCGTTCCGCGTTCGCAGGTGCCCAGCGGAACGCCGCCGCCGTCTGGTCGGGAGACGTGAATTCGGACTGGGTGTTTTTCAAAAAACAAATACCTGCGGGGCTGAATTATTCGATCTCCGGCCTTCCGTACTGGACGACGGACATTGGAGGATTCGTCTCCGGCAATCCCGACGACGCGGCCTACCGCGAGTTGTTTATTCGCTGGTTTCAATTCGGCACGTTCAATCCGCTGCTGCGAGTGCACGGAACGCGTTCCACGAACCAGAATGAATTGTGGTCTTATGGTTCCGACGCCCAGAAAATCCTCCTAAGCTATGACACGCTTCGCTACCGGCTGCTGCCTTACATCTATTCCATGGCATGGATGACCACGAGCCAGGGCTACACGCCCATGCGCGGATTGGTGATGGATTTCCGCGCCGATCCGCGCACCGCGAGCATCGGAGACCAATTCATGTTCGGCCCAGCCTTCCTCGTGAATCCCGTCACTGAACCGGGCGCCAATACCAGACGTGCTTACCTGCCAAAGGCGAAATGGTACGACTTTTGGACCGGAACTTCCGTGGAAGGCCCGCGCACGGTTGATGCCGCTGCGCCGATAGAGAAGCTCCCGCTGTTTGTGCGCGCCGGATCGATCATTCCGCTGGGACCGGAAAAGGAATGGTCCACGGAGAAGCCGGAGGACCCCATAGAATTGCGCATCTATCGAGGAGCGAATGGCGATTTTACCCTCTACGAGGACGAGAACGACGGCTACAACTATGAAAAGGGCGCTTACGCCACGATTCAGTTCCATTGGGAGGAAGGGAAACAGGCTTTGACGATCGCCGAACGCCAGGGCGCGTTTCCGGGGATGCTAGCCGAGCGCAGCTTCGAGGTAGTCTTCGTCGGCGCGAACCACGGAGTTGGCATCGTGGCCGAGGGCAAACCGGACAAGGTCATCCGTTACTTCGGCAAGCAGATTACCGTTACCCCGTAGCATCTCGTTATCAAGGCGCCCACGCGGATTCCCCTACCGTCGCCCGACTGCGCTTATGCCCAACAGCCGCAGTGGTGGGTTAGCTGGTGTATGCTGAGAGAGAAACGCTTCTTTCAATTAGTGGTTAACCGCTGGTCCCTCCGTCGGGAGTCCGCTCAAGCGCCGTGAAATCCCACTTTCTGCATCGCCGATGGCGCTTCGGGATTCTTCATAAATGTATTCCACACGAAGCCGGTGCGATGATTTTCTGCCATCAGCATAGTGATGCCGAGGTCAATTCCCAGCACGTCCGCGTCATACCAGCCAGTTAGCGGATTGAAAGCATCAACAAAGCTGTATTTCACCCAGGCCTTTTCCCGGTAGCGCCCGCGTAGATTCCGCAAGACGCGGATACAATCGTCAAAGAGAAAGGGAAGAGAGCCGCCCGTGGCGCAGGGCACGATGCTTCCATCGATGGGCCCTTGTGGCGGCGGGCCGCCCCAGGCCGTGTATCCGTTCACATAGTCCGAGGCGCTGATCCCCCAAAGGCTTTCGCTGTAGTCCGGAAACTTGTGGTCGAGAGACATACAAAAAAGTTTGTGCGCCGTGGTGGCCTTCACGGAATTCTCGAAATAATCCGCGTAGGCGTCGCGTTTTTTCCTAAAATCAAACCAGGCCTGCGAATATTGATGCGTGAATATCGGATCGTTGCCGGAAATATAATCGATTCCCTGGTATTGAATCCTCGGACGCGTCCAGGCGTCCCATGAACTGGCGGGGATCGGATGCGTCGGCGAACCAACTGCCAGGAGATAAATCATCATCAACTCGCAGTAGTGTTCCCATCGGGCGTTCAAAAATCCCGATTCCGGTGTCCAGCCCATGGACAGGGTCGAGGCGCCATTGAGCATCCACGGCCAGTCGATCCGCTCGTAGATTTTCGTCGCCAGATCTTTGATTTCCTGATCGGCAAAGTATTGCCGGGCGGTAAGCACGCCACAAAGCAAGAGAGAAGAATCGATGGAAGAGAGCTCACACTTCTCCCAGCGCTTGCCGGTTTCCATATGAATGAAGTGGAAAAAGAACCCGTGCTCGTTTGGCAAATCGTTGGCCAGGAATCTCAGCGTCTTGCGCACGCGTTCAGCAATCTCAGGAGACTTGCCATAACCACGCTGGTCGCCAATGCACAGGCTGGTCAGGCCGAATCCCGTGGCGGCGATACTGGACATCATCCGTGAATCGTTGCCATTGGCCAGAGCGCGATCCTTTACCTGTCCGGTTTTCTGGCTTGCTTCATCCCAGAAGAATTGGAAAGTCGCACGTTGAATTTCGTCCAGGAGTTGGGCGTCCGTTCCTTCGTAAGGCGCGCCTTTTGGCTCCAGGAAAGCTCGCCGCGTTTGCTTCCCGCAACCAGCCAGCGTTACGATCGGTCGGGCCAGCAAACCGATTCCGCAAAACTTCATGACTTCTCTTCGGGAAAGGGAGCGCTCGCCAATCATTTGCGAATCCTTGCCTATTTTGTGATTTGGAGTGTGGCTTCGGAACCACTACTGGAGTCCGGACTTGCCCACAGCGTGACGCGCGCCGGCTCGGCGGCGAACTTGTTTTGATCGTTCCAGATGGCAAACGCTTCGGGCCCGAGATTGAACGTCACTTTTTTCGTTTCACCGCGAGCAAGCGCAATACGCTGGAAACCACGGAGCGCCCGGACCGGCTGCGCGATGCTGGTTCCTTCGAACCGCAAGTAAAGCTGGACGGTTTCCTCCCCCGCTCGTGTTCCCGTGTTGGTAATCTCAGAGTTGACGCTCATAACCGTCCTTGCGGCTCGCTCGCTCAGTTGTTCATTCAGCGCCTTCGCGCTCAGCTGTGGCTTGTCGAGCTTGAGGTCCCCGTAGCGATAGCTGGAATACGACAGCCCGTAGCCGAAAGGGAACTGCGGGGTGTTCTGCTCGTCGATGTAACGCGAGACGAATTTGTCGGCTCCATTCTTCGGGGGATGGGTCAAGTCGATTTGACCCGCCGGGCGCCCCGTACTCAGGGCGTCGTAGTACAGAGGCTCCTGTCCGACGCTTCGCGGCCAACTCACAACCAGCCTCCCGACCGGATTTGCCTCGCCAAAAATTGTGCGCACCAAGGCGGGCCCGGCTTGGACGCCGGGAAACCACGCCGCCAGAACCGCGGGCACTCGTTCAAACGCCCACGGAAGCGTCAGCGGCCGCCCACTGAACAGCACTAGAACGACAGGCTTCCCGGTTCGGACGACTTGCTCCAGAAGTTGCTGTTGCTGTCCCGGCAGACCGAGATGCGCGCGCGACGCCGCTTCACCGGTCATCTCTGGAGCGCTTTCTCCTAAGGCCAGAATCACGGCATCGGATTGCTCCGCAGCTCTAACAGCCTCTGCTATTTGCTCAGCCGATCCGCCGATGATCTCCGCCCCTTTTGCATAACGAACGCGTTCCGCCCCAAGTTTTTGCGTGAGCGCAGAACGCAAAGTGATGACATCTTCGGGCCGCGCTTGCCCGGACCAGCAACCCAGCATGTCGCGGGGATCGTCAGACAGCGGGCCGATCAGAGCAATGGTTTTCACGTCGGCGGCCGAGAGCGGCAAAACAGGCGATTCCCCCGGGAAGCGCGCATTCTTCAGCAGCACGAAGGATCTTTCAGCAGCGGTGCGCGCCAAAGCCAGACTCTCGGGTTGAACCATCGCCCCCGCTTCGCGGGTCTCGTCGGCATAAGGATGGTCGAACAGACCCAGCCCGAATTTCACGCGCAACACGCGCCGCACGGCCTCGTCCACGGCGGCCTCCGGAACTTCCCCGGAGCGCACGAGTTGCGCGAGATTTTCGTGGTAGAGACTGCTGGCCATGTCCATATCAACACCGCCGAGAAAGGCCTTGCGTGCGGCGGTCGCGCCATCACTAGCGATTCCGTGTGCCATGAGTTCGGCGACCGAGGTCCAATCGCTATCCACCAGCCCCTCAAATCCCCACTCCTTCCGCAAAATCTGTTTCAGGGTGAAAGGATTTGCGGAGGAGGGTATCCCATTCAGCGAATTAAACGCGCTCATGAGGGTGGCAGCGCCGGCATCGACTGCGGCTTCGAATGGCGGCAAATAAAATTGCCGCAAAGTGTGTTCGGAAAGTTCCACAGCATTGTAATCACGGCCGCCTTCCGCGGCGCCGTAGCCCACGTAGTGCTTGGGGCACGCCGCGATACTGTCAGCCGCGTCCAGCCGCGCGCCCTGATAACCGCGCACATAGGCGCGGGCCAGGGCCGCCCCCAGATAAGGGTCTTCACCAGATCCTTCGGCGATTCTTCCCCAGCGTGCGTCTCTTGCGATGTCAACCATTGGTGAAAATGTCCAGCGAATTCCGCTCGCGGATGTTTCACGTGCCGCTATACGTGCCGTTCGTTCCACCAATTCCGGATCCCAGCTGGAGGCCAGACCCAAGGGGATGGGGAACTCCGTTCGAAATCCGTGAATCACGTCCAGGCCAAAAAGAAGAGGAATGTGCAATCGGGATTGCTCTACGGCGATGCGTTGGAAGACATTTACTTCGCGCGCGGTAATAATGTTAAATAGCGCGCCGACTTCCCCCTTCCGTATCATGTCCTCATAATCCGTGCGACCGGTGCCCGGCCCGGTCGGCTGTCCGGCGGAGTATTGGACTAACTGCCCAACTTTTTCCTCGAGCATCATCTTTCGAAGAAGGGCTTCCACTTTTTTTTCTGAACTTGGGTCGGATAAGCTGGCACGGACATGCGTCTGTCGGGCGACGAAAGGAGAAGAGTTCGTTTGCGCCAGCGCTGCTTGGCTGAATGTCAGTACAAGCGCAACGATTGCGGAACGATGCGGCAGCGAAGTCACGTTTGAAACACTCCAGTGATTCGGGCGGATCCCGGAACGAACCGCGTTCCGAGGTCCGCGGCGGCTGACAAGCCGGTCCGATTTACGTCCAGGTCAACTGCCAGATTCAGACCGAGACGAGCATCGCTAACCCTGAAAATCCAGACCGGCGATGCGCCAAGGGACTTCCACTCGGTTTTGAAAAGAGCATACTAAACCGATTTAGTGGATAGTTCAAGGGGGTAGCATAGCGCGTCACGCCGGCTGGCGAGCCGATTGTAGGGCTTGTCCCGCTGCGGTTCGATATGCGAAACTACCACACCAGACACCCCACTATGCTGCGCCCCAAATCAGGCCCCACCCCGCACGCGCGAAAACCCGCAAGGCAAAGCGTCAGTTTGAGGTCGCTCGCCGAACACTTGGGGCTTTCACAGGCAGCCGTCTCTCTGGTCATTAACCGGTCTCCGGCTGCAAAATCCATTCCCCAGCGCACCCAGGACTTGATCCGTCAGGCCGCCCGCGAACTGAATTACAGACCGAATCAGCTTGCCAGGTCACTTCGTCAGCAGCGAAGCTACACCATCGGCGTGGTGGTGCCGGAAATCAGCGAGGGATACGCGGCCCTGGTCATGTCGGGGATTGAGGATCATCTGCTCGAGGAGGGCTACTTCTATTTTGTAGTGAGCCACCGGCATCGCAGCGAGCTCATCGAAGAGTATCCACTTCTGCTGCAGCAGCGGGCGGTAGAGGGTCTGATAGCAGTTGATACGGCCTTTACCGAGGGTGTCCAGGTTCCGCTCGTAGCGGTCTCAGGCCACCGCGATGTGCCCGGAGTGACAAATATTGTTCTCAATCACGCCCGGGCCGCTTCGCTCGCCCTGGAGCATCTGACAGCGCTCGGACATCGCAACATGGCCTTCATCAAGGGGCAGGAATTCAGCTCCGATACTGCCGTGCGCTGGGACTCTGTGCGGGACGCGGCGGATGTCCTGGGCATTCAGATCAATGACCGCCTGGTTGTCCAGCTGGAAGGGGAGTCTTCCTCACCGGAGCTCGGATATCAAGTCACTAAAAAACTGCTTGCCTCGGGCGAACTCTTCACCGGTCTCTTTGCGTTCAATGATATTTCGGCGATCGGCGCGGTCCAGGCGCTGCGTGAAGCGGGCCGCCGTGTTCCCCAGGATGTGTCCGTTGTGGGTTTCGACGACATTCAGAGTGCGGCTTTTCAAAATCCAGCCCTAACAACCGTGCGGCAGCCCTTGCGCGAAATGGGCGTGATCGCGGCAGAGACACTGCTGCAGCGCATCACGGCGCCCCCGAATGCGCCCTATCGAAAGGAAATCGTTGTTGAGCCGAGTTTGGTTGTGCGCGCGAGTACGGCTACCGCTCCGGGGTCGTCCCGAGTCTCTTGACCCCATGCCCGAAGCCGGCGCTCGAATAAACCGTTCCTCCGCGCGAGATGCTCAGGCCAGGCCCGCCCTGGAAAGCGGCAATTCGCGGACGCGTTTCCCGGTCGCGGCAAAAATCGCGTTGCATAGCGCGGGGGCAAACGGCGGCAGCCCGGGTTCACCAATTCCAGCCGGTGGCGCATCGCTCGGTACGATGTAGATGTTGGTTTCCCGCGGCGCACTGTTCATCCGTGCCATCTGGAAGGTATCGAAATTGGATTGGTCAACGGCGCCGTTCGTCGCCGTTATCTCTCCATAAAGAGCCAAGCTCGTTCCCATAACCGCCGCGCCCTCAAACTGCTGGCGCACCATCTCCGGATTCACGACGGTACCCGCATCCACGGCCGTATCCACACGCTTGATGTGCACATGGCTGGTATCATCCACCTGCACCTGCACTACCGTCGCCACATAGGTCAGGAAGCTACGGTGCATCGCCAGACCGATCCCGTATCCGTTACCCGGCTTCTCTCTTCCCCAGCCGGCCTTCTCGGCAGCCAGCGTCAGCACCCGGCGAAATCTCGAGCTATCGATGGGATACTGCTCGTACGCTGCGCCGTAATTCGGAAATTCTTTTGGAAGCTCAGTCCTTGGCACGACGCGATCTGGTCCGAGCAGCTGCAGGAGGTATTCGAGCGGATCTCTCCCAGCCGCATGCGCCAGTTCATCCGCAAATGAATGAATTCCGAACGCATGATAGATGTTGGCCACCGACCGGAACCAGCCGATCCGCGTGTGGGCGGTCGCCGGTCCGTTTTCCGCGCGAAAGCTAGCCACGGCGAACGGGACGTCCGTGAAACCCAGCCCAAGTTCGTCCGGCGCGGAATAATTTGCACTGCCGTCGAATGTCGATCCGATGGGCGGAAACACGGTCCTTTGCAACCATGCCGTGGGTCTTCCATCGGGTCCCAGTGCTGCCTTCATATACATCGCCGCCACGGAGTGGTAGGCATCGAACTTGATATCGTCTTCCCGGCTCCAGACCACTTTCACGGGCCTTCCCGTTTTCTTCGAGAGCACGGCCGCTTCCACTGCAAAGTCGGGAAACGATTTCCGCCCGAATGCGCCTCCCAGCAGCGTCACATGAACGGTCACATCTTCCTTCTTCAATCCCAGCGCTTGCGCGATGGCATCCCGCGCGCCCTGGGGCCCTTGCGTCGGCGCCCACACTTCAGCTTTGCCGTCGCGGTATACCGCCAGCGCGGCCGGCGGCTCCATCGCGGCATGCGCCAGCAACGGCGTGTAATATTCCGCCTCGACGATCTTTCCGCCATTTGCAAATGCCGCCTCTACGTCGCCGTTCTCACGGACCACTTTGCCTGCTTTCCGCGCCGTATCCTGCAGATCTTTCTTGTACGCCTCCGAGTTCCAAACGCTGTGCGGGCTCTTCTCCCACTCGATGTTCAGCTTTTTCCGTCCCTCGATCGCCGCCCAAGTGTTGTCAGCCAACACCGCCACGCCACCGAGGGCCTGAAAGCCGACGGGAGGCTTAAATGCATCGATTGTCGCTGTCTGCTTCACGCCTGTGAGGCCTAGCGCCGCATGGTCATCAAGGGACTTCACGCTGCTGCCGAAGACCGGCGGGTGTGCCACGCTCGCATACAGCATTCCTTCCATGTGCGTATCCTGCCCGTACGCCGCTTTGCCGGTGCACATGTCCTTGAGGTCGTAGCTCGTTGTACCTTTGCCGATGTATCTCCACTCGTTCCGTGGCTTCAGTTTTACGTCTTCCTTTTTCGGAACCTCCAATTTCGCCGCCGCCGAGGCGAGCTCTCCGTAACCCAGTTTTTTCCCTGACGGCTTGTGCACTACGGTGTGCGGACTTGTTGTGCATTCCGCGGCCGGTACACTCCACGCGGCCGCCGCGGCTCTTATCAGCATCAGCCGCGCGGTTGCGCCGGACTCCCGCAGGACGTCGAAGAAACTCCTCACCGAATGCGATCCATCGGTATCCTGATCGCCGTATTTGTCGTCACCGGTGGCCTGCACGAGCTTCACGCGTGCCCAGTCCGCATCCAGCTCGTCCGCCACGATGCGCGGCAGCGCCGTCCGGCTCCCGCTTCCCATCTCCGAGCGGTGCGCGATGATGTATGCGGTTCCATCCGCATCGATCGCCAGGTACACGTTCGGCCTCCAGGGAGCCTTGGTCATGCCATCCGCATCTGCGGATCGAGCCAACAGCTGCTCCGGCATGAGGCGAATGCTCAATACAAATGCGCCCGCTCCGAGCATGCCTTTGAGGAATCCGCGCCGGTCGCTGCTTATTTCACGATCGCCGCTCGAAATATTGTCGATATGAATCATGCGCCCTCGCTCCGCCACGGGACGAAAATGGCTGCAAAATCAGGTAACACCAGGCTCCATCCTACCGCCAATCCGTTTTCTTGCAAGCCCGGCGGCCGCGAAAGCATGCCGCGCGGATGGGTCGGGAGTTTGGCGAAGCGGGAAGAGTGGCGCATTGCGATTTTCGACCGGACAGTACATTCTCTAAACACGGCGGTGCAACACGACATGTCCAGAGACTTCATGAGGCGCGCCATCGCGCTGGCGCTCGAGAACGTTCGCTCGGCGAGCGGCGGGCCGTTCGCTGCCGTGATCGTAAAAGAAGACCGCATCATTGCTGAAGGCACGAACCGCGTCACTCGCACGAACGATCCAACTGCGCATGCGGAAATCGTGGCCATCCGCGAGGCCTGCCGCGTTCTCGCTGATTTTCAACTCAGCGGCTGCGAACTCTATACCACCTGCGAACCTTGCCCGATGTGCCTTGGCGCGATTTACTGGGCTCGCCCCGCGCGAATTTTCTACGCCGCAACGGCTGCCGACGCCGCGGACGCCGGTTTCGATGACGCCTTCATCTATGAGGAGCTGAAGATCGCACCCGCCGGGCGGCGCATTCCGATGACCCAGCTTCTCCGCGACGATTCCCTCGCTATTTTTTCGGCATGGAAGCAACAGGAAAACAAAACGCCTTACTGAACTTAGTTTGCGTTTTCGCGAACCGCACCCGGGATTCACCGGGCTGTCACGACTCCGGCCAGGCACCCAGCGCACGCCGCAGATCGATCAGCTGACCCAGATGATAGGCGTTGTGATCGGCCAGCAGCAGCGCCTGGCGCAAAATCGTCTGCCCATCTCCGTGCGGAATCACCATGTACAAATCCGTTTTCGGATTGTTCACCAGTTTGATCATTTCCTGAAGATCGTGCTGGAATGCTTCGACGCTCTTTTGCCAGGCGGCTTGGTCTTTCGGTACGGGCGTCTTCGGCCAGTAGCCTTCGGGAAATCCAGGCGAGACGTGCTGGGGGTCGCGGCTGAATTCCAGAATGTCCCACTGCGCAATGCGCACGTGCTCAATTAACTGCCAGCCCGTATGCGGCAAGCCTTCGACGAAGGTTCCTCGTTTCGCTTCGGGAAAACCATCCAGCGCATCCATGAAGTGCACGTGCGCCCCGCCGCCTTTGAGGAGAGCGGCGAGCTGTTCGCGCAACGCCTGGTCGTGATTTGCCCCTGTGGTTTTCTTTTTAGTGATCCGCTTGTTTTTTTTCTTCACGAGGGTTTCCTATTTCTCCGAGAGAAGCAATTGCGGGAACGGCATGCTCTGTCGTTCTCACGAACCCGGGATTCCTGAACATCTTCTCATATTGCGAGAAGGTGTAGGCCTCGCCCGAGTCAGTTCCTGCCCAGCATGATGAGGCTGAGGTTAGCCCGCCGCCGCATTTTTTCCTTTGCAACTGCCAGGAGCGGCGCCCACCCAGCCGCGGTGATGTGTGCGTTCGGATTCTGGTGCGCGGTCTTCCGTGCGGCAGAGCTTTGAAACGCGTTCAGCACTCCGAAGATGCCGTCCGGCGAAGGTTTCTGGGATGGTGAAGCGGTAGCCATGGGCTTGGACTCCTCCCGTGGATGGAAGAATTTTCCGCACTCATTTTAACGGAGACCACGGGGGATGGAAACTTCATCCCAAGCGATTGCCCGGAAGCTGCTCCGCTGGCATACTTTCTTTTCCCCGCAACAACTCTAAGAGGCAATCGATGAAACGTGAATATCAGCGCTGGTACTCTCACCGGCTCGGCATGGAGCTGGGCGTGGTCGTCTACGGGCATTGGGGCCCGCCGCTCCTGGGTTTCCCAACCAGCGCCGGTGACGAGTGGGAACTCGAGGGCCAGAGCATGGTCGGCGCGCTTGCGGATTTCATCGATGCCGGAAAAATCAAATTCTTTTCCGTGAATTCGATCAATGGGCACAGCTTTTACAACAAGAGCGCGCACCCGTTTCACCGCACCTACGTCCAAGCGGTTTTTGATTCCTATCTGCGCGAGGAGGTGGTTCCGTTTGTATGGAATAATTGCCAGTCGCCGGGCATTGCCATTTCCACGATGGGTGCTTCGTTTGGCGCGTACCACGCCGCCAACAGTCTGTTCAAGCACCCCGACGTCATCAAACGCTGCTTCGCCATGTCCGGGGTCTACGACCTGCGGAACTTCATGGACGGCATGTACGACGACAATTTTTATTTCAACAATCCCGTCGATTACCTCTCGAGCGCCAGCGACCCCTGGTTCTACGAGCAGATCGCAAGTTGTGACATTCACCTCAGCACCGGTACGGGTCCTTGGGAGAACAGCGGGCCTACCTACCGCCTCTCAGAAGTGCTCTCCAGCAAGGGCATCCGTCATTCGCTGGACAACTGGGGCCCGCAGGGCGGCCACGACTGGCCCTACTGGAAGCACCAGATGAGGGAATACGTCTCGCAACTCTTCTAAGAATTGTTGTGATCGTTTGGTGGTTGGAGCGAGGACCTTAGCAGGCCCAAATGCTCGAGTTGGTAGTGGCCTTTTTCGATGACTTGGTCGTCGTCAATCCACACGTCGCAGTTGCGGGTAAGCACGTCGACATGGGTCTTAGATTTCCAGTTGGCGTGGGTCTGGCTGCCGTAGGGATCGCCGAAGGCGATATGCACACCCGGGAATTTTTCATCCTGCAGCAGAATACCGATCATCGCGGATAGGCCCAGGTTGGTGCCAAACGCCAGCTCGCCAACCCGATCGCTGTTTTCGTCGGTGTGGCAGTAATCCCAGAATTCTTGCTCCAAGTCCTTGCGCGCACAGGTCACGCCGATGAGCCGCGCGCCGTGGATCTCCAGCATCAACGGGGTGGCCTGCAGGTCGCCATATTTTCCGTTGAAGTGATCGCCGGCCGTGGCGTCGCAAACAAAAGTGCCGTCCACCGTCGCAGGGGTGGTGAAAACTTCGCCGGCTGGAAGGTTCGACCAGTAGCGTGGGCTGATGAGCCCGCTGGTCTTCACCCAGTCGAGGCCGCGGTCGAAATGCGCAGCAATCTTCGTCCCTGCTTCGGTCTTTACCGTGAGGGTTTCAGCGCTCAGCATGCGCGCGCGCAACTTTTCACTCAGCTGATCCACCAGGCGGTAATCCGCGCGCATGCCCTGCTGCATGATCTGGGGTGTGACACCGACCATGTGCGCGTAACGAATCTGGCGGCGCTCGACCACTCTCACGATGGCCATACGCGCAGCCAGTTCGCCCGGCTGAGGCGTCATGCACAGCACGCCGACATCCGCCGTTTTGAGAGCGTCGAGGACCATCCGAGGCGCAGCCTTCATCGGCCGCGGTCCAAAGTCTTCCAGAAGCAAGCCCGTATAGGGGGCGCGCCGCTCGTCCAGAGCGGCGGCGATGCTGGCCGCCACGGCCCGGCTGGCTTCATCGGCAATCAGGGTCACGTGTTCACCGGGGCGCACGCCCAGGCATGTTTCCACGGCGTTGCGCGCGCCGGGCATCAATTCCTTTTGTGGGGAACCAAATTTCATCTAGTTAATTCTACTTGAATTGCGCGGATTTCTAGGCGCCAGCCTTCCCGTGGGTCTTTAGCCTTCACCTGGCCGTTCGGCCGGTACATGGACGGAAGATGCGGCCAGGCCAGCTCATCAATGTCCCGGGGTGGCCCGCACGCGGAACGCCGGGACCTGCCCGCCACCGCTGGTTACGTTGGCGAGACCGGTGGCGCTGAGGCGAGTGAGAAAGCCACAAAGTTTTCCGCGGAACAAGTACGGAGCGAAATCCACCAGCATGTCGCGGTAATCGACTTTGCCGCCGTCCGCAATGTAAGGGAAGACTTCGCGGCGGACGGGAATACGTTCCTGGGCGATCCACGCGCCGTTCTTTGAGGAAAGGGCAAGCTCGATCGCGGCGTCCCAGGCGGCCTCGTCGGTTTCCCAGCCGAGGG
>Ga0209027_1000210_pt1 | contig 18992 bp, 9 predicted proteins | sample GraSoi013_1_20cm_3_FD_185821 | JGI IMG/M metagenome (GOLD analysis project Ga0209027, IMG submission 185821) | Grasslands soil microbial communities from the Angelo Coastal Reserve, California, USA - Sample 09_27_2013_1_20cm (SPAdes) (version 2) | ecosystem: Environmental > Terrestrial > Soil >...
GTGCACGCCCCGGATCTCGATCGCGCCGCGCGCGCCGCGCAACTCGCCGCGGTGCTGCGCCGCGTGGGACTCACCGCCGAGCTCGCGAGCCGCTACCCGCACGAGCTCTCCGGCGGACAGTGCCAGCGTGTCGGCATCGCCCGCGCCACGATCCTGAAGCCCCGTCTGCTCATCTGCGACGAGCCGGTCAGTGCGCTGGATGTCCCGACCCAGCAGCAGATCGTGACCCTGCTCGCGCACCTGAAGCGCGAGTCGGACATGTGCCTGCTGTTCGTCAGTCACAATCTGGCGCTGGTGAGGCAGCTGTGCGAGCGCGTACTGGTGCTGTATCTCGGGCGCATGATGGAGCTCGCACCCGCGCACAGCCTGTATACGCGGCCGCGCCATCCCTACACCCGCGAGCTGCTGGCGGCGGTCCCCATTCCCGACCCCGACATTCAGCCCGCGCGCCTGGCGCGCGCGCGGCCCGGCGAGCCGCCCTCACCGCTGTCGCCGCCGAGCGGCTGCGTGTACCGCACCCGCTGCCCGCACGCGGCCCCGGTGTGCGCCGAGCGCATTCCCGAGTGGGAAGAGCTCCCGGACACACGGCGCGTGGCGTGCCACCGCTGGCGCGAGCTGCCCTAGAGTCTTAGGGAACCTAACGCAGGACTGCTATTCTTTGCCCATGACGAGCGAAGCGGGTATCCGCCCCAGCGACAGCCTCAGGCACGTGCGCTATGAGATCCGCGGGCGCCTCGCGCGGCGCGCGCACGAGCTCGAGCGCCAGGGCTACGAGATCGTCTCGCTCAACATCGGCAACCCCCGGGCCTTCGGCCTGCGTACGCCCGCGACCATGCGACTCGCCATGATCGAGAACCTGGCGGAGGCGGAAGGGTACTGCCACCAGAAGGGCATCTTTCCGGCCCGTGAAGCGGTGGTCATGCAGCAGCAGGCCCGCGGCATCACCGGCGTCACCGCCGAGGATGTCTTCATCGGCAACGGCGTGAGCGAGCTCATCGACCTGGTGCTGCGCGCGCTCCTCAACGAGGGCGACGAAGTGCTGGTGCCGAGCCCGGACTATCCCCTGTGGACCGCGGCCGTCACCCTCAACCGCGGCCGCGCCGTGCACTATGCCTGCCGCCCCGAGAACGCCTTCGTGCCCGACCCGCAGGAAGTGGCGCAGCTGGTGACGGCCAGGACGCGCGCCATCGTCATCATCAATCCCAACAACCCCACCGGAGCGGTCTATCCGCGCGCGGTTCTGGAAGCGCTCGGGCAACTGGCCGAGCGGCGCGGTCTGATCGTGTTCAGCGACGAGATCTACGACCAGATGACTTACGACGGCGCCGAGTTCGTGCCCATGGCGACCCTGGTGCGCGACACGCTGTGCGCGACACTCTCGGGCCTGTCCAAGGTCTATCGCGCCTGCGGCTACCGCGTGGGCTGGGCGGTGTTCTCCGGACGCACCCATGCAGCGGCCGAATATCTGAGCGCGCTGGAGCTGCTCGCATCGCTGCGCCTGTGCAGCAACGTGCTCGCGCAGTGGGCGGTGCAGACCGCGCTCGGGGGCCACCAGAGCATTCGTGATCTCGTCGCCCCGGGCGGGCGGCTGCACGACTCGCGCGCCGCGATCCTCACGGCGGTGCAGGGGAGCCGGTTTCTGAGGCTCGCGCCTCCCGGGGGCGCGATGTACGCCTTCGTGGGCGTGGACACGGGCACGCTGCCGGATTTCGACGATCAGCAATTCACCCTCGACCTGCTCGAGCAGAAGCACGTGCTGGTCGCACCGGGCGTGAGCTTCAACGTGCCGTACCGCAATCACTTCCGCATCACCAGCCTCCCCGATGCGGCCACGCTGCGGGATGTCTTCGGGCGCATCGAGGAGCTGCTGAGCGCCTACGCGGCCGCGGCGCGCGAGAGCAGGGCGCACGAGGGCGCGGCGAGCAACGTGGTGAGTGCGACTTCGCGCTTCAAGTAACTTATCTAAAGATATCCTAATAGCCTGTTTTGTTTAGGCTTTCAACCGACGTAAGCGAGCATCTGCGCGATCACGGCACCCTCGTCGTGCCGACCCCGCAGCGAGCGCACGCGGTGCGGCTCGCGCACGCGGCAGCAAGGCTGCAGGCAGGCAGGCGCGTCTGGGCGAGCGCGGATGTGCACTCGAGCGCGGTGTGGCTGCGCCAGGAGGCGCAGCGCTGCGCCGCCGCGGACGTGAGCGATTGGCCGCGGCTGCTCACGAGCGCCGAGGAGTGGCTGCTGTGGCGAGAATACGCGGCGGCGGCTACGCGCCGCTTCGCGCTCGTGAACGGCGGCGCGCTGGCGGACTCGCTCCAGCACTCGAGTGAGCTCGCTGCGCACTACGGTATCGCTCCCCGGGCCGGGGCCCCCGACAGCGAGGCGACTCTGCTGTGCGAGGCCCAAGGGGTGTTTGACGAGCGCTGCCGCTCGCTGCGCGCGGCGAGCGTGGGCTCGCTCCTGCAGCGGATCGCGGCGGCGGGGGCGGGCGGGAGCCGCGCGCTGCTCCTGCGCGGCTTCGATACCCTCGCGCCGCGCCTGCGCTCGATCGCGGCGGCGCGCCAGCCGCGCGCCGCGCCGCAGGACCGGGAGGCGCGTGCCCCATCCGCCGCAACCCAGGTCCTGCGCGCCGCCGATGCGCAGGAGGAGCTCGAGCGAATCGCCGCGTGGTGTCGGGAGCGCGTCCTCGTCCAACCCGACGCGCGGCTGCTCGTCATCCTGCCCGGGGCCCCGGGAGTGCGCGAGCGGCTGGCGACACTCATTCGCCAGGCGCTCGATCCACGCAGCGTGCTCGCCGAGGCAGCGCCTGCCGATACGCCGGTCGCCATCGAGGGCGGTGAGCCCCTCGCCCAGCTGCCGATGATCGCGCATGCGCTCACGACGCTCGAGTGGCTCGCAGGCCACGAGGGGGATTTTGAATCCTTCAGCCGCTGGCTGCGCGCGCCGCACTGGAGCGCTCCGTCTGCCGCCGCGCGCGCGCGGCTGGATCTCACGTTACGCGAGCGCGCCTTACCCAACCTGCGGCTGCGCGAGCTCCTGGGGGGGCTGCGGCTGGCAGCGCCGGCGCTGCAGGCCGCGGTACGGGAATTCAGCGCGCAGCTCGCCAACGCCGCCGGCGCTCTCGGGGAGGGGAGCGGCTCGCCGCGCGCCTGGTCGGAGCGCTTCGCCGCGGCGCTCACCGCGGCCGGCTGGCCCGGGCCTGCTGCTGCGCACAGCGCAGGCCAGCAGGCCCTCATGCGCTGGCATGAGCTGCTCGAGGAGTTCGGGGAGCTCAGCGCCAGCCTCGGGTCCATGGCGCGCGCGCAGGCGCTCGGCCTGTTGAGGGAACTCGCTGCGCGCAGCGCCTTCCGGCCGGCCGATGCGGACCCGACCGTCACCCTCTCGAGCGCGCTGGCCGACCCGGTCGTCGAGTACGACGGCATCTGGGTGGCGGGGCTTCACGCCGAGGTGTTTCCGCAACCGGTCCAGCCCGACCCGTTCCTGCCGCTCCCCGCCCAGGTGGCTGCGGGCATCCCGGCGGCAAGTGCCGCGGGACGCCTCGCACAGGCGCGCGCGCTGCTCGCGGCCTGGCGCCGCGGGGCCGATGAGCTGGTGCTGTCCGCGCCGCTGTATTCCCAGGATCTGCAGCTGCTGCCCAGCCCGCTGCTGCCAGGCGCCGCGCCCGAGCCGCCCGCGCAGCGCGCGCCGTGGCTGCCGGCGAGTCTGCATCGCGAGGGTCTGACCGAATCGCTCCTGGACGCCACGGGACGTCCGTGGGCCCCCGCCCAGCCGTTGCCACGGGGCACGAGGAGTCTCGATCTGCAGAACCAGTGTCCGTTTCGCGCCTACGCGGAATTGCGGCTCGGCAGCACGCGGCGCGAGAGCGTGGAGCCGGGCATCGCGGCGCACCGCCGCGGTGAGCTGCTGCACGCGGCGCTGCAGAGACTGTGGGAGCGGTTGCGCGACTCGCGCTCGCTCGGGGCGCTGTCCGCTGCGGCGCTCGAGGCGCTCATCGCGGCGAGCGTCGAGCGGGCGGCGCAGGCCAGCGTGGCCGCTCCCGCGGGCCGGCGCCGCCGGCAGCGCGCCCTCGCGGAGGCGCAGCTGGACCTGTTCGTGGAGATGCCGCCCGCGCTGGCGCGCGAGTGCCGCCGCGCGGCGCGCCTGATCTTGCGGTTATGCGAGCGCGAGCGCGAACGCTCGCCCTTCAGCGTGCAGGCACTCGAGAGTGATGCCGAGCTCACTCTCGCGGGGGCGCGCTTGCGCATGCGCATCGATCGCGTCGACGCCCTCGCCGGCGGCGGGCGCGCGATCCTCGATTACAAGAGCGGGCGGCGTGTGAGCGCGGACTGGTACGGCGAGCGGCCGACGCATCCGCAATTGCTCGCCTACTCGGAAGCCCTCGGTGAGGAGGTGGTGGCCCTCGCTACCGTGAGCGTGAACGCGCGCGAGGTGCGTTTCGACGGCATCGCGCGCTCACCAGGGCTGCTGCCCGCGGTCAGGGCCGTGCGAGCGGCGGGCGTCACGGATGCCTGGGCAGAGCAGCGGCGCGCCTGGCGGGCCATCCTCACGGGTCTGATCCGCGGCTTTCTCGCCGGCGAGGCGGCCGTCGACCCGCGTCCCGGAGCCTGCGACTACTGTCACGTCATCGACATCTGCCGCATCAGCGAGCGCGCCGGCGGCGTGGAGCCACCCGCGGCTTCCTCCGAGGCCGCCGATGAATGAGCTCGCCCGTGCCGATGCCGAGGCCCGCGAGCGCGCAGTCGATCCGCGGCGCTCGATCCTGCTGCAGGCGCCGGCCGGATCCGGCAAGACCTCCATGCTCACGCAGCGCTTCCTGCGCCTGCTGTGCACGGTGGAGGAGCCGGGCGCGATCCTCGCCATCACCTTCACGCGCAAGGCCGCGGCCGAGATGCGCGCCCGCGTGACCCAGGCGCTGCGCGGGGAGAGTGCAGCCGATGACCCGTGCGCCGCGGAGCTGCGCGCGCTCAGCGCGGCGGCGCTGCGCCATGGCGCGACGCGCGGCTGGAATCTCGAGCAGGACCCGGGCGCGCTGCGAATTCAGACCATCGACTCGTTCACCTACTGGCTCGCGAGTCAGCTGCCGATCGCTGCCCGCTCCGGCGGCACGCTGCGGGTCACCGAGACGCCGCAGGAGCTGTATCGGCGTGCGGCGCGCCGCACGCTGCTGGCCGCGGAGGCCGATGCCGCGCTCGGCGCCGACACCGAGCTGCTGTTCGAGCGTCTCGACAACCATTGGAGCAACGTCGAGAGGCTGCTCGCGGACATGCTGGGCGAGCGCGCTCACTGGCTGCGCTACGTGCTGCAGACCGGACCGGGGCAGCTGTGCGCGCGCGTCAACGCGAGTCTCGCCGACATCATCCGCGATCAGCTGGCAGCGGCCAGTGCGGCCGTGCCGCCGCCGCTGCTGCTCGCCGCGCAGCAGCTCCTCGGCGTCGGAGCGCTGGGGGGCGATCCCGCGCACCTTCCCGCCTGGAAGCGCCTCGCGCACTGCACGCTGACGGGGGCGCGCTGGCGTGTGCGACTCACCGAGCAGCTGCTCGGACCGGAGTACGCGGCCGCCCCGGCGCGCGAGGCGCTGCGCTCCTGCATCGCGGGGTTGAGCCGCGTACCGGGGAGCGCGCGGCTGCTGCAGGCCGTGGCTGCACTGCCGGCGGCGGCCCTGAGTGCGGCGGACGAGGCGGCGATCGCCGCGCTGTCGCGCGTGCTCGAGCACGCGGCGCGCGAGCTGCACGTGGAATTCGCGCAAGCTGGGCGCGTCGATTACACCTACGTCACCGGTGCGGCGCGCGCGGCGCTCGCCGAGGCGGGGCTGCCCACGGAGCTCGCGCTGCGTACCGGCCTGGCATTCACCCACATTCTGGTCGATGAGTTCCAGGACACCTCGCTGGCGCAGTTCCAGCTGCTCGAATCCCTCACCGCCGCCTGGCAGGAGGGCGATGGGCGCACGCTGTTCATCGTGGGCGATCCGATGCAGTCGATCTACCGCTTCCGCGACGCGGAGGTCGGCCTGTTCATCAGCGCGCGCGAGCATGGAATCGGCAACGTGCGCCTCACGCCGCTGCGGCTCACGCGCAATTTCCGCGCCACGCCCGCGCTCGTCGACTGGAGCAACGAGGTGTTTGCGCAGGTGTTCCCCGCTGCCGACGAGCTGCGCGCCGGGGCGATCGCCTTCAGCGCCAGTGTCCCCGCCCGGGGCGCGGGCGAGGGGTCGCCCCCTGCACGGGCGAGCGTGCAACTGCACCTGTTTCCCGGCGACCGCGACGCCGAGGCGCGCTCGATTGCCACGCGCATCAGCGCCCTGCGGGAGCGCGAGCCCGAGGCGCGCGTGGCGGTGCTGGTGGCGGCGCACGCGCACGCCGTTCCGATCGTGAATGCGCTCAGGACAGCCGGTGTCGAGGTGCTCGGGGTGGATCTGGTGCCGTTGGCGGAGCGGCCGATCGTGCGCGACCTGGTGCAGCTCGCCCGGGCGTTGCACGATCTCGGCGATCGCAGCGCCTGGCTCGCCGTGCTGCGCGCTCCCTGGTGTGGCGCGAGCCTGGCGACGCTCACCGCGCTCTCGGCTCCCGAGGATCCGCAGCTCCTCTGGGAAGCGCTGGCGGACGCCGCTCGCCTGGTGCGCTGTGCGCCGGGTGATGTTGCGCGCCTGGCGCGCGTGCGCGAAGTGCTGGCTCGCGCACTCGAGCGGCGCGAGGCCGCACCGGCGGCAGACTGGCTCGAGGCGAGCTGGGTACAGCTGGGCGCGCCGGATGCGTACCCGCGGGCGGACCTGCCGGACGCGCGCGCGTTCTTCGGCGCGCTCGCCGAGCGGGCCGCGGCCTTCGAGTGGCGCGGGCCCGAGGACTTCCCGGCTCTGCTGCAGGATCTGTACAGCGCCGCGGATGCCCCGGGCGCAAACCCCGTCCACGTCATGACCATTCACCGCGCCAAGGGTCTGGAGTTCGATCATGTGCTGGTGCCGGGACTCGACCGCAGCGTCGGCGCCGGCGAGCGGCCCCTGCTGCGCTGGATCGACCTGCCGCGCGAGCGCGGTGCGAGTGATCTCATCGTGGCGCCTGCTGCGGCCATCGGGGAGGAGGGCGGGGGCGAGTTGAATGCGTTCCTCGCCGGGCTGCTCGCGACCCGCGCCCGGCACGAGCGCACGCGCCTCATGTACGTGGCGGCGACCCGTGCCCGGCAGACGCTGCATCTCTCCGGCGCCCCCAAGGTGAGGAGCGGCGCTCGCCTCGACCCGGACCCGCGCTCGCTCCTCGCGTGCCTGTGGCCGGCGCTCGCTGAGCGCTTCCAGGCACAGGCGGCGCCGCCCGCCGGCGCACCAGGCGCAAGACGCGCCCAGGCATTGCCGCTGCGGCGACTGCGCGATGCGTGGCGCTCACCTGAGCTGCCCGCGGCCGAGCCGTTGCCGCATCTGCCCCTCGAGCGCTCCTCGATCGAGGCCCCCGAATTCAGCTGGGTCGGGGAAACCCAGCGTCACATCGGCACCGTGGTGCACTCGCTGCTGGCGCAGATCGCGGACGCGCCTGCACTGCCCACCCTCGCGCAGCTTCAGGCGCAACGCGATGCGGTGCTGCGGCAGCTGCGGCGCGCGGGCGTGCCTGAGCGCGAGGCAGCGGAGGCGGCCAGCCTGGTGCTGACGGCCCTCGCGCGCACCCTCGCCGACGAGCGCGGCCGCTGGATACTCGGCGCCGGGCACCGCGAGGCGCACAGCGAGCTGGCCCTGACCGGCGTCACCGCCAGCCGACTGCGCAGCGTCGTGATCGATCGCTGCTTCGTGGATGAGGCCGGCACGCGCTGGGTGATCGACTACAAGACCAGCCGCCACGAGGGCGGCTCGCTCGAGAGCTTCCTCGAAGAGGAAATGCAGCGCTACCAGGGCCAGCTTTCGGGCTACGTGGCGCTGGCGCGCGCACTGGGACCGCAACCGGTCCGGGCGGCGTTGTACTTTCCGCTGCTCGGGGCGTTCCGCGAGCTCATCTGAGGGCGCGCACCGCGTCTTGACGCGGTTTTCGAACGCCGCCGGCGCGCGCCAGCGCCCACACGCGGCCCGCAGCGCCAAGCGCGCGCTGCAGGCGCCGGCGGCTGGCTGTCCAACCGCCGGCGCCATCCGCTCAGAACGACAGGAACGCCCCGACGTTGAAGTTGGTGCTCTTGTTTGAGTTGCCGTTGTGCGCGTCGGCTTTCACGTCGGTCACCTCGGCCAGCAGCGTCAGGTTCTTGGTCAGCGAGTCGTAGATGCCGCCGGTGACCTTGCGGTTCTTGGACACCAGCGTGGGCGAATCGTTAGCGTTGGCGAGGTCGAGCTTGCTTTCCCCGTAGTTGACGCCGAACTTCACCTGACCCACCTTGTAGGTCGCCTGAACCAGGAACCCGTCCGAGTCGCGCGTGTTACCCGCGGCGTCGGCCGACCGGATGAAGAGGCCGGTCGTGCCGAGCCCGCTGCCGTGGTAGTAGTAGGCGAACCCCTCGAGATCCTCCACATCGATCTTGGCGAACACGTCGAACCCCGTACCGTTGTAGTCGTACGCGGTGGTTGGGCCGGTGTCGAAGTTCTGCTTCTGCGAGATGAACGTGGCGGACCCGTAGAACTTCATCGTATTGGAGATCGGCATCGTCCAGGCGACCTTGCCGTGAAAGCCCGGCGCCTTCTTGCCGGCCGGAGCGCCGGCGCCACCCGCCAACGCGGTGATCGGATCGAAGATCCCGATGGTGAAGTTCAACCCGGAGTAGTCCGGCGTCGTGTAGTCCATCTGCGCGAGCGTGTCGACGTAGATGTAGCCCAGGCCGATCGAGCCGAGCGTGGTGTTCGCCGGAGCCGGGCCCGAGGCACTGCCGGCCCCGCCGACACCGGGCAGGGTCATGTCGTTGATGATCGCATCGAACCCGAACAGGCCGAAGTTGCGGCCGAACGTGAAGGTCCCCAGGTCCTTGTTGCCGAAGGTCATGTAGACCTGACGAACGTCGAGGCCGGTGGTGCCGAGCGCGGTGTTCAAGGCGCCGTTGGCCTGCAGATTGGGACTGCCGCCGTCGTTGGTCGCGATGCCGGGAAACAGCCCCAGGTGCGCCGACAGGTCGTAGCCCCCCTGGGTCGTGGCGACTCCGAACGTGAAGGCGGCGGGCAGCAGGCCGTTGCCGACGTTGGACACACTGGTGCCACTCTGGCTGCCGACACAGGCGAGGCCGCCGCCGTTGGCAACCGCGACTGCCGCCGGGGTCGGGTCTTCGCACTTGGAATAGATGTAATGGACGTTCACGTTGCCGTCGATGGAGAACGTCCAGGCGCCGTCGGCGGTCTTGAGATCCACGGCCCCTGCCGGCGTCCCCATCAAACCGATCAGGACTCCCGCGGCCCAAAGCGCGAGTGGGTAGAGTTTTCCGCGGAGCTTGGTCATGAGTATCTCCTTGGCAGATCTTTATTGCGTTCGAACCCTTCATCGTGCGGTCATGCAGCATCCGTATTGCGGATAGGCCTGCATCACCAAGCCGTAAAGCAAGTGATGTGCCAGTCGCCGTGGCGAAGCCACAACACGGGGCGGTGTTATCGAACAAGAGGTTATCGGCCGCGCGCCGCGCGGCGGGGAAGGGCGTTGCCAGAAAAGCTACACTGCGCCCGCGTTGTGTTACCCAAGCGCTACACCGGCGCGGCTCGATCCGCGCGTCGCTGCTACCTGGCGCGCGCTGCACGCTATGCTCGCCGGGCTTGCAGCCGCAGTCCGCCAGGTACCCGCAGATACGCAAGGCCGAGCTGGCGCTACTTGGCTCAATCCTCGTGGCAGGCGTTGTGTCACCTGCCGCGCTCGCGGCCGAGGCCGATTCGCCGGGGGTGCCCGGCAATGCCGCGAGCGCCCAGGAGCTTCCCCAGGTGACCGTGATCGGCAACGCGCCGCTGCTGGGCTTCGGTCTGCCGTTGAATCAGGTGCCCGCGAATGTCCAGACCGCGGACAGCGAGGACCTGAAGCGCACGCACACGGCCGACCTCACCGAATACCTGAACCGAGGCTTCAGCGGCGTCAACGCCAGCGAGAGCGCTGACAATCCCTTTCAGCGCGACATCAACTATCACGGGTTCAGCGCCTCGCCGTTGCTCGGAACGCCCGAGGGCTTGTCCGTCTACGTCGATGGCGTGCGCGTCAATGAATCCTTCGGCGACACGGTCAACTGGGACCTGATCCCGGAAGCCGCGATCTCCACCGTTTCACTCATTTCCGGCTCCAACCCGGTTTTCGGACTGAATACGCTGGGTGGGTCGCTGTCACTGCAAACCAAGAGCGGACACGACAATCCCGGAACGGAATTCGAAGCCTATGGCGGCTCCTTCGGCCGTCGCTCGTTCCAGGGGGAGAGCGGAGGTGCGCGCGGACCGTTCGATTACTTTGGCGCCGTTCAGTACTTCGACGAGAGCGGCTGGCGCGACATGTCCCCGACCACCCTCTGGCAGGCCTTCGGGAAGGTGGGTTGGCAAACCGACAGGACCGACCTGGACCTGAGCTACACCTACGCCGATACGCGCCTGTTCGGCAACGGAGCAGTGCCGTTGAGCATGCTCTACTACCGGCGCGCGCAAAGCTACACGCCGGACTCAACCCACAACCTGCTGCACTTCGTGAACCTCACCGGCACGCAGTTGCTGTCCGAGCACCTGTTGCTCTCGGCGAGCGCCTACACCCGCCGTCTGATCACCGCCAGCAGCAACGGCAGCAACAACGACAATTACCTCACCAGCGCCTACGCCGGGCCACCGCTCGATTGCAGCGTGTCGCCCGCCGACCGGCTCGCGATCGCTTATTGCTCGAACGCCACGACGCAGGTGTCAGGGCTGATTCAGCGTACGGCGGGATTCGGCGTGCAGTTGACCGACTCGCAGGACTTTTTCGGCTGGAAAAACCAGGGCATTCTCGGGGTCGACTACCACGATTCCGCCGACGATTTTGCCCAGGCATTCCGCTACGGGACGTTCGCCGCCGACCGCACGCTCATCCATCTCGCCAATCCGCTGAACGACGAGACGGTCATCTCGCTGCGCGGCAGCAACAGGATTTCCGGCGCTTACCTGACCGATACCCTGTCTGCGGGCAGAGCGGTCCACCTCACGGTCTCCGCCCGCTACAACACCAGCACGGAAACGCTCAACGGCTATCACGTCGACACCGACGTGGGCGATGCGGGCTCGGGCTTCGATGCGGCCGGCCCGCTGGTCGGCCGACACACCTTCACTCGAATCAATCCCGCCATCGGCTTGACCGTCACGCCGACTGAACTGCTGACCTACTACGCCAACTACAACGAGGCGAGTCGCGCACCGAGCGTCGTGGAGCTGGGATGCGCAAACCCGCTGCAACCTTGCGGGCTGCCGAACGATTTCGCCAGCGATCCGGACCTGAAGCAGGTGGTGGCGCACACACTCGAGATCGGGCTGCGCGGCAATCGGGCGGATCGGCGCCTGAGCTGGAGTGCCGACGCTTTTCGCACCTCCAATCGCGACGACCTCGAGTTCATCGCCACGACCACCAATGCAGGCTACTTCGACAACGTCGGCAGCACGCGCCGGCAGGGGCTCGACCTCGCGGTGGGCGGAAAAGCCGGCGGCCTGCAGTGGCGTGTGGCCTATAGCCTCGTCGATGCGACCTTCCGATCGGGCTTTGTCGTGAGCGCCGAATCAAACAGCACCGCGGACGCCAATGGCGACATCGTGGTTCGTCCCGGTGACCGCATTCCCCTGACACCGCGCCACACCGGCAGGCTGCTGCTCGATTACCAGCTGAGTCCGCGCCTGCAGCTCGGCGGCAATCTCATCGTGGTCTCCGGCTCCTATCTGCATGGCAACGAAAACAATGCCAATCGGACGGGAGTCACCAACGGCGCAGGCGCGTTCATCTCCCCGACCGGCAGCGGATGGATTCCGAGCTACGCGGTCACCGATCTGCAGGGCACCTGGCACCTCGCAGATTCCGTCGATCTGTTCGCCCGGATCGTGAACGTGCTGGACAAGCAGTATTCCACCGCCGGCTTTCTGACCACCAACACCTTCAACCCGAATGGCACTTTCCGCTCCAGCCCGCTCGAGCCGACCCACGAGAACGCGGTCTCCCCGGGCACGCCGCGCGCGGTGTGGGCCGGTGTGAGGGTGCACTTCGACTAGCAGGCGCGCACGAGGCTGTGCCATTTCCGTCACAGGCTCGCGCACGACGCACACCGGGCGCCGGGTGGTTGCATCGCCGTGAGCCGCTCGACATACTCAGCGTGTGGACGGCAGTGCTGCAACGACAGGAGAGCGGGTATGACCTGGGTGACTCCGGCTGCGATTGACTTGCGACTCGGCTTCGAGATTACGACCTACGTGGCCCATCGCTGATCGCGCCAGCCGCCCGCTGTCAGCGCGGGCGGCTCTTTACCTGATGCCGCTCGCTGTCCATTCAGGCAGTGTTGGGTGCGACAGCCGCTGGCAACCTCCCTGACACCGCGCATCCGCTCGCCTCGAGCGTCGGCTGCGAGCGCGCTGGCTGTGTGCGTTCTTCTGGCCGGCGCCGCGCCTGTCGGTGCGGGCGCGCCTGTAGCGGCTGCCGCGCCGCCCGAGTTCGGCGGCCAGTGCGCGCTGGGGCTCGCCGAGGGCCACTCGATCGCGACGGACTGCTCGATCAGCTGGACGGCGCGCGACGGCAAGCGCTACTGCTTCAGCAGCGAGCAGACCAGGAAGCAGTTCCTCGAGGACCCGCAGGGCAACATCCAGCGCGCGCTCGACTTCAGCGCGGCCGGCGCGGTGCAGGCGACCGGCGAACGCATGGACGCGTACAAGACCGAGGACGTCGAGAGCTATGTCTCGCACGCCATCGCCGAGACGGTCGCGCACAACAATGGCGCCTTTCCGCTCGTCGACCCGGTGACTGGCACGACCCTCAGGCTGATCTATGAAAAAATCGACTTCACCCGTACGCTCCACGGCTACGGCTTTTTTCCCGACGTGATCTTCCACGCACAGGAGGACGCGGGAAAGCACTATCTGGTCGACTTCTGGGTCAAGCCGGGAGCGGACAAGCTCGAGATCGTCGATACCCGCATCCGCAAGGCGCCCAGACGCGAGGGCACGGCGTGGACGCTGCAGACCCGCCAGCCGATTCCCTGGTGGTGGATTCCGGCATCGGAGCACCCCGGCAAGACCGAGCAGACGCGCGGCTGGGAAGTGATGTCGGCGGTGGAAGAGGGCGTCGTGCAGAGGCGCGATCCGAAGAATGGGACCACGAAGCTCAAGGACCCGGTGACCGGCGAGATGCTGGAACTGGACTTCGTGGGTACCCACCAACCGGTGCGCCGCCTGGCGCAGGACGGCCGCTACTTCGCGTGCACGGATTTCCGCAAGGCCGGCACGACCGACCAGTTCTACGATATCGACTTCTGGGTAAACGAGCACGGTGGCAAGCTGACGGTGGACGAGATCCGCTTGCACAAGGTGCCGGTGAAGCAGGAGGACGGCACCTGGGTGCAGAAGCCGCGTTACAACTTCGACGATCTCAAGTTCGACGTTGTGCCCTAGCAAGCCACGCACGCGCGGTGCTCGCGGCTCTGGTCGCCGTCCTGACAGCCTGCGCCGACGCACCGCAGGCCCCGCCATTGGATCCGTCGCGCACGGCGGCGGCGTTCTCCGCCCGGCGCCTGGATACGCTGCCCGCCGGCGGGGCGCCTTGGGGCCTGCAGGAATGGTTTGATGCGGCGCTCAGGCTCAACCCGCAGCTCGCCGAAGGCCGCGCCCGCGTGTTGGCGGCAGGCGCCGCCGAGCGGACCGCCGCAGAGCGCCCCAACCCGACCATGGACCTGTTCGGGGAGTACGTCGAAACGGCCGCGCACAGCGGCGCCTGGCTGTACGGCCTGTCCCTCGATTTCCTGCTGCGTCGCCCGGGTGATCGCGCACGCGCCCGCCACTACGCCGCGGCGCAGGCAGCCATCGCACAGTCGGATCTGGCGCAGGCGATCTGGCAGGTGCGGACCTCGCTGCGGCTTGCGCTCCTGGAGGTTGCCTCATCCCGCGACGAGGCGGCGCTGCTCGAGGCTCTGATCGGCGAGCGCCAGGCGCTCCTCGAGAGCCGCCGGGCGCAGGCGGCCGCGGGCGAGCTCGCGCGCACCGAGACGCTCGCTGACGAGGTGGAGCTCGCGCGCGCCAGGCAACGACTGGATCGGACGCGGGCACGCGGGCTCGACGCCGAGGCGCGGCTCGCCGCGGCCGTGGGGTTGCCAGCCTCGGCGCTGCAGGGGACAGCGATTCGCTGGGATCGGTGGGCGGACACCGCCGCGCTCGTTCCCGCTGCGGCCGACGACTGGCGCGGCGAGGCGCTCATCGCGCGCCCGGAAATCGTCCGGGCGCTGCGCGAGTACGATCTGGCGGCGATCTCGCTGCAGGGCGAGCTCGCCAGACGCTGGCCGCAGGCGCACCTCAACCCGGGCTACTCCTGGGGCCGCGACGGGGTCCGCGCCGACGCCCTGAACGATGTCACGCGCGAGAGCGCCGTCGGCGTCACCTTCGAGCTGCCGGTGTTCAACCAGCACCAGGGCGCGATCGGCGAAGCCCTCGCGCGAGTTGACACGGCGCGTGAGCATCTCATGGCGATCCAGGCTGACCTGTACGAGCAGATCGATCGCGCCGAGCGGGCCTGGCCGCGCGCGCGGCTTGCCTGGGAAGAGGCCGCAGCGGCGGCAGCGATCGCCAGCCGTCTGCAGGAGGCCGAGACGCGCGCGCTCACGGTGGGAGCCACCGATCGCGGCGGCTCGCTGGCCGCCGCGGTGGCGGCGACCGAAGCGCAGCTGTTGGTGCTCCAGGCCGCCTACGAGGCGCAGCTTGCCTTCGGTGCCCTCGAGGACGCCTACCGTCGACCTCTGCAGGGGTCCGACGCACCAGCGCGCGACCCGGCGAGCCCGGGGTCATGAGGGTCCCGACGCCACTGGTGCTGCTGCTCTTGCTGGCGCGGGTGACCCACGCGCACCAACCCCCGGCCCTCGCGCTGACCGACGCGCAACAGCGCGCCGCGGGCGTGCGGGTCGATCACCCGGTTGCCATGGCGAACGTGCCGCAGGTGGAGGCCTATGGTGTGGTCCTGGATCCGGCGGCGCTCATCACCGACACGGGCCGGATGGAGAGCACGCAGGCCGCCTGGCATGCAGCGCAGGCGGATGTCGAGCGCCTGGCGGGGCTCTACCGGGACAACCTGAACGCGTCGCTCAAGTCCCTGCAGCTGGCGCAGGCGCAGGAGAGTGAGACCGGCGCGCAGGCACGAGCGGCGGCGGCGACGTTCGCGCTGCAGTGGGGGCCGGTCGCCGCGCTCGGCGCCCAGAAACGCCATGCCCTCATCCTCGCCCTGGGCGCGAACCGCCAGCTCCTGGTGCGCGCCGGGCTCCCCGGACAGCTCCTGGCGGACCCGGTCGGCCCGCGGGCGCTGCTGGACATCGACGGTGTGAACGTCGCGGCGCGCGTGCTCGGGTCGCTGCCAAGAACCGACCCGCAGCTGCAGGGGGCGGCCTGGTTGCTCGCCATCGAGCGCGCGCCGGCGGGACTCGGACCGGGCGCGCACGTGCGGGTGCTGCTCGAGCGCGCGCCGGTCAAGGGTCTGTTGGTGCCGGCGGTGGCGCTGCTGTACGGCGAGAACGGCGCCTACGTGTACCGTGACGCGCGCCGCAGCCCGGGCGGCAAGCACCAGTACGAAGCGGCCGCGGTGCAACTGCTCGCCGCCGTGGGCGACGGCTGGCTGGTGAGCGGACTCGAGGCCTCCGACGCCATCGTGGTGCAGGGCGCCGGCGTCCTGTGGTCGCTGCAGGGGATCGGCAGCTTCTCGGCCGCGGAAGAAGAGCACGACTGAGCCCATGCTTGCCGCCAGCGTCCGTGGCTCGATCGCGCATCCGAAGATAGTCACGGCGCTCTCACTGCTGATTGCACTGTTCGGCGGCAACGCGCTCCTGAACGCGCGGCTCGACGTGTTTCCTGACTTCGCCCCGCCGCACGTGCTGGTGCAGACCGAGGCGCCGGGGCTGGATGCCACCCAGGTCGAGGCGCTGGTGACGCGACCGCTCGAGGGTCTGCTCGCCGGCGCCGAGGGCCTCGCAGCCATCCGCTCGACCTCGAGCCAGGGACTGTCGGCCATCCAGGTCGTGTTCGGCGCAGGCGGTGACCCGTATCGACAGCGCCAGGTGATCACCGAACGCCTGGCGCAGGCCGGGGCACTCCTGCCGGCCGGTGCCGGGCCGCCGCTGCTGTCGCCGCTCAGCTCCTCGATGGAGTACCTGCTGCATTTCGGCTTCACGAGCGATCGGCTCTCGCCCATGGAGCTGCGTGACCTCATCCGCTGGACCGTCAAGCCTCAGATCCTCGCCGTTCCCGGGGTCGCGCAGGCGCAGATCTTCGGCGGCGATTCCCGGGAGCGGCAGCTGCTGGTCGACCCGCTCAGACTGCAGGCGGCCGGGGTCACGCTCGATGAGGTGTACGAGGCGGTGCGCCGCGGGACCGAGCTCATCGGCGGCGGTTACCTGGAGACCGCCACTCAGCGCATCGTCCTGCAGGCCCAGGCGCCGGGCGATACACCCGAATCGCTCGCGAAGGCGCTAATCAGCGCGCGCGACGGCGCGCCACTGCGCCTCGGCGACGTCGCCACGGTGCAGGACGGGCCGGCGCCGCGCATCGGCGATGCGATGATCGGCGGGCGCCCCGGCATACTCGTGGAGACCTCGACCCAGTTTGGCGCCAACACTCTCGAGGTGTCGTATGCGCTCGAGAACCGCCTCGCCACGCTCGCCCCCGCGCTCGCGGCGCAGGGTGTGCAATACCATCCGGCGCTCTTGCGGCCGGCGAGCTTCATCGAGAGCGCGATCGCGAAGCTACGCAATTCCCTGCTGGTCGGCGCCGTGCTGGTGGTCGCGCTGCTGCTCGTCACGCTGCGTGACTGGCGCGGCGCGCTGATCTCGTTCAGCTCGATTCCGGTGTCGCTGCTCGCGACGGTGTGGTTTCTCATGAGCCGCGGCATCTCGCTCAATACGATGAGCCTCGGCGGGCTGGTCGTTGCACTCGGGGTCGTCGTGGACGATGCGGTGATCGACGTCGAGAACATCACGCGCCGGCGGCGCGAGGCGCCGCCCGGCACTGACGGCCGCCAGCTCCTGATCGATGCATCGCTCGAGGTCAGACGCCCGGTGTTCTACGCCACCGCCGCGGTGGCCGTGGCGTTTCTTCCGATCTTCATGCTGTCCGGACTGCAGGGCTCGTTCTTCCGGCCGCTGGCGACGGCCTTCCTGGTGGCGGTCGGCCTGTCGTTGCTGGTCGCCATGAGCGCCACGCCCGCGCTGTGCGCGCTCCTCATGGGCCGCTACGTGCCGCGACCGGAGGCGCTCTGGCTGCGCCGCTGCAAGACGCTGCAGCAGCAGGCCATCGCCCGCCTGCATGCACGCCCACTGCCGGTGCTGGTCACCCTGCTGGTGACAGGGGCCGCCGGCGCCGTGCTCCTGCCGACGCTGGGTGCACGGCTCCTGCCGGACTTCCGCGAGGACTACCTGATCGCCCACGCCGCCCTGCGCCCGGGCATCGCGCTCGAGGAGACCGCGCGCGTGGGCCGGCAGATCGCCGCGCGCCTCGCGGCCATCCGCGGCGTTCGCAGCGTCGCCGAGCAGATCGGGCGCGCCGAGAACGGCCAGGATCCCGATGCGCCGAACAAGAGCGAGTTCGAGATCCGGCTCGATCGCTCGCAGGGACTCACGACCGAGCAACTCGACGCCACCGTCCGCGCGGTGTTCGACGACTTTCCCAACCAGCTGGTCGAGATCTATTCAGTGCTGGTCGAGCGCATCGGCGAGACCCTGTCCGGCGAAGGCGCGCCATTTTTCGTCAGCGTCTTCGGCCCGGATCTGGACGTGGACGATCGGGTGGCGGCCGACATCGCCGCGGTACTGCAGCGCCTGCCGCAGAGCGGCAACGTACGCCTGAAGGCTCCGCCGCGTCAGGCGCAGCTGCGCGTGGCGCTGCGCCCGGAGCGGCTGGCGCTGTACGGGCTGGAAGCCGCCACGGTGCTGCGCACGGTCAATGCGGCATTCCACGGCAGCGCCGTCGCCGAGCTCACCCGCGCCGATCGCAGCGTCCCCGTGACCGTGCGCATCGCAGGCCTGCGTGCCACCCCCCGCAGCGTCGGCGAGCTGCTGCTGCGCGGCCGTGACGGCGCGCTGGTGCCGCTGTCGGAGCTCGCCACGCTCGAGCTGGTGTCAGCGCGCAGCCTGATCGACCATGAGAGCGGACTGCGCCGCCAGATCGTCGTCGTCAATCCGAGGACTTCCGATCAGGCGGGCTATGCACGGGCGGCGCGCGCGGCGGTGGCGGCGCAAGTGAAGCTGCCCCCCGACGTCTATCTGAGCTACGGCGGCGAAGCTCCCGCGGTCGCGGCCGCGGAAAAAGACCTGCTGCTGCATGCGCTCGCCGCCCTGGTGCTGATCGTGCTGCTGCTGGCGCTCGCCTTCGGCCGCAGCCGCCACGTTCTGCTGGTGCTCGTCGCCCTGCCGAGCGCGCTGCTCGGCGGCGTCGCCGCCGTGGCGGTCACGGGCGACACGCTGTCGCTTGGAGCGATGGTGGGCTTCGTCGCCCTGTTCGGCATGGCGGCGCGCAACACCATCCTGCTCGTCTCCCACTACGATCACCTGGTCGCGGTTGAAGGACAGCCGTGGGGACTGGCGAGCGCGGCGCGCGGCGCGGCGGAGCGGCTCACGCCGGTCCTGCTCACGGCCGCGCTGACGGCGCTCGCCCTGTTACCGGTCGCAATTCAGCTGCGCCAGCCCGGGCATGAGATCGAGGGGCCGATGGCGGTCGTGATCCTGGGGGGGCTCGTGTCCTCGACGCTCGTCACTCTGGTCCTCATCCCGCCGCTCGCGGCGCGCTGGCTGCGCCCCGGCTGACTCGGGGCGTTGCGCGGCGCATCAATCAGCGCGCCTGCAGCTGAAGGCGCGCCAGGGCCCGCAGCGCGTGTGTCACATTCGACACGACCCTGTGGCGG